>ERZ859738.486-NODE-486-length-26584-cov-7.432055_pt1 | contig 26584 bp, 23 predicted proteins | sample MGYA00510122_ERZ859738 | MGnify/ENA primary metagenome ERZ859738 (study PRJEB30046, sample SAMN00715139) | human gut metagenome | study: EMG produced TPA metagenomics assembly of the A metagenome-wide association study of gut microbiota in type 2...
CTACCAACTGCGGTTGCATTTCAACGGTTTTTGCGTAAAACAAACCGTCTATGGTCTTAAGTTGATGACATTGGTTCAAGGGGGGGAGCCTTTGCCGCTTTTTTGGTGCTTATACAGGCCGGATGGCCGAGAGGTCGTACGGTGTGGTCTGGTAGACGAAGTAGTTGAGCCAGTTCTGGTACAGGAGGTTTGCGTGACTGCGCCATGTGACCATGGGCGGCTTCGTGTCGTCGTCGTCCGGGTAATAATTCTCCGGCACATGGATGGGAAGTCCGGCGTTTTTATCGCGCAGATATTCCGACTCCAGCGTCCGCGCGTCGTATTCCGAGTGACCGGTGATGAAGATCTGCCGGCCGCCCTCGGTCGCCATGGCGTAGACCCCGGCCTGCTCGGACGAGGCGAGGATTTTCAGCTTGCCGCAGCGTTCGATATCCTCGCGGCGGACGCTCGTGTGCCGCGAGTGGGGCACCATGAACACATCGTCGAACCCGCGCATGAGCATGGACGAGCGCCGCTCGACCCGGTGCGGGTAGACGCCGAAGAGCTTTTCGGGCAGATCGACCTTCCCGATGCCGTAGTGATAATAAAGCCCCGCCTGCGCGCCCCAGCAGATGTGGAACGTGCTGTGCACGTGCGTCCGGCTCCATTCCATGATGCGGCACAGCTCCGGCCAGTATTCGACCTGCTCAAACGGCATCTGCTCCACGGGCGCGCCGGTGATGATCAGCCCGTCGAACCAGCGGTCGCGCACGTCCTCGAACGTCTGATAGAATTTCAGCAGATGCTCGCGGGACGTGTTTTTGGATTCGTGGCTGTCCGTGTGGATCAGCTCCAGCTCCACCTGCAGCGGCGTGTTGCCGAGCAGCCGCGACAGCTGCGTCTCTGTGGCGATTTTGGTGGGCATGAGATTCAGAACGAGAATTTGCAGCGGGCGGATGTCCTGCGTGACGGCCCGCGTCTCGTTCATGACGAAAATATTCTCGTCCGCCAGCGTTTTCGCCGCCGGCAGACCGTTCGGGATCATAATGGGCATGGCGTGGATTCCTTTCTGAGATTATTGCAGCGCCTGATCGAGATCGGCGATCAGATCCTCCGCGTCCTCCAATCCGCAGGAATAGCGGATCAGATCCTCGCGGACGCCTGCGGCCAGCAGCTCCTCGGCGTTCATCTGCCGGTGCGTCGTCGACGCCGGGTGCAGGCAGCAGGTGTGGGAATCGGCCACGTGTGTCTCGATGGACGCAATTTTGAGCCGTCCCATGACGGCCTCGGCTGCGGCCCGTCCGCCTTTTACGCCGAAGCTCACGGCGCCGCACGAGCCGTGCGGCAGGTATTTCTGTCCCAGTTCATAATATTTGTCGCCCGGCAGGCCGCAGTACTGCACCCACGAGACGTTTTCATGCTGCTGTAAAAACTCCGCGACCCGCTGCGCGTTTTCGCAGTGCCGTTTCATGCGCACATGCAGGCTCTCAAGGCCGAGATTCAGATAATACGCGCTCTGCGGGGACTGGATCGCGCCGAGATCGCGCATGAGCTGGACGGTCGCCTTTGTGATATACGCACCCGCAAGGCCAAAGCGCTCGGTATATGTCACGCCATGATAGCTCTCGTCGGGCGTGCACAGGCCGGGATATTTGTCCGGGTATTTCGTCCAGTCGAAGTTCCCGGAGTCGACGATCGCACCGCCGATGGCGCCTGCGTGCCCGTCCATATACTTGGTCGTCGAGTGTACGACGATATCCGCGCCCCATTCAAACGGGCGGCAGTTGATGGGCGTGGCGAACGTGTTGTCCACGATCAGGGGAACGCCGTGCCGGTGCGCGGCAGCCGCGAATTTTTCGATATCCAGAACGGTCAGCGCCGGGTTTGCGACCGTCTCGCCGTACATGGCCTTTGTGTTGGGGCGGAAGGCGGCGTCCAGTTCCTCAGCGGAGCAGTCGGGGTCGACGAACGTGACCTCAACGCCCATGCGCTTCATGGTGACGGCGAAGAGGTTGAAGCTGCCGCCGTAAATGCTCGACGAACTGACCAGATGGTCGCCCGCACCGACGATATTGAACACGGCGAAGAAGATGGCGGCCTGCCCGGAGGCTGTCAGCATGGCGGCTGTGCCGCCCTCAAGCGCGGCGATACGCGCCGCGACAGCGTCGTTCGTCGGGTTTTGCAGGCGGGAATAGAAATAGCCGCTGGCCTCCAGATCGAACAGCCGGCCCATTTCGGCGCTGCTCTCGTATTTGAACGTGGTGCTCTGGACGATGGGGATCTGGCGGGGTTCGCCGTTTTTCGGGCTGTAGCCCGCCTGTACGCAGCGCGTACCGAGTCCAAGTTGTGCCATGGGGTGCTCCTTTCCGGGGTGAAATTATAATTTACAGGATGAAGTGCTGGGGGAGGCGGCTTCGCTTATCCGCCGAGATTGCACAGAACGCCGGTCAGAATGCCGAGCAGGCCGCCCATGCAGACCTGCAGCGGCGTGTGGCCGACCAGCTCCTTGAGCTTTTCCTGATCGGACAGCGGCTGCTCCAGCTTGGCAAACAGGTCGATGAACTCGTTCAGGAGCTTTGCCTGCTTGCCGGTTTCGAGCCGGACTCCCATTGCGTCGTGCATGACGATGATCGCGACAATTACGCTGATGGCGAATGGGAACGAGTCCAGCCCATAGATAATTCCCGCCGAGGTCGCCACGGCGCAGACCGTGGCCGAATGGCCGCTCGGCATACCGCCGTCGCCGAAAATGCGCGTCAGGTCCAGCGTATGGTGCATGAGCGCGTAAATGATCGTCTTCAAAACCTGTGCCGCGCCCCAGCCGATGAGGCCGCTGAGCAGCACGCGGTTGGAGAATAAATCCTGAATTGTCTGCATGGTTCTCTTCCTTTCCGAAGGTTTTACAGCGCTGTGACCTCGACTGACGGTAAAACAGCCTCGAGCATAGCCCTGTTTGCCAGAGCCGGGCTGTAGGCCGTCGCACTGCCGCAGGCAGCGCCGAGGCGCAGGGCCTGGGAATAGTCTCCTGTGTCCAGCAGTCCCGCGAGGAAGCCAGCCGTCACGCTGTCGCCCGCGCCGACGGTGGAAATAACCGGCTGCGTGTTGCGGAGCGCTGCACGGTAAACACCTCCGCTTTCTGCCAGCAGCAGAGCGCCGTCCGCGCCCATGGACACCAGCACGTTCCGCGCGCCCAGTGTCTGCGCCTGCCGCGCAAGGGCAAGCAGCGCCTCCGGCGTGCTTGCCTGCCTGCCAAACAGCTCGCACAGCTCCTCGCCGTTGGGCTTGATGAGCAGAGGACGGAATGCAAGCGCCTCGCGCAGCGCTGCGCCGCTTGTATCCACGACGGCGCTGACGCCCGCCTCCTGCGCGGCGGAAAGGAGTGCGGAGAACGCGCCCGGAGGGCTTTTTTGCAGATTGCCGCTGACGACGAGCTGATCGTCCGGGTTCAGTCCGCGCAGGAACGCGCACAGCGCGTCAATGTCGGCCTGCCCAAGCGCGGGGCCGGAGGCGTTGAAGGCCGTTTCGGGGCTGGTGTTGATCTTGGTGTTGATGCGCGTCTGGCCGCTTTGCAGCCAGAACCAATGGCAATCGCAGCCGGTGTCTTTCATGAGCGCTTCGAGGAGCCGCCCCGTCGGCCCGGCGAGATACCCCAGCACGCACGACGGCTTGCCAAGCGTCTGCAGCATCAGCGAGACGTTGATCCCCTTCCCGCCTGGCGCAAGCAGCTCGCGGCCGGAGCGATTGATGCCGCCGACGCGCAGCGGCGCACGCAGGTCCATATAATAATCAATATTGGGATTCGTCGTAACCGTGTAGATCATGATCCGCTTCTCCTGAAATGCCTGGTTCCAAAAGTATACGAGTCCTGCGCAAAAAAGTCAACGCCCGGCGGCGCATCAAGTGCCCGGTGCGTTGCTTTTTTCGCAAAAGCCTGCTATACTTGCTCTATCAAGGAAAAAGGGGGCTTCCCTGTGAAGGATTTTTTCTGCCGCCTGTTTACGCCGTGGAAGGCGGGGGCGCAGTTTGACGCGCCGGAGGCGTTTTACGGCTTCCTGCTTGGCCGGGACAAGATGCTCGGCACGATCCGGAACCTCTGCTTCGCCGCCGCACTGGTGCTGTTGGTGATCGGCTACGCCGTCTCCGACGGTACGGGCGGCTATTCCATTGCCGACATTGCCAACCAGCCGTATTATCTGATCGCCGTGGGCGTGATGGTGCTGGCGCTGCTGCTGTCGCTGGTCATGATCCGGATCGAAAAAGAATTGCCGAAGGAGATGCGTCCGAAATGAACACGGAAAATTTGTCCGCGCTGTTTGAAAACGGCGCGTATACGCTCGTCGTACAAAAAGGCGGCGTGACCGTTCACAAGGACTTTGGCCGGGGCGTCGGCCCGGCGCTGCGGGTATTCGACGCGCAGCCGGAGCTTTTGAAGGGCGCGCTCGTCTGCGATACCATCGTCGGCAAGGCTGCCGCCGCGATCTATCTTCTGGGCGGCGCATCCGCCGTCTATGCTGAGACGATGAGCGCCGCAGCGGCGGACTTTCTGATTGCGAACGGCGTGGACTGCGCCTGTGAGACGAAGACCGAAAAGCTCCTGAACCGGCAGGGGACGGGCCTGTGCCCGTTTGAGCAGGCCGTTCTGGAGCTGGAGAGGCCGGAGGACTGCCTGCCTGTGGTCCGCGCGACGCTTGCGCGGCTGATGGCCGGAAAAAATAATAAGTAATATAAACCTATGCAACCAGCTTCTTCATTTCCTGTCTGTATACATAGAACCTAATTTATGCATACAGGAGGAACCAACATGAAGAAGCTGCTTGCTTTTTTGCTGCCCCTTGCGCTGACGCTCAGTCTGACCGCCTGTGCGCCGCGCGACGAGCGGGAGGATGAGAATGCGCAGTATTCTGCAAAGCCAGTCATCTATCTCTATCCGGAGGAAGCACAGGACGAGGTCTGCGACGCCAAGCCGGTCGCGTATCTGTATCCGCAGACGGAAACGGAGGTAACGGTCAAGCTGGACTATGACGGGGAGCTGACGTGCACGTATCCGGCCTACGCAGACGGCTGGACTGTCTCGGCAAGACCCGACGGGACGCTGACCGACAAGGACGGACAGACCTACCGGTATTTATACTGGGAGGGCGTGTCGGAAACGGAATATGATTTTTCGACCGGCTTCTGCGTGCCGGGAAGCGGCACGGCAGACTTTCTGGAGGACGCGCTGGCCAGGCTCGGCCTGAACCGCGCGGAGGCCAATGAGTTTATCATCTACTGGCTGCCGCTGATGCAGGAAAACGCCTATAACCTGATCGCGTTCCAGCACGAGGCCTATACCAAAAGCGCACGCCTCACCATCACGCCCGAGCCGGACACGCTCATCCGCGTCTTTATGGCCTTCAAGCCGCTGACTGCTCCGGTCGAAATCGCGCCGCAGACGCTCGAAGCACCGGCCCGCACCGGCTTCACCGCCGTCGAATGGGGCGGCGCGGCGTGCCGGTAGCTGCGGAAGCCATTAGGGTGTATCTGAAAACTCCCAACGCACCCGGACAGCGGACCTTTTCACGCTGCGCTGCACCATTTTTCCTTGAAATACGTCAGTATTCCTGCGAAAAAATGTCTTGCTCAGCACAAAAATTTCTCGCTGCCGGTCACATTGGGCGTTTTCAGATACACCCTAGGCAGCACGTCTTAGTGTGCAGAAATCCCCGTCTCTCCGGTTGGAGAGGCGGGGATTTTTAGGCTTGCTTATTTCTTGTCCGCAGCGGCGGCGAGTTCCTTGAGCGCGTCCTTGCGGGAGAGGTTGACGCGGCCCTTTTCGTCGATCTCGGTGACCTTGACCCAAGTCATATCGCCGATGTTGAGCACGTCTTCGACCTTCTCGACGCGGCGGTTTTCAAGCTTGGAGATGTGGATCATGCCGTCCTTGCCGGGAGCCAGCTCGACAAACGCGCCGATGGGCAGGATGCGGACGACCTTGCCGTAGTACAGCTTGCCGACCTCAGGCACGAAGCAGATATCGTCGATCATCTTCTTGGCGGCGTCGCAGGAGGCGGCGTCGGGAGACGCGATGTGGATGGTGCCGTCGTCGTCGATGTCGACCTGTGCGCCGGACTCGGCCACGATCTTCTGGATCATGGAGCCGCCCTTGCCGATGACCTCGCGGATCTTGTCCACGTCGATCTTCATGGTGAGCATCTTGGGTGCATACTCGGAAACATGGTCGCGCGGCTTGGCGATGCAGGGGATCATGATCTCGTTCAGGATCTCAAGGCGGGCCTTGCGGCAGCGCTCGAGCGCGTCGGCGATGATCTCCATGGTCAGGCCGTCGTTCTTGAGGTCCATCTGGATGGCGGTGACGCCCTCGGTCGTACCGGCGACCTTGAAGTCCATCTCGCCGTGGAAGTCCTCAACGCCCTGAATGTCGGTGAAGGTTCTCCACGTGCCCGTCTCCTTGTCGGAGATGAGGCCGCAGGAAATACCGGCGACGGGACGCTTGATGGGCACGCCTGCGTCCATCAGAGCCAGCGTGGAGCCGCAGATGGAGGCCTGAGACGTGGAGCCGTTGGAGGAAACGACCTCGGAGACGACGCGGATGGCATACGGGAACTCGTCAACGGACGGGATCACGGGCAGCAGGGCCTTTTCGGCCAGCGCGCCGTGGCCGATCTCGCGGCGGGAGGTGGAGCGGCTCGCACGGGCTTCGCCGGTGGACCACTGCGGCATATTATAGTGGTGGATATAGCGGCGCTCGGTCTCGTCATAGATAGTGTCGAGCTTCTGCGCGGCAGAGAGGGTGTTCAGTGTGCAGACGGACAGAACCTGCGTCTGGCCGCGGGTGAACAGGCCGGAGCCGTGGACGCGCGGCAGAACGCCGACCTCGGCAGCCAGCGGGCGAATTTCGTCCGGCGTGCGGCCGTCGACGCGCTTGCCCTCGAGCAGCCACTTCTTGACGATCTTCTTCTGCATCTTGTACAGGCACACGTCGATCTGGACATCCCAGTCTTCTGCATACTTCTCGCCGAACTTCTCTTTGAAATCGACAACAGCCTCAGTCAGACGGGCCTCACGTACATTCTTGTCGTCGGTGTCGAGCGCGTAGGCGATCTTGTCCAGACCGTACTCGCACAGATCGTCGAGCATATCGTGGTTGACAGCAGCCTTTTCAAACGTGAACTTCGGCTTGCCGATGGCGTCAACGATGGTGTTGATGAACTCCACGACCTTGACGTTCGTCTCATGGGCCAGCTTGATGCACTCCATGAGGATGTCTTCCTTGACCTCGTTGGCCTCCGTCTCGATCATGACGACCTTCTCGTGAGTCGACGCGATGGTCACGAAGCACTGGCAGGCGTTGCGCTCATCCTGCGAGGGGTTGACGATATACTTGCCATCCAGATAGCAGACATTGGTGGTCGCGGTCGGGCCGTTCCAGGGAATGTCGGAATAGGCGATGACGAGAGACGAGCCGATGGAGGCGACGATCTCAACAGGGTTATCGTAGTCCTGCGCGAGGATGGTGTTGGTCAGAACGACGTCATTGCGGAGTTCCTCGTCAAACAGCGGGCGCATCGGGCGGTCGATGAGGCGGGAGATCAGCACGCCGCGGTCGGAGGGCTTGCCCTCGCGGCGGTTGAACGAGCCGGGGATACGGCCGACAGCGTACATACGCTCTTCAACCTCAATGGTCAGCGGGAAGTAGTCGATGCCAGCCTTGGGCAGGGGAGAGGCGACAGCCGTGACGAGCACGACGGTATCGCCGTAGCGGCAGATGGCCTCTGCATTGCAGAGCTCTGCGACCTTGCCGGTCTCGACCGTAAAGGTACGGCCGCCGATCTCGGTTTCAAAAATGTGGTGATTCGGATACTGCTTGTGGGTGATCATGAAAGAACCTCCTTCGTTTTTTGCGCGCGTGGGAGGTTTAGCACTTGAAACTGGCGTCCGGGCACAGACGCTACTTTCAACTGCTAAATGGAACCCACGCGCAGTATAATAGTAGTTGGATTTATAAAAAAGGGCGGTCGCCCGACCGCCCTTTTCCTATGACTTACTTACGCAGGCCGAGCTTTGCAACGATTGCACGATAGCGGTTGATGTCCTTCTTGGCGAGGTAGTCGAGAAGGCTTCTGCGCTTGCCGACCATCATCAGAAGGCCGCGGCGGGAATGGTTGTCCTGCTTGTGCTCACGCAGATGCTCGGTCAGGGTGTTGATCCGGGCGGTGAGGACAGCGATCTGGACCTCGGGAGAACCGGTATCGCCGGCATGGGTTGCGTACTGCTCGATAATGGCAGTCTTTTCTTCTTTGCGCATCATAGTTGTGTTTCCACCTTTCAAAATATTCCCGGAATCCAAGTATCGGGCAGGCAGAATACCCGCGTCAGAGCGGGCGGTGTCCCGAAACTGGGAAATGGGTCGCAGCGCATGGCGCTACCTGTTAAGAATAGCATACGAATGCAGAAAAGTAAAGCGGAAATTGCCCGGAATTTCTGAAATTTTTCATGCTCGGGTACCGGACAGAATTCGACAGGACAGCATAAGATGGCGTGGGACCATCATTCCCGGAAGGAGGGAGGTTTATGCTGAAGGTCACAAAATTCGGCGGCTCGTCGCTGTGTGACAGCGCGGGCTTTTCCCGCGTGCGCGAGATCGTGCTTGCAGACCCCGCGCGCCGCGTCGTCGTCGTGTCGGCGGCAGGCAGGCGGCACGCCGCCGACCACAAGATCACGGATCTTCTCTACCTCTGCCACGCGCATCTGCAATACGGCGTGAGCTGCTGGGATCTATGGCGCAGGATTGCCGACCGCTACCGCGAAATCCGCGACGGTTGCTGCCTGACGCTGCCCATCGAGGCCGAGCTTGACGCGATCTATGCCGCCATGCGCCGCGACACGCCGCAGGACTGGATCGTCTCGCGGGGCGAGTATCTGTCCGCGCGGCTGATGGCTGATCTGCTTGGCTTTGAATTTGTCGACGCGAAAGACTGGCTGCTGTTTGACGCTGCGGGACGCGTCCGGCAGGCCGCGTCCTATGCCGCGCTCGGCTCGCTTGCCGACGGGCGGAAGATCGTCACGCCGGGCTTTTACGGCGCGCTGCCGGACAGCGCGGTCCATACGCTCCCGCGCGGAGGCTCCGACGTGACGGGCGCGCTGGCCGCAGCCGCACTGCACGCGGATCTGTACGAAAACTGGACGGACGTGGCAGGCGTGCTTGCGGCAGATCCCCGGCTGATCCAGAACCCCGCGCCGGTCGGCCAGCTGCGCTATGAGGAATTGCAGACGCTTTCACGCGTCGGGATGCAGATCCTGCACGAGGACGCAGTCGCACCGGTCCGGCAGGCGCAGATCCCGCTGCGCATCTGCAATGCGTTCGAGCCCGAGAAGCCCGGCACGCTCGTCCGCCCGCAGGTAGAGCCGGACGGCGGGCAGATCTGCTTCGCGGGCCGCAGGAAGCTTGCCATGCTGCGCCTGAGCTGCCCGCAGGAGCCGGACGCGGAGACAAAGCTGGCCGATGTTCTGGAGCAGGCGCGGCTTTCGCCGTTTTCCATGCAGAGCGTGTGTGGCGAGCTCACGGCGCTTGTGCCGATGGAGCCCGGCTCCGAACGGCTGCACCGTTTGCGGGAGCAGGCCGCGCAGGCGCTTCGCCCGCAGGCGTGCACGCTGCGCGAAAATTTGAGCGTTCTGGCCGCACTCTGCCGCTCGACTGCTGCTGTGCCGGAGCTGCTCCGCGCGGTCGAAACGAGCGGCGCGCCGGTCCATCTGCTGCAAAAATGCGGCGCCTGCGCCCTCCTGCTCGTCAACGACAGCCAATATGAGCAGTCCCTGCGCGCCGCCTACGCCGCCAGCCGCAATCTGCACGATTGACAAGCAAAGCGCAGATATGATAAAATATACGGCAGTCAGAGCCGTTCTGACTGCCGCAACGCAATCTGCGCCCGTGGTGGAATTGGCAGACACGATGGATTTAGGTTCCATTGCGCAAGCGTGCAGGTTCAAGTCCTGTCGGGCGCACCACTCAGAAATGACCTTTGGATGTCAGGCAGTCGCGCAGGGCGCGCCCGCCTCGACAGCAAAGGTCTTTCTTCGTTCAAAATCGTGGCCGCTGACGCTGGGCCACGATTTTGTTTTTGAGGCGATTGATTTACGGTGTTCAAGTACCGATTTCGTGAGCAGATGAGCCTCCGTCGCCATTCAGCTTTTCCATCACCAGCGCATCAACCTCCTGTTCCAATCTCAAAATTTCTTTCTGCAAAGTCAAACAGTGGGCGTCGAGGACCGGTTTCCTCAACGCCCACTGTTTTTGCAACTGTGTGACCTTTTTCAGTTCGGCTGCGTATTGTTCCCGCAGCTTTTCTGTATCATCCCAAACGGCTTCATCCAGAACCTCCTCATGGATACGGTGGGAAGCACAATAGGCTTTTCCATTTCGGTGGTATCCACGGCACACATATTCCACACGACTCTTGCCGTTCCAGCAGCGGATCATAGGAATGAACGCATTCCCACATTCCCGGCAGGTCAGCAGCCCGGCATAACCGTTTACCCCGCAAGCCCGTCGCCGTAGAGCAGGCGTGCCAGCCGATTCCAGTCAAAGTCCAGTGCGCCGTATCGCTCTGTCAGCGTCCCATTTTCATAGACATCCAAGTGTGTGCGGAACGGCGCTTTGATCTGAATGTCCAGGCTGAGTTTTCCATCCGTTTCCTGCACATAAATCTTTTCGACCAGCATCCGCAGGTGTGCTTCCGTCATGACGCCCTCAGCGAGAATGTCGTCGATCATGCCGATATCCCGTTTGAGCTTCGTTTGCCGATCTCGCAGGACGGCGGAGATGTTTTGCAGTTCTTCGATCTGCTTTTTTGCCGCAGCGATTTCTTCCTCGCGTTTTTGGATCATGCGGTCATAGCGCTCCGCGTGGGATCTGTCCCGAATCCGCTCCATCAGAATTGCCTCCATTTCGTCCTCTAGCCGGAGAATGCTCTTTTCCAGCTTTGCAATCTGTACGCCGGTCAGCTCTGCCTTTGGCGTCCACTGCGTGATCAGATGCTCCAGCGCATCCCAGTTCTGCTGATACAGCGCTTTTGTATTGCGCAGCTCGTCGATAATCAGACTGTCCAATACGGACTCGTCGATCTGGTGCTGGGAGCAATGCTCCTTGCCGAAGCGGTTGTAGGTGCTGCAAACATATGCTGCAGCTTGTTCAGGTCGATCTTCGCATAGGTTCGATAGGGATATGATGTCAGGTTATGACCTCTCTTGTCATGAGCTATGGTTAAAATAGTTGGAAAAGTCGGGGCATCGCCGCGCGATCGTGCGGCGATCACTCATTGCTGCGTCGCAGATGTGTTCTCTCTCCATGCATGGCGATTTAACATCTGTATTGACCGCAGTGAAGTCAAAGAGTCATGCCGCACGCAGTTCGCTGCAAAAACGCGATATACGCTTCAGCGCTTCGTTGAGTTCATCATCCGAGCAGGTATATGCGATACGGATGAAGCCTTCGCCGCATTCGCCAAAGGCGCTGCCCGGAATGCAGACGACCTTCTGCTCGTCGAGCAGGCGGTTGCAGAACTCGACGCTGCTCAGGCCGAAGCTGCTGATGTCGGCAAACACGTAGAACGCGCCGTTCGGGCGGTTGCAGCGGATGCCGTCGATCTTGGCAAGCCCGTCGAGCAGGATGCTGCGGCGGCGTTCAAAGATCTGGCGCAGTTCTTCGCACAGCTCCGGATGGTCGAGCGCGACGGTCGCCGCGTACTGGCCGGGGGCGTTGGCGCAGGCGTTGAAGTTTTCCTGACACTTGGTCATGCGGTCAACGATCTCCGCCGGGGCCGCGACAAAGCCGATGCGCCAGCCGGTCATTGCATAGGACTTTGAGAAACTGTTGACGATGACGGTGCGCTCCTTCATGCCCGGTAAGGACGCAATGCAGGGTGCTTCTTCTCCGGCGTAAAGCAGTGTGTTGTAGACGTCGTCGGAGATCACCAGCAGGTCGTGCTTCACCGCCAGCTCCGCGATCTTTGCCAGCGTTTCGCGCGTCATGACCGAGCCGGTGGGGTTGTTCGGGGTGTTGATCATCAGAGCCTTGGTGTGCGGTGTGATGAGCTTTTCAATGGCCTCCGGCTGCATTTCAAAATTATGCTCCAGATCCGTGGGAACTCGGACAGCCGTGCCGTCGCAGTACGCGACCTGCGCCACGTAGTTCAGCCACTGCGGGTCCTGAATGAGGATTTCATCCCCCTTGTTCAGCAGGACAAGGAACAGCAGGCTCAAAGCGCCCATGCCGCCGTTTGTGACGATGATCTCGGTGTTCGGGTCGTAGTGCAGCTCCTTCAGGTAGGATTTTTCTGCAATGGCCTGACGGAACGCGAGCGTGCCGGCGTTAGGGGTATAATGCGTGATCCCCTTGTCGAGCGCCTCCTTTGCCGCCTCGCAGACCAGCTTCGGTGTCGGCATATCCGGCTCACCGATGCCGAGGCTGATGACGCCGGTCATGGTGTTCGCGCGGTCGAACATGGCGCGGATCGCGCCCTGCTTCAGAGTTTTGGCTTTTTCATTGATCCATTCCATGATGTTGATGTTCTCCTTTTATCTCTGCACTCTGCCTGTGCCATCCCCGCCCATGAGCTTTTCCACATCGGAAACGCTGACACGGTTAAAGTCACCGATCACGCTGTGCTTCAGACAGGAAGCTGCAACTGCAAATTCGAGCGCAGACTGCTTGTCCTCATAGTGGTTCAGCCCGTAGATCAGGCCGCCCGCAAAGCTGTCGCCGCCGCCCACACGGTCAATAATGTCGCGGATCTCATATTTCTTTGAGACATAGAAGTCCTTGCCGTCATTCAGGCACGCCGCCCAGCCATTCCAGTCGGCGCTGTGGCTCTCGCGCAGTGTGATCGCGATGCACTTCATGTTCGGGTAGGCTTCCAAAACTTTGTTGCCAAGCGCGCGGTACTTTTCGCGGTCCAGCTCGCCGGATTCGACGTTCACATCGACGGTAATTTCGAGCGATTTCTGCACGTCTTCTTCGTTGGCAATCGCCACATCGACGTACTTGGCAAGCTCGCGCATGACCTCGGATGCCTTTTTGCCATATTTCCAGAGGTTCTTGCGGTAATTGAGGTCGCAGGAAACGGTGATGTTCCGCTTCTTCGCTTCCTTGACAGACTCAAGAGACAGCTCCATCGCGCTTTCAGAAATCGCAGGCGTAATACCCGTGATATGGAACCAGTCCACACCCTCGAAGGCTTTGTCCCAGTCGATATCGCCCGGCTTTGCCAGCGCGATCGAGGAATACGCGCGGTCATAGACGACCTTGCTCGGCAGTTGGTTTGCACCGCCCTCCAAGTAATAAATGCCCATACGACCCTCGCCGCGGACGATCTTCTTTGTGCCCACGCCAAAATAGCGCAGCTCGCGGATGCAGGCGTCTGCAATATCGTTCTGCGGCAGAATAGTCAGAAATTCCGCGTCCATGCCGTAATTTGCAAGGGAGACTGCCACGTTCGCCTCGCCGCCGCCGAAGGTTGCCTCGAGCATCGGGCTCTGGAAGAAGCGCTCGTGTCCCGGCGCTTTCAGGCGGAGCATAATTTCACCGAATGTCAGAACTTTCATCTTCGCCCCTCCTTACTTCTGCAGCAGATGCACGGCGAAACCGCCGAACTCATCTTTGAGGTATGCAACTGTCATACGACCGTTTTTATACTTTGCCGAGCTTTCGTCATATGCAAAGCCCTTCTTTGCAAGCTCTGCCACCGCCAGCTCCACAGAGTTGGTGCGGATCGCAATATGACCGTTTTTGCCCTTGAACATGGTCTTCATGACCTCGATGCCGCTGGATGCAAACATCGAAGAGCTGCCGTCTTTGACCGGCAGGTCAAACGCTTCGTTCAGCTTCTCGCAGACCGCGGACGCCGCTGCGGCATCTTCGCAGTTGACGCCGATGTGCGCAACCTCAAAGCCGAGCGCGGCAGATCTTGCCTGTTTGCAAAGCGCGGTGATCTTCTCAAAATTACCGGCTGCAATGTCCGCCTTCGGGCAGACCCAGCTGCCGCCGACCGCGTGGATGAACGGCGCGGCGATGAACTCGCCGATGTTCTGCGTGTTGACGCCGCCGGTCGGAATGAACTTGATCCCGCCGAAGGGACCCGAGAGTGCCTTCATGGCAGAAAGTCCGCCATAAACGCCAGCCGGGAAGAACTTCACAACGTTTAAACCCAGCTTCATGGCTGCCATGATTTCCGTCGGCGTCACGCAGCCGGGCGTCACGGCAACGCCGTTTTCCACGCACCAGCGGACGACTTCCTCGTCAAAGCCGGGGGCAACGATGAACTTCGCGCCGCACTCGACGGCCTTGCGGCACTGGGCGAGCGTGATGACCGTGCCCGCACCGACGAGCATATCGGGGCAGCTTTCCGCGACTGCCTTGATCGAATCCGCAGCCGCCGCCGTGCGGAACGTGATTTCCATCACGTCCACGCCGCCGGCAAGCAAAGCCTTTGCCGTCGCGACCGCGTCCTTTGCATCGTCCAGCACCACGACCGGCACAACAGCCGATGCGGCCAGCCTTTTTAAACTATCCATTTTTTCCTCCTTATTACACAGCCAAAACGCCAGAACATAGGAACTGGGTACAGGGCCTGAATCAGCTCCAGCCTTCGGCAAGCTAATATGTGTATCCTCCGTGAAAAACACGAGCCGGATTTTTTACAAGCAGCGTATGGATTTCATCCTCGCTGACACCGCGTGCTTTCAGCTTCGGAAGCACGCTCTCAAAAATATGCGTAAAGCCCGTTATGTTATCAAAAGAACGGATCGCTTCGAACTTTTTGAAGCTGCTTTTCCCCCAGTCGGAATAAAAGGGGATGTCCTGCGAGATGATGAGCCTGTTGATCCAGCCGCGATCCATAAGCTCCAGCAGATTCCTTACGCGATCCTCCTCCGGCCATAGCACTTCCAACCCAAATCTGTCCAGACCGAGATAAACACCCATGCGCAGCAGCTCTTCCAAATAATCCAGATCATTCGTGTCGCCGACGTGACCGATCACAACTTTGGACAGATCCACGCCTGCCTTTTCAAGAATCAGCGCCTGTTCGAGACCAAGCCGGTCAGCCGCTATGGTATGCGTTGTTACTGGTACGCCGGTAATTGCCGCTGCACGAGCTACTGCCTTTAACTGAAATACATTTACAGGGGTGATCCCGAATCTGTCCGTCGCAGCTTTCAGCATTCCCGCCTTAATATCGGTGCTCTCGCAGCCCTCTTCAATGTCCCGAATAAACAACTCCGATATTTCCTCATACGGTTTATCGATTTGCCAGCTCTCTTCATAGAAGAACAAACCGGTAGCCGCCACAATGTTGACATCGCACGATTCCGAAACCCGCTTTATAAAGCGAATATCCCGTCCCATATTCACGGCTGTCTGATCGACATATGTGCTCAATCCGTATTTTTTTGCTTTTTGAAAGACAGGCTTGATTTTCTCCAGGAAGATATCAGCATGAAACCAATCTGCATAACACCGCTTCATTGAGTTATTCAGTTCTGCAAGGTGTTCATGCATCAGGGTTATTCCCAACTCCCTAGGGTGTATCTGAAAGCTCCCAATGTGACCGGCAGCGAGAAATTTTTGCGCTGAGCAAGACATTTTTTCGCAGGAATACTGACGTATTTCAAGGAAAAATGGTGCAGCGCAGCGTGAAAAGATCCGCTGTCCGGGTGCGTTGGGAGTTTTCAGATACACCCTAGGGCTTACAGGGCCATTGACGGTATTGACGTAACAGGACATTTCACATCTCCCTTTCTCTCGTTTCCTCTTGATTTCTCAATTGGCGTACAGGTGATAAAGGTGGGGGCGAAAGACCGGTCCGGCGACAGTTCTGATTGTGCTCGGAATCTGACAGGCTAGGTGGTGAAGGGTCCCAGCATGTGTTTGTGTTCCATCAGCACAAAGATCGTATGGCTCTTGGAAACACACTTTTTTCCTTTGAGTTCGAGTAAGATGCTTTCCAGTTCTGTAATATCCCTTGCGTACAGTCTCAACTGATAGTCATACTCTCCTGTAATCGCATAACAGTCAACGATGTTCTCTTTTGCATTTACAAACTCAAGTAGTTCGTTTACCCTTGAATACTGATCAACAACAAGCATTACAAATGCCTGGACAGAACTGTTAATCTTTTGTGGATTCAATTGAATCGTGAATCGCTCGATTATGCCGTTTTCGCGCAACCTGGAAATCCGTTTGTTGACTGCCGGTATGGATAGATTGACCTTTTTTGAGATGTCAGTCGCAGAGCAGCGTGCGTCCTCTGCCAAAATCCGAAGCAATTGAGCATCGATGCTGTCCATAAAAATCCTCCTTTAGTAGTCAGAAGGTCTATTATGTTCTTAAAGCAGAAAGCACTGTGTCAAAGCCCCAACGCGAATTCGAAACATTTTTTAACCATTCTACGTAGAATTCTTTGATTTTTCAAGTATTTTTAAGCATTTCGAACAATAATAAACTTTTTCTTGCATTCAACTTAATTTTACTCCATTATCCTTCCGTTTTGAAGCAGTAAGATTAAAAAAATAAACCAATTTTTATGCCGCCGCTCTTTGTGCAGGTTTTACAGTATTATGATGTGTTTTGCGCACCGACAGTGAGGCATCTTTCAGCCGCAATTGGAAATTCGCATCCTGCCCGTATTTCGCCCTTACGGTTGCTCCTGCACTAGGGATGAAAGCTGTCTGACAACTTGTCTTTTTATAAAAACATCAAACTGCAAAATATTGCACATCTCCAAAATTCAACAAATAATACTGCTATTTTTGAATGCAAGATGTTCTCCCTGTAGCGCTGCAGCCTACAGACGACATCCCAGCTAAGCGTTTTCTTAGCGCGAAAAAATCAGTTATATGTGATGTGAGGATGGAGGAATTTACTTTGAAAAAACTTACCGCTTTATTTCTTGCCCTGCTGATGTTGGTCAGTATGTGTGCCTGCGCGGCTCCTGCTTCTACAGAGGATGCCTATCAGGCGAAAGTCGCACTTTGTCTGGTCACTCCTGTGAATGATGGAGCATGGAGTCAGCTCGCTTATGACGCTGTTATGAAAGCAAAGGATACCTACAACATCTCCGTAAAATATACGGAAAACATCAAGCCTACCGAGATGGAAGCAGTTTTCACGGACTACGCATCTCAGGGATATGACCTGACCATTGGGCATAGTTTTTCTTTCGGCGATGCGGCTCTGGCCGTTGCAGAACGCTAGGGTGTATCTGAAAACTCCCAACGCACCCGGACAGCGGGCCTTTTTGCGGTGCGCCGCGTCATTTTTCCTTGAAATACGTCAGTATTCCTGCGAAAAAATGTCTTGCGCAACGCAAAAGTCCCTCGCTGCCGGTCACATCATGAGTTCTCAGATACACCCTAGTTTTTCCATCACCAGTTCGTCAATCTCCTGCTCCAGTCGCAGGATTTCTTTCTGCAAAAACAGTGGGCGTCGAGGACCGGTTTCCTCAATGCCCACTGTTTTTGCAGCTGCGTGACCTTTTTCAGCTCGGCTGCATATTGCGCCCGCAGCTTTTCTGTATGTTCCCAGACGGCTTTATTCAGAACTTCCTCGTGGCTGCGGTGAGAGCTGCAATAGTCTTTCCCGTTCCGATAGCAGCCGCGTCTGGACTTTCTACCAGATTTCTTTACAGGATTTCATTCCGTATGGCATACTTGACAGGAAGAAAACTGGAAAATCGAATTTTTGAGGAGGCAATGAAATTTCGATCCTGTCACAGCTTCGTTCGCAGCTGACGCCTCCTGTTGTAGATTACTGCCTTGATGGGACGCCGTTTATCGTCACGCAGGAGCTTCCCGGCGAACGCTTGTCTGCGATCGCATTTATTTTATGAAAAGGCTTGCACGAAGAATACATTTGTAGTACGATGGTAAATAAAGGAGTGGTACTGTTTGAATGAGCTGTGTTTGGAGATTCCAGTAAAAAAGTACACCGGTGAATCTGCTGTTATTTCCATGCGATTACCTCGCGATATGCTGCAGGAAATTGATGCGATTGCAGCCGATACGGGGCGGACAAGAAATGAAGTCTTAACACTCTGCATGGAGTTTGCGTTAAATCATCTTGATAGGGGTTCCAAATAAAACCGAAAGAGGGAGAAAAGAATGGCAATTATCAAGTGCAAAATGTGCGGCGGGGATTTAAACGTTGCGGGAGACAGCCAAATCGCAGTCTGCGAATACTGCGGAACGCAGCAGACGGTTCCAAAGCAGGATAATGAGAAGAAACTGACGCTGTTCGCGCGGGCGAACCGGCTGCGCTTTTCCTGCGAATTTGACAAAGCGGCGGGCGTTTATGAATCGATCGTCGCGGAATTTCCGGAGGAACCAGAGGCCTATTGGGGACTGGTGCTCTGCAAATACGGCATTGAGTACGTCGACGATCCGGCTACGGGTAAAAAGGTTCCGACCTGCCATCGGTCGAGCTTTGACAGTGTGCTCGAAGATGCAAACTTTGAGCTGGTCATGGAATATTCCGACGTAGTCACGCGGAAGATTTACCGCGAGGAAGCCAAAGCCATTGAGGAACTGCGTCGCGGCATTATCGAAGTTTCCAGTCGTGAAGAACCGTATGATATTTTCATCTGCTACAAAGAGACAGACGAGAATGGCCAGAGGACACTTGATTCCGTTCTGGCACAGGATTTATATGATGCGCTGACGGAAAAGGGCTATCGCGTGTTCTTCTCCCGCATCACGCTGGAGGATAAGCTCGGGCAGGAGTACGAGCCGTATATCTTTGCAGCCCTCAACTCCGCACGCGTCATGCTGGCGGTCGGCACAGACTACGAATATTTCAACGCTCCGTGGGTCAAAAACGAGTGGAGCCGGTATTTACAGCTGATTGCTGCCGGACAGAAGAAGTCGCTCATTCCGTGCTATAAGAACATCGACGCCCATGACATGCCGAAGGAATTCGCAAAGCTGCAGGCACAGGATCTCGGCAAGATCGGTGCAACGCAGGATCTGCTGCGCGGGATCGACAAACTGCTGGGCAGAACCGCTGCGCCCGCACCCGCGCCGCAGCCGCAGACAGCCGACCCGAAGGCGCCGCTTTTAAAGCGCGCGGGTATGTATCTGGCGGACGGCGATTTTGCCAGCGCAAGGCAGTATGCCAACCGTGTGCTCGATCTCGACCCGGAAGAGCCGCACGCGTATATGTATCTGCTGCTGGCAGAGCTGAAGATCAGAACGGTCAACGAAGAGGCGCTGGTCAGCGCACCAAGGCCACTCGAAACATATCCCGATTACTGCAAGGCATGCCGCTTTGCGGCAGGCAGCTACAAACAGACGCTCGACGAGCTGCGGATGAAGCAGAAAAAGCTGCTGTACACACGCGCAGTCTCCGATCAGCCGATGGCCGAGTCGGAGAACGATATGATCGCACTCGCGGCGCGGTTCGACGCGCTGGGTGACTATGTCGATTCCAAGTCCCGCAGCAGCGCATTGATGCTGAAGGTAAGCTCGCTGCGGGAGGAACGTAAGAAGAAGCAGCAGGAAGAACAGCGGCGGCAGGAAGAGGCCGCCGCGCGCAAGCAGCAGGAGCAGGCAGATCGTGAGGAGCAGGCACGCCAGCGCGCCGAGCGTGACGAAGCGGAACGGCGCAGCCGCGAAGAGGAAAAACAGCGGCGCAGGAGCCGCGGCGTGGCACTGCATATCGGGCTGTGCGCCGCGCTGGCCGCGTTTGTGGCGTTCAGCTCTGTATTCCGCGCGATCCTCGCCGCGGACAGCGGCGGAACGTATCTGTGTGTGCTGGGTATCTATCTTATTTTCACGATCCTGCAGGGCATCATCATGCGCAGCCACAAAACACCCGAGGCGTTCGCGAATCTTCCGGCGGCCGGCGGCGTAATATACGCCATTCTTGTGATCATCGTCAATCTGCTGATGCCGGGTGAGTCGCCCAGTTTCGGGGAGGTTATCGGCATGATCTTTGGGACAGCGCTGCTGGGCGCGATCTGCAGCGGCATCGGCTGCCTCTGCAAGCTTTTCCGAAAAGGTATGGGCGATTGAAGCGGATAGAAAGAGAGGGGAAAAGCCATGGCGATCATCAAATGTAAGATGTGCGGCGGGGATATCGAGATCTCTGCGGATAAGACCTTTGGAACGTGCGAATACTGCGGCAGCACGATGACGCTGCCCAAAGTGGACGACGAGCAGCGGGCAGCGGCGTTCAACCGCGGCAATCACTTCAGGCGCAGCGGCGAGTTTGACAAGGCGCTGGCCGTGTATGAGCGCATCGTGGCCGAGGACGACAACGACGCTGAGGCGCACTGGTGCTGTGCGCTGTGCCGGTTCGGTATTGAATATGTGGAGGACCCGGCAACGTATGAATGGCTGCCGACGTGCCACCGTGCGAGCTTCGACAGCTTTCTGGAGGATGTGGACTATCTGGCCGCAGTCGAGCATTCCGACGGCATCACCCGCCGCCAGTATCAGAAGGACGCAGCCAAAATCGCCGAGGTGCAGCGCGGCATTCTCGCCACCTCGCAGAATGAGCAGCCGTTTGACGTCTTCCTCTGCTACAAGGAAACCGGTGAGGACGGTCAGCGCACGCGCGACAGCCTGATGGCGCAGGAGGTCTACTACGAGCTGACAGAGCAGGGCTACCGCGTATTCTTCGCGCGCATCACATTGGAAGATAAGGCGGGCGCGGAATATGAGCCGTATATCTTTGCGGCGCTGAACTCCGCGAAAGTCATGGTCGTGATCGGCACGAAGCCGGAGCATTTTAATGCCGTCTGGGTCAAAAACGAATGGAGCCGCTTCCTGTCCATGATGAAAAAAGACCGGAGCAAGCTGCTCCTGCCGTGCTACCGCGATATGGACCCGTATGATCTGCCGGAGGCACTGTCTGTGCTGCAAAGCTATGATATGAGCAAGATCGGCTTCATGCAGGATCTGATCCGCGGCGTCAAAAAGGTCGTAGACGCGGCAAAGCCGCAGGAGGCTGTGACAGAGACGGTCAAAGAGACCGTCGTGGTACATAATGAGGGCGGCAGCAACGTGCAGGCCCTGCTCAAGCGCGGCAATATGGCGCTGGAGGACGGCGATTGGACGAAGGCTGACGAGTTCTTCGAGCAGGTACTCAATCAGGACGCCGAATGCGGCGCGGCGTATCTGGGAAAGTTCCTGGCGAAAGTGAAGTCACCGTCCGCGCAAAAATATGCAGCTTCCTACATTGAACAGGTGAAAAGCGCTGCACCGACAAGGAAAAACGCGGAAGCCTGCGCAGAGGACAAAGCGTTTATTGAGGCATGCATTCAAAAATATCAGGTCGCGGATTATTACCCTGCGCAAGAAATCCGTAAGGCGCTGCAATTTGACCGGCGGTATTGCGCCGACCGCGCCGAATATTTCCGTAATTCCCAGAAGCGTGCGGCGCAGATGCTCGATACCGATCGGAATTTTGCGCGTGCAGAAAAATACGCTTCCGGCGAGACAAAGGCACAATGCGGCGCGCTGCGCAGCGCGCTTGCGGACGCCCTGCGCCAGCAGGAGCAGACGGCAGCGCAGGAGGCGCAGGCCGAAAAGCAGCGTGTGATCGACGCCTATCATGCATTTTTGCAAAAAACAGAGCCCAGACTGGCCGAACGGCAGAAAGCTGCGCTCGCAAAAAAGAAAGCAGACGAGCAGGCGGCTGCACAGCAGCGCATGGAGGAAGAGCGCCAACAGGCGGAGGAAGCGCGGCGGCGCATCCGGGCGCAGCGCGAGGCGGCTGCGCAGAAAAAGAAAATTATAATCTTTTCTGGCGCGTTTGTCGCAGTGGTCGCGGCGATTCTGCTTGTCACGAAGGTTATTATGCCAGCTGCAAACTATTCCAAGGCTGAAAAGCTGCTTGCGGCCGGGGATTATGACGGTGCGATTGCGGCATTTGCGGCGTTGGGCGGTTACAAGGACAGCGCTGAAAAATTAGAGCAGGCGGAAACGGAAAAAGAAGAAGCGCGTCTTGCCGCAGAAGCTGCCGAGGAAGAAGCTCGAAACGCGCAGGCGTATGCAGATGCTGAGGCGTTGGAAGCTGCGGATAAAGCCGTAGAGGCTGCCATGGCTTTTGGAAAGCTTGGAGACTATCGGGATGCACGGTCCCGCAGCCTGGCGCTATGGGACACCCTTGCGGTTCGGGACACGATCAGCGCAGGAACCGGATACACTGTGGGGCTAAAACGCGATGGCACGGTGGTTGCCGTGGGAGATAATAGGGCTGGAGAATGCAATGTCAGTGGCTGGACGGACATCGTTGCCGTCAGCGCAGGAGACAATTTCACTGTTGGACTGAAAAGTGACGGTACTGTGGTCGCTGTGGGAGATAATGAGGATGGTGAATGTGATGTCAGCAGCTGGACGGACATTGTAGCGGTCAGCGCAGGAGACTATCACACCGTAGGACTGAAAGTAGACGGCACGGTGGTCTCTGTGGGGAGAAACAAATATGGCGAATGCAATGTCAGCAGATGGACGGACATTGTGGCAATCAGTGCAGGAGACGACTGCACCGTTGGAGTGAAAACCGACGGCACAGTGGTCGCCGTGGGAGCTGGAAATAAGATACAAGGCCTCGACCGCTGGACAGACATCGTGTCCGTCAGCGCAGGAAACTTTCACACCGTAAGATTGAAAAGTGACGGTACTGTGGTCGCCAAAGGATCGGATATTGATGGCGAATGTGATGTCGGCGGCTGGACGGACATCGTGGCGGCCAGCGCAGGAGTCGGATACACTGTGGGACTAAAACGCGATGGCACGGTGGTTGCCGTGGGAGATAATAGGGATGGAGACTGCAATGTCAGTGGCTGGACGGACATCGTAGCGGTCAGCACAGGATTCTGGCACACTGTTGGGCTGAAGCGCGACGGCACTGTGGTCGCTGTGGGGAATAACGAGTATGGCCAATGTGATGTCGGCGATTGGACAGGCATCAAGCTGCCGTCGGACAGATAAAGGAAAGACAGGAGATGCAAGCATATGGAACAGATCACCGATAATATGCAGAAATATGCCAACTACAAGGAGCAGATGGGGCGGCTGAGCAAGGCGCTCACACAGGGCTTTTTTCTGGAAGCGATCTTTATCGAGTATGCGATTCTGGAAGACCGGCTGGAATCCATCCTGCGCCACAGCGGAAAATGGAATCCGGATGCAAAGAACTTTGTGTCATTGGATGCAAAGCGGAAAAACGTCGCAAAACTGGCCGAAGAAAAGAAAAGTCTTGCACATAAATATTTTCCGCCGGAGCTGACGGACCGCATTGACGTTTGGAAAGGTGCTCGAAATAAAATCATCCATGCGCTGATGAAGCAGGATCTGCACACCGAAGACCTGTCTGCCGTTGCGCTGGATGGACAGGCACTTGTCAAGACACTTTGCAGCAAAACCTCGCTTTACAACCGTGCGCTGGAACGGCAGGCCAATAAGGAGAACGGAAAATGAGCAAATTTGTAATTGAATGTCCCAACTGCGGGAAATTTGCGGAAGCCAGAACCGGCTTCTTTGCGCGAAAGAAAATCGACTGCGCGTGCGGGTACACGATCGACGTCCGCACGGACAAGCTGGCCGGGCGCGAGTGCCCACACTGCGGCAACATGGTCGTGTTCGACCAGTCCAAGGGCGAGAAGGCGCTCTGCCCGGTCTGCCATGAGCCGATCAATACGCTGGCGGAGCAGGCAAACTCCGTAGAATTTTCCTGCGCACAGTGCGGCATTCGCCTGCGTACCAGCAAGGCTGCCACGACCTATACCTGTCCGGTCTGCGACTGTGTCAATGACGTTGCCGAGCGCATTGCCACCGAAAAAATCAAAAAGGACGGCCTTGCCAGCATCATCAAATATGAGGGCGACAACGGAACGCTCGTCTGGAAGCACCCGATCGAGGACTTCAACCTCGGCTCGCAGCTCATCGTCCACGAAAGTCAGGAGGCCATCTTCTTCCGCGACGGACAGGCGCTCGACCTGTTTGGTGCGGGGCGCTACACGCTGCAAACGCAGCAGCTTCCGCTGCTGGAGAAGATCTACAAGCTCCCGACCGACACCGAGGGCACGTTCCATTCCGAGGTCTACTTTGTCAATCTTGCCACCCAGATGGGCGTCAAGTGGGGCACGGACAGCAAAGTCCGGCTGTTTGATCCCAAATCCCGCATACATATTGAGATCGGTGCATCGGGCGAGTTCAGCATTCGCGTAACTGACTCGCGCAAGCTGCTGCTCAAAATCGTCGGCACAACGGGCGGCCTTGGGCAGGAGCAGCTGCTCGGCAGCGGCAACGGCAAGGGCTTCTTCCGTTCGATGGTCATGACACAGGTCAAGAGCTACCTTGCACAGACGATCAAGGAAAACGCGATCAACATTCTGGAGATCGACGAGCACCTCATGGCACTCTCTGGTGCGCTGCGCGAGCGGATCAATGCCGCGCTGGACGAGTACGGCCTGACGATGCCAGAGTTCTACGTCAGCCGCATCGTAACGCCGGATGACGACCCCAATTTTCGCCGCATGAAGGAGCAGTACGCCGAACAGTATCTGCTCGTCCGGCAGGAAGGTATCCGCAAGGCGGAGGCGGAAGCCGCAGCAGACCGCAAGGCAGTCGAGGCGCAGACAGCGGCGCGAATGAAGATCATCGGCGCACAAGGCGAGGCAGAAGCGCTCAAGATTCAAAAGCAGGCAGAGGCAGAGGCATACCGAATGCAGGCTGAGGCGGAAGCCGCCGAAATGCGCATGAAGGGTTACACCTATCAGCAGGAAACGTCGCGGCAAGTCGGGCTGGAAGCAATGAAAAACGGACTTGGCGGCGGCGCGAACGCCGCGGGTGCGCTGGGCGATCTCGCCGGGCTTGGTGTGAGCCTCGGCGCGATGGGCAGCGTCATCGGCATGACGAAGGACGCGCTGAATCCCATGACACAGGATGCCGCGCAGATGGGCGCGGCAGTCGGCGCAGCTGTCGCGGGCGGTTGGGATTGCCCGGTGTGCGGTCACAAGAATATCACTACAAACTTCTGCCCTGACTGCGGCGGCAAAAAGCCTGAAGCGAAGACTGGCTGGGACTGCGCGCAGTGCGGCACGAAGAACATCCAGAGCAAATTCTGCCCGAACTGCGGCGCAAAGAAGCCGGAAGAATCAAGTGGTTGGACTTGTCCGGACTGCGGCACAAAAGATATTCTGAGCAAGTTCTGCCCGAACTGCGGCGCACGGAAACCGGAAGAAAAGCGCAGCTGGACATGCCCGGACTGCGGCACAAAGGATATTATGACGAACTTCTGCCCGAACTGCGGACGGAAGAAGGATGAGTCCTGCTGATTGGAGGGATGGACGATGAAACTGAGCAAAGGGAAATTTCAGACGATCCTGATTCTTGCCATCGTGCTGGCGGTATATCTGCTTCTGGCGTTTGTGATCCCGTTTACAAAGACTGCCGTGTTCTGGCTGGCGCTGGTGTTCACGCTGGCGGCGTTTGGCGTGCAGCTATATGTGCTGAAGCTGTCGTTTGAAAAAGGCAAGGACGCGCGCAGCAAATTCTACGGCTTTCCGATCGCGCGCATCGGCATCGTGTATCTGATCGTACAGATTGTTTTGAGCTTTTTGTTCATGGCACTTGCAAAGGTCTGTCCGGTCTGGGTCGCAGTCATTGTTTTTGCGCTGCTGTTAGCTGCCGCTGCCGTCGGCGTCATTGCTGCAGATGCAATGCGCGACGAAGTAGAGCGTCAGGACGCGCAGCTCAAAACCGATGTGGCCGCTATGCGCGCGCTGCAATCCCGTGCAGCCGCGCTGGTTTCTCGCTGTGAGAATGCAGAGTTGAAGGCAGATGCGCAGAAGCTTTCCGATGCGTTCCGATACAGTGACCCCGTGACAAATGCCGCAACGAAGGACATCGAGCACGAGCTGTCCGCCTGCATGGACGAGCTGGAGCGGGCTGTTCTCGACAATGACACCGAAAGTGCGAAGGTGCTGATCAAACGCGCAGCAGCGCAGCTGGCAGAGCGAAACCGCCTGTGCAAGCTGAACAAGTGACGTTTCTTGCCAGCCTTAATACCAACCAGCCGAATAAAAGCAGGAGGCGGCCCATAACTTTGGGCTGCCTCCTGCTTTTATTCGGTTGTCAGTCAGAAATACTCATTGCACAGCAGACGGTACGGCGGTTCGTCTTCTTCGATCTTCGGGAAGCGGCCGACAGGCGGGTTGAAGCGGTTGTCGGTGTTGTCGTCGCTGCACTGGCTGACCTCGCCGAGCAGAACGGGGCCGGTGCCCGCCTCGACCGCGAAGTCGTGGTACATTCCTTGCGCGACCCAGAGGCTTTCGCCCGGACGCAGACGGATCTGCGTGCCCGCGGGAACCGTGCGCTTCAGGCCGTCGCAGTGGACGGTCACGTCGGACTCATAATCAATTTCTTCATTCGGCAGGCTGTTGTACACGCGGATGAGGCAGTTACCGCCGCGGTTGATAATGTCCTCGGTCTTGTACCAGTGAAAATGGTTCGCGGCCATCTGGCCCTCCTTCAGATACAGCAGCTTCTCTGCGTAGACCTTCGGATATTTTTCCGGCTGCGTGCGGCAGCCGTTGCGGATGGGGTC
>ERZ859738.487-NODE-487-length-26558-cov-8.159529_pt1 | contig 26558 bp, 22 predicted proteins | sample MGYA00510122_ERZ859738 | MGnify/ENA primary metagenome ERZ859738 (study PRJEB30046, sample SAMN00715139) | human gut metagenome | study: EMG produced TPA metagenomics assembly of the A metagenome-wide association study of gut microbiota in type 2...
AATACAAATACTCCGGCGAAATCCTTTACCGCGCATGGAAAAGATTCCGCAAATATGGCGCGGCGTTGACGGCCGCATCGCAGAACGTGGAGGAGTGTCTGAAATCCGAAACGGCGCGGCTGATGTTTGCAAACTCAGAATTTCTGCTGCTGTTCAATCAGGCGGCGACCGACCGCGCGGAGCTGTCTAAGCTGCTTCGCATTTCCGATACGCAGCTCAGTTATATCACGAACGCCGAAGCCGGTCACGGTCTGCTGCGCATGGGCGGCAGCATCGTGCCTTTCATCAACACCATCCCGAGGGATACCGAATTGTATAAATTGATGACGACGACGCCCGGCGAATCATTATAAATACGTCTCACCGTGAGACGCATTTATATGACAGAGGTAAATCTCATGGTGGGACAGATATGATATACGTAGGAACTATCAGTGATACGCTCTTACTGCAGATACAATGCTATCTGTATGCCATCCGACTGTTACCGAAGCCGCCTCTGTAACAGCAGATGGCATACGTGTTCCACCATATGGGCGTATTGCAATTATCGGCTTGCCCAATCTTCTTGCCGTATCGATTTCATATTGCATCCAGCGACTATACATTGCGTACATTCCAGATATTACGAGTACACAACTACACGGATATATTTTTCGTGTTATTGCCCTTTGTATTTCGATGGTCGTTTGAACATCACTGGCATCCAAATTATGCAACGGTTTTTCCCTAGGTGCAGAGAAGTTTTGATATGAAAAATTAGGTGCATTGTTTAGAAGCTGTATAAGTCTAGTGTATTCCCGGCCATACCTCCATGCGTGACTAATAAAGATATGATAGTTAGTTAATGCTGGCATATTGGCCTCCTTCTTCAGATGTATTCTTCATTGCTATCTTCCAAAGAGAGTGTTCGTCCTGCATAATCTTTTCGCAACGTTCTGCAAAAACCTGTATGTTTTTATCTCCGTAGCTACCCGCGCCTAATTCAAATAAAATTTTTTCCTTCTTTAACTGTTCGTATGTAGTTCGATAACCAATCCATCGGTCTTTTGTCCTTTTAAGCAGGAGAATACTTGAAGAAATAGATACCAAGGCACTCAGTAATGCAATTATATACTTCATAAGATGAAAGGAATCTACTGCGATAGACAAGACTGGAATCAGCGCATTGACTATAATAGAGATGATAGACAAGCTATAAAACTCTCCTTGAAGCTTTTTGCACTTATCTTTGTAATATTGCATTTGCTGATTGAGGCGTTCATTTATATAATCCATACAAATTCCTCCTTTTGATACATTATAAACAAATAAAGAAGCATATTCAACAGCAGATATATTGGAGTTAATAAGACGGAGGTGATTTCCATTCCAGATATTCGAGAACGAAACGACCGTCCAAAGGACAAGAAGCCAAAACATCATGCTGCATCCACTGTGCAGCGGCAGATGGTGCAGAAATTTGTAAAGGAGCTGAATGACAGCGCGAAACAGCCAAACCAAGCAGGTAGCGCAGAACGCGCAGCGACCGAACAGGTAGAAACGACCGCCCGCGAAATCGTCCATGAAGCTATCCAACTACCGCGCCGCGCAATCCGGCATCCTGCCTGTAAAGTATCAGCGGATTCTTCCGCAAATGTGCAGCCGGAACAGTCCGATCAGCCGCACCATGCACCGGAATCACCGCGAGAGCGAACAGACACACCGCGTACCCGACCAGATGTGACGCCGCCGCAGAGCACAGCGACATCCGCACCGCAGGAGCAAGCCCGCCGTGCTTATGCCCAGCAAGCCGCAAGAGAAGCCACACCAGCGCCAGCAATCACGCCAGAGCAGCCGTGTGAGCCGCTATCCGCGCCGTTGACAGAGAATACGCCACGTCAGCGCACGGAGGATATACGCACCCGACCAGAACCGCAACGGTCACAGAGCAAACCGATACCAGCGCAACAGGAGCAGGCCCGTCGCGCCTATGTCAAGCGGGCAAAGAAATCCCGCGCAGAGAAACCATCTGCGCGGGATAACCTTTATATGGAGCAGCCGGAAATCCGGCTTGCGGATGATCTGCCAGAACGTGAATCGCTGCCTATCCGTGAAAAGCCAGATACACCAGAACTTCGCGGTCAGCTGCAATCCGAAGCCATACCAGCAAAACAATCCACTGTTCGTCATGTAAAGCAGCCGGACACATGGACACCGCGCAGCGCAGCGGCCCCAGCCATGCGCGGCAAGGAGCAGTCCGTTCGTGAGCGGTCAGCGACGGTCACACCAGCGCACGATTTACCGCCCGCGTCGCAAAAGCAGGCCCGACAAGTCTTTGTAGAAAAGCAAGCGCAGCTCTCTCAAAATCCATCCATCTATCCATCCGAACCGACTGCCCCGATTCCGACGCAGCCGCCTGTTTTGGAAGCACCTGCAATTACGCCGGAGCGTCAGCCGGTCACGGCTGACAGCGGCAAACCGGCCCCACCTGTCCAGCCACCACCGACGCAAGATTCACCAGCAGAGCAGCCGCCCGCCATCCGTGAAAAGCCGAAGCCAAACGCCGCACCGAGAGAAAAATCCCGGCGCGGCGTTGATATTCGGACACGAGAAGCAGAGCAGATCAGCACCCCAAAGAAGCAGCCAAAAACGTCTGTATCAAAAATTGATACAAAGCGTGCGCGGAAAGCGGCAACGCAGGACGCACAGCGAAAAATGCTTAAAAAGAGCAACAATCGTGCTGCCAGAGCAGCCGCCGCAGCCGCGAAAAATCTGGCTGAAGCCGCTGCAAAGGCCGTCAAGGAGCTGATAAGCGCGCTTGCCAGTTTGGGCGGCGGCACGGCGCTTTTTGTCGTGTTTTCCATCGTCATTGTCGCGGGCGCTTTTTTGGCTTCTCCGTTGGGGATTCTGTTTGCCGACGAGCAGAAAAGCGATGATACCGTTCCGCTGGCAACTGCCATCGCGGAAATTCAGGGTGAATATCATGCTGAATTGGAACGCCTGCAAAATGGAGATTTTGCGTCCGTTCAGATTGTCGGACAGGCCCCGGATTGGCGCGAGGTTGTAGCCGTTTTTGCGTCTAAAGTGGCAGGCTCGGAGGACGGAGTGGACGTGTTCATGCTCGACGAGGAACGTGTGGAATTATTGCGTCAAGTATTCTGGGATATGTGCGAGATCACGACGGCGACGCAAACCGTTGACGTTCCGGACAGCGATCCGGACAACGATGTGGACGACAGCCACACAGGGATTGCACTGACCATCACGATTACGGCCAAAACTGCCGAGCAAATGCGCCTGATCTATGCTTTTACGAAATATCAAAACGACGCGCTGGATATTCTGCTTGAAAACCTTGGCAGTCTGAATATTCCGATGGGTTCGCTGACCATTTCGCAGGAAGATGCAATCGAGCTGCTTGAAAACCTCCCCGACGATCTTGACCCGGCACGAAAGGCCGTCGTGGAAACGGCAGTGCAGCTCGTCGGGCGCGTGTCGTACTTCTGGGGCGGAAAATCTTTGACGCTTGGCTGGGACGACCGCTGGGGTGTTCCAACGGAGGTCACAGCGTCAGGCAGCGGCTCCACCGGCACGGTGCGCCCGTTCGGATTAGACTGTTCGGGGTTCGTCGATTGGACATTCTACAACGTGACGAACGGCAGCTACTACCCCGGACGCGGCGGCGGAGCTGCTACGCAGCACAGCTATTGCACGAATATCTCATGGAGCGACGCGCAGCCGGGCGATCTGGTATTCTATCCAGATGATTCCCATGTCGGCATCGTCGGCGGCAAGGACGCAGATGGCAACCTGTTAATCGTCCATTGCAGCGGCGGCGCGAATGGCGTAGTGATCACCGGCTCGGCAGGATTTACGGTTGTGACCAGACCAGACTGCTTTGCAGACTGAAATACACGCATCTGCTAGTTTAAGCCTTGGGGCAACACCGCACAATTCGGCAAGCAGATCCGGCGAGAGATTTTTCGCCAAGCCAAGGTTCGAGACGTGAAGGAATACTGTATGTACCCGCAAGGGGTATGCCGCATCCGTAAGGCTCCTTCGTTGCCAACGGCTGCGCAATATTTCGAACGTTCCAAACCGCAGGATTGGCGAAAAAGATCCGTCGAAGCGCGAAGACGCAATTGCGCGGTGCTGCCTTAGTACAAAAATGCTGTGTTTGTTTTTTTAATGAGATTTTCAATCTATTTAACCGATATTTTGTGCACAGTTGACATGGGCAGCTCCTGTTTTTATGCTAAAAAAAAGCTTACTTGGAGGGAACAAATGATCGTTGATTTTTCAAAAAAAGCATTTGATATTCTGATCGTGGCCGGTCAATCCAATGCAGAAGGCTTTGGCTTCGGAGATGCTGACTGCCCATGGCAGCCAGATGAGCGAGTCTGGTATCTGAGCGGTGACTATTACCCGCAAAAATATACGCGCAATTATGTTGTGACCCGTGCGGCAGAGCGTGTTTGTGGAAACGAGATTTGCGGCGCGTTTGATTTGAGTTTTGCAGAAACCTACCTTCAAAACGGCTTGCTGGCACCGGAGAGAGACTTGTTAATTGTTCGTGCGGCAGTTGGTTCGACCGGGTTTTTGAATCACCACTGGGGCGTACATGATGATTTATTCCAGCGGATGATAGAAATGACGCTTTTGGCGCGTTCCCTCAATGTAAACAACCGCCTCATTGCTTTGCTATGGCATCAGGGTGAGGAAGACGTAGCGTTGAATGCAGATCAGACCGAGCATTATAAAAATGTATTGGCTTTGGTTACTGCCGCACGCGAGAAGTTCGACCAGTATGACCTTCCGTTTGTTGCCGGTGATTTTGTCCCGCAGTGGAAACAATGGAAACACGAAAATGGGCAGTCACCAGACGGCGTTGTAAGCGCAATTCGAAATGTTTGCCATGATGTACCGTTTGCTGCTTTTGTTGAAAGTAACGGATTGACGTCAAATCATGAACAAAACGCCCGCCCGCCACGCTGGGAGGGTTGGAATAATGACATGGTACATTTTTCGCGCAACGCGCTTTCAGAGCTTGGAAAACGGTATTTTTCCGCCTTTTGTACATGCATAAAGAAAGACGACGTGTGAACGTCGTTATTTGAACAGAACACAGTTAATTTAGAGGAATATGGAGGAATAGTTATGGGGCATCTCTATGTTGGTATCGGGCGGCAGCGTATCACGCCGAAAATCGGAGGCCATCTTGCGGGGTATGGCACAGATGTATTCAGCGCGTCAGTACATGATGATTTGACTGCAACAGCCCTTGTTCTGCAGCAGAATGATTTGAGTGCTATTTGGATATGCGAAACGGTATGCAACCTGTCCGGCGCGCTGGTCGACGAAATCAAGTCGGAACTCCGCAAAAAGCATCCTGTTCCAGCAGAAAACATCATGATTGCCGCTATTCACACGCATTCCGGCCCTATTGTCAACTCCGGTGCAGGATGGGGCGATGTAGACAGAGAATACTGCGACAGCATCTTCATCCCGCAAACACTTGCCGCTGTTGACGAAGCTTTTTCCCAAATGCGTGAAGCGTATATGGGTGTGCAGGAAACAGAAAGTTTGGTCGGTATCAATCGAAGAGAATATGGCCCGGACGGCGTTGTCGATTTTGGACAGAATCCGTGGGGCCAGCAGGATAAGCGGATGACGGTGATCGCATTTCAGACACCGGACGGCGCGCCGATCGCGAATGTCGTGCATTACGGTGCGCACTGCACAGCTGCCGGCACAAATACTGAGATCACACGCGACTGGGCTGGCGTCATGATTGACCGCTTGGAAGCAGAATCCGGAGCGCCAACATTGTTCCTAAATGGCGCCGCCGGGGATGTCGGCCCCCGTCTGACGAATGGGAAGACGAAAGGCGACATCAACTATGTTATGGAACTTGGCAGTGTGGCGGCGCAGGATGCGGTTCGGGCCTACCAGGCAATCCGCAGCTATCACACGGTACACTTTCAAGCTGTCAGCGGGGCGCTGGCGCTTCCCTATGATCCGGTTCCACCCCTGTGTGAGGCGCAGACCGGCCTTGCGAAATACAACGCTCTTCCAGATACAAACGTGCATCTTCGGATGCGGGATTATTACGGAAGAATCGTTCGTGCTTATCAGGAAGGTCTTCCCACCGAAAAAGCAAAGAAGATCAACGAGACGGCCTTTTTGCTGGGAGATGTCGTGCTGGTTCCGTTCGGCTTTGAACTATTTTCAGAAATCAGCCAGCGCCTGCGCGCGTACAGCCCATATCCATATACACTTGCTGTTGGCTATGCCAATGAAGCGCTTGGTTATCTGCCATCGCAAGATCAGATCTGCCGTGGTGGTTATGAGGTGGAGATGTTCAAAACGGGCGGTGTTCAAAACCTGGCAGATAATACAGACAGTGTTTTAATTCAACAGACGCTGGCACTTATCAACAAGCTGGGATAAAGCCACAAGTTAAAGCGTATTTAACGGAGGAATTTGTGGTTTTCGCATAAAGAAGGTCAAATTTTTTAACATTCAGGCAAAACAAACGCATATAAAATCTCAGAAGGAAACAGTAGAATAAAAGTGCCCCACAAAAAAGAATGGAAAGGAAAATACGTATGAAAAAGTTGATCGCGCTTCTCTTGACCCTGGCGCTTGCCTTCGGACTGCTGGCGGGCTGTGCAGCAAACAGTGAGCCTGCCGCGCCTGAAGCGGACACAGCAGACACACCAACGCAGGAAGTGCCGCAGGAAGAAAAATACAGCACACCGGCTGAAAAGCAGATACTGAAGCTGATGTCGGTCGGAACGTCTGCCGAGCAGGCATATATCGATACGCTTACTGCAGCGGTCGATGCGTTTAATGCAGACAACGAGTATAACGTCGAAATTCAGATTGAGTGGTATGAAAATGATGCATATACGACAAAACTGACGACGCTGATGACGCAAAATGAGGTACCGGATATTTTCTTTGCTTGGGGATCCGGCTATTTGAAGCCGTATGTTGAGGCAGACCGAGTCCTCTCGCTGACACCTTATATGGATGCAGATCCGGAATGGGCAGGCCGCTTCTATGACGGCACGCTGAGCTCCACAACATATAATGGTGAAGTCTATGCTGTTCCGTCAACGCAGACAGTCGGTACGATCTATTACAACAAGGCAATTTTCGACAGCTGCGGACTTCAGGCTCCTACAACTTGGGATGAGTTTGCAAATGTGTGCAAAGTTCTTAACGAAAATTCTATTACGCCGATCGCGCTCGGCGGCGCAGCGAGCTGGGTCGTTGCCTACTACATGGGCATGATCCAGGGCGGCACAACTGGTCCGGAAGCATATAACGGACTGTTTGACGGCACGACGACGTGGATGGACGCATATACTGACGCATTTAAGGCTTATCAGGAAGTTGCTGCGATGGGGGCGTTCTCGGATAACTATCTCGGCATCTCCTATGACGAAGCGCGCGAAGAATTTGCCGGCGGCTCTGCGGCCATGTATCCGATGGGCACTTGGGATACTGCAGCGGTAATTTCCGGACTCGGCGGAGAAGATGCAGTTGGCGTATTCTTCATGCCGCCAAAGACCGAAGGCCTTAAGCCGTGCACTGTTGCGCAGATGGATAAGATCTACGCCGTAAGCGAGACCTGCACAAACGCTGATGCAGCGGTGGCTTTCCTGAAAACACTGACGACCCCGGAATATCAGGGAAAACTGGTGCTTGATACCGGTGCGCTTCCGGTTGCAGATGCAGACACCTCTGCTGGGACGATCGACGCTGTTACGCAAGCCGTAATGGCTGGAATGCCGAATGTCACGTCGGTTCTGCCCACAGATGCCTTTGGCGATCCGATCTCGAGTGAGATCATGAACGTCTGCGTTGCAGTAGCAAACGGAGAAAACGCCGAAGAACAGGCTGCATATATGCAGGAATTTGCAGAATCACAGGGTTAACGGCAATTTGCCAGATGTATGGGCCGCTATCGGCCCATACATTTTTCTGAGAGAGTATTAAATATAGGATTCCAAATTACAACCTACAAACATAAACAGGAGGAAATCAATATGGCAGGAGGCCCCGGCTCCTACGTAATTGGAGAAGAAGAAAAGAAAGAATTGATGGATGTCATTACTTCGGGAAACCTGTTTCGTTACGGAACTCCCGGCGTGGATGGCTTTCAGGCAAAGGTGGCGACATTTGAAAAGGAAATGGCGGAGCGGCTGGGCCACAGATATATTGTGGCAACAAACTCCGGCACGAGTGCGCTGCTGTGCTGTCTGGCTGCACTGAACATTGGCGCTGGTGACGAAGTCATCGTTCCCGGCTATACCTTCATCGCAACGATCTCAACCGTCATTCTGTCCAATGCGATCCCGGTTCTCGCAGAGATCGACGACTCTCTGACAATCGACCCAACAAAGATCGAACAGCTTATCACGCCGAGAACTAAGGCAATCATTCCTGTTCACATGCTGGGCAATCCCTGCGACATGGACCCGATCATGGAGATCGCCAGAAAGCATAATCTGCACGTGATCGAAGATTGTTGCCAGGCAGTCGGCGCAAGCTATAAGGGCAAGCGCGTTGGCTCTATCGGCGATATGGGTGCATATTCGCTGAATGTGTATAAAACGATCTCGACAGGCGACGGCGGTTTCGTCGGTACATCCGACGAGATCCTGTACGAGCGTGCCTTTGGCTTCCATGATCAGGGCCACAAACCGTCCCGAATGGGCGTTGAGGTCGGCAACCGCTCGATTGTCGGGATGAACATGCGCATGAACGAGCTTAGCGGCGCAGTCGCGCTGGCCCAGGGAAGAAAACTCGACTGGATCCTCGAAACACTCCGGCGGAACAAAGCAATCTACAAAGCTCACCTGCAAGACCTGCCAGGTGTCGGCTTCCGAAGAATCAACGACCCGGGCGAGAGTGGGACCTTGCTTACATTGATTTTTGACTCGGCAGAAAGAACCAATCGCTTTTGCGAAGTAATGGATCTGACGCCGATCGCGCAATCTGGATGGCATGTTTATAACAACATGGAGCAGATTCTGAACAAAGTCACAGCAACAACTGCAAACTGCCCGTTTGGTTGCACACGCTTTCCGAGCAACGTACAGTACCGCAAGCACATGCTGCCGCAAACAGACGACATTCTTTCCAGAGCCGTTTATCTCTCCGTCGGTCAGGTGGATCGTGCGCCCAAGGATGGACGTGGCGTGAATATCCATTCAACTGAAGCTGAGATTGTAGCAATGGCGGAATACGTCCGCGATGTGATTGAACATCTGTAACAGCTAAAATGGAGGGCGGAGGTGCCTCGCTGCATCTCCGCCTTTTACAGTTTGGAGGATATAATGGATAGACTGTTGGGAAGAAAGCGATACATTGCTTTTTATGTTGGAATTCCGTTCGCAATTTTCGCCTTTTTTGGGTTGACGCCGATTCTGTATAATCTGTATTTGAGCCTTTTCAAGACGAATTTGTTGACAGACGGGGAGTTTGTTGGCTTAAAAAACTATGCGCAAATGCTTCGGGATCAGTTCTTTCGAAAAGCATTTGTTAACAACTTGAAATTTGTTGTGTTCAATTACATTGCACATATGGGCATCTCGTTGCTGCTGGCATCGTTGCTGTACAGTGGCAAGCTCAAAGAGGAAAAGGTTTACCAGAGCATCATTTTCCTGCCAAGCATTATCTGCGGCACAGCGATCGGCTTACTGTGGAAATTTATTTACCACCCGGATTTTGGTATTCTTAATAAACTCTTATGTGCGATCGGGCTAGAAAGTGCGGCACAGAACTGGCTGGCGAACAAAGAAACAGTTGTTCCAGCATTGGTTGTAGCAATTATGTGGCAGTTCGTCGGTTACCACATGACGATCCAGCTTGCAGCAATGCGAGACATCGACAAGAATGTTTTGGAGGCCGCAGAAATCGATGGAGCCGATGGCTGGACAAAACTGACTCGAATCGTGATCCCACTCATCAAGCCGATCCTTGCGATCGATTCGGTTATGATTATAACAGGTGCGCTGAAGCTATACGATATTGTAAGCGTCACGACGAATGGCGGTCCAAACCACGCCAGCGACGTATTGTCGCTCTATATATTTAAGCAAGCATTTAACAATAAAAACTTTGGCTATGCCAGTGCGCTTTCCGTTGTACTGCTGATCGTTTGCGTGCTGATCACAATGGGTGTAAAACGGCTATTCCGGGAAAAGGAGTGAGAAGATGACCAGAAACAGATTAAAATCTGCATGGAAACGGCTGCTCCTAATCCTGGTATCGCTCACCTGTGTCTATCCGGTTTTCTGGATGGTCCTCGGGTCTTTCAAGACGCAGGGAGAGCTGTATTCTAACCCATGGGGATTCCCGCAGATGTTTACGTTGGAAAACTATCAGCGAGCTTTCGGTAATGGCAATATCGGCCGTTGTTTTATGAATTCTCTTCTGATTGCGGCGTGCTCCGTTGTGCTGATCGTTCTTCTGAGTGTTATGGCTGCCTACGGCATTACCAGACTAAAATGGAAGCTATCCGGCTTGGTATTAACAGTCTTCGTGACAGGCATGATGATTCCGGCATACAGTGCGCTGATCCCGCTTTACTCAATTTTCAATAAACTTGGCATATTGGGGAGCTATACCTGCGTGGTGATTTCCCATGTAACATTTGGACTCCCGCTTGGCGTTTTCATTATGTCCGGCTTTATGCAAACGATCCCACGAGAACTGGAAGAAGCTGCGGTATTGGACGGCTGCACGGTTTTTCGGATGTTTTGCCGTGTGATTATGCCGATTGTCCGCTCTGGTACGGTCACAATCAGCGTAATCTCCTTTATCAACGTGTGGAACGATCTCCTGTTCGGACAGATATTCCTGAATGAAAAGGAAAAGATGCCTCTGACGGTCGGACTTTTAGAGTTTAAAGGGAGGTTTGGAACGGATTATGTTGGCATGCTGGCTGCAATTGTTGTAACAGTTATTCCTGTTGTTGCCATATACTCTGTGCTGCATGACAAAATTGTGGACGGTATGACTGCTGGTGCAGTGAAAGGTTGAACGATTCCTTTTGCCTGTGGTATGATAGAGACAAATATAAAACGCAGGCGAGATATCGCATGGCGTAGTATCAGAAATGGGGAATGCATATGCGGTTGTTGATTGTTGATGACGAATCAATCATCCGGAAAGGCCTTCTTGAATTGCCGTGGGCGACCGTCGGAATTCAGGAGGTTGTGGAAGCGGACTCAGGCGATGCTGCATTGCGAATTCTGGATAGCATGACTGTGCAGGCGATCTTGTGCGACATTCAAATGCCTGGGATGGATGGCTTGGGTTTTATCAGTGCTGTCAGAACACAACACCGGGACTTGCCCATTATCCTTTTGTCTGGATACAGCCTGTTTGCCTACGCACAGCAGGCAATCCGATATGGTGTTTCTGAATATCTGCTGAAGCCTTCGAGTCCAGAGGAGATCATGGCATGTGTCTCTAGAGCGATCAGCGTGCAGTGCGGGCAGCCGTATGAACTGCAGATTTTTCCGTTTTTACATACTAAATGCCACAATGAGCTTGCTTCCAGGATCTTAAATTATCTGGAACGCCATTACATGGAGGATACTACACTGGATGCGCTTGCGGCAGTTATGAATTATACGCCGCAGTACCTCAGCAGACTGATAAAGCGCGAACTCGGCTGCAATTTTGTCACATTGATATCTATGATCCGCATGGCCAAGGCCGCCGAGTGTCTTGCACGGACGGAAGAAAAGGTATATCTGCTTTGTGCACGAGTTGGAATTCCGGACCAGCGCTATTTCAGCCAGAAGTTCAAAAGTGTTTTTGGCGAAACGCCGCTGCAATTTCGGCAGAACCACGCTGGCATGCCTACCGCTCAGTTCCAGCAGCAGATATGGGAAAAAGTTAACAGATGGATGGGAAAAGATGAGGAAATTGTATCATTACATTGAACAGGTATGGGGAAATGCCTCAATCAAGAAGAAATTGATCGTAATCGCAATCAGCCTTGTCTTGATTCCGACACTCATTCTTTCTGCCTTTTTCAGTATCGTATCTGTTCGAAATCTGGAAAAGAATCATACATCATACGTGCGCAACGTAATGGAGCAGGCCGACCAGAATATTCAAAACAGGATCGACAGTATTACGTATATGCTTTACGATTTGTCGATTGACAAGACCATTCAAGCAAATCTGCGTTTCTGGCAAACGGAAGACATGCCATTGTCTGAACGGCTCAAAGCGAAAACAGAAGTTGTTCGGAGCGTAACGCGAACGATTACCCGTATTCCGGAAGTACGTGGTGTCTATCTTCTGTTCGACGCAGCGGATGGTATTTATATTTCGGATAATCGAGCGCTGTTCCTGCAAGCGTGTGGAAATGACGAAATCCTCGAGGGAAGAGGAAGCAACATCTGGCAGAATGAGGACGTGAAAAATAGCGTAGTTCCGGTCTCCAAGGAATTGTACAGCTTGGACACACTCAAGCCGCTGGCGCACATGACGTTGTTTATAAGCTCCGATTATTTTCTGAAAGGGCTCAACGAAATTCAATTCGGAGAAGAAGGCGGCATATTTCTACTTGAAAACAGCGGCCATAGCATTTGGAAGACGCTTCCCGCGCTCATGGCCTCTGCGTCGTTTGACCAACAAAAAAGTGCTACGGATCAGCTGCAGCAGCTGGACAGCGGACATGGTTTCGTTCTGCATGAAATGCAAAATGGATACTGGAAGATTCTCGGAGTTGTCGACCTGTCTCAGGCACAGGCAGAAATCAGAACATTGCTGCTAGACACTTTTGGAATTTTCTTTCTGGTTGCCTGCATTCTGATTTTTCTCAGCATTCAGATGTCAAAATCAATTTCACGTCCGATCAAGAACTTACAGACATACATGGAGAAATTCTCTACTGGTGAGTTCAGTGTAACGGCACCAGCCAAGTATCGTGATGAGATTGGCGAACTGCGGCGACACTTTAATCAAATGGCGCAAAAAGTTCAAAACCTGGTCAACCGCGTTTATGCAGAAGAGAATCTGCGTCAAAAGGCCCAGCTTGAAGCGCTTCAAATGCAGATCAATCCACATTTTTTATATAATACGCTTGACACGATCAACTGGATGGCCGAAACGAACGGACAGAGCGGAATCGCTGCGGTTTCCCGTGCGCTTGGTGCGCTGATGCGGTATTCTCTGCTGGATGCACAGTTTGTTCCGGTGGAACAGGAATTGGATGCGGTGGAAAACTATATGAGCATTCAGCGCTACCGATATGGGCAAACACTCCATGTCACGCTGGACATCGGCGAAGATGTTATGTATGAGAATATGCCAAAACATATCCTCCTTCCCTTGATAGAAAATGCAATGGAGCATGGGCTGAAAGATATTCAAGGTAAAAAGATACTTAGCGTGACCGGAATTCTGAGAGAAGGAAACATCTGCATTACGGTACAAGATAATGGCAAGGGAATCGAAGCGGAGAAATTATCAGGCATTTTTTGTCAGACAGTTGATGCAGAAAAAAACCACATGCGGATTGGTCTGCGGAATGTTGATCGCCGAATGCGAATGATTTATGGAGAGGAATATGGCCTACAAATTGAAAGTCAGCCGAACGCAGGCTGCAAGGTATGCGTCAGATTTCCACCAGATCAACCACTGCTTTAATTAGAAAGGGAAAAAGTGATACCGAAAACAGACAATGATTTTTGCAGGGAACTTGCAGAAATGAGCGTGCGCGAAAAGGCGCTGGCGCTGACCGGAGAATCCATGTTTAAACTCGGCAAAAGCCGTGTTACACCGTCGCTCTATTTTTTGGACGGCGGTACAGGTGCAGCCTATCATCAGATGTTTATTGACTGCTTTTACCGTAAGCACAAAACCGGCTTTAATGCAGCTGACGAACTGCTTTACGATACGTCTGGAATGGCAGATAAAATGCTGCGCTTGCGCGGGATCGTTCTCGGTGAGCGGGAAGCCGATACCCCAGAAGAGGCAGACGAAGCAGAAGAAATGCGCAAAGCGATAGAGACTTATCTTCCGCAAGGGCAGTTTCCAGGATGCTTTCCGCCGGGGACGATGCTTGGCGCCAGTTGGGATCAGCAAACGGTTTATGATATGGGCATAGCCCTTGGAAAAGAAGCCGATTATTACGGAATTGATGTTTTGCTTGGCTCTCCGAACGTCAATATTCAACGAGACCCGCTTGGAGGGCGGTTTTTTGAAGGTTATTCAGAAGATCCGTGCCTCACGGCGCGGTTGGCTCCTTGCCTTGTGAAAGGGATTCAGGAGCAGGGAATTGCTGCAAATGTAAAACACTTTGCCGCCAACAATCAGGAAACAGATCGCAGAACAGTAAATGTCCATGTTCCGGTTCGCGCATTGCATGAGATCTATTTTCCAGGATTCCGCGCCTGCGTACAGGACGGCGGCTGCAAAACTGTTATGAGCGCATACAATGCGATCAACGGCAAATTTTGCTCGCAAAATAAATGGCTGCTAACTCAGGTATTGCGTGAACGTTGGGGATTCACCGGGTTCGTAGTCAGGGACTGGAGTGCAGTTTATGATCAGCCTGCCGCAATTCAGGCCGGCAATGACGTTGATATGCCGGGTCCGAGAAACGTCGATGAAATTGTGCGTGCCGTTGAGGAGGGGCGTCTTCAGGAAAGCGCATTGGAGCAAGCTTTGCGAAACGTTTGGAAAACAGCGCAGACCTTATTGTGCTGCACACAGGGGCATAAGATGCAAAAACTCGACCGGGAAGCGTCAAAGCGCGCTGCTTACCGCTGTGCGGCAGAGGGGATCGTTCTTTTAAAGAACAGGCAGAACACGCTTCCGCTGTGCGGCAATGCAGAGATAAGTGTGTTCGGCGAAAAAACGAGGAATACGATCATGTGCGGTGGTGGAAGCGCGAATATCATTACAGATCAAAATATAAATCTCTATGATGCATTCACGGCACGCTTTGGTCGGGAAAAAGTTAGGGATCGTGAGGTTCGTACGCAAACAGATGCAGTGATCATAACAATCGGCGCGAACGGTCAGGAAGGATTTGACCGCAAAAGCCTGAACATGGATCCGCAAGATGAGATAGAACTGCAAAAAGCAATCACCATTGCAAAACGGCATAAGAAAAAAGTGATCGTTATCCTAAATTCAGCCGGTCCGGTCGCTTTAACACCGTATATTGATGATATTGATGCGCTGATTGACCTATTTATTCCTGGAATGGAAGGTGCAAATGCCTGCGCAGATATGCTGCTCGGAAAAATCAATCCTTCCGGTAAACTGCCGCATACCTATCCAAAACGTTATCGAGATTGTCCATCCTGCGGAAACTTTCCTGGATGGAACAATGAAGTATGGTACAGCGAAGGCATCTTCGTCGGATACCGATATTATGATTATCGGAACATCGAGCCACTGTTCCCATTTGGTTATGGACTTTCATATACGAGTTTCGAAATTACGGGAACGACAGTTGACCGGCGTGAGTTGGACTGGGAAAAAAATGAAACTGTGCAGTTGACAGTATCTATAAAGAATACGGGTACTTGTGCTGGGAAAGAAGTTATTCAAATCTATGTCGGACAGGAACAGCCGACAATGATAAAACCAGAAAAAGAACTGCGGTATTTTCAGAAGATCGAATTGCAGCCAAGCGAAGAAAAACGTGTAGTGTTTTTGCTGCGCGTGTCTGACTGGGCCAGCTTTGATACGCAGAGGGACGATTGGACAGTGGAGCCTGGCACCTATCACGTATATGTTGGTAATTGTTCCAGAGGACAGTTTAAAACTCTCGATATACAGGTCACGGGTTATGACGTTTATGGCTTTAATGAGGAAACCGTAATGGGAACAGTTGCCGCGACACCTGGAGCATTGGAGGCTATGTGCGCGTTCTGCCCGGAAGGAATGGGGATCACAAAGGAAAGCATCGAAGCAAGTATTCTGTATCAGCCGTCAGGCTCGGTCAGAGCGTACTGGAAAAATCGCGTTGAACCTGAGCTGCCGGGAAGTAGCGAAGAAAAAGAAGCAGTATATCAGAAAATGTTACATGTACTTAATCGGTTTAAGTAACATCGCTATTCAAAGCTTACTGGGAGGAAGATCAAATGAAACGAATCAAGACCGCCGTCGTCGGCTGCGGCTCGATCAGCGATATCTACATGACGAACCTCACGAACGGGAAGTTCACGGTCATGGAGCTCGTCGCGTGCAGCGACCTGATGGTGGAACGTATGAACGCCAGCGCCGCGAAGTTCGGGATCAAGGCCATGAGCCTTGACGAGATCTGCGCGGACCCGGAGATCGAGATGGTCATCTGCCTGACCACGCCCGCGGCCCACTATCCCATCATCAAGCAGGCGCTGCTGGCGGGTAAGCACGTGTTCAGTGAGAAGATGATCGCCGTCGACCTCTGGCAGGGCAAGGAGCTGGTGCAGATCGCGAACGAGAAGGGGCTGCATCTGGGCGTCGCGCCAGATACCTTCCTCGGCGCCTCCGTGCAGACGGCCAAATACATCGTGGACAAGGGCCTGATCGGCAAGCCCCTGAGCTGCCGCGCGTCCATCTCCCGTGATTACGGCATTTACGCCGAGTTCCTGACGCATCTGGCGAAGAAGGGCGCGGGCATCGGCTTCGACATGGGCGGGTATTATCTGACGGCGCTGGCTGCCATCCTCGGCCCGGTCCGGTCCGTCGCCGCGTTCACGGCGACGAATGACCCCGACCGCGTCAACACCCGCATCGGCGCGCCGGGCTTCGGCCAGGCATACGATGTGCAGGTGCCGAACGTCATCTCGGCGACGATGCAGTACGCAAACGGCGTTCTGGGCACGCTGCACATGAACTCCGACTGCATCGAGGACGAGGAGACCTGCCTGAAGATCTACGGCACGGAGGGCATCCTCACCATGGGCGACCCGAACCAGTTCGGCGCGCCGGTGTACCTGCAGAAGCCGCTGTGTGAGCCGGTGGAATTCCCGTTCACGCACGGGTATCAGGAGAACTCCCGCGGTCTCGGCGCGGCGGAGATGGCCTGGTCCATCCTGGCCGGGCGCGACCACCGCGCGAGCAAGGAGATGGCCTACCACGTCTTCGAGACGATGCACGGCATCATGACGAGCGCCGAAACCGGCAGCTTCTACCAGCTGCAGTCCGCCTTCCAGACCCCTGCCGCCCTCCCCGCCGGCTACCGCAGCGTGGGCGACTGGTCCCGAAAGGAAGAATCCGCACTGATCTGAGCAGAGGAGGCGTCTATGAGAAAGGTACAACTGGAGCTCCTGCGGCCGGGCGAGATTATGGCAGCATACTTCCGCGATACAGACTGGAATCGAGAGACGGAATAGGTTATAAATTTGGCTAATTAAACAATTTGAATATCGCAGAGGATACCTATTATCCAAATTAAAGCCGTGATAATAGGTATCCTCTGCTTTTTATGCCGCATAACCATCGCAGGCCATAGGCTGCGTCTCTGATTGAACAAAGTGATTGCCCATGCTGTTTCATCTGTCAAAGTTTGTCCAAGTGGGTCAAAGTTTGGCAGAAAGCCTGAAAAGTGCATTGAAATGTACTATACTGATATCAGCTCGGATGGGAAAGGAATGTATGACATGAAAGATGTCCAGAATGCTGTCTACTCCATCGTTGAGACCCGCGGGAAGGAATGCTATTGCATTTTATGTCATGCGATTGATGTCGCGATCGAACATCAGCCGAATATGCCGAAGATGCAGGTGATCTGCAATGAGGTTCGTATCCGTACCGGAAAACGTACAAACGAGGCCATTTCGCGGGCACTGAATCGCGCGGCTAAGGATATCTGGCAGAATGGCCGCAGACGCGAGCTGCGCGCTTACTGGATTGAAGACCCGCCCACGGCAAAGGAGTTGATTTCTTTGATTTCAGCAAAGCTGTGGGCAGATCGACAGGCATAAAATTATTTTGAACAGCTTTTGAGTCCGAATATGTCAAATTGCGTCTCACGGTGAGACGCAATTCACCCACGATTTAATGCCTATGTGGTTATGCGGCATGGCGCTTGCGTAAGACGGACAGGTTTGTCCAGTCTGCGGGGCAGCCTTCCGCAGCAGCGTACCGATTGCCATTCTGGAAAAGCGCATTACAGATCAATACGCTTTTGCGGGCTGACAATCCCGTTTGACAACTGAATAGGGTCAAACAGATACGTTTTTGTATGCGTGAGCCGGCAATGGGCGCGCGGGGATGTTTCGGAATCAGGAGGTGAACACCGGTTCCGGTACGGAGCGACAACCACCAGCATTGCAGACAGGCTATGGCAGGCTTGCGGGCGACGACCGCATACAAAGGATAATGATACTTGCGTTAGCCATACGTCACAGAATGGAACGCCCCGCCATCAGCATGGAGGGAGGCACAGCGCCTATGGAGCAGTTTGCCGCTGCCATCTGCTTGATCTATGAGAAAAGCAAAGTACGCAGCATAGATTTTTAAGACTTTATCGTATGAATCCGTGCGCGATTTCATAGATTGCAGCAAGGAGGCGACGCGAGTGGAACCTACCGATCACGATGTCCGCGAAATCAAACGTGAGGATGGGGTCACGATCCGTCTGCACTTTTCGTCGGGCGGAGCCACCTTGCAGGAATGTATGGTGCGTATTTTAGAAAAACATATTGAAAAATCAACGAAAAGTTGAGAAATTGGACAGTATTTGCTATTATATTATTGCAAATACTGTTTCTTATTTGTTCGGCAGAAAGGAGAAACCATGACCTTTGTGCAAAACAAAAAGAAAGAGAAACCGACTCATCTTACAACGAAATGGAGCGTGGGAGAATACAACCGGCTCAGCAAGGAAGACGGAGACAAGCCAGAGAGCGACAGCATCCAGAACCAGCACAGCATCAATCAAAAGCACCTAGAGTATCTGCGGGAGCAGGGCGAACAGATCGAGTCTGTCACCGTCTATTCTGACGATGGGTATGCAGGCGGCAATTTCAAACGTCCGCGTTATCAGGCGCTGATCCGTGACATTGAAAGTGGAAAAATCAACTGCATCATCTTTAAGGATAACTCCCGCCTGGGGCGCAATTATCCGGAGCTGGGGCGGCTGATGGAGGACTACTTTCCGCAAAAGGGCGTCCGCGTAATCTCTGTCCTGAACAACCTTGACAGTGTCAAAGACCCTCGCGGGTATTGCAGTGCGATCGTGTCCTTTTCCAATATCGTCAACGACGATTACATCCGTCAGCTTTCCATCAAGATCAAGTGTACGCTGACCATGAAGCGGGAACGCGGGGAATTCATCGGCAACTATGCGCCGTTCGGCTATCAGAAGGACCCTGCCGATCGGCACAGGCTCGTCGTGGACGAGGAACAGGCGGAGATCGTGCGGAAGATATTTGACTGGTACGAGGATGGAATGTCCGCCAGCTCGATTGCAAAACGCCTGAACGCGATGCAGATCATGACGCCGGGCGATTTTAAGATCCGCAACGGCTGCAAGAGCTTTATCACGCACGACCGGAACAGCAGCAAACTTCATGCCTGGACAACGACGACCATTGCGACGATCCTGAAAAATGAAGTGTACATTGGAAACATGGTGCAGGGAAAGCACAAGAGCGTATCCTATCGCAGCAAGAAAATGATGCTGACCGATGAAAGCGAATGGACCGTCGTGGAGGGTACGCACGTGCCGATCATCTCAGACGAGCAATTTGCAATCATACACGAGCGCTTTGCCCGTCGGACCCGAATCTCGCCGGGAAAAACGCATGTTTATCCGCTTTCCGGGCTTGTATCGTGCGGCGCGTGCGGGCATCGCATGAACCGCGTTGTGTCGCAGGGCTACGCCCGATATCGCTGCATGACGCGAACCTATGCGCCTGACAAATGCCAGTGTCCATCTATCAAGGAAGAATATCTGGAGGAGCTGATCTTACAGACGCTTCAATCGCTGATTTCCCGGCTCGTCGATGTGAAAGCTGTGATCGACGCGGCCCGGCAATTCAAAACGATAAACGGTGCAAAGAATGAGTATATGCTGGCGCTCAATAAAGCCAAGCGGGAGCAGGAGCGGCTGCAGGATGCGCAGTTTCATCTCTATGACGATCTGCAAAGCGGGCTGATCCCCAAGACGCAATATCTTCAATTCCAAAAGCGGTACGAAACCGAAATTGCCGCGCAGGAAGCGAAAATCGAGCACCTGAACCAAGGTCTGCTTCAGCTAAAAGAAGCCAGACAGCAGGATGACGAATTTGTAGCCTTCTTTCAGAAGTACGGCAACATTCAGAAGCTGGACTGGGATACGGTGAATCAGCTCATCCAGAAAGTCGTCTTTCACGACAAGCAGCATGTCGATATTTACTTCCGTTTTGCGGATGAATATGAAAAGCTGTGCGGTATTGCAAACGTGATTCGCGAGCAGGAAACTGTGTTATGCTCATGACTACGAGTGACATAATAAGCACCTATTTGCCGTAAACAGCTTAAAAATCAACAAAAATACAAGTATTTGTGTGCAAATATCAGTCATTCATAAGTCATCAGCAGCACCGCGTCGCAGGCGGAGGCGACAGCGGCGTAGTCGTAGCCCTCGTAGAGGGTGCCGGGCTGATCGGCGGAGGTTTTGGGCGCAAGGGCGGCGATGAGCGGCAGGCCGTAGGGCGCAAGCAGCCCGTGCAGACGCGAGAGGAACTGCGCGTATGCCTCTGCCAACTCCCGGCCCAGATATTCAAAGTCCACGTCCAGGCCCATATAGCCCTTTTCCTGCATCTTTTGCAGCACCGCCTCGGCAAGCGTCTGCTGAAGCGCTTCGCTTCGCAGCACGACCGACGCCTGCGCGGCGGAAAAGGTTCCGGCTGCCGTCAGCGTCGACAGGTGCAGAAACGGCCGCACGCCGTACTCCCCTGCCAGCGCAAGCAGCCGCTCGTCGTCCATCGGCATGAGCGCGCCCTCCGGCGTGAAGCCGTAGGTAAACGGCATCAGCGCCCCGGCAAACGGCAGAATGCCGCGCAAAACGGATTCCTGCACATACGGATACGCGTACCCGCCGACAAACGCGCTGCGCGTCCGGCTCTGCTCCAGCTGCGTCACGAGAACCTGCCCCGGATAGAGCTGGTCGGAGCCGGACAGGTTCGGGTTCATCCGGAATAGCGACAGCACATCCGTCCCGGACGAGGCTGCGATGGACGACAGCGCATCCCCCGCCCGGACGGTCACAGTCCGTTCCGGGTACAGGACAAGCAAACTCTGCCCCACGGCCAGCCGGTACGGCTCCCGCAGGCCGTTATAGCGCGCAAGGAACCCCGGCGCGAGAGAAAGTGCCCGGCCGATGGAATACAGCGTATCACCGGGCTTTACCACATAGATCTGCATAGGATCACCTCAGAAAACCCTATGCGCCGGGCCGCGCTTGTGTTCCGGTATTTTATATGGTATAAAACTTCATGTATGGGCACCGCGAAAATGTGCAGATGCGGTGCATGAAGTTTTTGTGCATTATTTCCGGTTGCCCCGCAGGGACGAGGAAATGGCACATTTCTGAATATTGCTATGCTTTTGCATAGCAATATTGCGGAAAAATCGGAAATACTAAGGAGTATGTACCATGAAACCGGAAGAACTCGGCGCATGGCAGGCGCTTTTGCAGGAGGAATTCGAAAAGCCGTACTGGCGGACGCTCTCGGAGCGGGTGGACGCAGCCTATGCCGCGTCGGCGGTCTATCCGCCGCGCGAGGCGCTGTTTGCCGCCTTCCGGCTCACGCCGCCGGAGGCGGTGCGGGCCGTGATTCTGGGACAGGATCCGTATCACGAGCCGGGACAGGCCAACGGGCTGGCGTTCTCCGTGCGTCCGGGCGTGAAGCTGCCGCCGTCGCTGCGCAATATTTTTGCGGAGCTGCAATCAGACTGCGATATCACGCCGCCGGACAGCGGCGATCTGACCACGTGGGCAAGGCAGGGCGTGTTCCTGCTCAACAGCAGCCTGACCGTGGAGGCGGGAAAGGCCGCAAGCCATAAGGATTTCGGCTGGCAGACGTTTACAGACGCGGTCGTGCAGCGGCTGGCCGCGCTGCCGCAGCCCGTCGCGTTCGTCCTCTGGGGCGCACACGCACAGAAAAAAGCCGTGATCGCGGCCCGCAGCCCCTATCCGCGCCTCGTCCTGCAGGCCCCGCACCCAAGCCCCCTGAGCGCCTATCGGGGCTTTTTCGGCAGCAGACCGTTTTCGCAGATCAATGCGTTTCTCGCGCAGCACGGTCAGAAGCAGATCGACTGGCAGCCATAAGGACGGCAAATCAGCCAAATTTTATGCGCAGCAAAAAGAAATTTTTTTCGTAAAAAACCTTATTTTTTTCTGAAAAACAGTTGAAATCTGCGATGTTCTGTCATAGAATATGCTTGCCTGCCGCAAAGCGGCGGACAGGGAGTTTTTTCGTATGCTGCATATTGTACTGGTAGAACCTGAAATTCCGGCCAACACCGGGAATATCGCGCGTACCTGCGCCGCGACGGGCAGCGTCCTGCATCTGGTAAAGCCGTTGGGCTTCGATATTTCGGACAAGGCCGTGAAGCGTGCCGGGCTTGATTACTGGCATCTGGTCGACGTGCGCGTGTATGAGGATCTGGAGGAGTTCTTCGCAAAGAACCAGCCTGCCTGTATGCGCCTGTTCTCGACCAAGGCTCCCCGCCGCTACGACGAGGCCGATTACCCTGACGGGACGTATCTGTTCTTCGGAAAGGAAACGAAGGGCCTGCCGGAGGAGTTTCTGGCTGCGCATTACGACAGCTGCGTCCGCATCCCCATCCGTGCGGAGGCACGGAGCCTCAACCTCAGCAATTCCGCCGCCGTCGGCGTATTTGAGGCGCTGCGGCAGCAGGATTTCCCGCATCTGAAGACCGAAGGAAAAATGGCGGAATGGAATCCGTAAACAAAGCGGGCTCTGCCCGTAATCAAAATAAGGAGGAACCTCTATGAACTACAACAAAAAGTCTGTTGAAGATATCGACGTCGCCGGCAAGCGCGTGCTCTGCCGCTGCGACTTTAACGTCCCCACCAAGGACGGCAGGATCACGAGCGACAAGCGCATCGTCGCCGCGCTGCCGACGATCCAGTATCTTGTGAAGCACGGCGCCCGCGTCATCCTCTGCTCCCACATGGGCAAGCCCAAGGGCGAGGTCAAGCCTGAGCTGAGCCTGCAGGTCGTGGCCGAGCGCCTGTCCGAGCTTCTGGGCCAGCCGGTCAAGATGGCAAAGGACGTTGTAGGCGAGAGCGCACAGTCGCTGGCCGCTTCCTTAAAGGACGGCGAGGTCATGTTGCTTGAGAACACCCGCTTTGAAAAGGGTGAGACGAAGAACGACCCCGAGCTTTCCAAGAAGCTTGCCTCCATGGCTGATATTTTTGTCAACGACGCCTTCGGCACCGCGCACCGCGCGCACGCCTCCACGGCCGGTGTTGCAGATTACCTGCCCGCCGTCTGCGGCTATCTGGTGCAGAAGGAAGTCTCCATCATGGGCAAGGCCCTTGCCGATCCGGAGCGTCCGTTTGTCGCGATTCTCGGCGGCGCGAAGGTCTCCGACAAGCTGAACGTCATCAATAACCTGCTTGAGAAGGTCGACACGCTCATCATCGGCGGCGGCATGGCCTATACCTTCGTCGCGGCCAAGGGCTACGGCATCGGCAAGAGCCTGTTTGACGCAGAGAAGGTCGACTACTGCAAGGATATGATGAAGAAGGCCGAGGAGAAGGGCGTAAAGCTGCTGCTCCCGATCGATACCGTCGTCGCGGCTGATTTCCCGAACCCCATCGACGCACCTGTCGAGGTCGAAACCGTCGACGTGACCGCGATCCCGGCTGACAAGGAAGGTCTGGACATCGGCGAGAAGACCCGCGCGCTGTTTGCCGACGCGGTCAAGAGCGCAAAGACCGTCGTCTGGAACGGGCCGATGGGCGTGTTCGAGAACCCGACACTTGCCAAGGGCACGATCGCCGTTGCGCAGGCGCTGGCCGATTCCGACGCTGTGACCATCGTCGGCGGCGGCGACTCCGCAGCCGCCTGCGAGCAGCTGGGCTTTGCCGACAAGATCACCCACATCTCCACCGGCGGCGGCGCATCGCTCGAATTCCTCGAGGGTCTCGAGCTGCCCGGCATCGCCTGCCTGCAGGACAAATAAAGCCCTGAAATACGCCGCCGGATCTTTCCGCGCATGGCCGCGTCGGCCGGACTTGACGTATAGTATGTACGCCAGCGCCCGCACGCCTTGCCCTGCACGAAAATCTCTCGCCGGTGACGAAGTATGTAGGGGCGGACGACCCTGTCCGCCCATCACAGCCTTTCTCCGGGCCGACAGAGCCGTCGGCCCCTACAAGACGGAACAGATAAATTGTAATTTTGATTTAGATATAGGAGACTTCACACCATGAACAGAAAATACCGCAAGACCGTCATCGCCGGCAACTGGAAGATGAACAAGACCCCGACCGAGACGAAGGCCTTCATGACCGAGTTCAAGACCATTATGCCGCGCGGCCGCTGGTGCGACGTGGCACTGTGTGTGCCCGCCGTCTGCATCCCGGCAGCTGTGCGCGCCATGCGTGAGACCCGCATCGGCATCGGCGCAGAAAACTGCAACGCCAACGCCTCCGGCGCCTACACCGGCGAGATCGCGGCCAATATGCTGCTCGACGCTGGCTGCAAGTACGTCATCCTCGGCCATTCCGAGCGCCGCGCCATGGGCGAGACGAACGCGGACGTCAACGCAAAGGTTCTGGCTGCCCTCGACAACGGCCTGATCCCCATCATGTGCGTCGGTGAAAGCCTTGAGCAGCGCGAAGCGGGCATCACCGAGGAATGGATCACCATGCAGATCAAGACCGGCCTTGCCTCCATCGGCGAGGACAAGATCCGCAAGATGATCATTGCCTACGAGCCCATCTGGGCCATCGGCACCGGCAAGACCGCCACGCCGGAGCAGGCCGAAGAGGTCTGCGAGCACATCCGTGCGGTCATCCGCAAGCTCTACGGCGCAAAGGTCGCCCGTGCGATCTCCATCCTCTACGGCGGCTCCATGAACGAAAAGAACGCCTATGACCTGCTGGCCCAGCCCGACATCGACGGCGGCCTGATCGGCGGCGCTTCCCTCGTCCCCGAAAAGTTTGTCAAGATCATCGAGGCTGCCAACCAGCCCACGATCTGAGCCTCAATACGCACACGCCCCCCCCCCCCCCCCCCCCCCCGCGGGGGGCCCACAACCCTCGGAGCTTCAGCACAAAAAAACCGGTCATAGACCGGTCTTTTTTGTTTTTATTTTATTTTTCATCAGCCAGCAGTTTTTTCAGATACTCACGGAACTGGGGCCCCAGGTCCGGGCGGCGGAGGGCAAATTCTACGGTGGCTTTCAGGTAGCCCAGTTTATTTCCTGTGTCGTACCGTTTGCCTGTAAAGTTATAGGCGTAGACACTGCCGTTTCTGGCCATGACGCGGAGGGCATCGGTGAGCTGGATTTCTCCGCCTTTGCCGGGCTTTGTCTGTTCCAGCACTTCGAATACTTCCGGGGTGATGACATAACGGCCCAGGGCTGCGAAGCGGCTGGGGGCTTCTTCCATGGAAGGCTTTTCAATCATATCTTTGACCTTGAGCAGGTTCGGATCGTCTGTCGGCTTTCCGTCTACAATGCCGTAGGAGGAAACCATTTCAGGACGCACGACCTGGCAGCCGATGACGGTGCCGCCGGTTTTTTCATACTGGTCCATGAGCTGGCGCAGGGCCGGTTCGCCATTGGCATTGTATACCACATCGTCCCCCAGGATGACGCCGAAGGGTTCGCCATCGATGAAATCTTTGGCGCAGAGGATGGCATCTCCCAGTCCTCTCATATACTGCTGGCGGGTGTAGTGGATTTTCACGGAAGCCACTTTCCGTACTTCCCGGAGAAGATCCATTTTGCCCGATTCGTAAAGGTGCTGTTCCAGTTCCGGGGAGGAATCGAAATGGTCTTCAATGGCTCTTTTGGCATGGCCGGAAATAATGAGGATCTGTTCAATGCCGCTGGCCCTGATTTCTTCTACGATATACTGGATGGTCGGTTTATCTACTATAGGAAGCATTTCCTTGGGCATGGCCTTTGTTTCGGGAAGGAAACGGGTGCCGAAGCCTGCTGCAGGAATGACTGCTTTTCTGATTTTCTGCATATATTTCTCCTTTGTTTGTCGTAATTGCTTTATGGACACGCCCTTTCGGGCGTGAGGGTTCTTAGGTTTGACGGGGCTTCCGCCCCGAGGGTTCTAAGGTTTGACACGGCCTCTAGCCGTGAGGGTTGTGGTGGGCGCCTTTTAAATAATTGAAGGCGCCAGTTTGGATAAAACCATACAACCGGGTTTTCGCCCGTGGGAAAACCATACAACCGCCCTTCGAGCGAGGAAAAAGAGGCACCAAAGGGGGGAAAGCCACCAAAGGTGGCTAACTCACCGCCATGTTTAGGGTGACGAAAGCATAAGGAAGATATTCCCGTAACGTTGACTTTATACTCATCGCCCCCTAAAGGGGAAACGACTCACTACATTTTGC
>ERZ859738.493-NODE-493-length-26365-cov-4.851083_pt1 | contig 26365 bp, 20 predicted proteins | sample MGYA00510122_ERZ859738 | MGnify/ENA primary metagenome ERZ859738 (study PRJEB30046, sample SAMN00715139) | human gut metagenome | study: EMG produced TPA metagenomics assembly of the A metagenome-wide association study of gut microbiota in type 2...
AGGGGCGGCTGTGTGGACGCTCCGCACAGATACGGTTCGCAGTCCGGCACGGCCGCCGGGCTCAGCGGCAGCAGGACGGCGTGTTCTCCGCCTAGCGCCTGCACGCGGCGCAGGAACTGTGTGATGGCGGCCGGGTCTGCGCCGAGCACGCCAATGTGAGGCTGATCCTGTATCTGCATGATGGACATCTCCTGACGAAAAAAGTCTCCGCGAAGCGGGTATGACCTCATCTTAGCGGAGACTGTGATCCGTCCGGCAACGCTTTGGCATCGAAACGGCATCATTGTGCGTTGAAATACAAAGTATTTTCCACGCGCCACGCCGGCAGGGAAAAGGCCGTGTCGGCGTCCGGGTCATAAAACTGCAGGTAGTCGGTGATGCTGCTGTCCATGCCGTCGTTGTAACTGCCCTCGTTTCCGGCGTTGAGCAGCTGCAGGGGAACGGTGTTTCCACCGCTTGTGCGCAGACCGAGCATTTTTTTCGCCGCTTCCGGCATCGGGATCTGCACCTCGTCGTACGGCACGCCGAGCGCGGCCGCGACCGTGGCGCCGACGCGGGTTTCAAACACGCGCAGCAGGTAATCCCACAGGTCGTTCTGCCGGATCTGGAAGGCATAGCTGTCCGAAAACGTATAACTGAGCGCCAGCACGCAGCCGGTCGCATCATCGAGCAGGAAGGACGCCGTGTCGCCGCGCGGATTGCTCAGCGCGATGCCCCAGAGGACGAAGCCGCTGCCGTAGCTCGCGTACTGGACGGTCGCGCCCTCCTCCACGGAAAAGCCGCCGCCGAACAGCGCGCTGTCCTTTTCCAGCGCGCCCAGAAGCTCCTGCGCGTACTGCGTCATCTCGGCCAGCGTGTGCGCCGCGGCGCTCTCGTCGAGCTCGACGGGATCTTCGGCGCCGTAAAACAGGTTCTGCATGCCGTCGGTCAGTTTCCGGCGCAGAACGGTGGCCGGCCCCTGCTCGTCGCCGGTGCTGAGGGAAAACGCCGTGTCCTGCTCCGCGCGGTCGAGCCGCGCGGCCACAAGGTTTGGCAGGAAAAATCCGCCCGCCGCGATCGCCAGCATGAGCGCGACCGCCAGCGCGGTGCGTATCCATGGCTTCATACACGGCCTCCCTTCAGCTCCACGGTCACGACCGTGCCGTTGCCGACGCGGCTCTCAAACTGCATCGTGCCGCCGTGCAGCTGCACGATCTCATTGCACAGCGACAGACCAAGGCCCGCGCCGCCCTGTGCGCGCGAGCGCGACTTGTCCACGCGGTAAAACGCCTCCGTCAGGTGCGTGAGCGCCTCCGGCGGGATGCCGCGGCCGTTATCGAGCACGCGCACGCGGCAGCCGTCGGGCAGCATCTCCTGCCAGACATAGATGTAGCCGCCGTTGTCGAGCGCCTTGCGGGCGTTGTCCATGAGGTTGACGAGCAGGGTTTTAAATAGGTCCGGCTCCAGAAAGCACATGCCCTCCGCCGTGCGGTACTGCAGGGCGATGCCCTTCTGGGCGTACACGCGCTTGAGGTGTTCGAGCAGCCCCGCCACCAGGTCGGCCGGGCTCGCGGGTACGAGCTGGAGTTTCGACTGGTCGAGCGAGAGCATGTCCAGCAGCTTCAGCCCCAGCGCTTCGAGCCGCTTGCCCTCGGAGAAGATATAGTTTGCCGCGTCCATCTGTTCGTCGGGCGTGAGCACCTGACTGCGCAGAAGGTCAGCATAGCCGATGATGGAGGTCATCGGTGTTTTCATCTCGTGCGAGAAGTCGGCCATGAACCGTTCCTGCAGCGCCATGGTCTCCTGAATGCGGTTGACGTTGCGCTCGAGCTGCCCGGCCATGCGGTTGAAGTCGGCGGCGAGCTGCCCCACCTCGTCGCGCGAGCGCACGGGCGCACGGTAGCCGAGGTTGCCGCGCGCCAGCTCTCTTGACGCGCGTGAAAGCGTGCTGAGCGGGCGCGTCAGCAGGTAGGATGTGAGCCACGACACGGCCGCGCCGAAGGCGACGAGGATCAGAAACGTCGTGTGGTAGGCGCGCAGCTGCGTCTGGCGCACGGTATAGGTCTCCGTCACGTCGAACGCGAGCTGGACGGTCGTGCCGTCGGCCGTGGCGCCGAGCATGAGGTAGTGCCGGCCGTTGCCGGTGCGCACGATGCGCGTGAGCCCGTCGCCGCCGTCGGACGGCTCCGGCGCGGCGTCGAGCAGCGCGGTGTCGCCCGTTGTGGTCATCTGTGCGCCGAATCGGATGCGCGCTGCCGTGCTCGACCCGCCGCTGCCGAGCTTGTGCAGCACGAGCGCAACCGTGTTGGCCGCCGTGCCGGGCGAGGCGTTGTCGCCGAGCAGGTCCAGCACGTCCACGACCATGCGGTAGGTCTGGACGGCGGCGTCGCGCTCGCGGTCGATGGAGCTGGAAAATGACTGCGCGATCATGAGGCTGCCGCCGATGCCGTAGGTCAGCGACAGCAGCAGCACCATGGCGATCGTGAGCTTTGCGCGAAATCTCATCCGCTCACACCTCCAGCCGGTAGCCGACCTTGTTCACGGCCAGCAGCCGGTTTTCCCAGCCGACCTTTTTGCGCAGCCGCTGGATGTGCAGATCCACGGTCTTGCTGCCGTAGCTGTACTCGCCGCCCCAGACGTGCTCGTAGATCGTCTCGCGGTAGAGCGCGGTGCCGGGGTTGCGGGCAAAAAACAGCAGCAGGTCATATTCCTTGTGCGTGAGCGCGATCTCCTCCGCGCCGCGCCAGACCTGCATGGCGCGCGTGTCGATGCGCAGCCCGCCGATCTCGATGACGGCGTCGGTCTTGTTGTAGCGCCGCAGCACGACGTCTACGCGCGCAAGCAGCTCGAGCACCTCAAAGGGCTTGACGATGTAATCCTCCGCGCCCATGCGCAGGCCGCGCACCCGGTCGTCGACCGAGCCGCGCGCGGTCAGAAAAATGACCGGGATACCCAGCGGGCGGATGTATTCCATGAGCTCAAAGCCGTCGGCGTTCGGCAGCATCACGTCGAGCAGGATGAGGTCAAAGACATTGTGCTCGAGAATGTCCGCCGCGGCCAGACCGTCGTACACGCACGTGCACCGGTAGCCCGCGCGGGTCAGGCTCATCTGGATCAGGTCGCAGATCGGCTTTTCGTCGTCCACGATCAGGATCTGGATCATGCTACCGCCTCCTTCGGGTCAAAATTACATCGTTCCGGCATCAAAACGGCATCGCCGCCGCGCGTCTGGACGATGCCGTGGTTTATTATAAGTGTATGCGCATCCGTGTGTCAAACCAAATCGGCAGGAGCGGCGGTGCGCGTGTTCTGGGCTATGCGGGGGGCTTGAGAGCGCCGGGCGCGGCGGAGGGACACCCGCATGCACAAACCGGTACAAAAACCGGATGTTTTGTCCGAAATGGGCTTGAAATATGGAAGACCTTGTGATACGATGACAGTGTTGAATTCTAACTCGTCTGGAAGCATGGAATTCCAGCATCCAATGACAGGAATTTGCAATTATTTTTAAACGGAGGAAAAAAGCATGTCCAAGAAAAAAATCCTGACAGTCGTATTGACGCTTTTGGTGGCAGTCTGCCTGCTCGCCACGACTGCTCTTGCGGGCGTGGCCCCGTCCGCCCCGTCGATGCCGTCGGCACCGTCCGGCACGACCGCGCCGTCCACCCCGAGCAATCCGTCCCAGCCGAGCCAGCCGTCTCAGCCGTCTCAGCCGTCCCAGCCGTCTCAGCCGAGCCAGCCGGTCGAGCCTGAAATGAAGTTCGACGATGTGGCAGAGGGCGCATGGTACTATGACGCCGTGATGTGGGCCGTCAAGAACGGCGTGACCGCCGGCATGACCCCGACGACGTTTGTGCCCGACGGCTCCTGCACCCGCGCACAGATGGTCGAATTCCTGTGGAACGCCGCCGGCAAGCTGGCTGCGACCATCAAGTCCGTCCCGTTCACCGACGTTCCGGAGTCCGGCAGCGCCGGTTACTGGTACGAGGATGCGCTCCTGTGGGCCTATGAGGCGGGCATCGTTGCCGGCACGACCGACACCACGTTCAGCCCGGACAAGGTCTGCACCCGCGCCGAGATGGTCTGCTTCCTCGTGCGTCTGCTGTCGGACGGCGCAACGGACAATATGCCGTTTGTTGACGTTCCGGCCAGCGCATGGTACTACAACGAAGTGCAGTGGGCATGGGCCAACGGCCTGACTGTCGGCACCAGCGCCACCACGTTCAGCCCGGACAAGGTCTGCACCCGTGCCGAGGCTGTTGAGTTCCTGTACAACGCGTTCGCGGAGTAAGGAGCTCACTGAAAATTACATGTTTTTCTATCAGGACTTCGGTTGCTAATAGACAAATCATAGACCCCAAAGCACAAAGAAGAGATGGGAAAACCTCATCTCTTCTTTTTTCACACATCGAGCTGACAAATTTAGAGAGGAAACTACAGAAAAGGAGCTGATGTGAGTCGTGAAAGCGACCCGATTCGCGAACAGAGCGTGGGCTTTTGTGTTGGCCGTCCTGATGACGCTGACGCTCATTGCCCCGCAGGCGCTGGCTGCGAACACCGTAGACCCCGTTGAACCTGCCAGCGGTAAGATCCTTGTGAGTCAGACGGATTACACGCTGATCGACGGCGTGACGGAATCTAACATCTTCCTGAATACGAAGGAAGGCAATGCGCAGATCGCCGGTTTTATGACGACGATCGCACCGGGTGCGAAGGCGACCTTCAAGGCCTCGTACAACGGTTACTATACAGAAGGCAGCACGCCCGCGTCCCGCAAGGACAAGGCGGCCAATCTGGCCTGGAGCATGGAAAAGACTACGCTGCAGGCTGCTAACTATACCAAGGCTACCGGCGGCAACGTCATCATGGCCATGAACGGCGACTACTACAACATGCAGACGCTGCAGCCGCTCGGTTACCTCATCATGGAGGGCAACCTCATTCAGAAGAATAACGGTGTTGCCAACGAGCCGTATTTTGCGGTTTTGAAGGACGGTACCTATGCCATTCGCGACGCCGGTGTGGACTGCTCCGACGTTCTGGAAGCGATTTCCGGCCCGTTTTATCTGATCAAGGATGGACAGCCCTGCTACAACGGGAATCCGGACCTCATGCCGCGCAACTGCATCGGCATCAAGGCGGACGGCACGGTCGTGACCTTCTTGGCCGACGGCCGCCAGAGCCCGTACTCGGTCGGCATGACGATCGATGAGGAGATTTCGTTCCTGTATGCGCAGGGCGTGGTGGATGCGATCTTTCTCGACGGCGGCGGTTCCGCCACCTGCGCCACCAAGCGCGAGGGCACCGCGGAGCTTCAGGTCCGCAACCGCCCGTCCGACGGTGTGGAGCGCACGGTCGCCAGCGCCCTGCTGCTGGTCTCCACGGCGGAGAGCGACGGCGTGTTCGACCATGCCTCCCTTTCCCCGAACAACACGGTCTACACGCCCGACAGCCAGATCCAGTTCTCGGCCATCGGCGTGGATAAAAACGGCGGCGAGGCCGCGCTCCCGGAGCATGTGACCTGGACGGTCGCGGACGCCAAGAGCGGCACGATCGACGCCAACGGTCTGTTCACGCCCGCGAAGAACTATAAGGGTGATGTGACGGCGCGTCTGCTTGTGGACGGCACCGTCAAGGGCACGACGAGCGTGAAGATCGCGGACATCACGGACCTGTATTTCAGCAGCTCGTCCGTGTCGCTGGACTTTGGCGCGACATCCGATCTCGGCCTTGTCGCCAAGTGTGACGGTGTGGACATCGCCTATAAGCCCGGTGACTTCAAATGGACGATCAAGTCCAAGACGGCCGGTGTGCCGGATAAGGACGTCGGCCACATGGACGGCAACACGTTCGTGGCCGGTACCGGCAGCGGCACGATGAACGCGACCGTCACGGTTACTTACGCAAACGATCGCTCCAAGTCGGCGGAGGTCGGTGTGGAGATCGGCAAGCTGCCGGTGACGCTCATGGACTTTGAGCCCATCAACGGCCAGCGCCAGACCTGCGCGCACTACCACTGGGGCAAATCCACTTACGTGGATAACGGCATGAATCCCGACCACGGCTACATCGGCAATGTGTCCCCGATCACGGTCACGACCGGCGGCACGTATTCCGACAATCCGACGACGGCGGAGCTCTCTGCGCCCTACCGCTTCACGGGCAACTGGGACAGTCCTGTTCCGGCTTCGGACATCTTCCGCGCCAACGGCTATAGCTATTACCTCTGGCCGAACAACTCTATCACGCAGTATCGCTGCGGCGACCTGAAGATGACGACGGCGGCCGAGGGCGGTCAAGTGCGCTTCGGCGACTACGCCATGGAGCTGAACTATGACTACGAGTCTTATGACGGGTCGAAAAACTCCAACTTCTATGTTCGCTACTGCGGCGACCAGATCAAGATCGAGGGCACGCCCACGGAGATCGGCGTCTGGATCTATGCACCGGAAAACACGCCGTGTTATTCGCTCTATGCCGATATTATGTTCTGGAAGGGCAGCGACTATGGAACTAAAAATTACCTTCTCTCGCATAAGGGCGCAAATGGCGAGCCCTCCACGATCATTGACTGGACCGGGTGGATGTACTGCTCGGCAAATATTCAAGACATTTGGCAATATCAGGATGATGAGCACCCGCTGAGCATCATCCCCGGCGCAGGTGTGTTCTGGCTGTCCTATCAGCCAGCAAAGGTCGACGATATGATGGGACATGCGGGCGCTGGGCGGCGCAACGGCACCATCTACTTCGATAACTACCGCGCCGTCTATGGCACAAACCTCGATGACCTGGACAACCCGGTCATCAACGACATGACGGTCAACGGCCAGACGCTTGCGGACGACGGCTCCACCGTCATTAACTCCAACTCGATCGAAGCGGTCGCCTCGTATGACGATGTGGACGGTCAGAACCGCTCCGGCATCAATGCCAAGGCAACGGTCATCAAGATCGACGGCGAGGAGCTCCAGTCGGACAATTCCGACACGAATGCGACCGTGCGTCTGACGCTCCAGAACGGCAAGCACACCATGACGGTGTCCGTGTCCGATAAGTTCGGCAACACGGTCGAAAAGACCACGGCCTTTGTCGTCGCCGGCGACACGATGCCGGATGCGGCCACGGTCAGCGTCAGCGGCTCCGACTTCGTCCCGCTCGGCAGCGACTATACGCTGACGGTCACGGCGGACGGCAAGATCCGCTCCGCGGACATCACGATGCTCAACCTCAACGATGATATTGGCCAGCCGACGGTGAAGTTTGCCGACGGCGTGACCGGCAAACTGGTGTATACCAAGACCGGCTTTAAGAAGGCCATGCTGACGCTGCACCTTGAGTCGGCGGCACCGGTCGAGGGCGAGCTGGCCACACTGACCTTCCAGATCGACGCCGGTCTGGACACGACGGTCAACCAGTTCACGTACACGGTGTCCAACATCGCGCTCACCGCGGCGAACGGCGAGGCCTATACGGCGGCGCAGGCGGGGGGGGGGGGGCGTTTTTCCGTGTCTTAGTTATGAGCCAGTTCATTTAGGAGCTGCTTTCGATAGTCCACATCCAAGACGCAGCGATGGAAGTCCATCAGACGGTGTTCGTCGAACAACTTTTCACAGAGCTTGGTCAGCGGATGATTCATCAGCTTTGCAGAAATCCCGATCTCGTTGAAAAACCTTGCCCATGTGAAGACCTCTTCTAAATCCTCCTGCCTAAGCGTGGCAGGAATAATGGCGTTGCAGAGATGGACAATGGGGCTGTCCGCAAATCGCTCTGCCACTTCCTCCGGTGTGCATTCATAGCGGTCACAGTCAAAAGAAAGCGCATCCTCAATTTTAAGAAAATTTTCGGTTTCATCCCGTGTCAAGGTTATGGTGTAGTCTCCCATACCGGACGGCACATCAATATTCTCCATGACATCAAGCTCGTAACGAGAGCCGCCGATGATTGCCTCAAAAGAGAAGGACTGACAGATTACTGCTGGGTTTTTGTCTATCTTGTCCTCATTCAGAAATGACAGCGGATTATACTCTGTCAGTTCCCAGCCGATTTTACCTCTCTCTGTTTGTTCGGCGATCTGCTGGATCAAATGGCGTTCTTCCTCACGCAGATTTTCATTGTACATCATGATACACCTCCATTTTCTGATTCTCGTTTTTTGGGGACTGTTCTATGTTTCCGAAGAGACTGCCGTTTGTATCATCATTCCTTGGCTGAGGGCAGACTTTCGTAAAACCTTTTTAGCTCGTCCAGACTGCTTGTACGATTCTTGATAGGCAGGGAGTCCCATGTGATGTCGTGATAGCGTTCCGGCGGCTCGTCCCGCAGTCTTCGGTCGATGATGCAAACAATGCCGGTGTCTGTGAAATTACGGATCAATCGCCCGATGCCCTGCTTGAGTTTGATAATCATTTCGGGAACGCGAACATCCATCAGAGCATCCTTAGCAACGGAACACTTATACTCGATAATTGGATCGGGGACAGGGAACGGAAGCCGGAAAATGATGACATTGGAAAGGCTTTTTCCTTCAATGCTGATGCCTTCCCAGTATGCGCCCGTCCCCAGAAGCACGGAGTTCGTATCTTCCTTAAACTCATTCAGCACCTTGTCCTGCGACGATCCCGGCTGCTGCATCAGGATTTTGTACGGAAGATTTTTCTCACTGAGAACGGAGTAGACCTCTTCCATGTCGGTCTTCGCCGTAAACAGCACGAGTGCCTTTCCGTTGGAAATGCTCAGGATCTCAAGCAGTCGCTCCACGCCCTTTTCAATGAAGGCTTCATGTTCTCTGGTCGGGTGCGGGAGATCGTCGCAATAGTAGATCATGGCGTGTTCATCGTATGGATATGGGGAAGGCTTTGGCTCGGATAAGCAGCCACGATCACCAGCGGGGAAGCCGGTATTGCTGATAAAGTAAGAATACTGTTCTTCCAGAGACCCGCTCGTGGCGTTCGTCAGCGTGGCAGAGGTCAAGATGGTTCTTTCATCACCATTGAAGTATAGGCGGCTCACAATTTCTTTTGTGTTTTTAGGGCAATAGACGAGTTCCGTGTTGCTGCCGTGCTGCTCGATCCAGATCAGCATATCATCTATCTGGTCAAGAAGCTCTGAAAGGGACTCGCTGACGGCATCCAGATCATCAGAAGCAGCAAAGGAACGGTTGTTTCTGAAATCCATGCTGGAATAAATCTGAATGCTGGACGAAAGGTTGTGTATGGCGGCGTTCATTTCCGTAAGCAGCTCAACCGCACTGCCGCTTTGGTCAAAGAAAAAGCGGTCAGCGTAGCGCATATCCTGCTCTGCATCGTCGATCTGCTTTTGAACCTGTGCTTTCAGGCAGTTATAGAAGGCGATGATTGCGCTTTCCGCCTCTCGCTTTTCTCTGGACACACTGCTTTGGTCAGAGGACCGCAGCTCATAGAATGCGCTCTTGATCAGTCCAAAGAGCATCCCTTGCCCGAAACGCTCCGTTGTGGCACTCCGCACCTTGTCATCCAAGTTGTGCGCTTCATCCACGACAAGCAGATCAGCGGCGGCGTTAATCAGCCCGTCTTGACCGCGCCGGAGCTTCATTAGATGCTGGGTAAGAAAGTCCTGATTGCAAAGAACAATGCCCTCCGTAAACTTCAATGCTGCGCGGACTTTGTAATATTTGCACTTCTTTTCGCAGGAGCCACAATTCTTCATGCTGAACCGCTGCACGTTTACCTTGTCCCAGACGCCTTGCGGCAAAACCTCCGGGAAATCCTTGCGTTCCTCAAACCCTTGCTGGATTCCTTCTTTGAGCGCGTCCGGTGGGTCTGCTTTCGGGTCACACATATATTCATCTGCGCGTTTGTTGCAGAGATAGTGAGTCTGTCCTTTTGCCAGAATAATATCTCTGTTCAGCCCAAGAAGGGGCATTACCGCATGGACATCACGCCAGAGCTGTTCTTGAAGCGCGATGGTCGAGGTTGCGATGATAACCGGCTTGTTCATGCGTTTGCTGTACAGCAGCACCGGCACAAGATAGCCAAAGGACTTGCCAATGCCCACGCCAGCTTCAATCGCAAAGTGCTGATCATTTATGAGGGCGTCCACAATCTCAAAGGACATATCCTGCTGTCCCTCACGCATTTCCAATCCATGCTGCGGGGCTTCATCCCAAAAGAAGGTGCTGACTTGCTCACTCATGGAGTACAGCTCTGCTTTTCTGCGTTTTTTTCGTTCCTCCGATGTATTGAATCCAAAATAGAATCTGTTGTCCATCCACATTCCTCCCGGAATAGAAACCAAGGTTATCCGCGTTTCAGTTCAATGCTGACGTTTCCGTTCTCGTCGATGGTCAGCGTCATGTGCCTGATGTGCTTCTCATAGAACTGCCGCCGCTCTGCGGGAGACATTTCTATCCGCGTGTTTCGTAGAGCCGCATCAAACATATCGTTGACGTTCAGGTGAACGGAGTTGTCAATCCAGCGGTACATCTCCTTGAACAGTGCGTTTTTCTTGATGTCCTCGCTGTTGCCGGAGTAGAAGTCATCCAGATAGCAGTAGAATATTCCGGATTCTGCAAGTGCCGCCTTCATATCCGGTCCGCATTTTTCCCGCTCAATCATGACAAGAAATCTGGCGTCCGGCAAGGAAGAAATCAGCCCCCAGTAGTCGGAATCACTTGAGACGATGACGAAGGAATCCACTTGCTTCTGGTAGTGTTCCTGACAGGCTCTTGCGGTAAGCTTGATGTCTACCAGTGATTTGTTCTGCTTGATCCGCTCAATCATGATATGTTCAACGGGGATGCGGGTGTAGTTTTCGAGAATGCGCCATGCCGTAGCAGTATGTACGTCATCAAAGAGAATGATCGCCGTAATTTTCTGCATGACTTCATAATCAAGATTTTTGAGCGTGGCGCACAGCTTGTACGGGTCAGAGTTTTCGCAGTCCACCACCAATACGGTTTTCTCACTATCATCTATGAAGTCGTAGATATTGTTTTTTACAAAAGCCCCTGCATCGGAGACTTTACTGTATTCCGTGAAGGCGTCGCAATGCCATTGATAAAGCAGGGTAGCAAACTTCTTATCATTATAGAGGACATTACCCTCGTCCATCGGTACCCAGTTGATATACATTTGATAGGGGTAGTAGGAGAGACTTGCGTAATAGATGTCCGCAGCATCTTTCGTTCCGTCCTCTGTCAAACCGTTTGGCATGATGAACAGCTCTTTTATGTACGCCCAGTTAATCCAGATTGGAAAGAGGCTTTTGCAGTTGTTAATGCGGTCTGAAATCAGCCGGTTGATCTCGATAATGTGGTGGCAGAGCTTTGTACTCGACTTTTTGATAAAGTTGATTCCGTCATTTGAAAGCTGCTGCATACTGGAAGCCGGGATGATCTCTGGCATTGAAAGGAGCCCTCGATACTCCATTCGCATGATGTCATTTATCTTCCGGTAATTGCGTTCAATGGCGGTGCGGATGATACATAGATTACGAATGATGCGGGCATTTTTATCCTGCTCAAGCCGGTTGTATATCTCTATCTTCGGCGGCTCGTGTTCATTTTGAAAAATGCGGAGCGGGACGCCGATCAGATATGCTACCTTTGACACAAGCTCATAGGTGCTGTCTTTATAAGCAATCTGCTCTCCGGCATATTCGACGCCATTCAACATGACTGAATTGCCCATGATCTACTCCTTTCGATGGAACGTGGGTTATTGAGCGTACTTTTTGAAGTTTTCAGCTTGTTCCAGAACCTCCTTGTAGACATCATCAATGGTTACGGGGGGATAGTCAAATTCATCCAGTAGCAGTATGAGGTCAACTTGCAGATTTGCCTTAATGTCATCACGGGTAGACCAGTCGGTGTATTTAGCTTTGTCATCGACAATAATCTTAATCCGCTTTGACAATTCAATCATCTTATCGTCCGGGTACTCGAACTCATACTTCCTGGCAACCGCCTTGAGAATGTCATAAAAGGCTTTTTCCTCGTAGTCAATCCCCATGCCCTTGAAGGAGTCTTTTTCCTTTTTGAGTTCTTCAAGGAGCTTCGCAAGCTGCTCCGCCACATCGTCAAGAACTTCATTAGCAAAAGCCTCATCACGACGGCGATTGTTGTACTCATCAACAACCCGCTTGAGACGGTCAGAGAACTCCATGCCCATGATACGGTTGACTTTTTTATACTCATCAATCGCTTGAGAAAGAAGCCTCTGCAACACCTTTATCTTTGTGTTTGGAAGTTGGATTGCATTGATCTTATCCAGATACTCGTCACTGAAAATATCAACAGAGATGTGCTTTCCCGTCTCAAACAGTTCCTCTATACCATCAGATTGAATTGCACCTTCAAGAAGTTCACGGACACGGGCATTCATTTGTGAAATGTCAGGGGCATCACCCTTTGTGAGTTTGAAAAGAATAGAGCGCACAGCACAGTAGAAGTGCAGATAGTCCTTTTCTTTATCAGAGATAGCCTCACTTGAACTGCATAGATTGAACGCTTGTTTCATGCGTTTGACTGCCGCCATAAAGCGAGTTTCCAAATCTTCCGTGAGCTGTACATACTCAACAGCCCGATTGAGGCAAGCAAGCTGCTCTTTCGGTGAGCCGTTGAAGTAATCCGTGCTATTGAAGTTGTGGAACATCTGAGCCAAGACATCGAGCTGGTCTTTAACAATCGTGATAGACTGCTCGACGCCTTCAAACTCATCGCTCTCGAAGTTGGTGTATTTCTTGAGGGCGAGATTCATGTTTTTCTTAATGCCGATGTAGTCCACGATCAAGCCCTTGTCCTTTCCGGTATAGACGCGGTTGACGCGGGAAATCGTCTGGATAAGGCTGTGCTGCTGGATGGGCTTGTCGATGTAGATTGTGTCGAGTGCCGGTACGTCGAAGCCGGTAAGCCACATATCAACAACGATGGCAATTTTGAAGTTTGATTTAACGTTCTTAAACTGACGGTCAAACTCCTTGCGATCATCTTTCGTTCCCAGCATTTCATAAAGCTCAGGCTCATCATCTTTATTTCGCGTCATGATGAGCTTGATCTTTTCGATGGGCTTGAGTTCCTTTTTCTCTTTTTCTGTCAGCTCAACCCCGTCAGGGCAGACCTTTTTCTCTGCCCATTCCGGTCTCATTCCAACTATAATCTGATAAAAAGCGTATGCAATCTTGCGATTAGAGCAGACAAACATTGCTTTTCCTGCAACGGTAGCTCCTTCGGCAACGCGGGTCTCATAGTGGTTAATGAAGTCCTCCGCAACTGCGTGAAGTCGGTCAGGATCACCGATGATCGCATCAATATGAGCAACCGCCTTCTGGCTTTCCTCAATCTGATGCTCATTTGCGCCTTCAACAGCACAGCGGTCATAATAATCTTCAATTTCCCGAACCTTTGCCTGATCAAGAGTGACCCGTGCAGCGCGTCCGTCGTAGACAAGGTTGACTGTGATACCGTCTTTAACCGCCTCTGTCATTGTGTAGGCATCGACAACCGGACCGAAGACTTCAATCGTGCCATCTACGGGCGTGCCGGTGAAACCGACATAGGTAGCATTGGGGAGAGAATCGTGTAGGTACTTTGCGAATCCATAGCTTCGCTCTACACCTTCGGCAGTGACCTTGACTTTCTGATCGAGGTTTATCTGACTACGGTGTGCTTCATCGGATATGCAGATCACATTCGCTCTATCCGTCAGAAGCTCCAAGTCCTCGGTGAACTTTTGGATGGTGGTCATGTACACCCCACCGCTTGTCCTGCCTTGAAGTTCCTGACGCAGCTTTTCGCGGGAATCAATGCTCACAACGGTTTCGTCACCAATGTACTTCTTGGATGCTACAAACTGCTTTGAGAGCTGGTCATCCAAATCCGTTCGGTCGGTAATAATCAGGATTGTAGGGCTATGGAAGAAGGTACTCTTCATAAGCATTCTTGTGAGGAAGAGCATAGTATAGCTTTTTCCACAGCCTGTCGCGCCGAAGTATGTGCCGCCCTTGCCGTCCCCCTCCGGTCTGAGATGTGCCTTGATATTCTCAAACAGCTTGACCGCAGCAAAATACTGAGGATAGCGGCAGACGATTTTGAGGTCTTTGTCCGAGCTATCAGGGAAATAGACAAAATCCTTGATGACTGCCAAAAGCCGTTCTTTGCGGAACAGTCCGCTCACCATAGTTACAAGGGAATTGATGCCGTCCAATTCCTTATCGTCAGCTTCAATCTTTCTCCACGCATAGAAGAAGTCATACGGGGAGAAGAAGGAACCGTATTTATTATTTGCACCATCGCTTATGACGATGAAGGCGTTATACTTGAAGAGTTCAGGAATATCACGGCGATAACGCACGGCAAGCTGAGTATAGGCGTCCATGATCGTTGTGTTTTCTTTGACTGCGCTCTTGAACTCAAGCACAACAACTGGAATGCCGTTGATGAATACAATCCCGTCCGGTATGCGTAGCTGGTTGTTGATGCCTTCAATTTCAAATTGGTTGACGATCTTGAACACGTTTTTCTCTGGCTCATCAAAGTCAATCAACTCAATGTAAAGGTCTTTCTTTGTGTGATCTTCGCGGTTGAAGATGAAGCCGTCACAAACCATTTTGCAGACTGCTTTGTTTGCTTCGTAGATCGTGCCGGAAATAGACCTCAGGCGAAGGATAATGCTATCAACCTCGCTTGCGGTAAGACCCTCTGCGGCATACCTGTTCAGGAGGTATTTCCGCAGATCGTCGATAAGCAGAACCTCAGAGCGTTCACGGTGGATCTGCTCACCATTCAAATAGATATACCCTTCATCTTGAAACAAATCCATGATGGACATTTCAAGAGAATGCTCATTGAAGTTCGCCATTATCATTTCCCCCTAACTGTCTTCGCATTTCTTCTTCAAATGCTTTCTCGCTTTGTTGGAAGTCGTATTCCTGATACTTTAATCCTAAGCGTATCAGCATGAGCGTTCCTTCCCAGTCATCTATATTAGAGTATTGCTTTGCGCGGTTTACATCTGTAAGAATACCAAGAATCAAGCCCGTACAATCAAGCGCAAAGTCTATCATTTCCTGAACGTCCGGATAGGAAATAGGGTAACGGTCCGGAAGGTTCTCACTGTTCACGATGCGCTGCTCATCGTTGTGGGCATAGAGTTTGTTTCTCTGCATTCGGATGTTCTCTCTCTTTTTGCTCAGTCCGTTGAAACGTTTCTGATATAGATCCAAAAACTCCGGGAAAGTCAAATCCACCCGAACAGGAACATTGTCCGCATCAGGAATATCAAACGCTGCGAAGAGTTTTCTATCTGCCTCAACCCGGTTCTTAAAGAAGCATTCCTCTTGTGGCTTGAGTTGGTGCTGATATGGGATCGGGTAGGAAAAGGTTGTTCCGTCATGATCCACCGTCAAAGTTTCTCTGTACTTCGGGAAAAGGTCTTGATTTTCCTCGCATTTAGCAAGGAGGGTTCCAATGGACACGACACCATTCGAGCTATCATACAGTTTGGCAATCTCCATGAAACAGGCTTTCATCAGAGCATCATAGACAATATGGTAGAATGCTGGCGAAACCTTCATTTCTTCGGCATAATTACGTTGGTTCTTCCGATACTGCTGCATGATCAGGTAGTAGGCTTTTGCGTCGAAAGCTCCTTGGTGAAGTTCTTCGGCAATTCTGATCAATGTTTCCTTGTCCATTTTCATCCCTCCCTTCGTAGGAAAATGATAATTTAGTGGAACTCTGCAAAACAGAGTTCATGCGGACGTTTGCTGCCCATCCCGAATACCGTGACGAGCAGAGTGATTGGTTCTCTCATCCTTTGGGGAAATCATTGTCCCGCGTTGCAATGGGACCTTTTGGCTCTAATATTAAAACTGACTGCTTTGTTGATCATGGTGTTCCCGTGTTAAACGGAGATAATATCTCTGGCTACTTGCTTTCTGAACGATCATTCCGATATGTCGAGGAAGAAAAGGCAAGCCAGCTAAAAAATTCGATAGCCGTCTCTGGTGATATTGTGATCACTCATCGTGGAACACTGGGGCAAGTTGCACTTGTCCCGGACAAAACGAAATTCGACAGGTATGTCATTTCCCAAAGTCAGTTTTTACTTACTTGCGACCAGTGTACGCTATTACCTGAATATATTCTCTTCTACTTTCACACTGATGCTGGGCGCAGGAAATTACTCGCAAATGATAACACAACCGGCGTTCCATCAATCGCAAAGCCCACAAGTTATATTAAAGCATTACACATTCCCATTCCGCCGATTGAATTGCAGCAAAATTGGGCAGTGTTGGTGAGAGCAACCCTTGCTGCCGTTGCTGACAATAATCTTGAGATGGAAAAACTTACAGGTTTCGCACAGACCTTGCTTTCAGGGTTAAGCCGCTAAATTATCATTTATCCGCCGCTTTAGCTCAATTCGCTCTGTAATGGTCTGATACGCCTTCACAATGCTGTGCTGTTTGTCAATAGAGGGGACAGGTAGCTCTACCTTGCACATTTCATCCCAGTCCATAATTTCCCGGACGCTGCCGTGAGACTTAAAACGTGCATAGCGATCAAACTCCGGTCTGCTGAACCAGAGCATTAAGTATTCGGGCAGTAGCTCGTTTTCATCTTTCACCTCAAAAACGGTATAGATATTGCTGACAAGTCCCTCATCATAATCCGTCAGAAGAGCAATACCAATTTTGTCTCCACGCCGAGAAGTATCCGGAATGTAGGTAAACTGCCCCCGTTTGACTACCTTGTATTTCGTAAAGTCGGTACCAACCGTGTTTGCAATGGAGGGAATGAACATCTTTTGTACGGAAACACCTAAAAGGTTTTCCTCTTTTCCGTCTGTGTTCCTGACATCGACTTGGCGAATGAAATCTCCAAGCAGCCTATATCCTTCTTTCATTGTGACACCTCACCCTATGTATTTTCTATGTGCCAGCTTCACGTTTTGCTGTTTGACCATAGCGTAACGCATGGTCGTGTCGATTTTCTGATGCCCTAAGAGCTGCTGGACTTGCTCTATGGGCATCCCTTTGTCTATGGCGGCAGTTGCAAGCGTCCTTCGGAATTTATGTGGGTGGACGCGAGGCAAATCCAGTCGTCGTCCCAACTCCCGCAATCGTCTTTCAATACCGCCGATCTGTAACCGCCCATGTGGGGATGCTAGAGAAACAAACAGAGCGGGATTGCTGTCACTACGGCTCTCCAAATAGTTTTGAAGGTGAATCTTCGTCCTGGCATCGAAGTAAACGATTCTTTCCTTGCTGCCTTTTCCGAACACTACGCATTCGCGCTCGTTGAAATTGATGTCATCTCTGTTGAGTGCGCTCATTTCTCCGACACGCATTCCAGAGGATGCCAACAGATCAATCATGGCGAGATCACGGATAGAAGAGCAGTTATCTCGCATGATCTCCAAAGTCTCGTCTGAATAAGTCTCTTTGATTACCTTCGCCGTTTTGACCTTATGTATGCGGCGAACCGGACTTTTCACAATATGATCTTCATCCTCCATCCACGAGAAGTAGCTGGATAGAATCCTGCGAATGTTATCAATCGTGACCTTGCTGGATTTTCTTTGCGTTTGGTAGTCCGTGAGATACCTGCGCAAGTCTTCTGTGGTGATTTCCTGCGCCAATTTTCCAATGCCGGACAGCATTGCAAAGATGGTCTGGCGATAGTAGTTCAGCGTTTTTTCCGAGCAGCCCTCAATTCGCTTGGCTGTGATAAACAAGGAAACCGTGTCTACGCTTTCACTTACATCAGCAGCTTTGTCTCGATGGACTGTTACGCCGGTCAGTGCCTTCTCAAGTACAGCTTTAAGCTGCTTGAGCTGTGCATTGTTCAGATACGGAAGCATCTGCCGCTGCACTTCTTGAATCAGTTGTTCTTTCATTGTCGTTTCTCCTTTGTTTTAACTCAGAGAACGACAATCAGTGGCAGTTCCTTGTGGTAAAACTCTCGCCACTGGTGAGAGTTGTGGACTGTAAATGATAATTTAGCGGCTTAATCGGACAGTTTCGCAAGTAGAACCTCTTCAAGCTCGTAGAGCTTTTGGATTTCGACTGTATTTGCTTCGATTTGCTCATTAAGGACATTCATTTTGCGTTGAAATGCCTCAATCGCCTTAGTCGGTGGGACAAGGATTTTCATTGACTGAATGTTATACATAGGCAACTTTGCTTGAACTGCTCCAACCGTCAACAGATCAATCTCTTTAATCTGCTTTTTATAGCAGAGTGTGTAATAGAGATAATCAGATGTTACAGTATGGATGTTAGCGAGTTTAACACAGTTTTCAGTTAGGTTGGCTTTGTCGAGTGAGGAATGTATTTTGCCGAGCAAACCGATTGTTCCAACAATAGAAATTACAATATCCCCGGTATTTACAATGTAACGAGAAATAGCCGAGTATGTTTCTTCATCAATGTATTGGAATTGGTTTGTTAGACACACATAGCGATTGCTTCCAACATCACGCACACGAATATAGGGGTGATCTGTTGGTGTATCAAGCAGTTTGCAATCAGCAGGCAGACGTTTTCCACCTTTAACTGTGCAAAGGTTATCTAAATTGATAATACGGTAACCATCTGGAAGCTCATCAGCACCATAAAAAGAAGCAAATTGTTCTCGGAATACTGCTTGTGCTGTCGCTTCTAAATTATCATTTATCTCCTTCTTCATGGCAATTCGCCTTGTGATTGCCCGATAAGACTCTACAACATCAAGCTGTCGCTCGTAGGGCGGAACCGGGAGCTGAATGCGACAAAGATCATCCCATGTAATTCCGCCTCGAACACTGCCGTCCGTCATGAACCAGCACTCGCGATCAAACTCCGGTCTGCGAAACCACATCATTAAGTACTCTTCATTCAAAACCGTTCGGTCTATAATTTCAAACATGAAGTACGCCGGGGAAACAATCGCCGGTTCTTCATTCTCATACAGTGCAATCGGAAGACGTTCATCGCGTCCAACGTGCATTGGGTTACAGGCAAACAATCCCTTGCTGATTAGCTTATACCGGCTCAAATCTGTGCCAATTACATTTGCGACGGAAGGCATAAACTCTTTGTCAATGCTTATGCCAAGAACTGTGCTGGTGACTTCCTCTGAGTTCCGATAATCAACAAGCCGAATATGCTTGCCGAGAGCTTCATAATTCGATTTCATAGCCCAGCCCCTTAAATACACTCAACAGGTCAGCCTTCGACTTCTCTTCTGCAACAAGCAGATCACGAAGCTCACTTTGCAGAGACTTCATTTTCGTATCAAAGTCGATGTTCTCATCACGGTTTACAAACTCGATGTAACGGCTCGGAACAAGGGTAAAGCCTTTCTCTGCAACCTCATCGAAGGATGCGCTGTAACAAAACTCCGGCACATTCTGATAAGTTTCTTCATAGCCTTCCTGCTGCCATGCGTGATAAACGCTCGTGATCTTCGCACGGTCTTCTTCTGTCAGTTCAATGTACTTCTTTTCATAGGGGCTTCCCATTTGCCGCAAGTCCATGAACAGGATCTCACGCTCACGATTGCGGAAGCGTTTTACCTCACCGTTTTCTTCAACCACACGAGCCTTTTTATTCTTGTTCAGAATCCAAAGCGTAACGCTGATGTCGGTGGTATAGAAAAGGTTGCGGGGCAGGATGATGATTGCTTCGACGAGATTGTTCTCGATGAGCTGACGGCGGATTTTCAGCTCTGTGCCATCGTCAGACAGTGCGCCGTTTGCAAGCAGGAAACCGGCAACACCGTTCTGAGAGAGCTTTGAAACAATATTCAGAATCCAGCCATAGTTTGCGTTACTCGTGGGCGGAACTTCATAGCCGTCCCAGCGCGGATCATCAATCAGCTCATTATCACCACGCCATTCTTTCTGATTAAAAGGCGGGTTTGCCATAATATAATCTGCCTTGAGGTCCTTGTGCTGGTCATTGGTGAATGTGTTCGCTGCCATTTCTCCGAGGTTTGCAGAGATGCCGCGAATAGCCAGATTCATTTTGCACAGCTTGTACGTCGTGTTTGTATATTCCTGACCATAGATAGAGACCTTCTTCTTGTTGCCGTGATGTGCCTCCACGAACTTCATTGACTGCACGAACATACCGCCAGAACCGCAGCAAGGGTCGTACAGAATGCCATCATACGGTTCAATCATTTCTGCAATCAAATTGACAATACACTTCGGCGTATAGAACTCGCCCTTGCCCTTGCCTTCCGCAAGAGCAAACTTGCTCAGGAAGTATTCGTAGACCCGCCCGATAATGTCATTCTCTTTATCGCCGGTGTTGATCTTATCAATCTCGTCCAGCAGTGATGCCAGCTTTGCTGTGTCGATGTGAAGACGTGAGTAGTAGTTGTCCGGCAGTGCGCCTTTCAGTGCGGGATTCGCTTTCTCAATCGTATAGAGGGCGGTGTCGATTTTCAGCGCAATGTCATCCTGTTTCGCATTCTCCATGATGAAAGACCAACGGCTGATCTCAGGCAGGAAGAATACATTGTCCTTCGTATAGAAGGCAACATTGTCAACAAACTTCTCACCGTATTTTTCAGAAATAGCTTTCCTTTGTGCCTCAAACTTATCGCTGGCAAACTTCAAAAAGAAGAGACTGAGAACGACGTGTTTATATTCTGCTGGCTCGACAGAACCACGGAGTTTATCTGCGGACTTCCACAGAGCTTCCTCCATAGAAATCTCCTTCTTCGGTGCCGATGCGGCTCGTGCCATATCAAAATCCTCCCTGTGTATTTATCTAACCTATTTTACAAAAAGAGCTGTACGAAAAACCGGACTCAGTTCTTGTCCGTTCGCACAGCCTCACATATATCTCCGATGTCACAGTTCAAGTAATCACAAATGCGCAGCAAAATAGAGAGGGACACTTCTTCCCCCTTATTCAGTTTTGTCCATGTTCCGGCAGACAGCCCTACTTCATGTCGTAGAGAAGCCTTCTTTATGTCGCGTTCCAGAAGAAGCATCCATAGTTTCTTATAGCTTATGCGCACGGCAACCATCCTTTCGCTTGCTTGCATTCAACATCGCTTATAATATTATACTGGATTTCATTCTCAAAAGCAATCCGTTGATGCAGAAATTAAAGAAAAAGTTTCAACTTCTCGAACCTTCTCTCAAGGATGAAGGGCATCTCCGGTCAACAGGAGATGCCCTGCTTTTGAAGAGATTATTCGCGCTGTGTGCTGCGCAGATGATCACGGTCATGGTCAACAGAAGGAGCGAGAAACGTATCAACATTAGACTTGATCGTCTCTATTTGCTTTACTTCTTTTTTGAGCTTCGCACGTTCATCATAGAGCCGCTGCTGCTCTTCAAGAAGTCGCTGCTGTTCCGCTTGCAGCGTCTTCAAGCTCGGCAGTTTTTCATCTCCCTGCATGGCAAGCAATGTACTCCGCGCCGCCTCAAAAATCACAAGCTCGGCTTCGTGCTTTGCTTTGAGGCTCGGCTTGTCTTTCGCTCTCTGAAAGGCATCATACACAGGCTTGAGACGCTGATAATTGGAGATGTTTTTGATAAGCGGCTGGACTTCCCGCAGTCGCGCTTCAACACCTTTCAATTCCTTGCCGGTACGGTCATAGGAGCTGTGAACATCCTCGACCTTCTTCTCAAGATCGGCGTATTGGAGCAAGTTGTTTTCCGTGAGATAGTTGAGTGTCCGTGCCGCTTCCTTGAGGATCGTGAGCTTTGCTTTATGCTCGTAACCCTTGCTGTCGATGAGCCTGATCCGCTCCTGAATATCTCCGATGAGAGAGATGCCTTTCGGTACGGTCTGTCTCTGACTTCTTCGGGGCGTCCGTCCGGCAATCCGCTCCTTGATGCGTTCCTCCGTGTAGTTTTCCCCGATGGTTTTAGATCGGGTAAATCGCTCCTGACCTTCAGCACGGAAGGAGATGTATTTGCCGGTCTTGATTTCATAACCGGCTTCCTGCATAAGCCGCAGAAAGTCATCGTAGTCCTTCGCTGTGATAACAAGCCGGTCGATGGTCTGCTTGAGCTTTTGCTTCCAACTCGTGCCGCGTTTGGCTTCGGTGTACTCCTTGTAGCCCATGCCCTTGTTCTGAGAGGGAGGGATAACAGAGAGACCGTTTTCCTTACAGAGCCGGTCGCTGACCTCACGCATATCATAGTAAATCCGCTTGTAGCTCTTGTATGCGTGGTAGCCCACAAAGTCAACCGCATTGAAAATCAGATGGTTATGAACATGGTCTTTGTCAATGTGAGTGGTCAGCACATACTCATATTTTCCTCCGAGGATTTCATCTGCAAACTGCTTGCCGATCTCGTGGGCAAGCTCCGGTGTGACCTCTCCGATTTCAAAGGACTGGATCACATGACGGGCTATGATCCTGACCGGATTCATCCCTTTTTGCTCGGCTATTTTCCGCGTCCATTCAAATTCCCGCGCTGCGGTCTCGCTGGCACAGCCGTAGGACGAGACCAGCAGCTTCTCGTCTGTCTTTTCGGGATTCAGAATGTACGCGATTGCCTTGCTCAAAGTTCCTCGGATTGCTTTGATTTTAGTAACTGCCATACCGCGTCCATCTTTTCTTTCAGCTCGTCAATATCGTCCTGATAGAATCGTCCCGTCGAGTTGATCCTGCGACAGACGGTATTGATGTTCACACCGATCTTGTTGATTTCGGCGGCGAGCTTTTTCTGCTCCGTGTAGTCCACAACGATGATGTAGCCGTCGATCAGCATCTTCCTTGCATACGCACCGAAGTTCTCCGTGCCGATCATCTCCATCTTCTTTGCAATCGTCCGTTCTTCCTGTGGTGTCAGCCAAATCTTCTTCTGAATGTCTCGTGTTCTTCGTACCATGCTGCGCCCTCCGTCGTAAAGATTAGAAGGGTTTGGGGCTATCCCAACAAGCAAAAATCTGATGTTAAGGGCAGGGTCTCCTTAACTGATTTTTCTCCGGTGGGTACTCACCGGATTTGCTTGCTAATCTCCCAAAATCGTATTCCCCGAAGATTCCTCCGTAAGATACCCCTTCACTTTACAACGGACATTTTTAGGTCAAAACGCAGGTACCGCAGAAAAAATAATCGAATTATTTATCCGAAGATAGTTAAGCTATTTCCCATGTGAAAGCCACGGTGTCCGACACGTCAATATCGTCCGGCTCGATCTCTGGCGCGGAGCATTTACTCATCGCCATAAGAGGCTGAATGCAGTCTTCGACCTCGTAGCTTGTTCTGGAATACACATTGAGTTCGCCCCAGTTGTAGTCAATATTGAGTAGCTGCCCAAGCGTACTGCCTGATGCTTTGCAAAGAATCTCCACCTTCGCTCTGGCATTCTCCGTCGCGCTGATCAGCAGCTCATCGCTGACCACTGACGGGTTTCTTACAGTGAATACAATACTGAGTTCCGGCTTCGCACCGCATTCTGCAATCGCAGAAATAACCTGTGCAAGCTGCTTGCTGTCGAAGTCAAAGGCGAGTTTCAGGCGATAGTTGCAAGCATACCCAGCAAACTCTCGCTTGTAATTTCCTTGCCGATCCTTGACGTTCTCGTACTTTGTCTGGACATCAAAGCTCGTGGTTTTCAAGTCTTCTTTGCGATACCCAACGCGGACTGCGGCACCTTGCAGTCTTTCGATTCTCTCGGCAGCTTCCGACATTGCACGGTCATAGGATTCAGATAAGGTTTCAATGTTCAAGGAGAGGATGATGTAATCCGGTCTTGCGGAGACATTGCCTGTCCCTTTTACGGTGATCGTTCTCATTGCTTTCTCCCGTCCTTTCTGGAATTGAAGTCCTCATCAATACGCTTTTTCCAATTCGTACCCAGCGGTACGCTGCAACGGACGGCGGAAACCGCTTCGCTCAGAACTTCATAGTTGAGCTGCGTTCCCTCGTGGTCAGAGTGGTAGTTGACCGCTCGGTCTGCACCAATTCCAAAATGCTTTGCCGTCTCAACGGCGTCGATGTTTGCACCGAGAAATAGAAACTCCCAGCCGCACTTTTCCTTCTGTCGCTCAATCATTTTCTTGACATTCTCGCTATCATAACGGCGGCTTGCATTCTCCATGCCGTCCGTTGTGATGACGAACAGCGTGTGTTCAGGCACATCCTCAATTCTTGCGTACTTATGGACATTTCCAATGTGATGAATTGCTCCGCCGATAGCATCCAGAAGGGCAGTACAGCCGCGAACGGAATAGTACTTGTCGGTCATCGGCTCGACCTTTTGAACCGGTAAGCGGTCATGAATAACCTCGCTCACGTTGTCGAAGAGGACGGTAGAGATCAATGCCTCACCTTTCTCCTTTTTCTGCTTTTCAATCATGGAGTTGAAGCCTCCGATGGTGTCTGCTTCCAGTCCGCTCATTGAGCCGCTGCGGTCAAGGATGAATACGATCTCCGTTAAGTTCTTTCTCATGTTCAGTACCTCCGCATATAAAAATATGACTGCTTGGTGTCTCACCTTACAGTCATATTGTACTTTGGTATTCACTTCGTTTGGTCGCATGGCAAGCGACATTATTCCAGCGATGAGAACAGCTCCCCGTCAATGCTTATAACGTCATCCATCGGAATCTTCGTGCCGTCCTGCATGGTGATTCGCCGCTCAAAATCATCGACTTTTTTGAGCGCGCCGGTTGCCGTTATATATTTGCCGCCAGCCTTCCGCTCATCAGGCTGGAAGTAGGTAATGGTGACTTCCGGTGCATCATCAAGGGCGTCCATGAGAAGCTGATACTTCATGTCCAATGCAGTCAATGCTTCCTCGTCAAGCTCGATCTTATCATCGGTTAGACGCCCGGTTTCTTTGATGGCAGCATCGTAGCCGGTGAGTGCTGCGAAGGGAGCGAACTGCGCCGCACGATCTGACATTGGCATCTGTGGTCGCGTCTTGGAGACGTGGTGAGGACGCCCCATAATCTCATCATATTTGCTTTTCATGTGCATCCCACATCTCCTTTTACAGTCAAATAATAGTTACAGCGTTGCCTTTTTCCACTTCCTGATCTTCGTTCTAAATGTTCCAAAGGGAGCAACGGTATTGACGTGAATAAACTTGTAAACCTCCCATACCGCTGTTTTGGTAGCATCATCTGCCCACTTTCTCATGTGCGGTTGAAATAACTCTTCTTCACTCATAGAATCAATCATTGTCTGGATAGAAGTAACGTTTCCTTTTAACTGATCCTTCAATTCCACTAAGGATGAATGAGAGTATGTATCTGTGAACCATTGGTATAGATCGCCCAGCTGATTCCACCTAAACAGTTCTGATGGTGTTTTCACTTCAACTCCGCGCTTCTCGTCATTTTCCCATTTTAGAAGCAGCGTTGTCCAACCGATCTGATAAGCAAGATTCTCAGCCGGTGTTCTGTCCACCTCGGCTACTCTTATATCTTTTAGGGCTTCCGGAATAGAATCAAATTCAGCAATGTATTTTTCAAAGCCTTTGCTGATTTCGGCTTTTAATTCCTCTTTATCCTTGTATGTTCTCAAAATATTTTCTCCTTGAAATTGAATTGCTGTTCACGCCTTATGCCCGCCGATCTGAGCATTTCGGTCCTTTGCGGTTGCGCCTTCTTCAAGATTCATCGCCTTGAGGATCGCGTTCTTTCCGTACTTCTTCTTGATGGCGAGAGCAGCCTTCTGAATTTTTCGTTCCCGTTCCAAGGCAGCGTCTTCGGCTTTCCGCTTTTCCTCTTCGGCGGCATAGTCAGTGAAGAGGTCAAGCTGGACAGCACCGTCATTTTTCTTCGGTGCGTCCGCTTCCGGCAGGACGTGATTTGCCACAACATACATACGGCGGACAAGCAGATTCTTGTCCACGATGCGGTCAAACAGCTCTGACACAGCACACATTATTTTGCGGGTAGAGGATGTGTGACCGTCGAGGTTAATAGAGCCGTGCGCCTGTTTGGGAATCTCCCGACCGTAGGGGTCTTTCTCCACCGCGCCGTGATACCTTGCCCGCCGCGCCGGGTCGGTCAGGTTCTCAGTGTCATAGCCAACAGTGAGAACCATCTGGTCGGTGACAAGCCCCTTGTCCACCAAGTCCAACACGAGCAAGTCCGTCATTTCCCGGACAACCAGCTTTGCTTTCTCCGGCTCATAAGGGCAGTGCAAAACCTGACCGGAGCTGAGGCTGTTGGAGCTGGGACGATAGGCTTTAATTGCTTCAATGGTAGTCGGTTCCCAGCCCCACGCATGGTCGATGAGCAATTCCGCGTTCTTTCCGAACAGCTTGTAAAGCAAGTCCTCGTTCCGCTCGGAACAGAGGGCAACATCGCCCATGGTGAACATTCCATTCTGTTCAAGTTTCTTGGCAATGCCTCGACCTACGCGCCAGAAGTCCGTGAGGGGCTGATGCGTCCAAAGCTCACGCCGGAACTTCATCTCATCCAGCTCCGCAAC
>ERZ859738.494-NODE-494-length-26357-cov-3.446278_pt1 | contig 26357 bp, 25 predicted proteins | sample MGYA00510122_ERZ859738 | MGnify/ENA primary metagenome ERZ859738 (study PRJEB30046, sample SAMN00715139) | human gut metagenome | study: EMG produced TPA metagenomics assembly of the A metagenome-wide association study of gut microbiota in type 2...
CAGAGGGAAAGTCCCGGCATCGGGGGGGCTTTGCTTTCTTACGGCGCCGGGTAGGTATAAACCTGATGCACCGCCTCAATCTCCGCTAATACCTCTTCGCTCAGCTCAAGCTGCAAACTTTCCACGTTGGCCTGCAGCTGCGTCATGGTCGTCGCCCCCAGCAGGGTGCTGGCGACAAACGGCTGCCGACGCACAAAGGCCAGCGCCATTTGCGCCGGATCGAGGCCGTGGCGTTTGGCGATATCCACATAGGCCGCTACCGCTTTCTGCGACTGCTCGCTGCTGTAGCGCGTAAAGCGGCTGAACAGCGTATTGCGCGCCCCTGCCGGCTTCGCACCGTTGAGATACTTGCCGGTCAGTGTGCCGAAAGCCAGACAAGAGTAGGCCAGCAGCTCCACGCCTTCGAACTGACTCACTTCCGCGAGGCCGACTTCAAAGCTGCGGTTCAGCAGGCTGTAAGGATTCTGAATAGTCACGATCCGCGGGAGGTCGTGCTTATCCGCCAGGTGCAGATAACGCATCACGCCGAAGGCGGTTTCGTTCGACACGCCGATGTAGCGGATCTTCCCGGCGCGCTGGAACTCGGTCAGCGCTTCGAGGGTATCCAGCAGCGTCACGGCGGGCGCGGCGTCGGCCCAGGTATAGCCCAGCTTGCCAAAGCAGTTGGTTGGCCGCTGCGGCCAGTGAACCTGATATAAATCGAGATAATCGGTCTGCAGCCGCTTCAGGCTGGCGTGCAGCGCCTCGCGGATATTTTTGCGGTCCAGGACGTGATTGGGCCGAATGCTGCTGTCGTTATTGCGCGCGGGCCCGCTGACTTTCGAGGCGAGCACCAGCTTTTCGCGATTGCCGCGTTTCGCCAGCCAGTTGCCGACGTAGGTTTCAGTCAGCCCCTGGGTTTCCGGGCGCGGCGGGACCGGGTACATTTCAGCGACATCGATCAGGTTGATGCCGTTGGCAACCGCGTAATCGAGCTGCTGGTGGGCATCGGCCTCGCTATTCTGTTCGCCAAAAGTCATGGTTCCCAGCCCGAGGGTGCTGATTTCAAGAGAACTGTGTGGGATACGGTGATACTGCATAGCCAGCTTCCTTTTTATTTATAAGGTCAGGCATTCCCCGACAAAGGAGTATCAACATGGCAGAGGGTGAGAAAAAGAGGAAGTAAAAAATCAAAAAAGCCGGGTGACGAGGAGGGGCGGTGGGCGAAACCCGCTGCGTCCTGGTATATCCCGACTCTTCTCAAAAGACTGGTGGTCGGTAAGCGCAGCGTCAACAGAAGCTGGGGCCGACAGGGAAAGATTAACGCTTAATGATTTGCGAAACGTCGTCACGATTGATCTGCATTTTATTACCCTGCTGATCTTCGTAACTGATTAAACCGGTATCGTCATCCACGGTAGGTTTACCGTCGGTCAGGATCATTCGCCCATCTTTGGTCGCCATGACGTAATCGCTGCTGCAACCGGAAACCGAGAACGCCAGTCCTACGGCGGAAATCAATACTGCCCATTTCTTCATCGTCAACACCTCTTCAGTAGCTGCACCCCATACCCGTCTATTAATAGCCTGATTTGTGAGACATAAAAAGCAGTAAAGTCTGAAAAAGGGTTGCAGCCTGTGACCAGGCTGCAATTTTGTGGTTTACAGCGGGTTTTTCTTATTACGCAGCAGGTTAAGGCTCTCCACCGCGATAGAGAAGAACATGGCGAAATAGATGTATCCCTTCGGCACATGGACGTCGAAGCTTTCCAGCATCAGGGTAAAGCCGACGAGGATCAGAAACGACAGCGCCAGCATTTTCACCGAAGGATGACGGTCAACAAAATCGCCGATGGGTCGCGCGGCGAACATCATCACCCCCACCGCGATCACCACTGCCGCCATCATGATGAACAGATGATCCGACAGGCCGACGGCGGTGATCACTGAATCGAGGCTAAAGATGATATCCAGCAGCATGATCTGCACGATGGCGCCGAGGAAGGAGTGGACGTTGGTCTTCAGCCCCTCCTCTTCACCTTCGATAGATTCATGGATCTCTTTACTGGCTTTCCAGATAAGGAATAGCCCGCCGAGCAGCAAGATCAGATCGCGAAACGAGATCTCCTGACCGAAAACGGTAAAGAGCGGGTTGGTAAGCTTAACGACCCAGGCGATTGAGGCCAGCAGCGCCAGACGCATGACCATCGCGCCCATCAAACCGATCCGGCGCGCATGGGCGCGCTGGGCGGTGGGGAGCTTAGCCACGACCAGAGAGAGGAAAATAATATTGTCGATCCCGAGCACGATCTCCAGCAGCGTCAATGTGCCCAGCGCCAGCCAGGCGTTAGGATCGGTTATCCATGCAAATAACATTGTTCAAAGTCCTGCAAAATAGAAAGCAGCAATTATATGCAACCCCCAACGCAGAACAAAAAATTAATCGTGTTGTAACAAGAAATGGCGGGCAAGCAGAGCGGCGGTAAAATTCTTTTTCAGATAGAAACCGCGCGGCAGCGTGAGGATTGTCTCCCCGCGGGCGCCGATGGCTTCGGTCAGCGCCTTGCTGTTGGCGGCTTTCGGTCTTAACTGCAGCACCTCGCCGTGGCGGGCGGTAATGCGCTCGACCTCACCGAGAACAATGAGATCCATCAGCTCTTCCCAGTCCATGCGCAGCTGGCGCTCCTCGTCTTCGTCCGGGCTCCACAGCAGCGGTGCGCCGACGCGCCGCGCCGCCAGCGGGATGGTGCGTTCACCCTCCACCGGGATCCACAGGACGCGCTGCAGCTTATGCCGTACATGGCTGCTCTCCCAGGTGACGCCGCTATTGCCGGTTAACGGGGCGACGCAGACGAAGGTGGTCTCCAGCGGGCGTCCCCGGCTGTCGATGGGGATCGTTTTGAGCTCGACCCCCAGCGCGGCGAAATCCTGCTCGGGTTTACTGCCTGCGCTGGCGCCCAGCCACAGCTCCAGCAGAATGCCCGTCCAGCCTTTATCGCGCTTCAGATCGCGCGGAATGGGGATCCCCGCCAGCGCCGCCAGCTGCTCTGCCTCGCCGCGTATAGCCGGCCAGCTGTCGGGCCTGGGCCAACAGCTGTTCCTGACTTTGCGGCGGTGAGGCGAGCGGAGCGATAGCGGGCATAGGGTAATACCTTTGGTTAAAAAGTGAGCGCTAATTTTGCGCGTTGTGGATAGAGTTTACCGTTTTCTGAGTAACTATACCAATCTCATGATTTATATGGCTTTTTAAACTCATCATGCGGCTTATGAAAACGGTGTAAACGGGTTTTCCAGAACTGGTCACTGACAATAAACAGGATCTTACACCATGTTATCCACAGAAAAGTGGGATAACTGGGGAAAAGACTCACTACTGGTTCGATTTACAGCCTTGACGTGCGACGAAAATCGAATTTTTAGAGAAAATCTGCCGGTGGCCTGCGCGTAATCTGTGGATAAAATCGACATTGCTCGATCTTTCATCAGTCGGCGGATCGCATGTGTGATGATCGTCACGTTATGCTGTAATGTGTGAAAGGAATATATTCTAACTTTATGAATATGATACTATTATTTTCAGATGCTAGAGATGCGATGTTCGGATTACTCTGGGTTTTCCCGGGTTAATTCCGTACTTCTTCACAACTCTATCCACAGAAAAAGTGAATAAAATCGGCTGTCACGCGCTTTCATTGTTTATAACTCTGGCAATTACTGTGAGTTATTCAAATGTTATCCGTTCTCAGTGTGCGAACAGAGTGGTTTACCGTTTCCGGCGAGTGTGAAACAATCATTCACATTGAAGCTTATCTTGAGGTAGTCCGGTGATTGATGACGATGGCTACCGCCCAAATGTCGGTATTGTAATCTGTAATCGTCAGGGCCAGGTGATGTGGGCCCGGCGCTATGGTCAGCACTCGTGGCAGTTCCCGCAAGGGGGCATTAATCCAGGAGAATCCGCAGAGCAGGCGATGTATCGGGAATTGTTTGAAGAGGTCGGGTTAAGCCGTAAAGATGTGCGGATCCTGGCCTCAACCCGTAACTGGCTGCGTTACAAGTTGCCTAAACGTTTGGTGCGTTGGGACACAAAGCCGGTTTGTATCGGCCAGAAACAAAAGTGGTTTCTTTTGCAGTTGATCGGCAACGATGCGGACATCAATATGCAAACCAGCAGTACACCTGAATTTGATGGTTGGCGCTGGGTGAGTTACTGGTACCCGGTTCGCCAGGTGGTGTCGTTTAAGCGCGACGTCTACCGCCGGGTGATGAAAGAGTTCGCCAGCGTGACCATGTCGCTGGCGGAGAGCGCACCTAAGCCGCAAAACGCGCCTGCTTATCGACGTAAAAGAGGTTAAGCCACGCACATTATGCTCACTCGGTTGCGAGAAATAGTCGAGAAGGTCGCGAGCGCGCCGCGTTTAAACGAGGCGCTGGATATTCTGGTGACGGATGTCTGCCAGGCGATGGAGACGGAAGTCTGCTCGGTTTACCTGGCTGACAATGACCGACGCTGCTATTACCTGATGGCCACCCGCGGGTTAAAAAAACCTCGCGGGCGCACCGTTGCGCTGGCGTTCGATGAAGGCCTGGTGGGGCTGGTTGGCCGCCTGGCGGAACCCATCAACCTCGCCGATGCGCAAAAACACCCCAGCTTCAAATATATCCCCGCCGTCAAAGAGGACCGCTTCCGCGCCTTCCTTGGCGTGCCGATCATTCAGCGCCGCCAGCTGCTGGGCGTGCTGGTGGTCCAGCAGCGCGAGCTGCGTCAGTTTGATGAAAGCGAAGAGTCTTTCCTCGTCACCCTCGCCACCCAGATGGCGGCGATCCTCTCCCAGTCCCAGCTGAACGCCCTGTTCGGCCAGTATCGTCAAACGCGCATTCGCGCTCTGCCGGCCTCTTCCGGGGTGGCGATCGCCGAGGGCTGGATGGACGTCAGCCTGCCGCTGATGGAGCAGGTGTATGAAGCCTCGACGCTGGACACCGCCTCGGAACGCGAACGCCTGACCGGTGCGCTGGAAGAGGCGGCCAACGAGTTTCGTCGCTACAGCAAACGCTACGCTGCCGGGGCGCAAAAAGAGACGGCGGCGATCTTCGATCTCTACTCGCACCTGCTCTCTGACGCCCGCCTGCGTCGCGAGCTGTTTGCCGAAGTTGACAAAGGCGCCGTCGCCGAGTGGGCCGTCAAAAAGATCATTGAGAAGTTCGCCGAACAGTTTGCCGCGCTGAGCGACGGCTATTTGAAAGAGCGGGCCGGCGATCTGCGTACCCTGGGCCAGCGTCTGCTGTTCCATCTCGACGACAGTATTCAGGGGCCCAACACCTGGCCGGCGCGCATTATCCTCGTGGCGGACGAGCTGTCGGCCACCACCCTCGCCGAAGTGCCGCAGGATCGCCTGGCCGGCGTGGTGGTGCGCGATGGCGCCGCCAACTCCCATGCCGCTATTATGGTGCGGGCCCTCGGCATCCCAACGGTGATGGGCGCCGATATTCAGCCCTCGCTGCTGCATGGCCATACGCTGATTGTCGATGGCTATCGCGGTGAACTGCTGGTGGATCCTGAACCTGTCCTGTTGCAGGAGTATCAGCGCCTTATCAGCGAAGAGAACGAACTCAGCCGCCTGGCGGAGGACGATCTCCAGCGCGCGTCGGAGCTGAAAAGCGGCGAGCGGGTGAAAGTCATGCTCAACGCCGGCTTAAGCCCGGAGCACGAAGAGAAGCTCGGCAGCTTTGTTGACGGCATTGGCCTCTACCGCACCGAAATTCCCTTTATGCTGCAGAGCGGCTTCCCCTCAGAAGAGGAGCAGGTCGCCCAGTATCAGGGCATGCTGCAGATGTTTAACAGCAAACCGGTGACCCTGCGTACCCTGGACATCGGCGCGGATAAACAGCTGCCGTATATGCCGATCAGCGAAGAGAACCCGTGCCTCGGCTGGCGCGGGATCCGCATCACCCTCGATCAGCCGGAGATCTTTTTGATCCAGGTGCGGGCGATGCTGCGCGCCAACGCCGCCACCGGCAACCTCAGCATTTTGCTGCCGATGGTGACCAGTCTGGAGGAGGTGGATGAGGCCCGTCGGCTGATCGATCGCGCCAGCCGGGAAGTGGAAGAGATGATCGGCTACGCCATCCCACGTCCGCGCCTGGGGGTGATGCTGGAGGTCCCGTCGATGGTCTTTATGCTGCCGCAGCTGGCCAGCCGGATCGATTTTATCTCGGTAGGGACGAACGACCTGACCCAGTACCTGCTGGCCGTCGACCGCAACAATACCCGGGTCGCCAGCATGTATGACAGCCTGCATCCTGCGGTATTGCGTGCGCTGGCGATGATCGCCCATGACGCGGAGCGCTTTGGCATCGATCTGCGCCTGTGCGGCGAGATGGCGGGCGACCCGATGTGCGTCACGATCCTTATCGGCCTGGGTTACCCCCATCTGTCGATGAACGGCCGCTCGGTGGCGAGGGTGAAGTATCTGCTGCGCCGCATTGATATCGAAGAGGCGCAGGAGCTGTCGCGTCGCAGCCTCGATGCGCAGATGACCGCCGAGGTGCGCCATCAGGTGGCGGCCTTTATGGAGCGTCGTGGTCTCGGCGGCCTGATCCGCGGCGGGCGGTAGCGCCAGCCCGGGTGAGGCGTAAGCCGTAACCCGGGGATCCTCTGCTCGCACCCTCCGGCAAAGTAGGGTACCGCCGGGAAAACGGCATTCTGTTAGCATCCGTATACATATCTTTTACACGTTCGGCGCGGATCGCTCTTGTGGCTTATGCTATGATTCGCCTCCTTCGGCGTGCCCGTTTTGTTCGGGTATGGATCATCACCGCTGTCCACTTTCGGCGGAATAACAAGTCTTTATGGTGACAGATGAATAGTGGCTACCTGCATTTTCCGGAGTTCGATCCGGTCATTTTTTCTCTAGGCCCGGTCTCCCTCCACTGGTACGGTTTGATGTACCTGGTGGGCTTTGTCTTTGCGATGTGGCTGGCCACCCGTCGGGCGAATCGTCCGGGCAGCGGCTGGACGAAAAATGAAGTGGAAAACCTGCTCTACGCGGGCTTCCTCGGCGTCTTCCTGGGCGGCCGTATCGGCTACGTGCTGTTTTACAACCTGCCGGTATTTCTTGCCGATCCGCTGTATCTGTTCCGCGTCTGGGACGGCGGCATGTCGTTCCACGGCGGCCTGATCGGCGTGATCCTGGTGATGATTATCTTCGCCAGACGCACCAAACGCACCTTCTTCCAGGTCTCCGATTTTATCGCGCCGCTGATCCCGTTTGGTCTTGGCGCCGGGCGTCTGGGTAACTTTATCAACGGCGAGCTGTGGGGCCGCGTAGACCCGAGCTTCCACTACACGATGATTTTCCCGGGCTCCCGTGCCGAAGACCTGGCGCTGCTGCCGACGCATCCGGAATGGCAATCGCTGTTCGATACCTACGGCGCGCTGCCGCGTCACGCGTCGCAGCTGTACGAGCTGGCGCTGGAAGGCGTGGTACTGTTCCTGATCCTCAATCTGTTTATCCGTAAACCGCGCCCGACCGGCTCCGTTTCCGGTCTGTTCCTGATTGGCTACGGCCTGTTCCGCATCATCGTGGAATTCTTCCGCCAGCCCGACGCCCAGTTCACCGGCGGCTGGGTGCAGTACATCAGCATGGGGCAGATTCTTTCGATCCCGATGGTGCTTGCGGGTATCATTATGATGGTTTGGGCTTACCGCCACCGTCCGCAGCAACAGAATTCTTGAGGAACCATGAAACAGTATCTTGATTTGATGCAGAAAGTGCTCACCGAGGGCACGCCAAAAAATGACCGCACCGGCACTGGCACGATCTCCATTTTCGGCCATCAGATGCGTTTTAACCTGCAGGAAGGCTTCCCGCTGGTGACCACCAAGCGCTGTCATTTACGCTCCATCATCCATGAACTGCTGTGGTTCCTGCAGGGCGACACCAACATCGCCTATCTGCACGAGAACAACGTCACCATCTGGGACGAGTGGGCGGATGAGAATGGCGACCTGGGGCCGGTCTACGGCAAACAGTGGCGTTCCTGGCCTGCGCCGGACGGCCGCCATATCGACCAGATCAGCACGGTGATGAACCAGCTGAAAAACGACCCGGACTCCCGCCGGATCATCGTCTCGGCATGGAACGTCGGCGAGCTGGATAAAATGGCGCTGGCGCCGTGCCACGCCTTCTTCCAGTTCTACGTCGCCGACGGCAAGCTCTCCTGCCAGCTGTATCAGCGCTCCTGCGATGTGTTCCTCGGCCTGCCGTTCAATATCGCCAGCTATGCGCTGCTGGTGCATATGGTGGCGCAGCAGTGCGATCTGCAGGTCGGTGATTTCGTCTGGACCGGCGGAGACACCCATCTGTACAGCAACCATCTTGAGCAGACCAACCTGCAGCTAAGCCGCGAACCGCGTCCGCTGCCGAAGCTGGTCATCAAACGCAAGCCGGCGTCGATCTTCGACTACCGCTTTGAAGACTTCGAGATTGAAGGTTACGATCCGCACCCGGGCATTAAAGCGCCGGTGGCGATTTAACCCCCCAGCAGAGATGACTAACCGGCGCCCGATGGCGCCGGTTTTTTTATGCCCTTCGCACCACCCGATGGGAGCGCTTTCCGTTACCACCGGGAGAAGGTTGTTTTCACCTGCCCCCCAGGCCACAGGTGGTTGCGGTGGGCAAAGTTGGGTAGACGTTCGCAAAAAAATGGTCTTCTGTCGAGTATGCAAAGTTTTTTTGCGTATCTGGCCGGGAAAGCTATTTTCCGTCGTCGCGCCAGGGCCAATCGCCGCGGCATACTCGACGCCATGAACAGAGAACATGGCTACACCCTGATGGAAACCCTGGTAACGCTGACACTGATGATGATCCTCAGCGTCGGCGGCCTGTACGGCTGGCAGCGCTGGCAGCAGCAGCAACGACTGTGGCAAACCGCCGTCCAGGTGCGGGATTTTCTGCTCTTTCTGCGCGATGACGCCAACGCCTACAACCGGGACCGCGTGCTTCGCGTCGGCCAGGACGAAGTGGGCTGGTGCCTGAGCGCGGAGGGGGAGGGGCCTGACTGCGCCTCGGGGACATCCTTCACGCTGCGCCCGCGCTGGCCGGGGATCACGCTGGCTGGCGTTACGCCTGGTCTGGGGTTTTATGGTCTGCGCAGCACCGCCTGGGCGGGGAATCTGCGGCTGCAGAGCGCGGCCGGCAGCTGGAGCATTGTGATCTCACACTGGGGGCGGATTCGTTTATGCCGCAGCGACAGCGCAGGAGGGTGTCAGTGAGCCGCCGCGGATTTTCCCTGGCGGAGGCGCTTATCGCCATGGCCATCGGCTCGCTGCTGCTGATGGGGGCCTGCCGCTTTCTGCCTGCCCTGCAGCGTCATATTCTGCGCCAGGGCGAACAGCTGGCCCTGGAGAACGAGCTATGGCAGCGCGTGCATGCCGTGGGAAAACATCTGCAGCGCGCCGGGTACTGCCGGGGAGCGTGCGGCGGAGCCGGGCTGGAGCTAGCCGCTGGCGGCGAGTGTCTGATTGTGCGCTGGGATGCGAACAGCAACGGGAGATGGGAAACCTCCCCCGCGGCAGCGGCGGAGAGCACCGGCTTTCGCCTGCGCGACGGCGCGCTGGAGACCCTGCGCGGGGCCAGCGACTGCCGCGGCGGCGGATGGGAGAAAATCACAAACCCGGCCGCCATCGTGGTGACGCGCTTCTCGGTACAACGTCAGGTCACCCCGGGCTTCGCGCCGGAGCTGAGCGTGACGCTGGCGGCGCGCTCCGCGCAACAGACGGGCCTGACGAGCGAGGTTGAGCAGCGGGTGACGGGGTATAACCTGTGATCCGCCAGCGTGGAATGTCGTCGCTGCTGATGGTGCTCCTGTTGCTGACCCTCGGCAGCCTGTTACTCGAGGGGCTTAACCTGCAGCAGCGGGCGCTGCTGGCGCAAACCGCCAGCGAAACGCAGGCGATCCGCGATACGGCGATAGCCCATTCCGCGCTGCAGTGGGGAAAACAGCAGGTCTGGTCGGCGCAGGTGGCGCTGGCCTGCCGGGAGCAGGCGCCGCAGGGCTGGCGCGCCTGTCTGCGTATCTTCGGCGACGGTTCACTGGTGCTCAGCAGCGCCAGCGGCGAGGTGCAGGTCTGGCAGTCCGGCGAGGTGCGCGGCGGGCAGGTGCGTTTTTCCGCCCACGGCTGGAGCGATTTTTGCCCGCTCAGGGAGGCGAGCTTATGTCAAATGCCCTGAAGCGTCAGCGGGGGTTTAGCCTGCCGGAGACCGTGCTGGCGATGGCGCTGATGGTGCTGACGGTCACCGCGCTGGGCGGCTATCAGCGCGGAATGGCGCAAGGAATTGTCCAGTTGAACCAGACCCGTCAACTGTGGCGCGACGCGTGGCGCTATAGCCAGCTCTCCGCGCCGCCGTCGCCGGCACGCGGGCAGGTAAGCCGTATGCAGACATCGAGGCAAAGATGTGTCAGCATCACGGTAACGATCAGTAGACCCGTTGCAAAGCGGGTGCAGATGACCCGGCTGCATTGCCCGGTCAGCCAGTAGTCAGGAGCAATTATGTTAAGGGTATACCACTCAAACCGGCTGGATGTTCTCGAGGCGTTGATGGAGTTTATCGTCGAGCGCCAGCGGCTGGATGACCCTTTTCAGGCCGAAATGGTGCTGGTGCAGAGTACCGGCATGGCGCAGTGGCTGCAGATGACCCTGGCCGCGCGCTTCGGGATTGCCGCCAATATCGAGTTCCCGCTGCCGGCGAGCTTTATCTGGGATATGTTCGTGCGCGTCCTGAAAGATATTCCGGGCGAAAGCGCCTTCAGCAAGCAGAGCATGAGCTGGAAGCTGATGACCCTCCTGCCGCAGCACCTGGAGGAAGACGATTTTATCCTGCTGCGCCAGTATCTGAGTGATGACGGCGACAAGCGCAAGCTGTTTCAGCTGGCCGCCCGGGTGGCGGACCTTTATGACCAGTACCTCGTCTATCGCCCGGAGTGGCTGGCACAATGGGAAACAGGACATTTGGTTGAAGGGCTGGGAGAAGCACAGGCCTGGCAGGCGCCGCTGTGGCAGGCGCTGGTGAGCTACACCGCCGAGCTGGGGCAGCCGCAGTGGCACCGCGCCAATCTCTACCAGCGCTTTATCAGTACCCTGGAAAAAGCGGACGAACCGCCCGCCGGGCTGCCGTCGCGCGTCTTCATCTGCGGGATTTCCGCGCTGCCGCCGGTCTATCTTCAGGCATTGCAGGCGCTGGGTAAGCATGTCGATGTCTATGTCTTGTTTACCAACCCCTGCCGCTACTACTGGGGAGACATTAAGGATCCGGCGTTTCTGGCGAAGCTGCTGTCGCGTCAGCGGCGCCATCACCGCGAGGCGCGCGCGCTACCTCTGTTTCGCGACACCGAGCAGGCGCCGGGGTTGTTTAATGACGCTGGGGAACAGGATGTCGGCAACCCGTTGCTCGCCTCCTGGGGGAAACTGGGTCGCGACTATATCTACCTGCTGGCGGGGCTGGAGCGCTATGAGGAGCTGGACGCTTTTGTCGACATCGCCCCCGATAACCTGTTGCATAACCTGCAATCGGATATCCTCGAACTGCGCAACGCGGCGGTGGCCGGGCAGAGCGCAGAGGCATTCGCCCACAGTCGCGACAAACGTCCGCTGGCGCTGGATGACCGCAGTCTGAGCATTCACGTCTGCCACAGTCCGCAGCGCGAAGTGGAGGTTCTGCACGATAGGCTACTGGCGATGCTGGAGGCGGATCCGACGCTCACGCCGCGGGATATCATCGTCATGGTGGCGGATATCGACAGCTACAGCCCCTATATACAGGCGGTGTTTGGCGCAGCCAGCGGCGATCGCTGGCTGCCGTGGGCGATCTCCGACCGTCGCGCCCGAGAGTCGCACCCGGTGCTGCAGGCGTTTATCACGCTGCTCTCGCTGCCGGACAGCCGCTTCGCCAGTGAAGATGTGCTGGCGCTGCTGGACGTCCCGGTGCTGGCGGCGCGCTTTAATATCACGGAAGAAGGGCTGCGCTACCTGCGCCAGTGGGTGAACGAGTCCGGCGTCCGCTGGGGAATGGATGACGACAACGTCCGTGAGCTGGATCTGCCGGCGACCGGGCAGCATACCTGGCGGTTCGGCCTCACCCGCATGCTGTTGGGCTACGCGATGGACAGCCGCGAGGGAGAATGGCAGTCGGTGCTGCCGTATGACGAATCCAGCGGTTTGATCGCCGAGCTGGTGGGCAACCTCGCATCGCTGCTGATGCAGCTTAATCTGTGGCGACGCGGCCTGGCCCAGCAGCGGCCGCTGGCGGAGTGGCTGCCGGTCTGTCGCGATCTGCTGAATGACTTTTTCCTGCCGGACAGCGAGACCGAAGCGGCGCTGGCGCTGATTGAGCAGCAGTGGCTGGCGGTTATTGATAGCGGTCTGGAGGCGCAGTATGGCGAGCAGGTGCCGCTGACGCTGCTGCGCGATGAGCTGGCCCAGCGCCTCGATCAGCAGCGGATCAGCCAGCGCTTTCTTGCCGGCCCGGTCAATATCTGTACCCTGATGCCGATGCGTTCGATCCCCTTTAAGGTGGTGTGCCTGCTGGGGATGAATGACGGGGTTTATCCGCGCACGCTACCGCCGCTGGGCTTTGATTTAATGAGCCAGAAGCCGCAGCGCGGCGACCGCAGCCGGCGCGATGATGACCGCTATCTGTTCCTCGAAGCGCTGATGTCCGCCGAGCAGACGCTGTATATCAGCTATATCGGCCGTTCGATCCAGGACAACAGCGAGCGTTTTCCTTCGGTGCTGGTGCAGGAGCTGGTGGATTATATCGGCCAGAGCCACTGTCTCGCCGGTGACGAAGAGCTTGACTGCGACGCCAGCGAAGCGCGGGTTAAAGCCCACATCACCCATCTGCATACGCGCATGCCGTTCGACGTTGCCAATTTCCAGGAAGACGAGAACAAGAGCTACGCTCGTGAATGGCTGGCGGCCGCCGGCCAGCAGGGAGAGGCGCATAGCGATTTTATACAGCCGCTCACCGCGCCGCCGATTGACAGCCTGCCGTTCGATCAGCTTCTGCGCTTCTGGCAGCACCCGGTACGCGCGTTCTTTCAGCAGCGTTTGCGGGTCAATTTCCGCGCCGAAGAGGACGATATTCCAGACGACGAGCCGTTCACTCTTGAAGGGCTGAGCCGTTATCAACTGAATCAGCAACTGCTCAATACGCTTATTGAGGAGCAGGACGTCTCGGCTATGTTCCGCCGCTTTCGCGCCGCCGGCGAGCTGCCGTATGGCGCCTTTGGCGAGCTGGTCTGGGAGACGCAGCGCCTGGAGATGCAGGCGCTGGCCGAGCGGGTGATGGCCGAGCGCCAGCAGGCGCAGAGCATGGAGATCGATCTGCAGTGCGGCGGCGTGAACCTGACCGGCTGGCTGCAGCAGGTGCAGCCGGACGGTCTGCTGCGCTGGCGGCCTTCGCTGCTGAGCGTCTCCCAGGGGATGCAACTTTGGCTGGAACACCTTGTCTACTGCGCCAGCGGCGGCACCGGCGAGAGCCGGCTGTTTGTGCGGAAAGAGGGAGAGTGGCGCTTTCCGGCGCTGGCGCCCGCCGAGGCGCAGGCGTACCTTAACGAGCTGGTGGATGGCTATTTGCTGGGGATGTCGCAGCCGCTGCTGCTGCTGCCGGAAAGCGGTGGCGCCTGGCTGAAAGCCTGTTACGACGCCGAAAAGGATGTCATCTTAATGGACGAAGAGACGCAGCAGAAAGCGCGGAGCAAATTCCTGCAGACCTACGAAGGGAACATGGTGGTCAGCGGGGAGGGCGCCGATATCTGGTATCAACGCCTGTGGCGTTCGCTGGAGCCGGCGCATTACGAAGAAATCATTGCCCAGACGCAGCGTTATCTGTTACCGCTATATCGTTACCATCGGTCCACACAAATTTAAATAGTATAAAAATTGCGCAGTGAATGGCGGTTCATTTAATATGCGCAACGTATCACGGACTGATGGACATAAAAGGCTGCACGCTGTGCAGCGCAAGTTTGTTAATGATGAGGTTCGTGAATGCCCCGCAGTTTATGGTTCAAGGTTTTTGTTGTGCTGGCCGCCCTCTGGGCGCCGTTTAGTCAGGCCGACACCGGATGGCAGCCGATTCAGGAGACGATCCGCAAAAGCGAAAAAGATACGCGTCAGTATCAGGCGATCCGCCTTGATAACGACATGGTCGTGCTGCTGGTTTCCGATCCGCAGGCGGTGAAATCGCTGTCGGCGCTGGTGGTGCCGGTGGGATCCCTGCAGGATCCGGCAGATCATCAGGGGCTGGCGCATTTTCTGGAACATATGACGCTGATGGGGTCGCAAAAATATCCCCAGCCTGACAGCCTTGCAGAGTTTCTTAAGCTGCACGGCGGCAGCCATAACGCCAGTACCGCGCCCTACCGCACCGCGTTTTATCTTGAAGTGGAAAATGATGCGCTGGACGGGGCCGTAGATCGCCTGGCCGACGCCATCGCCGCGCCGCTGCTGGATAAAAAATATGCCGACCGCGAACGTAACGCGGTCAACGCCGAGCTGACGATGGCCCGGACGCGAGACGGGATGCGCATGGCCCAGGTCAGCGCGGAGACCATCAACCCGGCTCACCCGGCGGCCCACTTCTCGGGTGGCAACCTCGAGACGCCCAGCGATAAGCCCGGCAGCCCGGTGCTTGATGCGCTGCACACCTTCCGCGATAGCTGGTACTCCGCCAATCTGATGAAAGCGGTGATCTACAGCAACAAGCCGTTGCCGGCGCTGGCGCGCATGGCTGCGGACACCTTTGGCCGCGTGCCGAATCGTCAGATCAGCAGGCCGGAAATTACCGTCCCGGTGGTCACGGATGCGCAAAAAGGCATCATTATTCACTATGTGCCGGCGATGCCGCGTAAAGTGCTGCGCGTCGAGTTTCGCATCGACAACAACAGCGATCGCTTCCGCAGCAAAACCGATGAGCTGGTCACCTATCTTATCGGCAACCGCAGCCCGGGCACGCTCTCTGACTGGTTGCAAAAACAGGGTCTGGCGGAAGGTATCCGCGCCGATTCCGATCCGGTGGTAAACGGCAACAGCGGCGTACTGGCGATCTCAGCCACCCTCACCGACAAAGGCCTGGCGCACCGCGATGAAGTGACGGCGGCCATTTTCAGCTACCTCGACCTCCTGCGTACTCAGGGCATCGACAAACGCTATTTCGACGAACTGGCGCATGTGCTGGCGCTCGATTTCCGCTATCCGTCGATCAACCGCGACATGGACTACGTGGAATGGCTGGCGGACACCATGATCCGGGTGCCGGTCGAGCATGCGCTGGACGTGGTGAATATTGCCGACCAGTACGACCCGCAGGCGATCAAAGACCGGCTGGCGATGATGACCCCGCAGAACGCCCGTATCTGGTATATCAGCCCCCAGGAGCCGCATAACAAGACGGCCTACTTTGTCGATGCGCCGTATCAGGTGGATAAGATTAGCGAGCAGACGTTCGCTGACTGGCAGCACAAATCGCAGGCCATCCAGCTGCAGCCGCCGGCGCTCAACCCCTATATTCCGGATGACTTCACTCTTATCAAAAGCGATAAAGCCTGGCCGCATCCGCAGCTGATCCTGGATGAACCGACGCTGCGGGTGGTGTATGCCCCGAGCCAGTATTTTGCCAGCGAGCCGAAGGCGGACATCTCCCTGGTGCTGCGTAACCCTCAGGCGATGGACAGCGCTCGCCGGCAGGTGATGTTTGCCCTCAACGATCATCTCGCCGGCATCGCCCTCGACCAGCTCAGTAACCAGGCGGCGGTCGGAGGCATTTCGTTCTCTACCGGCGCTAATAACGGATTAATGGTCAATGCCAACGGCTATACCCAGCATCTTCCGGCGCTGTTCAGCGATCTGCTGCAGGGATACTTCAGCTATACGCCGACCGAGGAGCAGCTGGAGCAGGCCAAATCCTGGTATGCGCAGATGATGGATTCCGCCGAGAAAGGCAAAGCCTACGATCAGGCGATAATGCCGATCCAGATGGTCTCGCAGGTGCCGTACTTCCAGCGCGAAGTGCGCCGGGCGCTGCTGCCCTCCATCACTCTTAAAGAGGTGCTCGACTACCGCGCCAACCTGAAAACCAGGGGGCGTCCTGAACTGATGGTGATCGGCAATATGACCGCCGATGCCGCCACGACGCTGGCCCGCCAGATCCAGCAGCAGCTGGGCGCTGACGGCAACGAATGGTGCCGCAATAAAGACGTGGTGGTGAACCGGCAGCAGCTGGCGATCTTCAATAAAGCGGGCAACAGCACCGACTCCGCGCTGGCCGCGGTGTTCGCGCCGCCCAACGTGGATGAGTTCAGCAGCACCGCCGCCAGCACCCTGCTGGGACAGATTATTCAGCCGTGGTTCTATAACCAGCTGCGTACCGAAGAGCAGCTCGGCTACGCGGTCTTTGCCTTCCCGATGAACGTGGGGCGCCAGTGGGGCATGGGCTTCCTGCTGCAGAGTAGCGATAAGCAACCGGCCTTCCTCTGGCAGCGGTTCCAGGCCTTCTTCCCCACCGCGGAGGCGAAGCTGCGGGCGATGAAGCCGGAAGAGTTTGCCCAGCTCCAACAGGCGGTGATAAGCCAGATGCTGCAGGCGCCGCAGACGCTGGGCGATGAAGCCTCGAAACTGAGCAAAGATTTCGATCGCGGTAATATGCGTTTTGATTCACGTGATAAAGTAGTGGCTCAGATTAAACTGCTGACGCCGCAAAAACTTGCCGACTTCTTCCATCAGACGGTGGTGGATCCGCAGGGCATGACGATCTTGTCCCAGATTTCCGGTAGCCAGAATGGCAAAGCGGACTATGCCCAGCCGAAAGGCGGCAAAGTGTGGGAAAACGTCAGCGCATTGCAGCAATCCTTACCCCTGATGCGAGAGAATGAATGACCGACACCGCTGAGTCTTTGGATCCCCTGCGCTTGCCCCTGATCGGCGAGCGCCTGATAGAAGCCTCTGCGGGCACCGGAAAAACCTTTACCATCGCCGCGCTGTATCTGCGGCTGCTGTTGGGGCTGGGCGGTGAGGCCGCCTATCCCCGCGCCATCAGCGTTGAAGAACTGCTGGTGGTGACCTTTACCGAGGCGGCGACCGAAGAGCTGCGCGGCCGTATCCGCAGCAACATCCACGAACTGCGCATCGCCTGCCTGCGCGGCGAATCCGACAATCCGCTCTACAGCGCGTTGTTGGCGGAGATCGCCGATAAAGACGACGCCGCGAAGACGCTGCTGCTGGCTGAACGGCAGATGGACGAGGCGGCGGTATTCACCATCCACGGCTTTTGCCAACGGATGCTGAGCCTTAACGCCTTCGAGTCGGGCATGCTGTTCGAGCAACAGCTGATCGAGGATGAATCCCGCCTGCGCTATCAGGCCTGCGCCGATTTCTGGCGCCGCCACTGCTATCCCCTGACCCGCGATATCGCGGCGGTGATCCACGACGTCTGGAAAGGGCCGCGCGATCTGCTGAAGTCCCTTGACCGCTGGCTGCAGGGCGAAGCGCCGCAGCTTAAGTCGCCGCCAGCCCCTAACGAGACGCTGGCCGAACGCCATCAGCAGATCATCGCCCGCATTGACTCGCTCAAGCAGCAGTGGCGCGAGCAGGTGGGCGAGATCGAAGGCGTGCTGGAAAATTCCGGCCTTGACCGGCGGAAGTTTAATCGCGGCAACCAGGGCAAGTGGATGGAGAAAGTGAACGCCTGGGCGCAGGAAGAGACGTTAAGCTACCAACTGCCCGACGCGCTGGAGAAATTTGCCCAGTCGTTTCTGCTCGAGCGCACCAAAGCCGGTGGCGAACCGCCGGTGCATCCCCTGTTTAGCGCCGTAGAGTCGTTGCTGGCCTCCTCGCTGACGCTCACCGATCTGGTGCTGGCGAGAGCGATGGTCGAGATCCGCGATGCGGTCGCCCGCGAAAAGCGCCGCCGCGGCGAGCTGGGGTTTGACGATATGCTCAGCCGGCTTGACGAGGCGCTGCGCGGCGACAGCGGCGAGACGCTGGCCAGCGCCATTCGCCAGCGTTTTCCGGTGGCGATGATCGATGAATTTCAGGACACCGACCCTCAGCAGTACCGGATTTTTCGCCGCATCTGGCGCCGGCAGCCGGAGACGGCTCTGCTGCTGATCGGCGATCCGAAGCAGGCCATCTACGCCTTTCGCGGCGCCGATATCTTTACCTATATGAAAGCGCGCGGCGACGTTGCCGCGCACTACACCCTCGATACCAACTGGCGCTCCTCGCCGGGCATGGTGGGCAGCGTCAATCGGCTGTTCAGCCTCAGCGATAACCCCTTCATGTTCCACGAGATCCCGTTCCTGCCGGTGAAGGCGGCGGCGAAGAACAAGGGGCTGCGCTTTACCGTTGACGCGGCGGACGTACCGGCGATGAACGTCTGGCTGATGCCCGGCGACACCGTCGGGTCTGGCGATTATCAGACCTTTATGGCGCAGCTCTGCGCCACGCAGATCCGCGACTGGCTGAGCGCCGGTCAGCAGGGGCGCGCGCTGCTGTGGCGCGGGGAAACCTCGCGCCCGGTACAGGCTTCGGATATTACCGTGCTGGTGCGCAACCGGCTGGAGGCAGCGCAGGTACGTGAAGCGCTGCAGACGCTGGGTATTCCCTCAGTCTACCTCTCCAACCGCGACAGCGTTTTTGAGACGCTGGAGGCCCAGGAGCTGCTCTGGCTGCTGCAGGCGGTGCTGGCCCCGGAGCGGGAAAATACCCTGCGCAGCGCGCTGGCGACGTCGATGTTTGGCCTGACCGCGCTGGATATTGAAAACCTGAACCAGGACGAGCAGGCGTGGGACGCGCTGGTGGAAGAGTTCAGCGAATACCGCCAGATTTGGCGGCAGCGCGGGGGGGGGGCGGGGGCGTCGTGTCGGAGGTCGGGACGCGTCTGCCGCTGCACTGCACCTCGCAGGGCAAGGTGTTTCTATCCGCGATGGCCGACCACGAGGCGAAGCGCGTCCTGTCGCGCCGCACATTGGAGCCCTATACGCCCAAGACCCTCGTCACGTGGGAGGAGCTCCTCCGTGTGATGCAGGCCGCGCGTGAAAACGGCTATGCCGTGGAGGAGGGCGAGTACCGCTTCGGCCTGTGCTCGCCCTCCGCGCCCGTGCGCGACAGCTCCGGCGCGGTGCGCTGCGCCGTCGGCGTTGTCGGCATGTTCAACAGTGTGCGTTCGCCGGATTTCCAGCGCGATATTGACTTGACCTGCGCCGCGGCGGCGCAGATCTCAACGGCGCTCGGCTATCGGGCGTAAGCAGAGGAATTTTGTGCCGCGGAGGGCGGCAATATCAGAATGGAACAGGGGAGGAGACGCAATGGCAATCAAACGCAAATTCCCGCCCCGCGTGGCGACGGTCTATTGCAGCGGCGGCTGCCGCGCAAAAAAGGATGAGGACGGCGCGCTCCTGTGCGCGTACGGCTGCATCGGCTGTGGCCTGTGCGTGAAGAATTGTCCCGCAGACGCCATTCATATTGAGCAGTTCCACGCTGTGATCGACGCGGCGCGCTGCCTGAGCTGCGGGGCGTGCGCGGTGGTCTGCCCGCGCCATGTCATCAAAGACCGCTTCGGCGTGCTGACGCCGGTGCACTGAGTTGTATATAAAAAAGGCTCCTGAGGAATTTCCTCAGGAACCTTTTTGTATGCCAAAAATTTGGGTCACATGCTGGTATAGTGGCTGGGGTCGCGCGGCAGACACAGATCGAGGATCAGGCCCACGACGAACACGCCTGCGACCATATTGCCCGCGAAAAATGTCGCCGATAAAGCTCGGCAGCTCGTTGAAAAAGCCGTCGACCTGCGTGACGCCGACGCCGAGGCAGATGGAGGTTGCGGCGATGAGCGTGTTGCGCTGGTCCATGCCTGCGTCGTGCATCATGCGCACGCCGGACATCATAATAGAGCCGAACATGATGACCGTGCAGCCGCCGAGCACACAGTCGGGCAGCGTCGTGAAGAACGCGCCGATGGGCGGGAACAGACCGCCGAGGATCATCGCCAGCGCGCCGACCATGATGCCGTAATCCTGCGAGGCCGTCGCAAGACAGGCGGCGAGGAACGTGAAGCTGATGCCCATGACGACCGGCAGACCTGAGCCGATCTTCCAGATGGGGTAGAGCTGCAAAAGCGTGCCGATACCGGCGATGAGCATGCAGTTTGCAGCAGCCGCGCCGTCTCAATGGCGGTGAAGGCTTCGCCCTGATAGACGGCGACCGAGGAAATGATGAGGAGCGGCGCGATGATCGAGTATATCAACGGCATTGAGGTCATCAAGGCGTTCAATCAGGGGGAAAAAGTCCTATGCGCGCCTGACCGACAAGGTGAAGGCAAACGCGCAGTATTAGGAAGAGGTGTTTTCCCCGTTGTAGGGGATGATCTCGAGATTGATCTCCGGATCCTTTTCATGCACCAGATCATAGAACTGGGACATATTGCGGTAAGGCGCGTTCATGGTGATGACCTCATGCTCGCCGGAGGCGGCATTGTCGTCACTTGTGTCACTGCCAGCACAGCCGCCAAGCAGCGCCGCCGTGCAGCTCAACGCTAAAATCAGGCTGAGCACTCGTTTTTTCTGCATGATTTTCTCCCTTGATCCGATGATGCCGCCGCTCTCTTTCGGAATGTGGAGGAGCAGCGCGCGGCAAGATCGCGTGCGAGGTGAGCCGCAGGTATGAATTTCGACGCAGATTTGTTAAGAAATCGACAAAATTTACTTTCTTATACGCCGAAGGAGCAGTTATTGCAGGGAAGAAACGGAAATTTACGCAAAATGCGCCGCTTTTTTACCTATATTTTTCCCGTGCGATACGAGAATTGTTCATACTTTATTTACACCAAATTTAGGCTTGCTTAAAGAATCCGCGTTATACTTCAGCCATAGCCTAAAACAAAGGGCGACAAACAAAAAATTCTGGGGTCCACTGTCCGCCTCGCCGAACGGCCAAAGCGGCAGACCAAGAAAACCACCGCGGCGCGGTGTTATGATAAAGATCAAGGATCAGTGCAAGCAAACAGCACCGGCGAGAGTTTTCCATCTTTCTCTCGCCGGTGCTGCATTTTACATTTTGAGCTTAATTCGCTGCGGGGGCCTTTTCAAATTCTGCCGCGATCTGCTCGAGCAGTTTGCGGATGGGGAGGTGCTGCGGGCAGATCTTTTCGCACTTGCCGCACTTTAAGCAGTCGGACGCCTTGCGGCCCGGCGCGGTGTGGACATCTTCATAGTAGCAGTCCGCGTTCCAGTCGTGGTGAATCTGCTTGGTGTTCATAATGGCGAAGAGGTCAGGGATAGAGATGTGCTTGGGGCAGCCGTCCGTGCAGTAGCGGCAGGCCGTGCAGGGGATGAGGTCCTTGCTGTGGAAGATCTCCTGCACCTTTTCCACCGCGGCGCGCTCGGTCTCGTCGAGGGGCTTGAAGTCCCGCATGAACGAGATGTTGTCCTGCATCTGCTCCATGTTGCTCATGCCGGAGAGCACCATCATCATGCCGGGGAAGCCCGCGGCAAAGCGGATGGCGTAGCTCACGGGGCTGCCGCCGTGCAGGTCTTCAAGCACGGCCTTTGCGTCCTCAGGCAGGTTCACGAGGTTGCCGCCCTTGACGGGCTCCATGACGATGACGGGCTTATTGAATTTGCGGCAGACCTCATAGCACTTGCGGCTCTGCACCGCGGGATCGTCGTAGTCGACGTAGTTGAACTGGATCTGGACAACTTCGATCTCGGGATATTCGGTCAGAATGCGCTCGAGCACCTCGGCGCGGTCGTGGAAGGAAATGCCGACGTGGCGAATTTTGCCCTCTTTTTTGAGCTCGAACGCCGTCTCATACGCGCGGCACTCCTTGAAGTGGTCATAGTTGACAAGACCCTGCGCGTGCATCAGATAGAAGTCGAAATACTCGACGCCGCAGATATCGAGCTGGCTCTCGAAAAACGGGCGGATGTCTGCCTCGGTCTTGAAATAGTTCGCCGTCAGCTTGTCGGTCAGGATGTACTTCTCGCGCGGATAGCGGCTTGTCAGGCAGGTCTTGAGCGCCTTTTCGCTCTTGCCCTGGATGTAGCCGTGCGCAGTGTCAAAATAGTTGAAGCCCGCGTCTAAAAACGTGTCCACCATCTGCTTGGTCTGCTCAATATCCACCTCTTCGCCGATCATCGGCAGGCGCATGCAGCCAAAGCCAAAATTCTTCTTGATCCGATCCATAGTTTACTTTCCTATTCTTATCCTTTTCCTGCTTGCCGGCAGAACAGTAGTTTACCTTTACTCCTGCGGAATCGTCTTGAGTTCGCGCCGGATGGTGCGGAAGCGTTCGGGCACGTCCTCGTCCGCCATATCCCTTGGGACATCGATCGTGCCCGCGGCCTTTGCAGTTTCATAATACCAGCATTTGTACTCCACGGTCTCGAGCGTGTGGCGCATCTCCTCCATCTGCGCGAGCAGCACGTCGCGCTGGTGCGTGAACATCTTGAGGCGCGTGTCGATGGTGTCGTCGCCGCGCAGGGCAAGCTCGATGTACTGGCGGATGTCCCTGATGGACATGCCGGCCTTTTTCATGCAGCCGATGACCTGTAACCACTCGAAGTCCGATTCCTGAAACATGCGGATGCCGCCGGACGAGCGCTCCACAAAGGGCAGCAGACCCTCCTTATCGTAATAGCGCAGCGTGGAAGCGGGGACGTCCAGCTTTTTCGCCATCTCGCCGACTGTGTAGACCATGAAATCCTCCTGAAATGAAAGCGCGCTTTAGGTTGCAGCACAGTGAGTAACTTTAAGTTTCTTTTAGCATACCGCAGCGAAGGAGGCCTGTCAAGCGCCGCACAAAAAGAAAAGCCGCCGACGGCGGCTTTTCCTCAAATCTTCAGGATTGTACGGATTTCGTCCAGATTATCGGCAAAGTAGATGCCCTCCTGACGCTCGGGCGTGGAGAGGCCCATGTCGATCATGTGAGCGAGCAGGGCCTTCAGGTGGTCGTAATAGCCGTTCAGATTATAGAGGATGCACGGCGCGGCGAGCTGCTTGAGCGACACCTTTGACATGATCTCGCTGATCTCCTCGAGTGTGCCCGTGCCGCCGGGGAAGGCGATGAACGCGTCGCCGAGCTCGATCATCTTCGTTTTGCGCTCGGTCATGTCGCGCGTGACGATGAGCGTCGTGATCTCGTCATACTCGTAGCCCTTGTCGATGAAAAACTGCGGCTCCACGCCGGTCACTTTGCCGCCTGCGCGCAGCACACTTTCAGCGAGCGCACCCATCAGGCCGTTTTTCGACCCGCCGTAGACAAGGGCGTTGCCGCTCTTGCCGATGAGGCGGCCCAGTGCGCGCACGGATGTCTCAAGCGTCGGATCGTTGCCGCTGTTCGCACCGAGATATACGGTGATATTCATAAGAAACAGTCCCTTTCTGTCAAAAATGATTGCCGCTATTCTACCACGGTATGATCTTTCCCGCAAGCGGCGGAAAATCGGCGTTGCGGGTGTAGTCCTGCTGTGGTATGATGTTCTCGCCGCACACGCGGAAAATATGCCATTTTGACTGTATTTGGAGATACCGTTATGATCAAAACGATTTTGTGGGACGTGGACCGCACGCTTTTAGACTTTGATGCCGCCGAGCGCGCCGCCATCCAGAGCCTTTTTGTTGAGTTTGGCCTTGGCGAATGCTCGGAAGAACAGGTCGCGCGCTATTCCGTCTTGAATATGAAATACTGGGAAAAGCTCGAGCGCGGCGAGATCACGAAGCCGCAGGTGCTTGTCGGCCGCTTTGAGGAGTTTTTCGCGGAGGAGGGGATCGATGTCGCTCTTGCGCCGAAGTTCAACGACGCCTATCAGCTGCGTCTGGGCGACACCATCGTCTACCGCGACGACAGCTATGAGATCGTCAAGTCGCTGCGCGGCAAGGTGCGCCAGTGCGTCGTCTCGAACGGTACGGTCGTCGCGCAGACGAAGAAGCTGACGCGCTCCGGCCTCGGTGCGCTGATGGACGGCGTGTTCCTCTCCGAGCAGCTTGGCGCGGAGAAGCCGAAAAAGGAGTTTTTCGACCAGGTCTTCGCCGCCATCGGACCGGTCGAGAAGGGCGAGACGATGATCGTCGGCGATTCGCTCACGAGCGATATCCGCGGCGGCGACAACGCGGGCATCGTGACCTGCTGGTACAATCCCGAGGGAATCAAAGCGCCGGAGGGTTACCGCATCGACCACGAGATCAGGGATCTGCACGAGGTCTACGGCCTGCTGTGACAAGAAAAGGGAAGAGGACATTCCGAAAAGAATCGGAATGTCCTCTTTTTTGCGTTTACTGCTTGTCCTTCAGCCGCCGCAGGCAGATGCGGAGCGTCTTGACGTCGAAGGGCTTGGAGATGTGCGCATCCATACCGGCCTAGCGGCTGTGCTGCACATATATAACGCAGTGCATTGATAAAAGCTGTGGTTTTATTCAGTATTGATAAAGGAATGGGCTCCTTTTTTTCTTGCCAGACGGCGATGGATATGCTACAATATGACCGATAAACCAAGTTGGTCAAAAATTTCAACAAAGGAGGGAATGCCAATGGCCTTTTCCGCAGAAGAAAACGCGGCCATCCGCGAAACGCTGCTGCGAGAGGCGCGCCGCTGCGCCGTCACGCTGGGGCTGCGCAAGACCTCGGTCGAGCAGCTCACCGAGGCGGCGGGCATCTCGAAGGGACTGTTCTATAAATACTTTGCGTCCAAAGAACTGCTGTTTTTCGAGGTGCTGGAGGATATCCACGGCGAGGTCTATCAGGTGGCCGAGCAGGCGCTGGAGGAGGGCAAAGACCTGCCGCCCGACGAGCGCATCGCGAACGTGCTGCTCACGACCTGCAGCCGCTTATCCGAGATCGGTGCGATGAAATTCATCGAGGAGGACTCGGCCTATCTGCTGCGCCGCATCCCCGCGCAGGTGAAAGCCGAGCACTACCACAGCGACGAGGTACATATCCGCGACCTTTTGGAAGAGAGCGGCCTGACCCCGCGCGGCGGTATCGCGCTCGCCGCTGCGACGATCCGCGGTCTGATCCTCACGGTGTCGCATCAGGAGCAGATCGGCGCGCTGTATCCGCAGGTGCTCGAAACGCTGACGCGCGGCGCGTGCGAAGAGCTGTTTCCGCGGGCGTGAACGCCGCGTGCGGCTTTTTATCACTTGAAGTTAGAGACGTTGAACTAAAAATCAAAACAGGGAGAAATCTGCCGTGTCCAAGCAAGCTACCGAATTTCAGAAAAAGGAAATGAGCAAGATGTACCGCGGCAAGGAGATCTTCAAGCCGCTGAACACCGGCTGGGTCGATGAACATGTCGCCTGCGTGCGCGAATGGGTGGCGAACATCTTTTTCTACCGCAAGGGCGAGACGACCATCATGGTCGACGCGGGCTACAACTATGACCGTCTTGAGGAAAAGATGGGCTGGCTCGGCATCGACCCGAAGTCCATCCGCCATATCCTCATCACCCATCAGGACACCGACCATGTCGGCGCGGTGGAGGCGGACAGCCCCGGCCTTTTCCGGGACGCGAAGCTCTATATCGGTGAGATCGAGAACAAATATCTCACCGGCGAGGTGCGCCGCAAGGTGATCTACCACCTCTACAAGCTGCCGCAGGTGACCATTAACAACGAAAAGGTGCTGCTGCACGACGGGCAGGTCTTCGAGATCGACGGCATCAAGATCGAATGCTTCCTCGTCCCTGGCCACACGTGGGGGCATATGGTGTACCTCATTGACGACAGGTACCTCTTCACGGGCGATACGATCTGGTTCGGCGCGGACGGCGGCTACAGCTTCATTTCCGCGCTGGCGGAGAGCAACAAGCTCGCAGTCAAGTCGCTGGCAGAGTTGGAGCAGAAGCTTCGCACGCGCGGCCTGCGGCCCGTCATCCTGACGGGCCACACCGGCTGGACGGACGATCTCTACTTCGCCTTTGCGCACCGCGATAAGCTCTGCTCGCCGTTCAAGAAGAAAGTGCACGACCCGTCCGCGCCGTACGACGCCTACGACGAGTCGGACGACACAGAGGAGAATGCGAAGCGCGGCTTTTTGCCGCCGGTGCAGAAGATCTGATGCGGAGCGGAGAGAGGCGGGGGAAAACCCCCCCCCCAGCCATGTCCTTTATGCATGCTACAGCAGCCTTTACGGTTGAAACACGCCTTTCATGGTCCCTGTACCATTTGTTACACCTTCCGCAACATATCCACGTAATTTAAATGCCTGACAGGTCATAACAGACTTATCTGCTTTGTACTTCAAACGGTACTTTGTGACCGCATTAATGTTCTGATAATTGGTCACTGCAGTCTTACCACGAAGAACTCGAAGTCTTAAATAACTCTT
>ERZ859738.495-NODE-495-length-26334-cov-12.988470_pt1 | contig 26334 bp, 20 predicted proteins | sample MGYA00510122_ERZ859738 | MGnify/ENA primary metagenome ERZ859738 (study PRJEB30046, sample SAMN00715139) | human gut metagenome | study: EMG produced TPA metagenomics assembly of the A metagenome-wide association study of gut microbiota in type 2...
GAATCAGGAGTATCGCCCCGGACAGCTCAAATACACACAGGGCGGTGACTGGAAGGGTATCACGCAGAAGCTGGACTACATTAAAAATCTGGGTGTAACGGCGATCTGGATTTCGCCGCCTTCTCAGAATGAACTTCTGAGCAGAGACGGCGAAGAATCTGGTTATCACGGTTATTTCACGCACGATTACAATTCTGCTGATCCTCACTTCGGCACGAAGCAGGATTTGATCGATCTTGTTTCCGCAGCCCACAGCAAAGGACTCAAAGTAATTCTGGACGTTGTTCCGAATCATACGGCAGACTATTTTAACGGTGCAAGCTCCACCTATAGCTCGGCCAGCTATCAGCCGGCTGCCCCATTCAACAATCCTGACTGGTATCATCACTATGGTGATATTACAGACTGGAACAATGAATATCAGGTTTTGAATTACGACCTCGGAGGTCTGGATGATCTGAACCAGGATAATGCCGATGCCCGGCAGGCCATCAAGGATGCATATAAAAACTGGATCACCTTGACTGGCGCTGATGGCATCCGCGTCGATGCCGCACGTTCGATGCCGAAAAATTTTCTGCAGGAGTTTGAATCCTACGTCGGTGTTCCCTCTTTTGGCGAGATCTTCGTCGGCGATGTCGACTATGTGAGTGCATTCTCCAATTATGAATGGGGCGTGCTTGACTTCCCGCTTTTCTTCCAGGCCCGTGAAGTCTTTGCGCACGATGCCAGCTTTACAACCGTTAAAGCGATTTTTGATCAGGATTACAAATATGCAAACGTAAACCATCTCATTACGTTTATCGACAATCATGACCGTGATCGCTTCCTGTGCCTTGCCGACGATAACTATCAGAAGCTCAGACTGGCACTGGCCTTTATTTTCACTGTCCGCGGTATCCCCGATGTGTACTACGGAACTGAGCAGAACTGCTATGGCGGCGGTGTTCCCACGGAGTGGGCAGGTATCGCAAACAAAGAAAATCGCGAAGTCATGCCGAGCTTCTCGGAAGACGGAATCACTTACAAGTACATCCAGCGGCTTACTGAACTGCGGAAAACCTATTCTTGCCTGCAGACCGGTGTGCAGCGAGAAATGTGGTCGGAAGACAATATCTACGCCTACTCCCGCAGAGACGATACAACCGGACAGGAAGTAATTGTGATCTTCAATAACGGGACGAGCAATGAAACCCGTCAGATTCCGATCCGTGCAGAAAGCAGCCTTACAATTGGCACGACGCTTACCAACCTGCTGGACACTTCCGTGACTGCGCAGATCACAAGCGGCAGCGTAACGGGCAAAATGCTCAATATTACATTGCCTGCGAAAACGGCCTACGTATTTACATCTGGCACGGTTGCAGAATACACGCCAATGGAGCGCACTGTCACAACGATTCGCGTCCATTATGACGTAGGCCTCGGAAACACCATGTATCTGCGCGGCGATGAATACCCGCTGAAGTGGGATCTCGGCCGCAGTATGCTGAATGTTTCGTCTGATTGCTGGGTTTATGAAACGGAACGCATTCCCGCTGGCGAGACATTCGAATTTAAGCCTCTGATTAACAACGAAACATGGTCCAGCGGCCTGAACTTTACCGGAACAGGCGGCACCACAATCGATATTTATCCGACATTCTAAACATTCAGTTGCAACAACGGCGGGTGGCGCAGTTTGTACTGCCCACCCGCCATTTTCGTCGAAAGGAGCGTTTTATGAAACGATGCAGTGGTGTATTGCTGCCCATCTTCAGCTTGCCATCTCCATATGGCATTGGTACACTCGGTAAGGCCGCCTATGATTGGATCGATTTTCTGCATGAAGCGGGGCAGCAGCTGTGGCAGGTATTGCCGATTGGCCCGACCAGCTTTGGCGACAGCCCATATCAGAGCTTTTCGGCATTTGCCGGAAATCCATACTTTATTGACCTCGAACAGCTCTGCGAAGACGGACTGCTTCAAAAAGAAGACTGTGCGCCGCTGGCGGACCAAGCTGACGGTGCAGCAATCGATTACGCAAAGCAGTACCAATATCGGTATGCGATTTTGAAAAAAGCGTATTCTCGTTTTGACAACCCCAACGAAATCAGCCGTTTCCGCAAAGCACATAACTGGGTAGACGATTATGCCCTGTTCATGGCACTCAAGGATAGCTATAACGGTCTCGCGTGGACGCAGTGGCCAAGCGCTATACGAAAGAGAGAACGCCATGCATTAGAGAAAGCCCGGCAGGAATTACAGTCCGAGGTTGATTTTTACGTGTTTCTTCAGTTGTTATTTTATACGCAATGGAAAAAACTTGCCGCTTATGCAAGAGCGCACAACGTAAAAATCATAGGCGATATCCCCATTTATGTTGCACTTGATTCTGCGGATGCATGGGCAAATCCGGAACTGTTTCTGCTTGATGAAGAAGACCGCCCGGTTTTAGTTGCCGGATGTCCGCCGGACGCCTTTACCGCAGACGGTCAGCTTTGGGGAAATCCATTGTATCGATGGGATCTGATGCAGGAGACTGGCTTCCAGTGGTGGAAGGAACGGCTGAGCGGTTCATTTGAGCTATACGATTGTCTCAGAATCGATCATTTTCGCGGGTTTGAAAGCTACTACGCGATTCCCTATGGTGATAAAACTGCTCGAAACGGAGCATGGCAGAAGGGGCCTGGGAAAGCGTTCGTTGATTCCATCAAGGAAGCCTTCCCGAACATTCCGATTATCGCAGAAGACCTTGGATATCTGACGCCTGAAGTTCGGGAGCTGCTGGAATACAGTGGCTTTCCCGGCATGAAGATCCTGCAGTTTGCCTTTGATGCACGTGAAAAGAGCGACTATATTCCGTTTAAATATCCTAAGAACTGTGTTGTGTATACCGGGACACACGATAATGATACAATCCTCGGCTGGCTGCACAGCGCACCGCCCGCATCTGTCCGGTATGCGAAATCCTATCTGCTATGTGAAACAGTCGCTGATGAGACCTGTGTAGACTTTTTTGTTTCCGCAGCGCTTTCCTGCGCGGCAGACTGGGCCGTGATCCCCATACAGGATTGGCTCCGCCTTGGCCATGAAGCACGAATCAATACACCGTCTACACTCGGCGGCAATTGGGTCTGGCGGCTCAGGCCTGGCAGCTGCACAAAAGCGCTCGCCAAAGAAATGAAACGAAAAACGGAACTCTACGAACGAAATTCGGTCATTGAACCGTAAACAAGAAGGATATTTTATATGCAAACAGTTGATGAATCCACGATGGATGACGTTATAACAACGATCGATTTTGCAACGCTCTTTTCGCAAGAAGAGCTTAAGGCAAAACGTGCAGAAGAAAAAGACAGAAGGAAGAAAAATAGAATTTTATCAGTTGAAAACTCACATTTTCTTATTTACCTTATATGTCTCTTGATTTCTATTGTTTTGATTGCAGCATATTTATTTTTACCGTGTGCTGAAACATCAAAATGGCTTGCTGTCCTGATGTCCCTTGGCGCGAGTGGATTTGGCGCAGCTCTTTTGGCTTTCTTTATTGACCGTTCTGATACAGACGCGCAGGACAAGGCTGCCGTAGATGCTTACAACAACAGTGTCGCATACATTTATGACACGTTGTGGACAGTATTTGGAAACCGCTCATATCAATATATGAAAAAAATAGATAAGAATAATGGCCAGCAGATTGCTGCCCAACAAAGTGCAGAAAAATTTATTAACCAGTTTAACCTTGCAATGAAAGCGATTGATTCTTTTAGGTTAAATTACGCTGCTGCAATGAGCGATGAGGTATCCAGCGATTACAGTCTTTTGAAAAGTCAATTGGTTCAATTCACCGCAACATTAAGTCATCCTGTAAACGTCGATCATTTGATTGATGCCTTGGACGGAACACGCATCTGGCTTCGAAGGTGGTATTCCACCGAGAGACTCAAAAAGCATTTTCGCTTTATTTGATGCCGGCTACCAAAGCATCCACACTGCGCTGTGATCGAATTGTCTGACGATGCAAGCAAGAGGACGTGCCGCAAATTCTTTCCGCGGCACGTCCTTATTAAAAATACAAGAAAATCCAGAACACAAAATCCACCCAACGCATTAAAAACGCGAAAGTTTTCGACAACATTTCCCACAAAATGTGATATAATTCATATACTACTATGGATGTGAGGGACAACTGTTTTGAAAGAAATAGATACGAAACAGAAGCTTATTCTTCAAAAATGTGATGACTATGTTCAGAGCGCAAATACTCTGTTTCATTTCATGCAGCGGCGCGAATATCTTTCTGCGCTTTTGAAGCGGCGTGCGTTAGTTCCCCGTTACTGTCAGGAGAACATTGCATATCTCAATTTAGAAATAGGCGGCCATCCATTTGACGAGATTTATGTGCTCCAGAAATGCTTTTGTGATATTCCATTTCACAAACTCACAGAGGCTTTCGAGATAAGCAGCGACGAAGACGCTCTGCAAACTTTTGACACGGCCGATCGTCTTGCATTTGAACGTTCGAATACGCATCCAGCATACTATGGCGGTTATGCCATCGCCCTGTCCAAGCAGTGGGGTGAATCACACGGTTTGCAGCCTGTCCAGTACGCGAACGGGATGTCCGATTTTACAAATTCACTTTCCGAGGTCATCAATTCAGCATACGAAGCAGATGACCTGCCAGACCTATATGTAAACGATATTTTACGGCGTTTGTCGTTTATAAAACCTCTCCGCGGACTCATGCGCAGGCGTTTTCGGGACACTTGGATCAATGTGCAGAAGAATTTCCACGATGAACGCGAGTGGAGGTTTGTTCCGCCGCAGAGCGCATTAGACGCGCTTCAGTTTGACAGTGTGATTGCAAACCCGAAAAAGCTGCGCATGATGGAGGGTTTGGCTGGGCTCAACAGATATCTTGAACGTGAAGCGGCGCGTCCTGCGTGGCTGGAGTTCTCATTCGACGATATTCGATATTTGATCGTCCCCACGATTCAGGCTCGAATCGAACTGATTAAAGAGATTCTGGCACTTCCTCCAGAAGGCTTTTCCACCAGCGAATCAGAGAACATCGGCAAAAGCGTGCTGATCAGCAAAATACTTGTACTGGACGAAATCAGAAAGGACTGGTAGCTATGGGCCGAAATAGACTGAAAGATATTTTCTCCACCAATCCTCCTCTTCCAGAAATCAAACTGCTCTTTCAGAATGCAGAAGCGGAGACACAGTTTGAGAAGGCAATGTATCTTGCATGGGATGAAGGGCATCCTGTAAACGTAGAAGGGGTAAACGGAATTATTGCCTATGATTCCAGTACTTCTCGAAAGATGCCGTTTCTATTTGAAGATAATCTCGAGGGCTTCATGGTTGGGCCAAGCAGCGAAACGCGGGCTTTCGATATTACCACGCCAAAAGGCAGGAAGAACGTCTCGTTGGGATGCTTCACCTCTCCGAAAAAAACAACTCTTCGGACGAGCAAGGATTCTATTATATTTCAGGAATTTACATTCAGCAGCACAGGCGAACGTACTTACAACGCAAAAATTCAGAAAGAACGTGCTCAGTCAGTCTCACAGCTAGCCGATAGCTACTGCATAGCGATTGGCCTTTTGGAACATTTTATGCCAGACAAAGATGTCGAAAGCTCTGCGGATGCAGAACATCTGCAAGGCATAAAAAAGGCCTTGCGCTTCACATATCGTTTTTATATGCAGCTGTGTGCATTAGAAAAAGTCCTGCAAAGGGTCATTAAGCCAACTGACATTGAAGCAAGCATTGACGAGATGGCAAAAGTCAATGAACTGTATCTCCTTTTGGTACAAAAAATTCCGCTCCACTTCGATGGACAGATTAACGTCACAGAAAATAACAGCGTGAACCTTATCAGCAACCCCGGCGCAACGCTCGAAGTTGGGAAGGAAATTCTCATCACGTTCTACCGTGAGCAAGACGTTTCTTTCTGCGGCATATCTGTTCACTTATATTTCGTGAATATTCTAAAACACGCAATAATTAAAAAAATCATTGATGAGGGTGAACAGACGCGATTGATATACGGGGAAACGGACAGCAACCCCATGCAGTTGTTCTTTACCGCATTCCTTTCAGAGCAGGAAGCTGCCGAAGAACACGCAAATGCGAAGGATAAGGAGGCAGAATATACGAAAGCCCGTACGGCAGCGGATTACTTTCATATGATAGCTGACTCGTTCAATCCATAATCGCATGGAATGAACCTTAAGTATATCAATTTTCGGCCGACACAAGGTAAAGCAGAAATAATTTTCCGTCAAGTGTTGCATTTGGTCGGATAAATGGTCTTAGTATATGAATCCATTCTAAATCTTTCTTAAAGTGGCCACTTTATAAAGATAGGTAGTAGCTAATCATTTATATGGTCAAATAGAAAGGAGCCAAGCAAATGAAACACAAGAGAATGCTGACAGTTGTATTTTCGTTGATTCTTGCGCTAACACTATCGATCTGTAGCGTATTTGCCGACAATTTCTCGTCTCCGGAGCTCCCCTCCGATGAAGAACTCCTCACGCTTGTTGAGGACTCGGTTAACGCCTATAAAAAACAGTATATTATTCATTCGGTTGATATCGCAAACAAATGCATTCAGTCCACGTCTCAAAACGGATATACCGTAGACTTTACCGTCGCTCTTGATGTTGAACTGAACTATGATTCTGCACTTCAATTACCACATGTGCAGGGAATGCTTGCGTTGCTTGGAATTGATGCAAGTAGTACATCTACTGACGTGTTTTTGAATAAATTAGACACAGATACATTAGATGTTGCAATCAGTAAGATTGCTCAAGGCCAAATGTCTCTCTCAAATTCTGTTTCCGAGAAATCCGCAAAGATTGATGTGGAATCAGCAGAGCGGATTACTAACACTGTAAAAGAAGAACTGGCCGATTTCATCTTAGAACTTGAGGACTTATATATTGGCCAGAGGGAGCAGATCAATTTAATTCTTAGAGCGACTTTTGATAGCAATGATTCCCCCGTTGGAGTCTCCGCCGTTGCATATGATGGGACTACATATAATATTCAAGAAATCGAGCCTGCCAGCAATGCAGAAATGAGAGCAAACGGGAAGAATCAACTCAATAAATTTGTATCGCTCGCTATTGCAAAAGAAAACACGAGTCCGAACGAAATCAACGCTCTAGCAAACTCCGAAGTCTATCATCGTGTTTCTGCTCGCGAATATGCGAACAAGTGGACTAGTAATCCTTCTGGCGGTGCATTCAAGAATATTTTAAAATGGAAAATTAGAGACAATCCTGATGCAACTGAGGAACCGTATTATCCGGCAAACAACGCAGACTGTGCCAACTATGTATCGCAAGCGATTCATGCAGGCGGGATCGATAAAACATCAAACGATGTGAACGACAAATATCATTGGTTTGCCAGTGAGTATGGCTGCTCTATTGCGTGGGAAAACTGCGAGAGCATGTATTTTTATTTTACTCATAACAATTATTGGACAGCGTCCGACTATGCCAATTGCAATGCAGGCGGGATCATCTTCTTAAAGGACACTTCGGGAACGAGATACCACGTTGTAATGTGTGTTCAGAATAATACAGTGACAAGACTGTATTCCGCACATACGCAAGATGCGTTAAAAGTTCCATACACAGGGAAATCTTCGTTTGGTACATCATGCAACTCGCTCGAATACTGGGTTTTCACAAACTCCGACACGAACTAATTTCAAAAATGGAAATCCTCATATTTTCTATTTGAAAAATAGGAGAACGTATGAAAAAGCAATACCACCTTATTTGTATAGTCGCTTCACTTTTGTTCTGGTTGGTGGGGTGCTGTGCCATTCAAATCAAAGACGTCCCCGCCTCAATTTCCCAAGAGCCATTGGAGAACGAAGAAATTTCAAATAGCGAACAGGCCGAATCTTCTCTGGAAGCTGAAGACTCGACATCTGTTACAATTACAGAAAGCGGCGACTTTTCAGAGGCTGAGCAATTGGGCTTCACCGGTGCAAACATCGGGCAGGGCGGGCTGATGGCCGGAGACGGCGAGTGGGTCTATTACCGCAGCGAATCTGACTGGGGCCTTTACCGGGCGCGCACGGACGGCAGCGAGCAGACGCAGCTGCTGCCGCCGGAGGACTATGCGCCCAGCAGCATCAATGTACTGGGTGACTGGGTCTATTTTTCAAACTTCCGGGATGGGTTTTCTCTCTGGCGTGTGCGCACGGATGGAAGTGAAGCAGAAAAGCTCGTGGATGGTTATTGCTATACGTTCCTTGTAGCGGAAAGCGGCATTTATTTTGATTGCCGCGATGAGAACAACGTCATGCGAACCTTTCATGCGGAACTGGATGGCAGCGCACAAACGCTTCTGTACGAGAGCTGTGCGCCGACCACGTACTATGAGGGTAAGCTGTATCTGTATGATTTCAGAAGCGGAACGCTGTATGCATACAATACCGAAGCAAACGAGCGCGAGATCCTGTTTGAAGGCAAATACGATGCGGCATTTTTCAGCGCAGACGACACAGGCATATATTTCTGGGACGATATGTGCGATTACTGCCATCTTGACCCCGAAACGAAGGAGATCACTGTCCTGCATCAGGGCCCCATCGGCGATTATTTCAATTACTATGACGGCACGGTCTATTATGTCGCCTATGGCGGTGAGAATTACGACTATGATTGCTGCTACGCGATGGACGTGGAGACAGGCGAGCAGAAAGCGATCCTCTCGTTGTCGCCAGAGATGTACGACGCATTCGGTGATCCCATCGGCATCACGCAGGTCGACTACCGCAATGGAAATTATGACGCAGACAGCATCCCGACGAACGAAGAAGGTTGGCCGATGGCGCTTAACGAACTTGTCGACGGTCTGTTTGTTGTGAACGGACAGGTCTTTGCACGCGGACGGCTGGCGCGGACGGGCATGGCGGAGATATGGGTTTTCTGTGACGGTGCGAGCGGCGCAGTGTGGGGATAGAATGTAGTTCTTGCATGTCCCCAAAGTTATAAAGAATGGAGAAAACCGCTGGTTACCCAGCGGTTTTCTTTAATATCCTTTAAGCCGCTTTCCGAAATCGCAGGCCGTTTGCCCGCACGGACAGCTCCTGCGACAGAAGGCGCAGTGTTTCAAATTCGTCGTCGAGGCCGTCAAGCTCCCGGCGAAGAATTTCTTCATAATGCTGTTTCTTCTGCTCCAGCGTGGCAATTTTGTTGACCCACCGCTCCATGACGCTGGGGCTGCGGCTGCCGCTCTGGATGAGATAATCGGCCTTCTCCTGATACAGCGCGATCTCCTTTTTGACCGCGGAATAAAATTCCTCCGTCATTTTGTCGCGCTGCTTGGCATCGTCAATGATGTAGAAGCTGTTGACGCTGAGCGCATTGTTATTCTGGTTCATATCGCTGAGCTGCTCAATGAACGTTTCAAACGTATCCACTTTGTCCATGTGCTGTCGAGGGATGAAATAGAGGTGCCCGGTCGAGCTGACCTTGGTGGCCTCCAGCATCCGCAGATAGCTCAGGCAGATCGTCTCGATCTGTCTGCGGTTCGCGCACGTTTGATAAAGCTCGAACAGTTCCTCCGCCCGGCGGCAATAGTTCAGGGGATCAATGTCAGCGTCAAAGCCGATGTTGTCATACCCAAACCGATTATCGCGCCGGTCATAGAAGATGTTTGCCAGCTTTTCATACTGATTTGTTCGCTGGTTGAGCGTTTCCTTGACCAGCTCACGGGAATAGACGCCCTCGGTGTGCGCGTTGTCGCGGCAGTAGACCGCATAGATATGATGCGCACCGGGATTCTTTACCGTGATCCGGTCCTTGATATCGCCCGTCGCGGAGCGGAACGCATCTGACACGGAAATTCGCTTGCTGCCGGAGTACGGGATGTTCAGATCCTCGCAGAGCTGCGCCAGTGCCTCCTTCTCCACCAGAATGTTGGCAAGCGAGAAATAGAGAAATTTGCCAAGCACGGAGGCCTTATCGCCGTTGGCTGCGCCAAGGATGTCCTGAAAATTCGTAATATTTGTCATGTGCATTTCCTTTCTAAGCCGTCTTTCGTTTCGTCCAGTCCAGCAGATAATCGTCCACGCCCTTAAATCGCGGGTTCCACGTACATTGATAGTACCGGATGCCCGGAATTGACTGCACCTCGCGGCGCAGGGTGGTGATCGCCTGCCGGACCTGCGGATTTGTAAACTGATCCATGTCCATCGCCTCCATGACCTCCGTGACGCCGAGCGACAAGAGCGTTTCCTGCAGTCCTTTGTGGGCGTTCACGCCGCCGAGACACACAAAGAGCGCATCGTTTGCAAAGTAGCTTGCAATATCGCCCTTGAGCGGCCCCTCGGTGAGATAGGCGCGCTTCTGCGTCGTGTCGCCGGTGACGTGTATCCACGAATAGCTGCGTGCACCGTTTTCCATGCGGCTCGGCCGGCTGGACAGCCAGCGGTATTTTCGCGCCGCATCGCCGTCCAGTCGGATCTTCATGCCCTGGATCAAGCCGTCCTTGTTCCGCACCGGAATGAGAAATCCATTCGCGCCTGCCAGCGTCCATGCCCCGTCCTTTGTGTAAAAACCGGGTAATCCGTGCAATTCATGATTGCACCGAAGCAGGGAGGCAAGCAGCCGACGTTCAGATTCTGTTTCCGGCATGGACTTATAGCCGTTCCGCTCAATAACTTCGTCAGGAAGTCCACGCTCATGGAGGTTTTCCCTGTGCCGGTCGGAGAGCGTCAGAAGTGACAGCATCTCCGAATACGCCGCATGGCGCTTTTCCAGCGCATACGGCTCCCGGCTCGTTGCGTTTGGGGAGCTGGGCTGCAAGGGCAGCTTATACACGTTGCTCTTTGCAGCCAGCTCCAAGTATGCTTCTTTGTTTGTCAGACCGTTCAGCCGCGCATACAGCGTCACGCTGTTGCCGCTCGCGCCGCAGAGGTTGCAGCGATATTGATCGGTCCTTGTGTTCAGACTCAGATGATATTTGCCGGTTCCGTGGTCACCGCAGAAGGGGCAGCTTGCCTCAACTTCCTCGCTGTGAAGCGTTCGGTCGTTGAGGACAAGCCCGCACCGTCTGGCGGCTTCCAGGATCGGCAGCTTCTGATAGGCCAGACGGCGCGCCCCCTTTCTGAAAAGTAAGGTTACGCCGCCTTCGGCATTGCAGTGCTGCCAGCCCGCACGGAAAGCTCCGCGTTATGGACACATTTTGCCAAGATCATCTGGCTGGTCGGACGGATATTGCTGAGATCATCCACAGATTCCATGTTGTCGAAGAACACCGGGTAATTACGGCCTGTGAGCCGCTTCACAAGCTCCGACACTTCCGCGCCGGCCCGGATCTTCTCGGAGAGCGAGAGCCGATCGTAGCGGCGGCCGTTGTAGGTAAAGCGGAACACATCCTTCAATTCGCCGGTCGTCTTGACCACATCGTAGAGCGAGATCTTCACGCGGTTCAGCGCGAGTTTGGAGAACGTCAGTTCCGCGCGCTTGCTCATGTAGAGGATCACGTCTTTCATAATGATTTTCTTTTCCGTGATCTCCTCCTCAATGGCCTTGATGCGCGTATCGAAATTCTCCGGTGCGGCGCTCAGAACCTGCTGCGCGGCAGCAAGCTGCACCCGGCAGTCTTCCAGCGACGCTTTGCATTCCGCAAGGCGTTCACTGTCCGCAGGACTCAGCGTGCCGCATTCGATACTGGCCGTCAGGTTCTGGATGCGTGTGCGGAGCTGCTCCAGGGTCTGCTGACGCTGCGTATTCTGCTGCGCGGCAGCAGATTGAAGCTGCTCCCGTTTCTGATTCAGCGCGCCGATCTCAGACTGGTATCTGACCAGATCATCCGCCTTGAATTGCTCGAATGTACTTTGACTTTTCTGCTCCATCTCCTGAAGCTCCACGATCTGACCTTTCAGCTGTGTGCCGTCGGCAGCGATTTTCTCCGTTTCCGCCTGTAAAGCCTGACGGAACGCCGGATATTCCTGCTGGGAAAGCACACGGCGGCAGACCGGGCAGCTTGTGCCCGGCTGAAACCGCTTCAAAAGTGCGGCGTTCTGCTGATATTTCTTTCCGAGCGCCTGCACCTTTGCCGTATCCTCTGCCAGCGGGCCTGTGTATTTTGGCTGGTAGACCTCGGACGACCGAGCGCCCAGCTTCGCGTGAACTTCTTGCAGCTTTGCGTCCAGTTCTGCCGTATCCGGCGTTTCCGGCGCTTCGCTGGAAAGCTCCTCGTACTGTTCACTGGCCTGCACGAGCTGCTCCTGCAAGTCCTCCAAATCGACGTTTTCAAACCGCCGCGCCTCCAGCGACACCATCTCCTGCTGCAAGTCCTGAATCTGCGCGGTCAGCCTGCTGGAGAGTTCTTTGCTGCTCTGCCGCTGCTTCTGCGCCAGATCCAGCTTGCCGCTCAGATAAACCGCATTTTGTTCCAGTTCCCGGATCTCCTCCCGGCGATTCTTGAGAAACGTCTCAGGAGACGGAAGCTGCACACCGGACAATCGCTGCTGCGTCTGCGCATTGAGTTGCGCCAGCACATCGGCCTGCGGAATGGGCGGCAAATACCGCTCCAGCAGCTTCTTTCCATCCTCGCCGAGTTCTTCGATAAAGTACAGGGGATTGAAAATGGAGAGAAACACATCCCGTTCGCCGAACATCTCGTTGAGATCCGTCTGCCGGATGGCATAGCCGTCGTAGGTGATGCTCATGCGATCCTTCTGCCGGCTGCGGGTCAGCTCGTGCGCTCTGCCGGTATCATCCGTAAAGCGCATCGTGATCTGCAGGTCCGGGTTCGTCTCGTTGTGCAGCCGGTCAATGCCGCGCTCCCCGAAAAAGGGAAGTCCTGTGACGGCGAACGCAATGGCGTCCGCAAGACTGGATTTGCCGCGGCCGTTGCCGCCGGTCACAATGGTAGGATTGCCGAACGTGATCTCCGTTGGTTCTTCATAGCATTTGAAACCGGAGACGATCATGCTACTGATCTGAAATCCTTTGATTTTTTCCATTCTGCCTCCTTACGCTGCCTGCTGCACGACCTGGTAGCCGTCCAGCGTATAAAATGCGACGTTTCCCTGTTTCCGCATGGTGACCTGCGCGTCATAGAGCTGCGCACCGGGCATAAGCATGGGATGACTGCCCTGTGCGTAGACCTTCGCCTGCTTGCCCTCTGCGTTTTGCAGAACGGCGCAGACCAACGGCTGGCCGGACATATCCTGTTGATTGCTCACCGACAGCACAACGTACTGGCAGACCTGCCGCGTCGTAAACGGAAGCGGCTGATGTACTTGCTGCGGCTGCTGCGATGGTTGCTGCGGCGCGGTATTCTGCGCCTGCTGTCCAGCCTGCCCGTCGCGCTTATAGCTGAGCTGTGCCTGTGCTGCACCCGGAGATGTGGGAAGCTGATGCAGCTTGTCTAGCAATTCCAGATACGCGGCATTCAGCTTCGGCCGCTCGGTATCGCAGATCACATAGGAGTTGCCCTTCTGCTCGATCTTGACCCAGAGCGGCTTTGTCATCTTGTAGAGGACACGTCCAATGCCCCATTGTACGGCGGAGCGTTTCATGGAGTCCGACAAACCACCCTTAATGGGCTCAATGTCGGAATCCTCCGCGCCGTCCCACTTTGTAATAAAGCCTTTGCCCTCAAAATAGATGGAAATGCCGCAGATCTGCGCGTCCTTTTTCCCGTTACCATGCCACGGCTTGTAGTCGTTGTACCAGTTCTCCGGCCCCACGACTTCATCCAGACGGTCCTGAATGGCGCGGTTTGTGACATACGGAATGGCAAGGCCGCTGGTCTTATCTTTCGATGTCACTTGTATCCGCCATTCCAAGTCCTCCGGCGCAAATGGTCGGGTCAGTTCTTCCCGGATGGTTTTTGCGTCTTTTGCCATACGTTACCCTCCAATAAAGTCTTTCAAGGTCTTTCCGTTGGGGATCAGCACATCGGAATAGTAATACGACGGGTCTTTGTCCTTGAGATGCTCCAGAAGATCGCGGTATTGCAGCCCTAGTTTGTTGTTCAGTACGCTGAAGCTGTGATCTCCATTTGGGATGGACAGCAGGAATGTCGGCAAGCTGGCAAGTGCGTGCGGCGTTTTGTATTGTGGCAGTGCGTTTCTGCCAATGCAAATAGTCCCCATGGAGCCGCCGACGTTTGAAAACGGATAGCGGTACATCACACTGTTCATTGTCGGCCGTTCATCCGCGACAACGCCCATCCTGCATCCGCTGATCTTGCCCTCTGTGTCAGCGTGGAACGCAAAGACCAGTCTTGGCAGCGGAAAGTTCGGATATGCCGTCTCATGGTAGCTGATGTCTGCGTATAAGCGCGGGTACCAGAGACAATATTCCTTGTTCCCGTTCGGATGGATTTTGATATGGATACAGTCTGACGGCAGCAGTCCGCTGTTGACATAATTCCATCTGGTGCTGTTTTTAATGCAGTCCAGAAGCGCATCTTCCTGTATCTCTTTACACTTCACGATACCATCCGTGTACGTCTCGATGAGAATCTGTCCGTCCTCTGGAATGATCCGGATCCGCAGTTCGTCTTTGTTCATGCCGCCTCCAATTCCGGAACATACCGCTTCGCAAGCGCCTGTTCCTTTTTAAGCAGAATTTCCAGCTTCTGCACTTTTTTCGTGTACCATGCGTCAATGGAAAGCAGCGCTTCCAGCAGGTCAAGTTCATAGTGAAAATAACCGTCTGTTTCTACAATGAGGCCGCTCGACCATTCTGAGCTGATCTTTTTCTGATAGCTCCAGCCCATACCGCCGTTCAGACAGCAGGGATAAAGCGCGGCAGAAAGCATTTCTTCGGCTTTTTTGACATACGGGTTTTCCGAGAGCTTCATGCTGTGAAGGCTCCCATATTCCCGAATCAGCCGGTAATACTGCATCATGCTGCGAAAGCTGAAATACCAGTGATCGTATTCATAGTCCTCATTGAATTTTTGATCCATATAATCCGTGGCGGCGATCAGAAGATCATAATAGACCTCATACAGGTCATCGCTCGATGTCGTGATATCACGCTCCAACAGCCGATCCAGTTTCCCGTATTCGTAGAACATACGAGCCGCTCTGACTGTTTGAAGTGAACAGCATATAGATTCATAGTCCATAACTGCGCCTCCTTAACAAAATTTCCGCTGCGCAGCGGCTTTCGGTTCAGAATTACAAAACGTGCTGCATAGGTGATTCAAACGGTGTTCCCGGTCCTCTGCATCAGACAATGCACCGTACAAGCTGTCAATATCTTCTTCGGTAAATGCCTCGAAATCAAGATCAGCAAAATGGATGCAATCATCTTTTCTCAGTGGAGCCAGAATATTTGTCAGTACATACGGCGAAATGTTCTCCGGTTCGGGTACCGGCATATGCGGCAGCGCCTCCAGTCCCTTTAAGAGCTTGGAAAGATCAATCTTCATCCGCTTTCTCCCATGCAAGCTTCACCACGCAGATGGCATAGTCCTTCATATTGCAGAGGATCTTCTGATGCTCCGCCTCATTCAGATATGACCGGCCCTCGCGCAGGAAATAGATCCCGCAGTCCGGCATCAGCTCTCCGAACATGCTGGCGATGTGCCATTCCATGTGGGAACGCGCTTCGGCGGTGTCACCCTTGAAGTAGGCCGTGCACATCTTTGCGTTGTCGACCGTCTGCTCGTTTCCAAATTCCAGATGCTCCATAAAGCCGTCAAAATGCGCCTTTGCGCGTTCATCCAGCTGATGCTTCGCGGATGCGTAGAAGTACAGGAACAGCGCCGGTTCGTTTCTGCCCAGGATGACGCTGTATGGACTGGATACTTTCTGTCCCCATGCGCCGCCGGACGGTTCGAACCGCGTGCAGAGCTTCCCCATCTGCGGGAGAATCCGCTCCGTGACCTGCTGCCAGACAGCTTCGCGTGCCGTCCGGTCATCTGTTTCTGTGACGTGTGTAACGATTGCAAGATTTGTGGTTAACATAATTCCTCCTAGCTCAACGCCAGAAATCCGTTCGGCGTCAGGACATTGAAGATCATCTTGTTGCTGATGACCTCATGCACCTCTGCGCCGGTATGGTTCCCGCGCTGGTCAAACTGTTCCTCGCGTTCTGTGTTTTTGACTTTCACAATACGGCCCTTGATGATGTGCGGAGTATCGCATTCAATCAGCCCGTTGATCATCCCGGAGCCGCCGATCAAGCCGATCTGCCCAATGGAAAGGGGCAGAAGCGGATGCTTTTCCGTGCTGTCCAGCGCACTTTTTGCGTTCAGCAGCCGCGTAAAGCTGCCGGAGCGCGTCAGCTGGCGTTCCAGTTCCTTCTCATTGAATCGTTCGCCGCGAAAGACCTCGACAGTCTTTGTAACGGCGGGCAGTACATATCGGTTTTCCTCCAGCTCCGTAATGCACGGGATCATATCCGGGGTCAGCGTCTGCGCACCCAGCCGGTCGGCTGTTTCGTCGTCCTCCGTGGGTTTTCTGCGAAGCCCCAGCACGACCGCCTGATGGAATCTGGCAAACTCGCCGTCGGTGAATTTCCAGACAGAAAGGTCCGAGAAGTTCTCCGCGAGGATTTTACAGATGTCCGGCGTCAGCCGATAGTACGGCACGATGTAGACGAGCAGACCGCCCAGCATGAGCGCCCGGATGCTCTGCACCAGAAACTGCTTTTCGCTGCGCACCCGGCTGCCGCCCTCGGTTAGAACGGACAGATACGGCGGGTTCAGAAACAGCACATGAAACGCCTCTCGGCTGATCTGGCTGTGAAAGAAGCTGCCGAAGCCGACGCGATGGAGCCTTGTCTGCGCCTCCTCCGCGCGATGTTCGTCCAGTTCCATGCCGTAGGTGTAGCAGTTGTTGCCGTCGGCAAGCTGCCGGAGCGCCTTGCCGCAGCCGCAGCACGGGTCGAGCAGATTCGTCGTCACGCCCTCCGGAAACGCGATCCCGCGCAGGATGTGCGTGATATTCTCCGGGTCTGTCGGATAGTAGCCCATGCGGATATGATTCATCAGCCGCCCGATCACCGTCGCGTTGACGGTATCCGTTTGCGGAAGTGATTTCGCAAAGCTGGTCAATACTTCGTAGACAGGCTTGTACGCTCTGGACATGAGATCAAAGCGGCCCAGTCCCGCTTGAAGCTGCCCGGCTTTTCCTGCCAGCACGGGTTCCTCCAATTCCAGAAGATTCCGCTGTGCATCGCCGAGCGCCCCAACGAGTACATCCCGCATTTTCTGCAATTCCAGATAGTACGCATACGCACGCTGCGGCTGCGCCGTGCGGTATTTCTCCACACCGGCGCGGCATTTCAGAAGACGCTGGCTGCCGCGCAGAATGGCTTCTGCCGTCTGCCGAAGCTGCTCCAATGCGTAAAAGGAACATTTTGACTCCTTCTGCAATTCCTGTTCCATCCTGTGACCTCACGCCGCGGGCTGGATGCTCTCAGCCGCAAAGTCAAAGACCGGTGCGTTTTCTTCCGGCGTGCCGGGGAGAATGCGCAGCGTGTAGCCTTTGCTTCGCAGCAGCTTGAACGTGCCGATCATGCGCTGAAGCTCAAAGTCGTCCGCATCATTTGCATCGTTCTCGCAGGCGGCTTTTTCCGCCGCCTGCTGTGCAAGCACCTCCTGCACAATTTTTGCGATGTTTGCCTTTGTTTCAGCATCTTCCGGCGTGTCAGAGGGTTCTTCCGCTTCCGTGCGCGGCTTCTCAAACCGTCCCTGCGGACGGCTTGCCGTCAGGCGCAGCCAGAAGGTCCGCAGCATGGAAAGAAGCAGCGTCAGGATCATGCCGCGCGGCTTCGGCGTCAAATGCACGATTTCCTCCGCGTCCGCTTTGCCGATCTCGCTGACCGCCACGGTCAGGCTGGGAGTTTTGACGTAATTGGCGGAGAAGAAACGGGAGACGGCGGCGCTTTCCGAGATCATCGCCTCATTGACGCTGACGCGCTGCGCCAGCAGTCTCCGGCAGATGACCGTGCCGCATTCCAGTTCGGTCACGTCCACGATGTCTGCGGAAACTTCACCGGCGGTAATAAAACCTCGGCCGGAAATATGCTTCGCTTTCAGGCCGTTCGTGACGTGCAGATGCCCATGGACGATCACGTCGTCCGTGACAAGCGTTTCATAGTTGTACGTCGCACCGGCTGGGATATAGACTGTTTTCATGTTCAAAATTCCTTTCTCTTTTACGCTGCCTTCTGTTCTTCCTTGAGCCGTACCGGGAGGACGATGGCGGAGCTGTTGCCCGCCACAAGCGAAATTGCGCCCAGCGGGCTGGTCAGCCGCATTGTCACCAGTTCCTGCTTTTCAAACTGCGTGAGCGCATCCAGCATGAATCTTGCGTCAAAGCCAAAGATGATGCTGCTTTCTGCGCTGATGGAAACCGCCGCTTTGTAGAGGCAGTCCTTCGCACGCAAGGTCAGCAAGCCATTTTCAAACCGGACATAAGGCTTGTCTGTCTTTCCGATGCAGGCCAGCAGATATTTGAGTGCCTGCACAAAGTCTTTCCGATGGAAGCAGAATTCCTCATTCCACTTCTGCGGAACAACGCTTTCATAGGTGATAGGCGTGACATTCAGGATACGTTTCGCAAGCAGGCGAACGTGTTCATTCTGGAACAGGACCCAGTTATCTGCCACGCTGATCTGTATATCCGCAGCACCAAACTCCTTGAGCTGTTCCAGCGCGGAAACACCGACAAGAAACGGCGTTTCAACATCCAGCCCACCATCATCACAGCAGGCCGCGCGATGTCCTTCCTCCGCCCAGATATGCTTGTTCTGGAACAGAACACCCTGATATTCCGGTCTGGTGCTGCGCAGATCTACGGCATACTTTACCTGCTTGACGCATTTGAGAATGTTTGCCGCGTTTGCCGTATAGCTTTGCTTGGCTTCAAACTCCGGCCATGTGGGGCATTCCTCAGCTTCATAAACCGGGAACTTGCCGCCCTTGTCTCCGCAGCGCATGGTTATGATCTGTGATTTCCTTTGGCCGGACAGCTCCAGTTCCAGTTGGCCTGTAAAATAACGGCACACCTTCTGGACACCGGCACTGTTCCAAAACACGAACGCAAAGTCGTCGCCGCTCGCGGGGATCGTCACAGAGAGCCATGTATTGAAGTTTGTTGCGGAGAGCGTACAGTGATCCGCTGTAAACTCCACCTTGATCTCCTGCAGGACTTTGACCGGACTTTTTGCCGGAATGTCCATCAATGCTGTCATCGCTTTATAAAAGGCTGCTGCGTCTACGAAACTTCTCATGCTGCTTTCCTCCTTGTTTTCTGTAAGGTGGCACGCATATTGACAGAGCCCGTTGCAAACGTGATCTGCCGCACGCGCGTTTCTCCGACGGTCAGGATGTTGTAGATCATGTCCACGACGGCGGTGGCCGCCGTAATGTTGGCGGCGATGCTCTGCGGCGCGGAAACAGACGCCTCGGCGCAGCTCAGCTCCGTCGGGAATTTGTCTGTGTCCTGCAAAACCTCCGGGAACGCCGCTCCGACGGGGCGGTAGAACGTGCGCCCGCCGCTGCGGATGCCGCAGACGATCTGCCCGGTGTGCATCCCGTTGCCGCTGTCGATGTAGATAAGATCATCCAGCTTGTAAAAGACTTCGTGGCAGAGCTTTCGGCTTTTATTGTTGTCCACTGCGCCGATGAGGATCACCAGTTCCTTGACGGTTGGTGAATGCCAGTATGGCCCGGTCGGGAACGACCGCGCTTGCAGCATGGAAAGAAGCCGCTCGCCGGACTCGATAAATTCCGGCACATACTCCGTTTCCATCCCGAACACGGAGGAATACCGCTCCGCCAGCACCTTTGCCTTGTTTTCCCCAAGGTCAGCCGGTGTGAAATTCTGGCGAACGAGATTCTTTTCCTCCACGATATCGCCATCACAGATGATAAAGCGAACGGGTCGTTCCAGCGCGTACAAAAGCCGGTACAGATGCGGCGCGATATGTCCGCCGGTGCCGCCGGCACCCAGCATGACGATCTTTACGGGGCGGTTCTCTGAAAACTTCATCCCGCACCTCCAAGCAATCCGCCCAGAAACGAGCGCACGCCCGCGAAATGTGCGGACGGCGGTTCCGGGAGTTCTGGAAGCTGATGGACGACCTTGCCGCTCCATTCCGCGGGAAAGCCGCTGTCCAGTCCTTCCAGCACCAGACCGGGTTCAATGGGAACGAAGCTGCCGCCGCAGGAAATGCGGGCGGAGATCTCTGGGAAGAAGCGATCCAGTCGGCCGATCACGAGATACAGCCGCGTACCGCGTTCGTCCTGATCATCGATAGCAGAAAAGACTGCCTTCATGCTGTTGTGGGAGTGAATATCCGCGTAGTACAGATACCGTGTATCGTCCGGAAGATTTTCATCCGTCAGCCGAACCGTGACACGGTCCTTGGTAACGCGCTGCTTCGGCACGAACGGGATGAATTTCTGATCTTCACGATCCCAGTAGATACGGACAAGGGCTTCAAACTCCGCGCCCAATTCCATCTGGCTTCTGAAAAAGCCGATGATGGAGCGCAGCAGCTCCTGCGGAATGCGAGGAAGAGCCGGGCGAAAGCCGGCTCTTACCTCTGAAAACTCCGTGATCTTGTGCTTGGGCGCGATAAACTCGCCGAGCTCGCTCCGGCACATCTCATACGTCTGTCCATCCCGCGAGGGGATGAGGCAGATGACCTTGTTGGATGCGCGCGCAGCCTCCAGCGTTGGGAATACGCCCTTGTAGTCCGCGACGCCCTTCTTCTGCATCCGGATCTGCGGCTTTACGACACACTCCGGGTCTTTGACCTTGCCTTTTTTCAGGCTGTCCAGGAATGCTTTTGACTTCTCAATCTCCGCTTTCATGGCCGCGATGGTGTCCGTCTTGGGCGCGGGAACGGTCTTCGTAACATCTCCGTACCGTACCTGCCATGTGACAGCCGACGCATCCTCCAATTCGGGGAAATCATCCGCTTTCTGGATACGCAGGGCCTCGAAGGTCATGTCGCGATCTGTGATCTGCTCTCTGGCGCCGCCGTACTGAAAAACGGGCGGCTTGTCAAAGAGCGACAGTTGTGTTTGGGGGCTTGGCGCAATGCTTTTGACCGGGGCTGCCTCTGGGATGGGGGCGCTTTCCGCGCCTGTAAACGCCGAAAAGAGTTCCAGAGGCTCTTTTCCTTCTGCCGGTACTTCCTGCGTCTTTGCAGGGAGCGTCTGTTCCGGCTCAGGCTGAGACTTGACTTCTTCTGCCAACGTTGGCGCGGGAGGAGGCGGTGCGGGTTCATCCGAACCGCTGCCGAAGATCTTATCTACGTCAAACTCCTCATCATCGCCCAGTAAGGCAAAGCCGTCAAATACGTTTTCTGTGCCTGTCATGCTGTGTCTCCTTTCATTTTTTGTGTCCGGACGCAAAAAGACCGCAACTGCCAAACGGCAATTACGGTCTTATGGGTCCGTTATTTCATTTCAAGTCCTGCATGCGGAACCGGGGGCATACCTGTCCCCAAGTCTTCACCTCCGCCCTAAAATAGCTCCGCCCTTCATCTGCTCTGACCTGGAATACAGGAGTATTGTAGCATAAAATAGAGCAGATACGCAACTTGCAAAGAAATCAATAGGTTGATGTCGCCCATTTCATAAAAACAGATGTAATCTCAATATATCAACCATTAGCATGACATAAGTATGCTTCTAGCATTCTGCCTAACTGAATAGCAAGAATCATCGGCCAGAATCCCAATAATACGCCTTTTTAGCAAATATCTGGAGATTTGATTGCCGTGGCATAGCTCTATAAGATGTTGCCTTACATGAGTAGACGGATCTATTGCTGCCTCACACAATTTTTCCTCGAAAAAATCTGCCTGCTCACAATAACCGAGTATATGGGCGATGCAGGTGCATGCCGCTACGCGTATAGAGTCGACTGAATCATTAAAGCACTGCAAAATTGTTCCTTCTATCATAGCTAGACTTGTTTTATCGATCGTCTTTTCATATCGAAGAAACACTTCAATACACATCGATATAGTTTCACGCACATCATCGGATTGATTATTGTACGAAAAAAGCATCTGTATAAATGACTCTTTATCAACTTTATCTATAAGCATTTTTAAAAAGAAAGCCTTAAACACAAGGGATTTCTTTGATTTGTGCGACATAAATACAAACTCTTGCTCATTTTCTGCAATGTATTCAGTTAGTGTCTGCCGCAGCAAGTCGTTGATGGGAATTTTTTTAGATTTGTAAAAAGCCAAGATCTCACAAAGCGCTGATATACAGTCATCTTTAGTCGGAATCGCAGTATTACTAACTAACACCTCACAGCATAAAGGAAAGAACTCTGTATTGCAGATGGCTTGATTCTCCGCCGAATTATGCTGTATGGCAATCATCTTAATCAAGCGATATGGATTTTCGCTATAAACGGTAAACTGAATACCACTTTTATTCTTATCCAACTGCATTCTTGCTATATTTATCTCGCTTTTCAAGAGATTCTCCCATGAATCTTTACCCAGATTTACATTGTATAGGATCTTTTGCGTGCTACTCAAACTATTGCTGGCAAAAGGCTCTAGTTCAGAAAAAAATGTTGGTGCGTTTTTCACTAGCGCCGCAATTACTTGTGGGTCACCATTTCTCTCTACAATTCGAGAAATCTCATGTGAAAGTGCTTCGTTTAATTTTGCTTTTACTTCAGAGGATACTTTTGCGAGATCTAGTTCAAAAATCAGAGAAGTGATCGTGTTCCCTAGTATGTACTTTTCATTTTGAATGATATATGCGAGACTTCGTGCAACTGCATTGTGATTTAACCGACTTATATTCTGAATCATACACTCAAAATAAATATCAGCAATATCTGCCGTGACTTCACGGCACAATGAGTAAATGTATATTGCCGCTTCCTCATATCGAGACTCTGACATATATAGGCCAAGAATACTTAGGAAGGTAAGCGTTGTTTCATTCTTATACCATCTTACCTGCTCTCTACACATTTCCCACAATGAGTCGGCATTAGCAGTAACAAAGGGGTATAATAGATTCCAGTCATGCAGCAGAACTTGTTTAAACGTTTTTTGATCGCCAGCAAGCATAAAAAGTTTAACAGCTTGATATGCAAGATTGCCATCGTCACCAATATGCGCATATTTGTATAGCAGCAATGCCGTCTCATTTCGTGATAAAAGCATGTGCGTATATGAACCATAAAGGAGCGACGAAAGGAAATAATTTGCAACATTGGAGAGCGCTTTTCCTAGATTAGTACCAAAAAAAGTAGTATAACGCGAAGCCGTTTTTAGTTTTATTTCTTCTGCCAACATATCTTGAAATGCAGTTTTTAGATAGCGATCTGCAACGGGAAGATACGGAATAGTTTGACTGAGATCAAGTTGCTTTTGCGCCTCTGTTGTAAATGACCATTGATGAGTTTCTTGCAAAGACAGCATTTCAAAAGTTCGACAATCTATCAATATATCTTGAACCAGCCACGCCAATGACGTATTGTCTTTTAAAATATCTAATGCTTTTCGCTCCTCATTCAATGCTGCAGTTAGATTGCCATCTAACGCGTAAAAAATCGCATCCAAACGATGACTGTACCATGTATTATCAGGCTGAAGATTCTGATAGTACTCAACTAATTTCGTCCCATGCAGCGTTTTATCCAGCCCCGCTCCTGCAATCAGCCAGTCTAAAGCCGCATCCATAATAAAGCATAATTCGCCAGAAGGGGGCGATTGATTTCTGGATAAGTGAATATCCAACAGCTTACCTAAGTGAGGCATAAATCCAAAGAATCGTGACGTTTCTTTCCTAGAAAATACAGATTCTTCTAATTTTGAATTAGAAATTACAATATCAACTGTCTCATTAACCGGCTCTGCTTGAGTATGTGTTGCCAAGTAGTACTCAATTATATTCTCTATAACATGCTTATAAATTGCACGGTCTAGCTCTGGCCCAACAGTATATTTGCCACAGTATGTACATAAATCGTTTTTTTGAATGTACCTTCTTAGTTTCTCTACCTTATCGTTTTCTTTATCACCTAAAAAGTATACCAGCATGGGTTTGCGATATTTTTCTGCAGTAATAAACTCTGTTTCTGTTCCAAAGCGCAACTCATTTTTAATTAATAACACAACAATATTGGAGCGGATGACTTGCTGCATGAATCGCTGCGTTGAAGGCAACTCAGATGGACTATCCTCGATAATAAATGGACTCAAGAATGGACAACTTTTCAGCGTTTCTTTTATTCGCCGACGCAGAGGTTCCCATTGAAAGCCGTTTTCTTCATTCTGTGCAGAACTGATGAATACGCGAATCCTCTCATCGGGTAATAAATCACAACACAAATCTTTCATATATTCTCCTGTTCTCACTTAAAGAATTCTTCTGAAACATATTTCCTTAATTAAGCACTTTGAAGTTCCGCTACTAAAATAATTTTAAAATCGAATTGGTATTAATGATTTGTATATTTTCACATTTCCAATTTCCGAATTCGCTAGCAGTTCACGAACACTTTCTTTCGCAATATCAAATTCGACCATGGGTGCAATGGTTATTCTGGAAATTGCTTGTTTAGGGATTGAAACCGTTAAATATGGAACAATTAACCCCTGCTTGGAACAAAAACCCTGTTCCATTTTACGATTATACGGCCCTTCATATTTTTGGGCTTCTTTCTTATTACGAGGAATGCGACCATCATCTATTTCAATAACGAATCGAAATTCTTCTTCTGATTTAAACTTCTTATGTTTGTAAAATGGTCCACGAGAATAAATATAGTAGTATAAAGCTAATTGGGCTTGTTCAAAAGAATAATCCCCATGCCGGAAAGACGAATTGGTGGGGTTTGTCAGACCAAACTCTATACTGTCTGCAAGACGTTTGATTTCTGCAAATTGCACATTTTTCTCATAGAGAACATTTCCATAGTATACCGTAAAAGCGTCTGCTCTAGACTCACTTGGAACATCGAATGCTTGTAGCAAATCAGATATGCGGAGACCAATATTATATCCTTGATACGATCCGTTGTTTACATAATAATTCCACATGTTAAGAGAATCCGTCTCATTGCATGCGCAGAAAACAAATAAACGACCATTTTTATATGGGTGATAGCGGATTGTTGAATAGCTAATGGACGTTGTTTCCAATTCCTTTATTTGTGCAAAATCGTTCCCTTTCAAAAGCTTATTAATTACTTCGTTAAACAGAGGATATTCATTGCGATAGGAATCCATAAAGTCCAACAGCAATTTTACAAAATAAATTCCCTCTGATTTGTCATTCAGATAGCGGATATCTGTAAACCGAAGCGTTTGACTTTGAATGATTGAAAGGAATGCGCTTGGCGAGGTGTAGTGATATACAATTTTGTTTAGGACATCATCTTCCTCATTGTTACGGGACGAAAAACTTTTGATTAGGGGGGAATGGAATATGAGTTTATAGTCGGTTGTAGTTCTTTTGCCTGCTATATTGTTTAGATTCATGTTATTCATAACAATTCGTATCCCTTCAGTTATTTCTCTCTATGGACACAAGCATAAGCGGAACAATGCGTCTGTTGAACTACATTTTCCACCAATTATGATAACATATGTTTCTACCAAAGAAAAGAGGGGACGCATATTTGACCTTTTATAAATTGTCTGTCAAAAAGTTTGCGGGATATTTGATGTAGAGATATCTGAAATACAGTCAACTCATATTGATCCGTCTATTCCCCCCATTCCTTTTTCTCAAATAAAACTCACAGAAGAAGTTTTCTCAGTAGCCGTTGGATATAAGAGCGCAGACAAGCAATAATAGGGTGCTTGCCTGCGCTTTTACATAGAAAGCCGTTATAAATTCTTCAATGTTACACGCGCCGCGTAACCAAACCTCTTATGATTTCATCACCGGCCAGCTCACTTGTCCGATAGATCTTCTGACAAAACGGCGTCAAGCTGAAATCCATGCCGGGAGTGCCAGCGTCGAGCAGAATGCCGGTCACGGTGAATTTTCGGGCAGCCTGCTCCTTATGGAGTTTTGTCAGATAGTCCTCTGGCAGCTCACACAGGCCGTCGGTCAGAAATACAATGTCGGCGTTTTCAAAGCCGGTGTCCATGAGCTGGATCGCCTCATCCAAGGGACGCTCAAAATCTGTGCCGCCGTCGAGGAATGTCTCGGCGGCATTCATCTTATCCTGCACGGAATACTGCCCAGGCAGAAAAACGTCCACCTTGCACGAGGTAGAACCGGCAAAATGAATGAGCGCGAATTTGCGCCGGTTTTCTGCGGCAATATCCAGCAGCGTCAGCGCTACGGCCTTGCCCCATGCGGCAGCGTCGCCGCGCGTGG
>ERZ859738.496-NODE-496-length-26329-cov-7.350765_pt1 | contig 26329 bp, 19 predicted proteins | sample MGYA00510122_ERZ859738 | MGnify/ENA primary metagenome ERZ859738 (study PRJEB30046, sample SAMN00715139) | human gut metagenome | study: EMG produced TPA metagenomics assembly of the A metagenome-wide association study of gut microbiota in type 2...
ATCGCCGAGGGGGGCCGCTCCGACGGCGCCGGGCCCGAAGGGAGGTGTAACGAATGTCGGATAACTGGGTTGTGCAGAACCTGGAAAATGCACTGGAGGTTTGGAACGATAAGCTGTCGGAAATCTGGCAGCTGATCACGCAGTCACCGCAGACATTCAAAGGTGGCTCGATTTGGTCGATTATTTGCAGCATCCACGGAGCGCTGCAGGCCATCGGCTATGCTCTTCTGGTTCTGTTCTTTGTGGTGGGAGTCGTAAAGACCTGCGGCTCCTTTGCCGAGCTGAAAAAGCCGGAGCACGCGGTGAAGCTGTTCGTCCGTTTTGCGATTGCTAAGGGCCTGATTACCTACGGTATGGAGCTGATGATGGCGATTTTGGAGATTATCCAGGGCGTGGTCAGTACGATCATGAATTCCGCCGGCTTTGGAAGCCCGCAGGCAACGGTGCTGCCGCAGGAGATCATCACGGCGGTGGAGGATTGCGGCTTCTTTGAGTCCATTCCCCTGTGGGCTGTGACGCTTATCGGTGGACTGTTCATTTGGGTGCTGTCCTTCGTGATGATCATGAGTGTCTATGGCCGCTTTTTCAAAATGTACATGTACACCGCGCTTGCGCCGGTTCCTCTTTCCGCCTTTGCCGGAGAGCCTACGCAGAACATCGGCAAGAGCTTCTTGAAAAGCTATGCGTCGGTGTGCCTGGAGGGAGCGATCATCGTTCTGGCCTGCATCATCTTCTCCGTGTTTGCGTCCAGCCCGCCTGTTGTTGATCCGAATGCAGCTCCGGCTTCTATGGTGTGGAGCTACATCGGCGAGCTGATTTTCAACATGCTCATTCTGGTCGGCGCAGTGAAGATGGCAGACCGACTTGTGAAGGAGATGATGGGCATTTAATTCGAAATTGAGAAGCAAAAATCAAAAATTTTGATTTTACAGGTTGTATTTCTGAAAAATCGGTGGTATACTATAGATGAAATATACGGAGGTGATTTTAATGCTGATTGAATTTCGCTTCAAAAACTATCGTTCCTTTCGGGATGAGGCTGTGCTTTCCATGGAAGCGACCGGACTGAGTTCCTTCAAAAGTTGCTTGATTCCGCTGTCGTCTACAGTAAAGCTGCTTCCTGCCATTGCAATTTACGGCAAAAACGGCGGTGGTAAGAGTAATGTGATTCGTGCCTTTTGGCTGGCCGTTCAGTTTATCCGAAATGCGCAGAGAACGCAGCACGAGCGCGCCGCGATTCCGGTCAATCCGTTTGCGCTGAATGACTACTCCAAGGATGAACCTACGGAGTTTGCATTTGAGTATACTTCTGGCGGCGTGAAATATTGGTATGGCTTCGCCGCTACGCGCGAGAAGATTTACGCAGAGTATCTCTACCATGCGCCGAAGGGGCAGAAAGCTTTGGTGTTTAAGCGTACAGAGCAGCACTTCGATTTCACAGAGGATAAATCAAAGCGAGCGCTGATCGGCGAAATGGTCGCTGAAAACCAGCTGTTCTTCTCAGTGGCATGCACCATGAACGATGCGGCTTGTGTTGCTGCTATGCGGTGGTTCCGGGATCAGGCGTTCTTTTCGCGGGATTATTCTGATATTCCCCGGCAGTTGATCGAGTATTCGGAAGATAAGAATATGCTGAGGGCAATTTCAGATTATGCAAAGGCAGCAGACTTGGGCATCTTGGATATGCAGTTTGAGTTCAACAGCAATGAGATTCAAGATGACGAAAGCCTTCCGGATAACATCCCGGAGGGGATCAAGGCTGCACTGGTGCAGTTTATGCATACTCTCGCCGAAACCTCCAACAATGGAGAAGTACACTTGAAAATGGGTGAGGTTTCCGCAAAGGCCAGCCACCAGGGTGAAAACCGTGATGGCCGGAAGGCGACCTATTCGCTGGAGCTTTCTGATGAGTCGGACGGTACCAGAAAGCTGATGGCACTGGCACCTGCAATCGAGTCTGCGCTGCGCACCGGTGGCATCTTACTGGTGGATGAGCTGGAGCGTGAGCTTCACCCCATGCTGGTGAACTATATCATCGCAAAGTTCCAAAGCAAGACCACAAATCCGAATGGCGCACAGATCGTTTTTACAACACACAATACGGAGTTGATGAATCTGGAGCTGCTGCGAAAGGATCAGCTGTATTTTGTTGATAAGCGTGACAAAGACGGCGCTTCTGAGTTGTATACGATCAGCGAGTTTTCCACCCGAACGACGGAGAATATCCGCAAAGGGTACCTTGTTGGCAAATACGGTGCAACCCCAGATGTTGAAATCGAGGAGGTGGAGTAAATGCCACGTCCTACAAAAAAGAGCAAACCATATATCGTGGTGTTCTGCGAGGGGGAAAGTGAACAGGTCTACACGGACTTTCTGAGAAAAGAATTCAAAGATGTTGCGTCCATCAAGCGGCCAAGCTCCACCGGGCTTTTTGAAGAAGCGGACAGCAAATTTCAAAAGGACAAAGCCTATCAAGGCTACGCCGAAGTCACAGATGAGATTTGGTTCTTTTTTGATGTGGAAACAAAGGATATTGGCTCATGGGATGCCCGCATGAAGATCATCAAGCGGCTTCGCTCACTGCGAAAAAGGCCTGGGATCAAGGTCCGCCTTCTGATGACGACAGGCTGCATTGAGTATTGGCTGATGCTACATTACGACATGTATGCGCCATCAATTCAAACCGTTGCCGAAAAGCAACGGGTGATGGATCGCTTGCTGGCCAAAGAACCGAATTACCGGAAGGGTGATGCTGCGGTAACAGCGAAGATTGCGCAGAATTATCCTACGGCAGTTATCAATGCGCGGCAGACGGTTTCTAATTTGCGTCAGCATGGGTTGCCCGGCTTGGAGGACACAGACGAGCGAAACCGCTGGCTTTGTCAGAAATGCCTGACTTTTTCCACTGTCTATGAAGCAATCGACTTTTTAACCAGCCTGCAATAATCATTTATCAAAGTGCCATAGGAGAAATCCGATGGCACTTTTTCTGTCTAAACCTAAACCGCCCGATAAAACCATGTAGGGAACTGTTGACTCCGTACTTCTACAGTAAAGTTCCCTACACAAGACTTTGACGCCTTCCAAAAGGAGGGCGTTTTTCTTATCTGAAACAGAAGGAGGTATCCTCTTGGAGGTCAAAATCAATAGAGAGATTCGGAACTATACCGAGTCTATGTTTTTCGGACTGTCCCTCAGACAGTTCGTTTTTTCTTTACTGGCTGTTGGCGTTGCGGTGCTTTTGTACTTTGTTTTGAAGCCCTATGTGGGATCCGAGACAGTTTCGTGGATGTGCATCCTTGGTGCTGCACCCTTTGCGGCAATGGGCTTTGTGAACTACAACGGCATGACCGCAGAACAATTTGTGTGGACTTGGCTCCGGAGCGAAATGCTGGAGCCCAAGCAAATCAAGTTCGAGCCGGTGAATATCTACTACGAGGCGTTGAAAGGCGCTATCGATGAACGCGAAAAGGAGGTTTCCAAGCACAATGATTAAGAGCATCAAAGCGATCCTTGCACAGGACAAGGAAAAGTTTAAGGTTCCGAGAAAAGTGCAGGACCTTATTCCCATCAAGAACATCTGGCCGGATGGCATTTTCAAGGTTGGGAATAAGTTCTCTAAGTCCTTCCGATTCTCGGATATCAACTATCTGGTGGCGAGCCGCGAGGACAAAGAGAGCATGTTTCTGACATACTCGGAGCTTCTGAACAGCTTGGACAGCGGAGCTACCACGAAGATCACCATCAACAATCACAGACTGAACAGATCGGATTTTGAGGAATCCATCCTGATGCCCATGAAGCAGGACGGGCTGGATGAGTACCGCAAGGAGTATAACGATATGCTTCTGGACAAGGCGACGGGAGCAAACGGCATTACGCAGGAAAAGTATATTACCATCACCGTGGCCAAGAAGGACATCGAGGAAGCACGGGCATATTTTGCGAGAATCGGAGCGGATTTGACCACCCATTTCGCAAACCTGGGTTCCAAGTGTGTGCCCCTGAACGCCGTTGAGCGGCTGCGCATTCTCCACGACTTTTATCGCCCCGGTGATGAGGCGGCATTCTCGTTTGATATGAACCGGAAGGCGCGTCTGGGGCATGATTTCCGTGACTACATCTGCCCGGACAGCGTAGAGCGTACTGCGGATCATATCAAGCTGGGCGAGAAATATGCCAGAGTGCTTTTCCTCAAGGACTACGCCAGCTATATCAAGGACAGCATGTTCTCGGAGTTGACCGAGCTAAACCGCAATCTCATGCTCTCCATTGATGTGATTCCCATTCCCACCGATGAAGCCGTCCGTGAGGTGGAGCGCCTCTTGCTGGGCGTGGAAACGAACATCACCGGCTGGCAGAGAAGGCAGAATCAGAACAACAATTTCTCCGCTGTTGTTCCCTACGACATGGAACTTCAGCGCAAGGAATCCAAGGAGTTTTTGGACGACCTGACTACCTGCGATCAGCGCATGATGTTTGCGGTGGTCACAATGGTAATTACCGCAGACACCAAGGAACAGCTGGACCTGGATACGGAAACGGTGCTGTCTACAGCGAGAAAGCACATGTGCCAGATGGCGACGCTGAAGTATCAGCAGACGGATGGACTGAATACGGTGCTCCCCATCGGTACGCGAAAAATCAATGCCTTCCGAACTCTCACCACGGAGAGCCTTGCGGTGCTGATGCCTTTCAAGGTGCAGGAGATCATGGATAAGGGCGGCATTTACTTCGGTGAAAACGCCATTTCCCACAATCTCATCATGTGCAACAAGGCAAATCTCCTGAACCAGTCCGCATTTCTGCTCGGTGTCCCCGGCTCCGGTAAGTCGTTCTCGGCAAAGGAGCTGATCACCTTCCTCATTCTGAACACCAACGATGATATTCTGATCTGTGACCCCGAGGGAGAATACGCGCCGCTTATTGAAGCTATGGGCGATCTCGGCTCGGTGATCCGTGTGTCTGCCGGCGGCAGAGACAGACTGAATGCCATGTATATGGTGGACGGGTACGGTGAAAACAACCCCATTGTCGTAAAGTCCGAGTTCATTATGTCTCTGATCGAGCAGATCGACAAGAAGGGCGTCGGCCCGCAGCACAAGTCGATCATCGACCGCTGCATCACCAATGTGTACCGCAATGCGGTAGACACCGGGACGATCCCCACCCTTTGTACCCTCCGCGATATGCTGCTGGAACAGCCTGAACCCGAAGCAAAGCAGATCGCGCTGTCCCTTGAGCTCTATACCACCGGTTCTCTGGACATCTTCGGCAAGCAGTCCAATGTGGACCTCGACAAGCGTGTCGTGGTGTTCGACATTCACGGTCTCGGTTCCCAGCTTAAGCCCACCGGCCTGCTGGTGATCACGGACACCATGCTCAACCGTGTGACGCTGAACTGGAAGAAGGGCAAGCGCACCCATGTCTTTATTGACGAGTTCCATGTGGTGTTCGAGAACGAGTTCTCGGCGCAGTTCTTCAACTCCGCATGGCGACAGTTCCGTAAGCGCAACGCATACCCCACGGCAATTACGCAGAATGTGGAGTATCTGCTGGATTCCGTTCAGGCCAGCACCATGCTTTCCAACTCGGAATTTGTGGTCATGCTGAACCAGGCTGCCTCCGACAGAGGGCAGCTTGCCAAGCTCCTGAACATCTCCAATGAGCAGATGAGCTATATCACCAATGCCGACGCCGGCTGCGGACTGATTAAATACGGCTCTGCGCTGGTGCCCTTCATCAATCGGTTCCCGCGGGACACCAAGCTCTATCAGCTTATGACCACGCGCCCCGGCGAGGGCAAATTTGCAAGAGGACGGGATTAACCCCGTCCTCCATTCTTTTGGGAGGAATACAAAATGAAAAAGAAAACCCTTGGAATCATCATCGTTTCCGTTCTCGGTGCGGCAGCGATTTTTTGCAGCGCCATGTTTACGCATCAGTATCTTGATGCAAAGAACAGCAAGGCAGCATTTGACGATCTGACAAATCTGATTACGGAAATCGACGAGCCGCAGAAGGACGCCGGAACGGAGGAGGAATCTGGCCTGAGCGCAGAAGAACTGGCGGCAGCAGAGGCGGCGCTGACCCGTGAAAAGTATGCGGCGTTGTTTGCGCAGAACAACGACTTTATCGGATGGATCAGAATTGATGGTACGAATGTCAATTACCCCGTCATGCAGACTCCGAACAAGCCGGACTTCTATCTGAAGCGCAGCTTTGATAAATCATACAGCGACTACGGTGTTCCGTACATCGACGAGGCCTGTATGACCGGGATCAGCAACAACCTTGTGATTTACGGTCATCACATGAACGACGGCTCTATGTTTGCCGACCTCTGTAAATACACCGACGCCGATTTCTGCAAGGAGCATCCGACGATTGCCTTTGACACGCTCTCCAACCTCGGCAAATATGAGGTCGTTGCCGCTTTCAAATTCAATACGAACCGCGAAACCTTCAAGTACAACGAATACACGCTGATGTATGAGGACCAGTTCGACGAGTTCATGGAGAATGTCCGCGCAAGACAACTCTATGACACGGGCGTTACTGCCGAATACGGAGATCAGCTTTTGACCCTTTCCACCTGCGAATATACCTATCCCAACGGTCGCTTCGTTGTCGTAGCGAAGAAGGTGTGACTTGTCTGCTCTGAAGGGAGGCGATGGCTTTGGGCAGGATAAAAACAAGAGAGAGCGTTAAGGATATCAAGATTCTTGATAAAGCGGCTGTTGTCTCCGAGCGCATGAAGACGGCGCTCGTCCGTTCCAAGGATCAGGCGGAAAACCTGATGGACGACGGACAGATTTCCCCCTCCGAATACGCGGAGGACAAAATCCGCTATGCCGCTGAGGATGTGACCGATCAGGTTTGGCACGAGGTCTCCGACCAAACGAAAAAAGCCATTGAAAAAGGCAAGGAGGCGCACCGGGAGCACCGCAATGAAAAGCGCATCCACAAAAATAAAGAACGGGTTCGCCGCTATGAGGAGGAGCTGCGTAGGGGCGCGCCAAGCAGAACGCCGCGAGAGGAGGCTGCACGGCAGGCAGCGCGGCAAAATACGGAGGCCACACGGACAAGCATCCGGCGCAGACGAAATCAGACCATCAAATCTGCGGAGCGTACCGAGCGCACCATCAAGCAGTCTGCTCGCTCTACTGGGAAACAGACCGTAAAAGCCGGTGCAAAGGGAACGGTAAAATCAACAGAGAGGGCCGTAAAGACTGCGGAGAAAACCTCCAAGGCTGCTATCAAAACCGCAGAGGCAACAGCGAAGGCAACGCAAAAGGCAGCGGCTGCGGCTGCAAAGGCCGCTCAGAAAGCGGCGGAGATTGCCCGCCAGACTGCCATTGCCGCCTACAAAGCGGCTGTTGCGGCGGCAAAAGCTGTTGCGGCGGCAATCAAGGCCATCGCAGCGGCGATGAAAGCACTGGTTGCGGCTATCGCTGCCGGTGGCTGGGTTGCGGTCGTGGTCGTCGTGGTTATCTGTCTTGTTGCCTTGATCGCCTGCTCCTGCTTTGGTATTTTCTTTTCAAGCGAGGATACCGGCTCAGAAAAGACGATGCGGCAGGTCATTCAGGAAATCAACATGGATTACCAGAACGAGCTGGATGCCATTAAGGATTCCGTTGAATACGATGCGCTTGAAATGTCCGGTTCTCGGGCCGTGTGGCCAGAGGTGCTGTCAATCTATGCCGTCAAGACGACCTCCGATCCGGATAATCCCCAAGAGGTGGCAACCATCACTCCGGAAAAGGAACAGCTTCTGAAGGATCTGTTCTGGGAGATGAACGAGATCTCCCACCGGACGGAAACAAAGACAGAAACGGTTATTGTGGAGACGGATGACGGAAACGGCAATATCCTTGAGGAAGAGGTGCAGGAGACGATTACGACGCTCTATATTACTGTCAGCCACAAGACGGCGGATGAGATGGCTGCGCAGTACGGTTTCAATGAGGATCAAAAGCAGCAGCTTGCAGAACTGCTTGCGCAGGACAGCAGCATGTGGGCGACGGTGCTTTACGGAATCTATGGAGTGGATGACCAAATCGTTGCCGTGGCGCTGTCGCAGGTGGGCAATGTGGGCGGAGAGCCCTATTGGTCATGGTACGGCTTCGGCAGCCGCGTGGAGTGGTGCGCCTGCTTCGTCAGCTGGTGTGCGAACGAATGCGGCTATATCGACACCGGTGTCATTCCGAAGTTCGCAGGCTGTGTCAACGGTGTCCAATGGTTCCGGGAGTGTGGGCAGTGGGCGGATAACGCCATGGAGCCCTCGCCCGGCATGATTATCTTTTTCGATTGGGATAACAGGGGCAGCTCTGGTCCGCAGGACGGCCAAGCCGATCATGTCGGTATCGTCCAGAAGGTCGAAAACGGCATCGTCTACACCATTGAAGGCAACTCCGGCGACAGCTGCCGCGTCAATCAGTACCCGGTTGGCTATTATGAAATTCTCGGCTACGGTGTAGCCGCCTACTAAGCAGAACACGGTGTCACCCTTCATCGGGTGGCACCGTGTTTTTTCATTGATTTTTGTATTTGTCCATTTCCTGAAGCATTTTATAGAGTTGCTTCTGCTCTGCCTCGTTCTTAGAGGCAACCAAGTCATAGCATTTGGCCGCAATGTTGTCGCCGCCGCTCTTTCCCAACTTATCGAATAGCTCGGACAGTGAAATATCCATAGCTGATGCAATCTTCTCAACGCTTTCCAGAGTGGCGTTTTTCTCACCACGTTCCAATTGCCCGATATATGTGGGATGGCAGCCGGCAAGCTCGGCTAGTTTTTCCTGGCTGAGTCCTTTTTGCGTCCGGTAGTTTCTGATGCGTTGCCCAATGATCTTTGCGATATCACTCATTCCCCTCGCCTCCATATATAGTCTATAAATATCGCTTTGGCCAATCCATAGACTATTGATATTCAAAAGGCCGGGATATATACTATAGATATTATTTCTCAAATTTCGGCATTTATAGTATTCGAGAGGAGTGCGAAGTTTATGCGCTCAAAAACAGTTTGCTTCACCGGGCATCGGGAATTGCCGACAGATGATCTGCCCGAAATCTCCAAGCGCTTGGAGGATACCTTGGCCACGCTGATTGAGCAGGGCTATCGCTATTTTGGTGCAGGCGGTGCCTTGGGGTTTGATACTCTGGCAGCGCAAGACTCCCGCCGGCAGCCCAGGCGGTCCTCCGCCTGCGGGAGCGTTATCCGCAGATTCGGCTGATCCTTGTACTGCCGTGCCTTAACCAAACTCGGGGCTGGCCACAAGCGGATATCGACACCTACGAAGAGATCAAGCGCTGCGCAGACAAGGTGACTTACACCTCGGAGCACTATTTTCAGGGCTGTATGCAAAAACGCAATCGGCATCTTGTGGATAACAGCAGCGTCTGCATTTGCTATCTGACGAAACCCACCGGCGGCACGGCATATACCGTTAATTATGCCTCGGAGCATGGGCTAACGATAATCAATATTGCTAAATAGCTATCGAATAAAAGATCATATGCCCTTCTCACATGCAACTAAACTATTACCGAAAAAGGTGCGACTATTTTACTGCACCTTTTCTCTACTTGAGCTGTAATTCAATCAAACCTATTGAAAACCGCGTATAAGAATGGTATAATATACAATGTATTTTTATGCCGATGAGATGGCGATGCTAATCCGCACTGTATGGAGGTATCACATGAAGGTTCGCTATGATAAGCTGTGGAGGCTAATGAAGGACAACAAAATGAAAAAAAGCGATTTATCAAGAGCTGCGGAAATAAGCTCCTACGCGATGACAAAGCTAAATAATGATCGCCCTGTCAGCATGGAAGTAATGATCAACCTCTGTAAAGTCTTTCACTGTGACATAGGAGATTTGATGGAAGTAATCGAAGAAGACTAATTGGAGGCATTATTATGGACATGGATCGGGTTAGAATAGCCGATGTGATTACAACTGAATACTCGGACTTTCTCTCCTTTTGTTCCGCGTCTGGGAAGATATTTATTTCAGAATTAACGAATGTTGATTTTGTTGCTTTTAGAACGAGTTCCGGGCAATCACGCGACTATATAAAATCGATAAGAACAATGCTGGACAATCCAATTGTTGTTGCGACTACTGAAGTTGACGCCATCCAGAAAGGTTCGGAGAGCGAAAAAAATGAGTTGCAGGGAGCCTTTTCTGGCGCGGGTAAATACCTCGCTCTTAAAGATCAGTCAACGCCGTCTAAAACAGAATCCACTTCGTGGATACAGCCGAATGAACAGCCTGTAAAAAATTTAGAAGTTGCTCTTGATGAGACCAGTTGTTCTGATAGGAAAAATGCTACCGAGAATGAAACGGCTGATAGAACGACAGAAGAAATTGTAGTTACATCAACAGGAACCGAAACTACTGCTTCGAGTTCAACAGGGCCTTCTGATGACAATGAATATACACTCGCATACCTGTTTGATGTAAAACCTTCGTGGTTTGAAGATATAGGCATTATTGCGCTCAATTTAGGTGTTCGCCCGACAAACTGCTTAAACAGTGCAAAGATTAGGACGATTGCTGAAGTGTTGGCCAGAACCACCAACGAGTTAAAATCCATTAAAAACATGGGCGTGAAGTCGGTCAACGAGATAGTACAAAAAGTTAAGGATTATGTGTCTGATCCTGCAAATTTTGATGTGGCAACTATCTCAGATGTTTCCAATCACACCCCAAAACATGAGCGGATAGAACTTGACCCTGCATTCAAGAGCGCTCTTGAAGCTATGCTAATGGGTGATGAGTACTCAACAGATGGGTTCAGTGACAATCAAATGGGGCATTTTGAAAAACTGAAAGATGCTTCAGAAACTGTGGGAGAAGATATTTGTTTTGAGGCATATCTAAACCCAGAATATGCACTCACTATATGCAATGCCCTTATGGAGTTCGCTACACCATATATTCAGTATAGAAATGCTATGAACGAAGCAGTCCAAAAAATCGGGAATTTGCCAGACTCCATGCGTCAGCTAAAGGCAATGCCGTTTATCAGGGCTTACTCTGCAACGGCTGGTGAAAAGCTGTCATACCTTTTGTCTGAATGTTCAGATGATACGACTGTTGAGCGTATTCCGCTTCTCTATGAGAAATTGAGAAAAGAAGAGAATATGGCTGTGCTAACATCTGATACGAATAAGTTTCTCGGATGGCTCAACTTTGATGTTTTCACGCTTATTTCTTCTATCTCAGCGAACATTCGTAGTATTCTCGCCGGAAGAAACGAGAGAGCAATAGAGATATTTGCGCTTCGGTCTAAAGGCGAAACACTTGAAGCAGTAGGTTCCCTGTATGGCGTAACACGCGAACGCATTCGACAAATAGAGAGCAAAGTCCATAGGACCTTCTGGAATGTATATGAGAAGCAGAAATATGATCTCATTATGCTCGTCTATGCATTGCGGAAGGGAGATAATGTTCTGCACTTTGATGAATTGAAGAACACGGTGGGGGACGAGTTCGCAGCTGTTCTTTGGGCTTGCATAAAGCATAATCAAGAGCATGAGCATTATTACTACTCTAAGACTTTGGATGCTATCGTAGTTAAGACGGATGATGCTGAAAATATGAGCGAGGCCGCTCTACTTTCGACGATAGATGCCCTTCTTACAACACTACCTGATGTGATGCTAGCTTCAGAGAAGGAAAGCACTATTGCAGAACTGGCAGAAAAAAATTCAATTCCAAAAGAGGCGTTGAATAGCGTCTTTGATAGCATTTATCAGCAATCAGAAAATTTCCTGCATAGAGGTCGTCTTACGGTTGTGTTTATGTGTGAGTATGTTCTGAAAAACCGCTTTCAGGCAGGCTTTAAAATTGCAGATGACTTTGAAGCAGATCGGTTTAGGCAGTACATGGTTGAACTCTTCGGGACATGTGCAAAATCTATTACTACGAGAGCTATAGATGCTGATGTCGGTAGACTTGGTGTACTTTGCGACCGTGGAAAGTATATCCACCCAGATTATTTGGTTGTGGACCCAAGCGTTATCGATACCATAAACGATTATATTGAGGTGTCCCCGCGTTCACTCATTCCGTATGGCGAACTCTTTGATGCGCTAAAAGAAAAGTTTGATGGCACACAGATTACAAACAGATTTCTCCTTCAAGGAGCATTGAAGAAGTATGGGTGTAGATTTAGTACGGGCAGAGATTTTGTTCGCAAAACCAAATCGGTAACTTTTGTGGATGAACTCGAATCATTTGTTTCAGACCGTGGCATCGTACATAAGTCAGAGATTTTCGCGGAATTTACATCGCTTGGAGAGGCGGGGCTTGGCCAAGTCGTGTCCAGGAGCGCAAATGTATTCAGTATAGACAATGGTTATTATATCCATGCAGAGCAGTTTGATATTCAGCCGGAAGATTATGAAATGCTTCGCGGCTATTTAAGCGAGGCGTGTAAAGAAATTCCGGTTAATATCAGATCTGTTTATGATGCTGTTGCTGAACAATTCCCAGAATTCATGTATCGCAATGACTTTGAGGATCGCAATAAACTCTTTGCTGCTTTGAACTATATGTTCAGAGAAGAGTTTAGTTTTTCTCGCCCCTATATTTCAAAACTTGGAGTCAACGATATTTCGAATCGAAGCGTTATTCTGCAGCATATCGAGGACTATGACAGCATTGAGATAGAGGAACTGATTGACATTTGCGATGAGAACGGTATCCACTATGTTGCTCCCGCATATTTATGTCAGATGATTGCACCGGACTTCATCCGAGTTAATCGAACCACTCTGATGCGTCGTGAGCTTACCGGAATTACAGATGAAGTGATAGAGCAGGCGAATAGCATTATACGTGATCTTCTCGAAGTAAATGGATATATTGTTGGTTCGAAAGTTAACGATTTTTTGTGGTATCCGCAGATAGATATTGATTGGACCGAATTCCTCCTTGAGAACCTTATTGTACAGAGCAAGAAAATCAATGTGGTATATATGTTTGGTGACCCATTGCAGCATCCGAACGCTATTTATGTCGCAGAGGAATTCGGCAAGGATACATTTGACTCATTCCTGATAAAGATACTGACAGAAGAAGTCCATAAAGGATCTTTCACATCGAAGGTTGAGATGAGAGATTGGCTGCGCGAAGAAGGAATGATTGAGGCCAAACTCCCCAATTTCCTCGAAAGTGCAAAATACTTCTATGTCAACGAAACTGGTGTTCATTGCACTGGAGAGTAACCATAACAAACGGCGTGGTGCTGACAACTCATAGCGCCCGCTAAAGGTGAGGAAACAATTATGTATAACTACGAATGGGATATAGAAACTGGTGGATATATTCTTCTTCCGACGAAAATAACTGGCGTTACAAAAGAACTAAGACCGGTATTCTATGATGAACTTCATTTATTGGGGTTGGATAGGGATTATGGTTGGATAATTCCCAATGCAGAGAATCCCTTGATGTGGGCAGAAGGTAGAAGATACTTTTACCGCGGAGAGTTGGTCGCAGAAGCAACGGGGGGAGGTCTTTTCTCTGTTCCTGTATTAAAAAATGTTACTCGCAACATTTCTGTTGAGCCAGTGGACATTCATAAGTTCGTTGACAAAAATGAGAACATTCTTAACGGCTTAGTTCAACGGACTTTAAAGGATCTCTATGCGACCTTTGAAGAGTATAGAAACAAAGTTGATATGTCTTATGTAGCATTTAGCGGGGGCAAGGACTCCGTTGCTATGCTCGATATAGTTCAGAGAGCACTACCGCATGATTCATTCGATGTTGTATTCGGAGATACAACGATGGAATTAGGAGATACCTACAAGAATGTTGAAAAAGCGAAGGCGTTTTGGGGTGACCTGAATTGGCATATTGCGCGAACGGATTTTAATGCTACGGATTCTTGGAAATTTGTCGGTCCACCAGCAAGAACCATTAGATGGTGCTGTGGAGTTCATAAATCTGCACCTTCAGTATTGAAAATTAAAGAAATTCTCGCAGAACGAAAGAATTGCAAAATTGCTGATGTGAAAAACTTCAAGGTGCTAGCCTTTGTAGGGGTTAGAAAAGAAGAAAGCGAAGCTCGATCTACATATGAGATGGTTTCGGAGGGAAATAAACATGCTGTACAGATAAATTGTAACCCAATTCTTGAGTGGTCTTCTGGAGAGCTGTTTCTTTACACTTATGCACGAAACCTTCCAATCAACCGCGCTTATAGGTTTGGCTTACATCGTGTTGGGTGCATACTTTGTCCAATGTCATCCTCGTGGACCGATTTTATTCAGAATAGAGTTTATCCTGAAGAAGTTGCTCCATATATCAGAATTATCCGCGACAGCATTAATACATCTTTCAAGTCTGAAGATGAGTGGAAAGATTATATGGAAGCTGGTGGGTGGAAAAAGCGCGCAGGAGGAAAAATCTTAACATTTGGCGAAAACAGAGTAACTAATATTACTGATGGCGGAAAAGAAACCTTTGTAATAAGAAATGCCACCCAGTCGTGGAAAAAATGGATGATTACTCTCGGATCGTTTGTCGAGATAAGAAAAGGGGTATATGCGCTTCAACACGGATCAATCTCGGTTGAGATGGAGGTTCGTGAAGAGAAAGATAAAACTATCATTTCATTGCCAGTCCTGACTAAAAGCAAAGAAAATATTAGGTTTATGTATCTGTTTAGAAATGTTTTGTATAAAACTGCGTACTGTCAGAACTGCAAAGAGTGTATGGCTGAGTGTCCGAACGGATCATTGGTCATAACGAATGATGACATTGTGATAAATAATTGTCTTCACTGCGGCAGATGTCTTGACAGACAAAAAGGCTGTATTGTAGCAAGGTCAGTAATCACGGGAGGCGGAAATAATATGGACATCAAGAATATCGATCGTTATAAGACATTCGGATTTAGGCAGGAATGGCTTGAACTGTATCTTGAAGACCCAGCTGCATTTTGGGAAAATGATCGCCTGGGAGTCGATATGTTTTATGCCTTTGATAAGTGGGCGCGAGAAATTCTTTTGATAGATGAAAAAAAGGCACCATCGTCTTTCGTTGACAAGATGATAGAGCTTGGCGGTGACAGCCCGATTCTTTGGGGGTATTTCTATGTCAACATGGCATATAACTCTCCCATAGTCAATTGGTTTATTCGACATGTGAGTTTTGGCATGACTTATTCTAATGATAGTCTTATGTTAATGCTTGGAGATGAACTCAAAGAGCGGACAAGGAAAAACGCACTTACATCTCTTAAGGATACACTACGGAATTCTCCGATTGGTTGGCTGCTTGGTCAAGGGGAATTTGAAATGAAAGGTAAACAGATTTTATCTATTACAAAAAATGGATGGACAGAGCCTGATCCTATAGTAATTCTTTATTCTCTATATATGTTTGCAGAAAGAATGGAAGGTATGTACAGCTTTACTCTTTCTGATCTGCTCGAAGATAACGAAGAGAGAGCAGGATTGAGCCCTCGTGCTATTTTCGGTATTGAACGCGAAACACTAAAGCCGATTCTTCAGGGCCTTGCAAATAACTACAGCAGCTTTATTCAAGTAGACTTCAATAAAGGCGTCATGGAAAACATTGATTTGCCTGCCGGCAAAAACGGTAAAAAGGCGATTGATGTGCTCTCGCTGGTTTGAGGAGGATAAGACAATGGCGGTAAGATTGTATAACGAATACATAAAGGTTGACCCCAATTTCATCCCGGTGTTTAGCCGGAATAGTGACAGGACCTATCCCGACAAATGGCAGTCGTTTTATCCTCACACCAGTTTCAAGAACATTCTCAAAGACATTATTGAGACACTGGAAAAGAGCAATGAAACAAAAGATCGTAGCATTTGGATGAGTGGTGCCTATGGTACTGGTAAAACCTATGCTTCATTCGTCATAAAACATATCCTTGAAGATAGCATTGACTCTATCACCCCGTATTTCATTCAGAATGGTATGGAGACTTTACTGGCACGAGTTAAGGGAGTTAGAGCAAAAGGGAGAATTCTTGTCGTTCAGCGTAGTGCGTCGGCTGGAATTAACACACAGGATAAACTCTTCAATGCGATTGTAGAATCTGTGCGAAGAGCGGTGTCGGATGCTGGACTTACATACACTGGAGCAGAAAGCCTTTCTGATAAGGTGCTGACGATTCTGAAGCATCCAGAGACATCCGCCTTTAATTTCCAGGGAGCATTTAACAAATACCGTGGCAAGTTCACTGAGTATAGCTCGGTAGATAGCATTATCAAAGACTTAGAGGAATTGGATCTCGAAGATAAACTGAGCCTTCTCGATACGATCATTGAGGTCGCAGCGCTTGAAGGTTTCAATTGGTCTATGTCTTCTGAGGATATTGTTGACTGGTTGGAGGACGTGCGGAAAGGCAACAATCTGTCTTCAATCGTCTTTATTTGGGATGAATTCACAGAGTATTTTAAGAATAATCAGAACAACATTACTGGCCTTCAGGAGATTGCGCAGGCATCTTCGCGCATCAGTTGTTATCTATTCTTGATTACCCACAGTTCTGCTGGACAACTTATCCAGGACAAAGGCTCCAAGGCTATTATTGAGGCGCGTTTTAAGCTCGATACCATAGAATTGGAAGAGAGCACTGCCTTCAAACTTCTTGGACAAGCATTAAGACACGAAGCTGATCTTGCTGATGAGTGGAAGCATACTAGCGAACAGTTATGGGACGGCGTTAAGCGTGGCAGCGTGGATGTCATCAAGAATAAGGATTATAATATTCAAGACGATGACTTTAGAGCCCTCTTGCCGATGCACCCTTATGCGGCGTATTTGTTGAAGTTTATTGCAAAGGACATTAGCTCCAATCAGCGAACCATTTTCCAATTCCTCAGCGGAGACTACTCAGGTGACAAAGACAAAACCAACTTCAAGTGGTTTATTGAGCACTTTGCGTTTGAGTACGGTAAATGGAACTATTTGACGGCGGATTACCTGTGGGATTACTTCTTCAAAACAAGTAACGTTGATCTTGATGCAGCTTTTATTCAAACGATCAGTCACTACAACAACTTCGCACCGCTTTGCGATGATCCTACCAACAAGCAGCTTGGTGATCGCAGACGTAGAGTGTTGAAGGTGACTTTGCTTCTTGCTGCCCTGCAAGCAAAGAACGGCGCAGAAGCAAGAACTGGTGCAACATCGTTGATGCGTCCAACCTTAGTGAACATCAAAGCCTGCTTTGCCGGGACGCCGCAGGAATCTACTGTTGAGCAGGATCTGAATTATTTTGCTTCAAAGGGTATCGTTGGTAAGATTGAAAGCGCAAAAGAAGTTCTCTTCGTCATGACTTCTGCTGCTATTGATACCGAGCGTATGAATCAGATTATTGATGAAACGCGTAAAGCAATCACTTTTGAAAAACTTGTTGCCGACTCCACATATGATGTTGCTAAGCAATTCATGCCAACTGATTACCTAAAGTGGAGAATGCGGATTATCAATGTGTCACCTGCAAATGCAAAGCAAGAGGCAGAGAAGGTTGATAAGTCCGAAAATCATATTCCGACATTTTTCTTGTTTGCAAAGAATGAAGCCGACCAAGGTAAGATTAAAGACACCGTTACAGCGATTTTTGATAAAGTTGGAGAGCGCTGTATCGTAGTTGACTTTAGCTCTTTGCCGTTTACTGACGCGTTGTTTTCAAAATTCATTGAGAGCAAAGCAAAAGAAAAGTATTTTTCTACAATCCCCAATCAGAAATCCCAGCTTGAGCTTGCAAAGAAAACTTCTCAGGAAGTCCTTAATGAATGGACAAGAAAATTGATTACAACATCTTTGTACATTTACTCTGCACCTAATAAGTCTGTTCAGAAAACTGGTGGCGCCAATTTAAGAAAGGAATTCAAAGAGATTAACGGCGAGTTCTTTGGCGCTGGACTTGAAGAAATCACGCAAAATGATAAGCTCTTTGCTGAAACCGGCTTCAAAGAGACTGTTGCTCAAATGGCAATGGGCAAGATAGATGTTCCTAACAACTATTCATATGTCAGAAACATCTCAGCAAAACTGCAAATGGATGGAATTTGGAGTACTCCGAAGTATTGGGAAGTCAAACCGTCGCATCCTGTTTCAAAGATGAAAATTGCAATTAATGAAATCATTGAGCAGAGCTTTGAAAAGAGCACAATGGTAAGTGTCACGGATATTTGGAAAGAACTCAGAAAACCTCCTTTTGGCCTCCTTCCGAATACCGGTTCTGTGTTTCTTCTTGGCTTCCTTCTTGGAGAGTACGCTGATAGCACCTATTACAAACGAGACACGAACAATAATACGGTGTCCCTTAACTACATTGACCTTAGTGAACTTATCTTCGGTGTCATAAAGAATCTTCCCAAAGCTCAGGGACAGTTTATTGTTAGGCAAACCTCCGAGCAGATGAAATTCTGTCAGATCACGGGTGAGATTTTTAAGATTGCGAAGGAGAAACGCAATTCTGTCGATGATATTGCCAAGAATATCAACATCTACCTGACAAATAACAAGTACCCGATGTGGGCCGTACGTTACTTCATTGAAGAAGAACTGTATGACCATGAGTATTGTGACGCTATGGTACAGCTCACATCACTCCTCTGCGAATTCATTAAGCCTGAATCAAAGATTGACCGCGAACGCTCAAAGGTTGTTGAAGATATTTATAAGCTGTATCAGCAGTATAACGCCATTGATGAGGTGTTTAGAGATATTCTTAGCGCCGAGAATATGAGAGCTGGCATGAATTATTACATTGCTCAGTACAAGCCTGAATTGATTCAAATTGCCAGCAATCTGAAGGTTGATGCCAAGGAATATCTGGAATTGTTAAATTCTAAGCTCTCGAATGATTCTTCCTACCTTTGGGAACTTGGAGATACTAACCGCCAGATTGATAATCTGTACATTGATCTGAAGCTTATTTATGACATCAACCGAGTTCTCACTACTAAACAAAAAACATATGTCGAAGCAAGAAAGGCACTCATCGAAAAACTTAACATTGTTAAGGTTCCTTATGCATTGCTTAAGGAACTGAGACCTGAGCTTATAACAATTGTTGATCAGTTTAGCTTAATTAAGGACAACGCTCAGTTTAACAAAGCCGAAACTGCGTCAACAATCGCTAATTTGGCAGATGATTTTGTTGAGTTCTTTAATAATCAGTACGAAGTATTCTGTAAAGCTCTTGATCGCGCATTGCACACAACTATCTCTGCCGATGAGTATGAGTATCTGTTTAACAAAGTGCCCTCTGGGACTCTTTACGAAGCGACAGATAAGTTCACTACTACCATGCAGCATGAACTAACCAACTTCCGTAAGTCAAAGAAGACACGGAAGATGTACGATGCATGGGAGAAGGCTACGAACAGCACCAGTCCGGCAGATTGGTCTCAGAAAAACGGTATTCCGGTACTCTGCCTGTTCACTGAGGATATTCTTACCGCGCAGAAGATTTTCGATGCCTTGAATAGAACATCGTATTTGCCGACAGAAAAGGATATTGATGATGCCATTGATTTCCTGCAGAGTGGAAAGCTTGGCATACTGAAAAACACTGACATCTGTGTTAAGAGATTTATAGACTTCTTTGCTGGCGAGTATGCATATGTCATTACCTCCGCCGATGAGTTGAGAGATCAGATTCGCGCTGCAACTGGGACAAAAGTTTATGACTGGTATGCTAAAGCGAATAGCTGTAAATCGAAGATTCGCCAGTTCGCCACAGAGCGCTATCAGTTAAAATATCGTTCCCAGGCGAAAGAGCGAGTCAGAAAGCTCACTGCGGAACAAGCACAAAAATACCTTGATGAGCTTATTGATAAAGACCCTCTGCTCGGAATCAATATCCTCAAGGGATAATCAAAGGAGGACACTATGACCACCTTTAAGGATTTGGAAAGCCTACAACTATTCTTGAAGCAAGACGCGAAACGCGTCTCGCTAAATCCTGTGCGCTTTATAAATGTCGATTCTATGGCTATGTGGATCGAGGTTAAAAAGTTTCTGCTTGCTTTGGCCGATGAGACGCTGCCCCTTTCCAAGTTCTGTGAAGGGAAAGATACAACTCCAAATATCAAACGTGTTAGTGCTGCTCTGAAAAAAGTCAAAAAGTCGCAGTTTGTATCTCCGTTGTCAGAATATTTGCGCATAATCCCTGAACAAGCTGAACCTGTAATTCAGAAGTTTATCAAGGCAGACTATCAAAACAATGATAACGGAAAACTCCGCATTTATTTCTTGATGTATAGAATGAAGAGCCTTCTTCGTACTGTACCTTCTGACGATCCAAGAGCCAAAGACTGCATTGTTTTGTTCGAGACGGATGAAGAGAGTGACTATAAACTCACCATTATTCAAAAAGATTTAGATGTTAAGTTGGCAGGTAATGAGATCGACGGATTTAGAAGCTATCTTGAGTATTGGGAAGCTAACCCCGACAAACCATTGATTTTGCACACCGGCAATGCTATCCACTTTGAAAAGAACCACTTCTTTGATGATGTTCACGTAATTGTGACATCCTACGATCTGATTAGGTATCAATATGGATTGCCAGCAAGTGTATTTGAAGAACTTGGAACGGACAATGATTGGAACAATCTTGTTCGAGTAATCATCAAAGAGGGCTCTTTTGAAGACGCCTGCCGATCCACGCTTTCCATAAATAGATATTCATCAAGTCTGTTTGAGAGATGGAATAGGTACAATTCTTTTCAAAAATGGCTTCTTTGGCTGTGGTCCAGACAGCAATCTGGAAAAAGCTATGAGATTGTAGCAGCAAAAGCGTGCAAATCTTCTGCTGAGTATTTAGACAATATCTATTGCTGTATTATTGATTATCTCAGAGACGATAAGTTTGAGCAGTTCTACAAGGACAGAAAACGGATTCTATCAGTAATGCAGGCGGTTCCTACAGAGCATTATTGGAATGAGCTGAGTTCTCTTAACAGGATTGATGCTCTTTCGTGCCTTACTTGTTTAACAGACGTAGAACAGAAAACTATCTTTGAAATAGTCGCTGAGTTTAGCTATCAGCAAAGAAAAAGCGTTCTCTCTATCCTAAAGCGTGTTTATCCATCTCTGTACTACTATTTGCAGAATGATGAACAGCCGAATTGCGCGGGGCTGTCTATAGAACATGAGCAATATTTTAGCGAGTACAAGTGGCTGAAAGCGACAGATACTTTGACGGAGGAATTTGTTTCAAAGGTCAAACGTATTTCTCTGGAAAAAGGGGCATCGGTCTTCCAGATGCAATCAAGGAATCATTTTGTTTCAGAACACTATGATGAGCATACATCTATCCTATTTGTGGATGGAATGGGTATTGAATATGTTGATTACTTGGCGCATCTCTTCTCTGACCTTGATGAGCAGCAGTATTCAGTATTCTTTGATGCTGGTTTTTGCACATTACCGTCAGTCACAGAAATCAACAAAGATTTCATGAATGGGCGTAATACTGTTGAACCACCCGTAAGAGAGCTTGATGAGCTTAAGCATGCTAATAATGCTCACCCGGAAAGTCTCATAAAGCAAATTCATATTCTCGATAATCTGAAGAATCGAGTTCTTGGGTTGCTGGTTGGAAACACTCACCGTATCATCATTGCAGCAGATCATGGAACAAGCAGAATGGCAGTCAAGGTTCGCAACACAGAATACGATAATGCGTATCCAAAACCGGATAATGTAGGTATTTATAAATACGGACGTTTTTGTGAAGGAACAGAAGATGAACCCAAATATCCAACTGCGATAAATTATAATGAGCGTTTGATTTTTGCTGACTATAGTCGATTTATTCAAAGTGGAGCTCCCATAGACGAGATACATGGTGGAGCCTCATTAGAAGAATGGATTGTACCGATTGTCACGGTTGAACGTAACATAGGAGAAAAACCAGAGACTGTTGAAGTAAAACCGAAAACCACGAAATTCAAACCCGCTCTCGGAACAAAGCAAGTCAAAGTGGTCTTTTCTATCAGTGGTAAAAAGAGGCAAAACGTCTCCGCGAGAATTAAAGGCAACTCGTATAAATGTGAATGGGCTGATGGATTGTATTCCTTTACGTTTGTTCCGTCCAAGGCGGATGGAAAACTTACTGTAAAGATTGCTGACGGAGGTATTCTTGGTCAGTTCGATATTGAAATAGAACAAGGCATCAAGAAGAATACCAACTTCGACATATAAGGAGCGATGGAAAATGGATACTAACAAGACCACAGCTTCTTCTGGTATGCTTGAAGGAGCAGAATACGAGAAGAAACTCAAGCAATATTATGGTGATATGCTTGTATACAAATCTTCAGCCAATTCAAAATTCTTCTCAGCATTGAGCCTGCCTTCTTTTATGCGAGATTGGCTGGTAATGCGATTTTCCAACAGCGAAGGGGTTATAAATAAACAGGAAGTTTCAGACTATGTAAAACGGGTGATTCCCAAGAAAGAGCAATGGAACGAATATCTTGTGGATCTGCTTCATAACGATCAGACTGCTCGTTTTTTGGCAAAAGTTAAAATTGACTTTGATGCTAAAACAAAAACAGCGTTGTTTTCATTGCCGGATTTTGAAGTTCCCAAGAAAAAGGGTGAAGCCATCGTTGATTGGGATGTAATCGAAGCCAACAGAGACTACCTTCTTTCTCCGACAGAAGTTTGGGGAATTGTCGAGATAGATATTGAAGAAAGCAATAAAGGGAATGTTTTTAAGCTTGTTGACTTCCAGCCGTTCTGCCCTTACACGATAGACTTGGACTATTATATTGAGGCCAGGCAGTATTTTACTATCGACGAATGGATAAATGTCCTTCTAAGTGCGATTGATTATAACCCCAAGGGATATGTAAGCAAAACTCAGAAAATGGCCATGCTCAGCAGACTGCTCCCATTTGTCGAAAAGAGAATTAACTTGATTGAGCTTGCGCCCAAAGAAACTGGTAAGTCATATGTATTTGCACAGATAAGTAAGTACGGATGGCTTGTTAGCGGTGGAAGTATTTCAAGGGCAAAGATGTTCTATGACATTAGCAAGAGGACCCAGGGGCTTGTATCCCGTTACGACTATGTTGCGTTTGATGAAATCCAGAGCATTAAATTTACAGACGCAATGGAAATGCAAGGAGCCTTGAAAGGCTATCTTGAAAGCGGTGAATACCGCGTAGGCGATTCGAGAGGTGTCGGTGACGCCGGACTTATTCTTTTGGGAAATATCGATTCAGAACTTATGGATGTTAATCAGAATATGTTTAAGGATCTTCCTGATATATTCCATGAATCAGCTCTACTTGACAGATTTCACGGTTTTATTAAAGGCTGGAACATACCTAAAATGAAGGAAAGTCTTAAAGCTAATGGGTGGGCTCTTAATACAGAATACTTTGGCGAAATTATGCATTGTTTGCGTGATGAACTCGCATATCGCGCTGTCGTTGACCAACTATTGCAACTCCCGAAGAATTCAGCGACAAGAGATACCGAAGCAATTAAGCGTATCTGCACCGGGTATTTGAAGCTTTTGTTCCCAAATGCAACAGATGTTAGTAAAGTGGATATTTCTTTATTTGAGACCTACTGTCTTGCCCCAGCTATGGAGATGAGAAGAGTCATCAAAACTCAGCTTGGTATTATTGACGAGGGAGAATTTGGTGGAATGACAATCCCTGAAATCACAATTAAGGAGCAATACCGTGAAAAATGAGAAGTGTAAGTTATGTGGGACAGAACTAAAGAAAGACTGGATTGCACTTCACAGGAAACTCTTGGACATTGACGCAAAAGAGTTTTTGTGTATTTCGTGTTTGGCAGATACCTTTGGGTGTGATGTTGAAGACCTTGAGATAAAAATAGAGGAATTCAAAGAGCAGGGCTGTGTTCTGTTTAAGTGAGGTCAATATGAAACGGATTATCTACGCTGATAATGCAGCTACAACAAGAATTGATCCAACTGTGTTGGAGGCAATGGCGCCATTTACGAAAGAAGAGTATGCAAATGCGTCTCAACCATACTCCTTTTCTCGTAAAGCAAAAGCTGCAATTAAAAACGCTAGGGAAGAAATAGCAAAATGTATTAATGCTAAACCAAGTGAAATTTTCTTCACCTCCGGCGGAACAGAAAGCGACAACTGGGCAATAAAGGGCTGTGCATTCGCAGATGAAAGTAAACGCACGACAATTACTTCGACTATTGAGCATCATGCCGTTTTGCGGTCATGTCAGTTTATTGAAAGACTTGGCTATCCTGTGGCCTATATCACCCCTAACTCAAACGGGCTAATTACCGTTGAGATGCTGGAACAGGTTATTGCAGGGACTACCAATCTTGTCTCTGTTGCAACCGCCAATAACGAAATAGGTACTATCCAACCAATCAAAAAGCTTGCTGAAATTGCCCATAGAAATGGCGCTTTCTTTCATACAGATGCAGTTCAAGCGATTGGACATATTCCCATTGATGTGAATGAATTAAATGTTGATCTCCTGTCTGCTTCAGCGCATAAGTTTAACGGCCCTAAAGGCATAGGGTTTCTTTATGTCAGAGAGGGAACTCCGATCTTGCCGCTGCTGAACGGTGGAGCACAAGAAAACTCTCTTAGAGCGGGAACAGAGAATGTTGCTTCGATTGTTGGAATGGCAACTGCATTAAGTATGAATTGTTCTCAGATACAAAAATCTCAAAACCATTCTGCAAAGATGGTTGAGCTTATTTGTTCAATTCTAAATGACGCTGAAGTGGATTACATCCGAAATGGCTATAGCAACGGATTAAAAGGAACACTTAATCTATCATTCCGTGGCAAGGATGGCGAAGCTATTCTTCATCGACTAGATCTTAGAGGAATTTTAGTTTCTACTGGTTCTGCTTGTGACAGTAACTCAGTTCAGGTTTCTCATGTAATCAAAGCAATAAATGTGCCCGACTCATATGCAAAAGGAACAATCAGAATATCATTGGGAAAAGACAATACGATTGAAGAAGCAAAAATAATAGGAGAAACACTTGTTTCCGTATTGATGGAGCAAAAATAAGTGAATGAAGCTCCTGCCAATGTACATAAGATGTGCCTTGTTTTTTGAAGAATCTCATGTGGTGAGTGGTAATTGATATGGACCTAAAAGCAAAACTTCGCCCTTTCTATGTGGCTAAAATGCTCTATGAGCAGACAGACGAGGATCATTATCTGACGATAGCTCAGATAATGGAGCAGCTCGAAAAAGAATACGGTATCTCAACCTCGCGCGGAACTGTGGGTGATGATATAAAAGCTCTCCAGGAACTTGGAGCTGAAATTGAGGTTATCCCTTCGACGCAAAAGCGCTTCTCGCTCATTGGCCGGCGATTTGATCTGCCGGAGCTCAAGACATTGATTGACGCTGTAGAGTCTGCAAAATTCATACCCAAGAAGAAGAGCACCGCCTTGGTTGAAAAGCTTGGTTCTCTCACAAGCCAGCATAATACGGAGAAGCTGGTTCGCAATGTAGATGTAGAGAATCGCCTCAAAGCCGACAATGAGAAGATCTACTACATTATGGAGGCGTTGAACGACGCGATCAATGCCAGCAAGAAGGTGTCGTTTCAGTATTTCACCTACAATGTCCGAAAAGAGCAGAAGCTGAAATACGATGGCTACACCTATGTGTTTAGTCCGTATAAGCTGATTTGGAATGGCGATTACTATTATGTGGTTGGCTTCTCTGAAAAGCACAAAGGGATCGGCAGCTTCCGCGTAGATCGCATTGTCAGATGCCCCAAAATCCTTGATGATGACGCTGTGCAGCCTCCGAAGAACTTCGACATGAATGTCTATCTGAACTCAATGTTCCGGATGTACAACGGCCAAAGAAAGCAGATCGAACTGGTGTGCAGCAACGATGTCATGGATGCCATCATCGATAAGTTTGGAAAGGAAGTCACCGTTCTGGCAAATGATATGCAATCTTTCAGGGCAATAGTGAACACTGCTGTTGGCCGTGTTTTCTATAGCTGGGTATTTGGATTTGCGGGAAAGGTCACTATTAAGTCCCCTGAGGATGTCAAAAAATCCTATGCAATCATGGTTAAACAAGCGGCACAAGCTCTAATCGAATAAGAACCTATTCTCTTTTCAAGCGTAAGCGCACAATAATCACCCGGACCGAACAAAGTTACGGCAGAGTCACCGTTTGCGGGACTCTGCCGTTTGTTCATTTCCGTATATGTTCTCGGTGCCGGACTGCCGGGTGCCAGGGCATCAGCTTTTCCAGATCCTCATGGGTCGGAGATTTGCCCAGATAGGGCAGCATACTCAGCACCAGCAATA
>ERZ859738.500-NODE-500-length-26168-cov-2.996860_pt1 | contig 26168 bp, 18 predicted proteins | sample MGYA00510122_ERZ859738 | MGnify/ENA primary metagenome ERZ859738 (study PRJEB30046, sample SAMN00715139) | human gut metagenome | study: EMG produced TPA metagenomics assembly of the A metagenome-wide association study of gut microbiota in type 2...
GATGGAGCCGGCTTCCTTTACACGATCCAGAACGGCGATCTTCTTCACCGTCTTGGGCATGGCGGAGAGCAGATGCTTGGCAGAGAAGGGACGGAACAGGTGTACCTGCAGGAAGCCCACCTTCTCGCCCTTGGCGTTCAGGTAGTTGACGACCTCCTGTGCGCAGCCGGACACGGAGCCCATGGCCACAATGACGCGCTCGGCGTCGGGTGCGCCGTAGTAGTTGAACAGGTGGTACTCGCGGCCGGTCAGCTTGCTGATCTGGGCCATGTAGTCCTCCACCACGTCGGGCAGGTTGGCGTAGTCGGTATTGTTGGACTCGCGCAGCTGGAAGTAGATATCGGGGTTATCCACCAGAGAGCGCATGCGGGGATCCTCAGGATTCAGGGCGTTGGCACGGAACTTGGCCAAGGCCTCATAGTCCACCAGCTTGGCGTACTCGTCGTAATCCAGCACGTCGATCTTCTGGATCTCGTGGCTGGTACGGAAACCGTCAAAGAAGTGCAGGAAGGGGATGCGGGCCTTGATGGCGCTCAGGTGGGCCACGGCGGCCAAATCGGCGGCCCGCTGAACGCTGCCGCTGCTCAGCAGGGCAAAGCCCGTCTGGCGGCAGTTCATCACGTCGGAGTGATCGCCGAAGATGGAGAACGCGTGGGTACCCACGGTACGGGACGCCACATGCAGCACGCCGGGCAGACGCTCGCCGGAGATACGGTGCATGGTGGGGATCATCAGCATCAGACCCTGGGAAGCGGTGAAGCTGGTGGCCAGGGCACCGGCCTCCAGTGCGCCGTGGCAGGCACCGCAGGCACCGGCCTCGGACTGCATCTCCACCAGACGGACGGTCTGGCCGAAGATGTTCTTCTTACCCTTGGCAGACCACTCGTCAGCATGCTCCGCCATGGGGCTGGACGGGGTGATGGGGTAGATGGCAGCAACTTCTGAGAAGGCATATGCCACATATGCCGCCGCTTCGTTACCGTCGCAGATCTTCATGAGCTTACTCATTTCTCTTTTTTCCTCCTCTTTATTCCGGTGGTTTCCGCTGAGGAAACAGCGAAAGCACGCAGATATACAATTTACATGATAACACGTTTCAGGGGAAAGTCAATTCAGGTGGCCGGATTTCTGCATTTTCCCCGATGTGGGGTAAATTTTTTGTGAAAAAAGTCAAATCACCACAGGCTTACCATCAAAAGAAAGCCGCCCGTTCTTTACGGTCACGCTGCCTCCCAGGCGGTTGGGATAGTCGCCGTCAGGCAGCTCTACCGCCACATCGGCCGCGCCCTGTCCGCACAGGTCGAATACGCCCAGCGCCTTGCCCTCCGGGCCCTCGTAATGTCCCAGCAGCAGGCCGTTTCTCTCCTCCAGCCAATAGCCGCCGGTGATGGGCAGCGTCTGCTTCAGCTCCTTCAGCTTTCGCAGATAGAGCTGCATGTCCCGCTGCATGTCGCCATAGTTGCTCTGATTTTCAAAGAAGTCCACCCGTTCCTTGGGGGCGTATTCCATGCCGCTGTAGAGCATCACAGTGCCCCGCTGGAAGTAGAGGAACGCCACCCAGTTGTCCAGCTGGGTATCGTCCCTCATCCAGCTGGCGGCACGGGGTGTGTCGTGATTTTCCAGATACCGGGCTTTGACGTAGCTGCCGGGATAGGTCAGCTCCTGATAGGTCAGGATATCCGCGTACTCCCGCAGACTCACCTTTCCGGTCAGCACGCCCTCATAGAAGGGCCAAACGTCGTAATCATAGGTAAGGTCGAACACGGACTGCACCTCGGTATCCGTGGCGCAGTAAGCGCCCATTCTCCGCATGGCCAAAACATGAGCGCCGTGAACGCTCTCCGCCAGCCAGATACAGCCGGGACGGACGGTCTCCACCTCGTCACGGGCCTGCCGCCAGAACTCCACCGGCACAGCGCTGGCTACATCACAGCGGAAGCCATCCACGATGGCAGCCCACTGCTTCAGCGTATCGATCTGATAGCGCCACAGGTCGCGGTTGCTGTAATCCAGATCCACAATATCCCACCAGTCGGCCACCTTGCGGGTGGGTCTTCCCTGCTCGTCCCGCAAAAAGAACTCCGGGTGCGTCTCCGCCAGCACGGAGTCCGGCGAGGTGTGGTTATACACCACGTCGATGATGCACTTCATGCCCCGGTCGTGGATGGCGTCCACCAGATGGCACAGGTCGTCCACGGTGCCCATGTCGGGGTTCACCGCCCGGTAATCCCGGATGGCGTAGGGGCTGCCCATGGTGCCCTTACGGCCCTCCTCGCCGATGGGGTGAATGGGCATCAGCCACAGGATATCCGCACCCAGCGCTTTCAGGCGGTCGAGATCGCCCTCCAGCGCACGGAACGTGCCCTCCTTGGTGTGCCCGCGGACAAACACGCTGTAGATCACCTGCCGCCGCAGGGAGAGATCGGTGTTAACTGCCATAAGAAAGCCCTCCTTTTTGAATATTATTGCAGCATCGAGAGGAACTCGTCCTCCGTCAGCACGGGGATATTCAATTCCTGCGCCTTGCGCAGCTTGCTTCCGGCGTTCTCACCGGCCACCACATAGGTGGTTTTCTTACTGACCGAGCCGCTGGCCTTACCGCCCCGCTGCTCGATCATGGCGGCGGCCTCGTCTCGGGTAAATTTCTCCAGCGTACCGGTCAGCACGAAGGTCTGTCCGGCAAAGCGGTCGTCCACCTTCTCCTGATGGCTGGTCATGTTGACGCCCGCCTCACGAAGCCGGGCAAGCAAGTCCTGCGACTGAGGGCTCTCCAGCCACTGGCGGATATACCGGGCGGTGATGGGGCCCACGTCGTCAATGGCGGTCAGTTCCTCCTCCGACGCGGCGGACAGCGCATCGAAGCTGCCGAAGTGGGCGGCCAGCACCTTGGCGGCCTTGTCGCCTACCTGACGGATGCCCAGCGCGCTGAGAAGCCGCCACAGGTCGTTTTCCTTGCTCTTTTCGATGGCGGCCACGGCGTTGGCGGCGGATTTCTCACCCATGCGGTCAAGCTGGGCAATATCCTGCACCTGCAAGCGGTACAGGTCGGCGGCGGTTTTCACAAGGCCGCTTTCCACCAGCGACTGGATCACCGCCGGGCCCACGCCGTCAATGTCCATGGCATTCCGACTGGTAAAATGGGTCAGGTTCCGCAGCAGCTGGGCGGGACACTCCGCGCCGGTGCAGCGGATGGCCACACCGTCCTCGTCCCGGCTCACCGCTGCGCCGCATACGGGACACACCTCCGGCAGATAGTAGGGCACAGCGCCGGAGGGACGCTTGTCCTTTACCACCTCCACGATCTCCGGGATGATTTCCCCCGCCTTCTGGACGATGACGGTATCGCCGATGCGGATATCCTTAGACGTGATGAAATCCTGATTGTGCAGCGTGGCGTAGGTAACGGTGGTGCCCGCCAGACGCACCGGCTCCAGCACCGCCTTGGGAGTCAGCACGCCGGTGCGGCCCACCTGCACCACGATATTCTTCAATACCGAGGGCTTCTGCTCCGGCGGATACTTGTAGGCCACCGCCCAGCGGGGACACTTGGCGGTGCTGCCCAGCACCTCACGCTCCGGCAGGCTGTCCAGCTTGATGACCGCGCCGTCGATGTCAAAGGGGAACGCCATACGCTCGTCCCCCAGACGGGCGATCTCGGTGATAATGTCCTCCGCCTTGGCCAAAGGCTTGTGGGGGATCACCTTGAAGTGCTGGCTTGCCAGATAGTCCAGCGTCTCGGTATGGCTGGTAAACTCCCGCCCCTTGGCCAGCTGCAAATTGAAGATGGCGATATCCAGACGCCGCTGAGCGGCGATCTTGGGATCCAACTGCCGCAGAGAGCCTGCGGCGGCGTTGCGGGGATTGGCCATCAGGGGCTTTCCCTCGATCTCCCGCCGGGCGTTGATCTCCTCGAACACGCTGCGGGCCATATAGACCTCGCCCCGGACAATGAGATGGGGCAGCTTCTCCGGCAGCGTCATGGGGATGGAGCGGATGGTGCGCAGGTTCTCTGTCACGTCCTCCCCCACTCTGCCGTCGCCGCGGGTCGCGCCACGGACGAACACACCGTCCCGGTACTCCAGCGCCACGGACAGGCCGTCCACCTTGGGCTCCACGCTGTACAGGGCATCAGGCAGGTCGGCGGCTAACTTATCCAGAAAGTCCTGCACCTCGCCGCTGTCAAATACATCCTGCAAGCTCTCCAACGGTACCTCGTGCCGCACCTCCTCAAACTGGCTCAGCAGCTTGCCGCCCACCCGCTGGGTGGGGGAATCGGGAGTGATCTCCTCCGGATGCTCCTTCTCCAAGTCCTCCAGCTTCCGCAGCAGATGGTCGTACTCATAGTCCGACATGGTGGGCGCGTCCAGCACGTAGTAGAGGTAGCCGTTGGCGTTCAGCGTCTCACGCAGCTGCTTCATTTCTTCACGATAGTCCATACTCCATCCTCATTTATTCGTTGTTCATGATATAGTTATCCGTTGTTCATGATATAGTCCTCGGCATACTGTCCGATCTCGTCAGGCATGGTGCTGAAATAGGTGTAGGTATCCGGCACGCCGCCTACGATCACCGTCTCCGCCACGGCGATCTCGTTGGACACCCTGGTGGAGGTTTTCATTCCCGGCAGGAGGATGCTCATATACACATCCACGTCCAGAAAGATCTGGTGCCGGGTCTGGTTGATGCCTGCGGCGGTGAACTGGTTGCGGAACGCGGCGCTGGCGCTGCCCACCGCCTGCATCCGCACAAAGAGACTGGGGCCGCGCCCCGCCCGCAGCGCCGAGCCGGTCAGCGTCCCCAGCGGGATCTCCAGCTCACTGGTGGCCACCTCTGACAGCCGGTGCAGTATTTCATCGGTGATCTGGCCCTGCATGCGGTTCACCTCCGCCACGTTGCTGCGCAGCGCGGTGATATGGCCCGTTTCATCCTTCTCAAAAATCACGAAATTCTGATAGTCAATGTCGCCGTTTTCCACCGCCTCATTGACGGCGGCGGACACGATGCGGTTCACCAGATTGGACACTCTTGCGGTGGCCATGCTGGTCATCACCGGCTTCAGATGCCACACCAGCGACCCCGCGGCTGCCAGCAACGCCAGCACCAGCAGCGTCAGCCATATTCCCACCCGCTGGCGGCCTGTCAGGCGCAGATAGCGCAAGCGCTCCACAGCACACGCCCCCTTTCATGGAAGCGTATGCCAGGGCGGCTTATCCTTATTCCTGCCAGCCGTTGACGATGGCCTTGAAGGTCTTTCCCCGCTCGGCAAAGTTCTTGAACTGGTCAAAGGCGGCACAGGCAGGCGACAGCGTTACCACATCGCCGGGTACGGCCCTGTCCCGAGCGATCTCCACCGCTTTCTGGAAGGGCGTGACCTCCACGATCTCCGGATGGCCGGGCTGATAGCCCTCGGCATTCTCCACGGCGGTTCTGATCTTGGCGGCGGTAGCGCCGCACAGCACCAGCAGCTTCACGTGTTCCACGATCTCGCCGCCCAGCGCGTCGAAGGGGATGTGCTTATCATAGCCGCCGGCGATGAGGATCACCTTTTCCGGGAAGGAGCGCAGTCCCGCCGTGGTGCGGCTGGGGCTGGAAGCGATGGAGTCGTTATAGTACCGCACGCCCCGGTAGGTACGCACCAGCTCGATGCGGTGCTCCACACCGCCGAATTCACGGGCGAAGTCCCGGATGGTCTCATCCGGCACCAGACCGTCCACAGCGGCGATGGCCGCCATGTAGTTCTCCACATTGTGAACGCCCGGCAGCTTGATATCGCCGGTGGTCATCACAGTGCGTTCTCCCCTGCCGTCACGGCAGACGATGGCGTCGCCCCGCAGGAACACGCCCTTTTCCGGCTCCGCCTGACGGCTGAAATACACCGCCCGGTCGGGAACGCTCTCGCCCTGACGGCGGGTAATGTCGTTATCGAAATTGAAGATGGCCTTATCGCCCGGCTTCTGGTGGCGGAAGATATTCTCCTTGGCGGCCACGTACTCCGCCATGTCCTTGTGAACGTCCAGATGGTTGGGCGCCAGATTGGTCATAACGGCGATATGGGGACTGCACGGCATGGTCATCAGCTGGAAGCTGGACAGCTCCAGCACCGCGTAATCGGTGGGCTGCATCTCCCCCGCCTCACACAGCAGAGGATGGCCGATGTTGCCGCCCACATGGACGGTGCGCCCCGCCTTCTTCAAAAGCTCCGCGATGATGGTAGTGGTCGTGGTCTTTCCGTCGCTGCCGGTCACGGCGATGATGGGACAGGGGCAGACCTGAAAGAACACCTCCATCTCGGAGGTCAGCACACTGCCGCCAGCCACAGCCTTTGCCAGCTGGGGCACATCGGGCCGCAGACCCGGCGTGCGGAAAATGATATCCTGATCCAGTCCCTCCAGATAGTCCGAGCCAAGCTGCAAACGTGCGCCGCCCTGCTCCAGCTCACCGGCCAGCTCGCCCAGCTGCTCCCGTGTCCGCTTGTCGCAGGCGGTCACGGCGATGCCCTCACGCAGCAGCAGGCGGATCAGCGGCGTATTGCTGACACCGACGCCCACCACCGCCACGGTCTTTCCGCGGATGGAATCCAGATACTCCTGTAATGTCATGGGATGACCTCCCCTATTCTCAAATTAAAATCACTATATTATACCGCACCTAGCGGCCGGATTCAATCAAAATGAGGAAAAAACATCCCCTTATGGCAAACGCCCCTGAAACACGGAGTTTCAAGAGGCGTCTGCCACATATAGGAAGGTAGGTATGGGTTACTTGACACCAAACAGCAGATCGCTGTAGGTGGGGAACGGCCAGTACTGAGACGCCGTGCAGGTCTCCGCTTCGTCGCAGGGAGCCCGCAGCGCCGCCATCTTGGGAATGACCGTATCACGGATGGCACAGGCGGCCTCGGTCACGTCGTCGATCTTATGATAGCCGTCCAGCGCGGCTTCCAACTCCCCGGCAGCAGTGTCGATCTGGTCGGCAAGACCGGACAGCTTCTCGATCAGCCCCGTCTCGTACTTTCCGCTCAGCGTGGGGACAACAGCCTTCTTGGCGGCAAGCCCCTCTGCCAGCTTGGCGGTATAGTCCTCCACAGCAGGCAGGATCTCCTTGCGGGCCATGTCCACCATGGTCTGTGCTTCGATGTTGACGGTCTTGCGGTAGTTATCCAGCATGATCTCGCAGCGGGAGCGGATCTCCGCCTCGGACATGACCTTCAGTGAGGTCAGCATGTCCACGTTCTTCTGCTCCAGAATACAGGGCAGCGCGTCGGGGGTGGTCTTCAGGTTCAGCAGGCCCCGCTCCTCGGTGGCCTCCTTGATCCACGCGTCGTCATAGCCGTTGCCATTGAAGATGATCCGCTTGTGGGCCTTGATGGTCTTTTGGATCAGGTCATGGAGGGTGGACTCAAAGTCGTCGGCCTTTTCCAGTACGTCGGCGTACTGCTTCAGCGACTCCGCCACGGCGGCGTTCAGCATAATGTTGGTGCAGGCGATGGAGTTGGAGGAGCCCAGCATACGGAACTCGAACTTATTGCCGGTAAAGGCGAAGGGAGAAGTACGGTTGCGGTCGGTGGTGTCGCGAATGAACTTGGGCAGCACGTGGACGCCCAGCTTCATGACCCGCTTTTCCGTACCGCTATAGGGCTCGTCCTTCTCGATAGCGTCCAGAATGGCCGTCAGCTCATCGCCCAGGAAGATGGACACCACAGCGGGCGGCGCCTCGTTGGCGCCCAGACGGTGGTCGTTTCCGGCGGTAGCCACCGACAGCCGCAGCAGATCCTGATAGTCGTCCACCGCCTGAATGACGGCGCACAGGAACAGCAGGAACTGGGCGTTCTGATAGGGCGTCTCGCCGGGGGTCAGCAGATTCACGCCGGTATCGGTGGCCATGGACCAGTTGTTGTGCTTGCCGGATCCGTTGACACCCTCAAAGGGCTTCTCGTGCAGCAGACACACCAGACCGTGGCGGGCGGCCACCTTCTGCATGATCTCCATGGTCAGCTGGTTATGGTCGGTGGCCACGTTGGTGGTGGTATAAATAGGAGCCAGCTCATGCTGGGCAGGCGCCACCTCGTTGTGCTCGGTCTTGGCCAGAATGCCCAGCTTCCACAGCTCCTCGTTCAGATCGGCCATGTATTCCGCCACACGGGGCTTGATGGCGCCGAAATAGTGGTCGTCCATCTCCTGACCCTTGGGGGGCTTGGCGCCGAACAGGGTGCGGCCACAGAAGGTCAGATCCTTCCGCTTGTCGAACATCTCCCGATCCACCAGGAAATACTCCTGCTCCGGGCCAACGGAGGTTCGGACACACTTCACGTCCTCGTTGCCGAACAGGTGCAGCACCCGCAGGGCCTGCTTGTTCAGCGCCTGCATGGAACGCAGCAGCGGTGTCTTTTTATCCAGCGCCTCGCCGCCGTAGGAGCAGAACGCCGTGGGGATACACAGGGCCTTGTCCTTGATAAAAGCGTAGGACGTGGGATCCCACGCGGTATAACCGCGTGCCTCGAACGTGGCCCGCAGACCGCCGGAGGGGAAGCTGGAAGCGTCCGGCTCGCCCTGGATCAGCTCCTTGCCGGAGAACTCCATGATGACACCGCCGTCGGGAGACGGGGCGATAAAGCTATCGTGCTTTTCGGCGGTGATACCGGTCAGAGGCTGGAACCAATGGGTAAAGTGGGTAGCGCCGTGCTCTACGGCCCAATCCTTCATCGCGTCCGCCACAGCGTTGGCCACTTCATTATTCAGGCTGCCGCCCTCATCGATGGTCTTCTTCAGCGAGGTATACACCTCGTAGGGCAGCCGCGCTTTCATCACGCGGTCGTCAAACACCAGACTGCCAAAATATTCCGGAACTGTGCGCATTACGATCCACTCCTTTTCTGATAAATAAATGAAAAAGGCGTCAAGGAGAACACTCTCCAAGACGCCTTTGCCTTCGATAGGGGGCATTATATGCGCTCTGCACAGATTTGTCAATGGTGGATTTCCACAACTTTTGCCGTTTCGTCGGTTGACTTTATGATGCCGCCGTGCTATAATCCTCTTTCAAGATGAGCAAAGGCGTTCATCCACACGGGACATCTGTCCCAAGTGGATGAACGCCTTTTTGTTTTTCTACCTTGTGCTTCTGCAGAAAGGATGACCATTATGAAGCTGGAAGGCGAAGTCCGCATCCCCTCAGGATGCGCCATTTCCGCCGTCATCTCCCGCGAGGGAAAACGGATGACCGGCGAATCCATTATCCACAGCATGATCCCCATGCATGACCGCTCCAACGGTCTGGGCGGCGGCTTTGCCGCCTACGGCATCTACCCGGAGTACCGGGAGCCTTACGCGTTTCACATCTTTTTTGACGACAACACCACCCGCCGGGAGTGCGAATCCATTCTGAAGGAGGGCTTCGAGATCGTGCAGGCGGAGACCATCCCCATCCGCATCATCCCGGAGATCACCGACGTGCCCCTGATCTGGCGGTACTTCGTATCGCCGCTGCATTCGGTGCTGGCCCGGCTTCAGTTGGATGAAAAGGAGTTCGTGGCCCGTACCGTCATGGAACTGAACACCAGGCTCAAGGGCGCATATGTGTTCTCCAGCGGCAAGAATATGGGTGCCTTCAAGGCGGTGGGCTACCCGGAGGATGTGGGCCGCTTCTACCGGCTGGAGGAATACGAGGCCTACAGCTGGACGGCTCATGGCCGCTATCCCACCAATACCCCCGGCTGGTGGGGCGGCGCGCACCCCTTTGCTCTGTTGGATTACTCCATCGTTCACAACGGAGAAATCTCCTCCTATGACGCCAACCGCCGGTATATCGAGATGTTCGGCTATAAGTGTACGCTGCAAACCGATACCGAGGTCATTACCTATATCGCCGACTATCTGCTGCGGCGGCAGGGACTGACCCTCGAGGAGATGGCCTCGGTCATCGCCGCGCCGTTCTGGAGCACCATTCGGGGAAAGGCCGCTCCGACCGCCCGGCAGCTGACCTATCTGCGCACTATGTTTCCCAGTCTGCTGATCACCGGCCCCTTCTCTATCGTTCTGGGCTTCAACGGTGGGCTGATGGCTCTGAACGACCGGCTGAAGCTCCGCTCCATGGTGACGGCGGAAAAGGACGACAAGGTGTTCATCGCCAGCGAGGAGGCCGCCATCCGCACCATGGAGCCAAATGCCGAACACCTCTACGCCCCTATGGGCGGCGAGCCGTTCATTGTAAAAGTGAAAGAAGGTGCCTATTGATGTCCATCGACTACATCAGCCCGGAATTTGAGGTGATCCGCAATGACCCGCGCTGCACCCGCTGCCGCGTCTGTGAAAAGCAGTGCCCCAACGGCGTCCACACCTATGATCCGGAGCACGGTCTCATGCTCAGCGACGAGAGCAAATGCGTCAATTGCCAACGCTGCGTGTCCTTCTGCCCCACTCACGCCCTGAAGATCGTGAAAAACGACAACCAGCTGCGGCAAAACACCAACTGGCCCAGCGCCGCCATCAACGAGATCTATAAGCAGGCCGCTACCGGCGGCGTACTGCTCAGCTCTATGGGCAGTCCCAAGTCGCTGCCGGTGTACTGGGACAATATCCTTATCAACGCCTCTCAGGTGACCAATCCGCCTATCGACCCCTTGCGGGAGCCTATGGAGACGCGGGTATTTCTGGGCAAGAAGCCCGACGCCATCCGCCGGAACGGAGACGGCACTCTGTGTACCGACCTGCCGCCCCAGCTGGAGCTGTCGGTGCCTATTCTGTTCTCCGCCATGAGCTATGGCTCCATCAGCTACAACGCCCACAAAAGTCTGGCGCAGGCAGCGCAGCAGCTGGGCATCTATTACAACACCGGCGAAGGCGGGCTCCATGAAGATTTCTATTGCTACGGTGACAACACCATCGTGCAAGTGGCCTCCGGCCGGTTCGGCGTACAGGAAAAGTATCTCAATACCGGCGCCGCCATCGAGATCAAGATGGGGCAGGGCGCAAAGCCCGGCATCGGCGGGCACCTGCCCGGCAACAAGATCACCCCCGATGTGTCCCGTACACGAATGATCCCGGAGGGCGCCGACGCCATTTCCCCCGCGCCCCATCACGATATCTACTCCATTGAGGATCTGCGGCAGCTGGTCTACTCGCTGAAGGAGGCCACACAATACCGGAAGCCCGTCATCGTCAAGGTGGCGGCCGTCCATAACATCGCCGCCATCGCCAGCGGTATTGCCCGCAGCGGCGCGGATATCATCGCCATCGACGGCTTCCGGGGCGGCACGGGAGCCGCGCCCACCCGTATCCGGGACAATGTAGGCATCCCCATTGAGCTTGCACTGGCGGCGGTGGATCAGCGGCTTCGGGACGAGGGCATCCGCAACAGCGTATCCCTGATCGTGGGCGGCAGCATCCGCTCGGCGGCGGATGTGGTAAAGGCCATCGCCTTAGGGGCCGATGCCTGCTATATCGCCACGGCTGCCCTGCTGGCCATGGGCTGCCACCTGTGCCGCACCTGCCAGACCGGACGCTGCAGCTGGGGCATCGCCACCCAGCGCCCCGATCTGGTAAAGCGTCTCGATCCCGACGCGGCCACCGCCCGTCTGGTGAATCTGGTCACCGCGTGGAAGCACGAGATCAAAGAAATGATGGGCGGCATGGGTATTAACTCCATCGAGGCCCTGCGGGGCAACCGGGTCATGCTGCGGGGCGTGCACCTGACGGAAAAGGAGCTGGCGATTTTGGGAATCGCCCACGCGGGAGAATGAAATGGCTGCTATCACGATTTTTTATGAAAAAATACATGGAAAAAAAGCAGGAGGTGTGGTACAATATGGACTTCATTGAAGCGGCTCCCCTATCCTTTTCCCAACTGAACGAAACGATCCGCAGCGCAGGGCCGGACTGCCGGGTCTGCGGCTGTCTGGGACAGCGATTCATTGCCGCCGGAATGAGCGGCAAGCGCATCATCATTGACGGCATCCCCGGCAATGCCCTTGGCGCGTACCTTAACGGAGCGGAGATCACCATTAACGGCAACGCGCAGGACGCAGTGGGCGATACCATGAGCGCCGGGCGCATCGTCATCCATGGCAGTGCCGGAGACGCCGCAGGCTACGCCATGCGGGGCGGCGAGATCTATATTGAGGGAAACGCCGGCTACCGGGCCGGTATTCACATGAAAGCCTATCAGGAGCACAAGCCCGTGCTGGTCATCGGCGGCCGGGCAGGAAGCTTTCTGGGCGAATATCAGGCCGGCGGGCTGATCGTGGTGCTGTCGCTGCACACCGACGGACGCCCTGTGGTCGGTTACTTTCCCTGCACGGGAATGCACGGCGGCAAGATGGTCTTCCGGGGCGATGTGTCCAACATCCCCTTTCCCCCTCAGGTGACCTCCCGTCCCGCCACAGAGGAGGACATGGCGGAATTCGCCCCCTATGTGCGGGAATACTGCCGTCTGTTTCACCTTGACCCGGAGCAGCTGCTCCGTGACGCTTATACCGTTATCACTCCTGACAGCAAGAACCCCTATCAGCAAATGTACGTTGCAAACTGAGAAAGGCAGGCTCTCCCTATGAACTATTCCAAAGACGAGATCAAGCAGTACGTGGCAGAGGAGGATATCAAATTCATCCGTCTGGCCTTCTGCGACCTTTCCGGGCGGCAGAAGAATATCTCCATCCATCCCGACGAGCTTGACCGGGCGTTCACATACGGTATTGCCTTTGACGCCTCCGCCATTCCCGGCTTTGGTGACGAGGTGCATTCCGACCTGTTTCTGCGTCCGGATACCGCTACCCTCTCCCTGCTGCCCTGGCGGCCGGATCGCGGCCGGGTGGCCCGGATGTTCTGCGGCATCACCCGCCCTGACGGCACACCCTTTGAGGCCGATACCCGGCAGCTTCTGCGAAAGGCCGTGGCGGACGCGGAGAAAATGGGCGTCACCTTCGCCTTCGGCACGGAGATGGAGTTCTACCTGTTCCAGCGGGACGAGGCGGGCGAGCCTACCCGCATTCCCTACGACCGGGCGGGCTACATGGACATTGCGCCGGAGGACAAGGGCGAGAACGTGCGGCGGGAGATCTGCCTGACGCTGGAGCAGATGGGCATTCGTCCGGAATGCTCCCACCACGAACAGGGGCCGGGACAGAACGAGATCGATTTCCGCTATTCCCAGCCGCTGACGGCGGCGGACAATGCCGCCACCTTCCGCACGGTGGTGGACAGCGTGGCAGTGCGGAACGGTCTGGCGGCGGATTTCTCCCCCAAGCCGCTCAGCGGCCAGCCGGGCAACGGCATGCACATCAATATCTCCGCCAAAAGCGCCGACGGCGCGGAGGTGATGCCCTCCCTCATTGCGGGCATTCTGGCTCACATCGCGGAGATGACCGTATTTCTCAATACGGTGGACGCCTCCTACCTTCGCTTTGGCGGCAGCAAAGCGCCCCGCTACATCTCCTGGTCCAGCGAAAACCGCTCCCAGCTGATCCGCATCCCCGCCGCACAGGGAGAATACCGCCGGGCCGAGCTGCGCTCCCCCGATCCACTGTGCAACCCCTATCTGGCCTTTGCCCTGCTGATCTACGCGGGCCTTGACGGCATCCGGCGGCAGATGGAGCTGCCGAAGGCGGCGGATATCAACTTCTTCAGCGCGTCCGAGGAGGTCAAATCGGCGTTCAAGACCCTGCCCGCCACGCTGGCACAGGCCAAAGCCGCCGCCGAGAGCAGCGCCTTCATCGCGGACATTCTGCCGCCGTCTATCATCGACTACTACACCAGATAATCTCATTTACAGGCGAAAGGAGGGATAGGTATGGAACTGGTTCAGCATGTTTACAGTGTGCTGGCGATCTCCACACGGGAAAAATTCTATACGTCCCTCCGTGGCCTGCTGCCGGAGGATCGGTACTCTCCCCTGTGCTGGGAGAGCGATGTGACCAGCGCGCGCCGTCTTTTGCTGGAGCGCACCTTTGACATTGTGGTCATCAGTACGCCGCTGCCGGATGAGTTCGGCACGAAGCTGGCCATGCACGTGGTGGACAGCAGCAGCGCCGGCGTGCTGCTGCTGGTGGGTGCCGAGCACTATCCGGATATCTCGGTGCGCCTGTCGCCTTACGGCATCCTGACGCTGCAAAAGCCCACTACCCCTCAGTTGATTCTGCAATCCCTGCAGCTGCTGTGCGGCACAAGGGAGCGGCTGTGGAAAATGGAGCAGAAAACCGCCTCCATCGAGGAAAAAATGGCGGAGATACGGCTGGTGAACCGCGCCAAATGGCTGCTGATCGACCGCGAGGGAATGACGGAGCAGGACGCCCACCGCTTTATCGAAAAGCAAGCCATGGATCGCTGCGTCACCCGCCGGGCCGTCGCCGACCAGGTCATCGCCCGCTATCAGCAGGGCTGATATTTGACAAACGGAACGATTTCTGTTATCATGCTCTTCAACCAAACGAAAAGGAGACACGATATGGAAAAGTTCATTCCCTATGAAAAGCTCTCCAAAAAGGAGAAGCGCAAGCGTGACGCCATGCTGCGGAACACCTGGGGGCCGCTGAACCCCGTGACACGCAAAAGCAAGAACCCCAAAGCATACGACCGCCAAAAGGCACGGAAGTGGATCGACGATCCCCTGTCCGTGCCTTTTGCTGTTTCCCGGTAAAAAATCCTTGCGTCCTCCATTACCCAGTAGTACAATAGGGAAAAATCTTACCTATCGGGAGGTATTCTATGAAGCTTGCTCTTTGCCAGATCGCCATGAGCGACAATGAGAACGAAAATCTGGAGCGTCAGCTGTCCGCTCTGCGGCAGGCCGCCCTTCACGGCGCTGACCTGATCGTCTATCCGGAGCTGCAGCTCCACCGCTTCTTTCCCCAGTACGAGGGCCGCGACGTATCGGACAAGCTGCTGACTGCCGATCACCCCATCATCCGGCAATTTCAGGATGCCTGCCGGGAGAACCGCATCATGGCCGCCCCCAACTTTTATCTGCGCGAGCCCTCCGGCTGCTTCGATGCCACGCTGCTGATCGGCGGCGACGGTGCGCTGCTGGGTCGCCAGAAGATGGTGCATATCGCACAGGCGGCGCAGTTCTATGAGCAGGATTACTACACCCCCTCCGACGACGGCTTTCTGGTGTTCGACACGCCCCACGGGAAAATCGGCATTGTGGTGTGCTTTGACCGGCACTACCCCGAGAGCATCCGCACCGAGGCTTTGATGGGCGCCGACCTGATCCTGATCCCCACCGCCAACACGGAAAGCGAGCCCATGGAGATGTTCGACTGGGAGGTCAAGGTGCAGGCCTTCCAGAGCAGTGTGGCCGTAGCCATGTGCAACCGCACCGGTACGGAGGGTGACATGGTGTTCTCCGGCCGCTCTCTGGTGACGGATGCCAACGGCGATACCATCGCACAGGCAGGCAGCGGCGAGGAGCTGCTGTACGCCGATGTGGACATGGCCGCTTCCGCCCGTATCCGGAGCACCCGGCCCTACACCTCCCTCCGCCGCACGGCGCTGTACCGATGATTGCTGTTATCTAAAAAATTTATCAGTCTCCCTAACAAAAAGTCTTGTAAAATATCGACTCCTGCGTTAAGATAGGGATATACAGTGTTAAGATAACTGTATATCTGCAAAATTAATATAAGGAGAGACTCATCACAATGGAACGCATCTTTCACCTGAAGGAGAACGGCACCACCGTCAAGACGGAAATTCTTGCCGGTCTGACCACCTTCATGACCATGGCGTACATCATCGCCCTGAATCCCAACCTGCTGACCAACTTCGCCGTTGGTACGCCCCTCTGGAACGGCGTCTTTCTGGCCACCTGCATCGCCAGCGCCATCGGCACTGTGTGCATGGCGTTTCTGGCCAACAAGCCCTTTGTCATGGCGCCCGGCATGGGTCTGAACAGCTTCTTTGCGGTCATCGCCGGCAACGTGGCCGCCATGCTGAACACCGACTATACCAGCGCTTTTCAGGCGGTGCTGTGCATCATTCTGGTGGAAGGCATTGTGTTCCTGCTGCTGAGCGTGTTCAATATCCGCGACAAGATCGTGGACGCCATTCCTCTGGGCGTGCGGCTGGGCATCGGCCCCGCCATCGGCCTGATGCTGATGAACATCGGCCTTGGCTCCAACGTGGGCATTTACGCTGAGGGCAACGGCTACACCTCCCCCTTCTATGTGCTCCGTGACTTCTTCGGCGCCATGACCCCCAGCGTTATTAAGGATCACATGGGCGCGGAGTACAGCACCATGGTGCTGACCGTTATCACCATGTTCATCGGCCTGTTCGTCATTATCCTGCTGGCCAAGAAGGGCATCAAGGCCGCCGTTCTGGTGGGCATGCTGGTGGCCTCCGTCATTTACTGGGCGGGCAGCTTTATCTTCCTGAAGGTGAATCCCTTCGCTTCTCTGGAGGGCGCGTCCTTCCTGCCTCCCTTCCAAGATATGGTCAGCACCACCCTGTTCAAGTTTGACTTCTCCGACTTCTTCCGCATCGGCTGGTTCACCGCCATCAGCCTGATCATCACCTTCTGCATGATCGACATGTTCGACACCATCGGTACGCTGGTGGGCACCGCTTCCCGCGCCGGTATGACCGATAAGAACGGAAACATGCCCAAGATGAAGGAAGCTCTGCTGTCCGACGCCGTGGGCACTGTGGCAGGCGCCTGCTGCGGCACCTCCACCGTTACCACCTTCGTGGAGTCCGCCTCCGGCGTGGAGGCTGGCGGCCGCACCGGTCTGACCTCCCTGACCTCCGCGGTCATGTTCCTGGCCTGCATGTTCATCGCCCCTGTGGCGGCCATCATCCCCGCCGCCGCCACCTCCTCCGCCCTGATCTACGTGGGCATCCTGATGCTGCAGGGTCTGAAGAACGTGGACTTCGACGATCTGGATCAGGTGGTTCCCGTGTTCATCATGCTGCTGGCTATGCCCATTTCCGGCTCCATCGGCCATGGCATCGGTCTGGCCATGATCTCTTACACCGTTATCAAGGTGTTCTCCGGCAAGGCCAAGGACGTGTCCGCCCTGACCTATGTCATCACCGCCCTGTTCCTGGTGAAGTTCTTCGCCGTTGTGTAACGCACACGGAATGCAATAAAAAGCACAGCTCCGGACGGGCTTTTTATTGCATTTATCAGGTATTCAGGAAGGGATCGTCCAGCATGCCGAGACGACGCAGCATGGTCTTTTTCACGGCCTTGAAGATATTCTCGTAGCCGGTGCAGCGGCACAGGTGGCCGCTGAGAAGCTTGCGCAGCTGATCGTCGGTGTAGTACACCTTGCGATCCAGAATCTCGGCGGCGGTCATGATGAAGCCGGGGATGCAGAAGCCGCCCTGGATGGCGGTCTCGTCCATGAAGGCCTGCTGAATGTCGCTCAGCTCGCCGTTGGGGCCGGTGAGGCCCTCCAGCGTGGTGATATGCTTACCCTCGGCCCACACCGCCAGATACAGGCAGGAGTTGAAGCACTCGCCGTCGATCAGCACGTTGCAGGCGCCGCACTCGCCCACCTCGCAGCCCTTCTTCACGGAAGTCAGGCGGAAGTCGTTGCGGAGCATATCGGTCAGGGACGCGCGGACGTCCACCATCTGCTCCACCTCCCTGCCGTTGATCCAGCAGGTCACTAGCGCATACTGTTTCTTTGCCATTACAGCTCACCTCCCGCCAGCTTCACGGATTCGATCAGGCAGCGCTTGGCGCTCTCCACAGCGATGTGGCTGCGGAACGCCTTGCTGGCGCGCCAGGAATCACGGGGATTGATGTCCTCCAGTACCTTGCGGCCGAAAGCCTCGATATTTTCCAGCGTCACGGCCTTGCCATTGATGAACGCCTCCGCGTTCACCGCCCGCATGGGGACAGGGCCCGCCACGCCGAAGGCGATACGCACCCGCTCAAAGGTCTTGCCGTCCGGGCTGAGCCGCGCGTTGACAGAGGTGCCCAGGGTGGCGATGTCCATGGCGTTGCGCATGGCGTACTTGATATAGTGGCCCCACGTGCGGTCATAGCTGGCCTTGGGAATCAGGATGGCGGTCTGGATCTCGCCGTCCTCGATTTTCAGATCCACGGTACCGGCCTTGAGATAGAACTCCTTGATGGGGATACGGCGGACACCGTTTTTGCCGGTGATCTCCACGATAGCCTCCCACGCGTGGAGGGTTGACGCAGAGTCGGCGGAGGTCACGCCGTTGCAGGTGTTGCCGCCGATGGTGCCGGCATTGCGGATCTGCGGACCACCCACCATGTCCACCGCCTCGCCCAGCACGTTGATGTACTTCTGGATGATGGGATCGTTGGTAATATGGGTGAAGCTGGTGAGACTGCCGATGCGGATGTTTTCCTCCTCGTCGATGGAGATGCCCCGCATCTCGTCGCACTTCTGGATAGAGATCAGAGCCTTACCGGCCCGCTTGCCCTCACGCATCTGCACCAGCACGTCGGTGCCGCCGGCGATGATCTGGGCATCGGGATGCTCCAGACGAAGGCGCACAGCATCCTGTACGTCTTTCGCCTCGTAAAGCGCTAACATATCATACATTGCTGCGTACCTCCTTAGTCTTGGATCAAGCCCTCTTCACTGAACCGCTTGAAGAGGATGTGGGCGTTCATGGGATTCTGGTCAATGGTCACGCCGGTGGCGTTAAGAATAGCGTTGCGGATGGCAGGTGCACCGGAGCATGCCGGGGGCTCGCCCAACGCCTTGGTGCCAAAGGCAGAGGTGGGCTCGGCATTCTCCACGAACTGCACCGCCAGATGGGGGTGATCCATGATGGTGGACAGCTTGTAGTCCAGCAGGTTGTTGTTCAGGGGCTTGCCGGTCTTTTCGTCGAACAGCAGCTGCTCACCCATGCCGTAGCCGATGGCCATGGACATGCCGCCGTGAACCTGCGCTTCGGCCAGGGCCGGGTTGATGAGCTTGCCGCAGTCGTGGACGTTGATAATATTCTTCAGCGTCACCTTGCACATGGGGATATCCACCTCGATATCCGCGAAGGTGCAGCCGAAGGAATAGGCGTTGTTCTGGATGGTATAAGTACTCTCCGCCGTAATATGCTCGGAATCGTTGGGGTTATACTGGGCGGTCATGGCCAGCTCACTGAGGGACATCAGCACCTTGCCATCGGTGTTGCGGACGATGTTGCCGTCCACGATATCCATGTTATAGGTGGCCTGACGGGTGAGCTTCTGGGCATAGGCCAGAATTTTCTCTCTCAGCAGCAGGCCGGTCTTGCGGATGGAGAAGCCCGCTACATAGGTCTGGCGGCTGGCGTAAGCGCCCAGACCGGTAGGCGTGATATCCGTATCCTGGCAGGACACCACATGCACATTCTTATAGCTTTTCAGGCCCACGATATCGGCGGTCATCTGGGCATAGGCGGTGTCGGCGCCCTGACCGATCTCCGTCTCGCCGCACTGCATAGTGACGGTGCCGTCCAGATTCAGCAGCATACGGTTGGAGCTTGTCTCCAGAGAGATGGGATACACGGCGGTGTTGTACCAGAAGGTCGCCACGCCGATGCCGCGGCGGATGGGGCCGGTGTCCTTGGCGTACTCGGCCACCTTGCGGTCATAATCCATGTACTTGCGGCCCACCTCCAGGCATTCCCGGAAGGAGTCGTTATAGTTGACATTGTGGCTGAAGCCGTCCTCATAGCCCTGAGGCATGATGTTCTGCATACGGAAGGCCAGCGGATCCATGCCCACGGCTCTGGCGCACTCATCCACGTTGGACTCGTCGGCAAAGGACGCCTGGGGCATACCGTAGCCGCGCATGGCGCCTGCGGCGGGACGGTTGGTGAACACCGTCCACGCGTCGCACTCCATGTTGTCGCAGGGATAGTGCTGGGGGAAGGAGCCCATGGCCTTGGCCACGATGGAATGACCGTGAGAGGCGTAAGCACCCTGATTGGAGAAGCACTCCACCTTGCGGGCGGCAAAGGTGCCGTCCTTCCGCAGCCACGACACAATGTGGAAGCGGATAGCGTGGCGCACACGGTTGGAGACGAAGGTCTCCTCGCGAGAGCAATCGATACGGACGGTGCGTCCGCCCACCTGCGTGGTGCACCACGCGCACAGGGGCTCGTACAAAGCGTCCTGCTTGTTGCCGAAGCCGCCGCCGATATAGGGCTTCACCACCCGGATATCCGCCCAGGGACGGCCCAGCGCCTGTCCTACGATACGGCGGATGATATGGGGGATCTGTGTGGAGGAGACCACCACGATGCGGCCGTTCTCCTCATAGGCGAAGCAGCCGTGATTCTCGATATGGCAGTGCTGCACGGTGGGGGTGTCGTACCAGCCCTCCACCTTGATAAGACCCGGCTCCTGAATGGCGGTCTGATAGTCGCCCTTCTTCATGTCGGTGTGCTTGAGGATGTTGTGGGGGAATTTCTCGTGGAGCTGGGGCGCACCCTCCTCCATGGCCTTCTGGGGATCCAGCACGAAGGGCAGCTCCTCGTACTCCACCTTCAAGGCGCGGACACCCTGCATGGCGGCCACCTCATTCTCGGCGATGACCACCGCCACATCGTCGCCCCAATAGCGCACGTGCCGGTTCAGCAGGTGGCGATCCGCCACGTCCTGATGGCCGGGATCCATGGACCAGGGATGGCCCGCCGTGGGGAACGTGATACCCGGCACGTCGAAGCAGGTCAGCACCTTTACCACGCCGTCGATGGCCTCGGCAGCGCTGGTGTCCACCGACTTGACAAAGCCGTGGGCGATCTCCGCGTGCTTGATGCGGACATACAGGGCATCCTGCGGCATCTGATCCTCATAGTATTTTGTCCGGCCCGTCGCCTTATCATAAGCGTCCACACGGACTTGGCTTCTTCCGACTTCACCCATATGGTTTTCCTCCTCAGTATCTGTCTTGAAACCGCACTCTGTTAACAGGAGAAACGGCAGTTATCCGAAACAATAATGGTACACATTCGTTTTGCTAATCATAGCACTTTCTAAACGCTGTGAAAAGAGGTTTACGTTATTTTAATTGGAGAATATCCTGCTTTTTTATTGACACTTTTTCAAAAAAACGGGTATACTACCAGGAAAAGAGCAGCATAGACAGGAGTGACACGTATGAACATTGGCTGCATCGTGATGGCCGCCGGTATGAGCTCCCGCTTCGGCGGCAATAAGCTGGCGCAGGAGTGGCAGGGCAAAAGCCTGATCCGCCACGCGCTGGAGGCCGTCCCGACGGACAGGCTGTCCGCTGTCGTGGTGGTAACGCAGTATCCGGAGGTGGTGGCGCTTGCGAAGGAATTTTTCTTTACGCCTATTGTCAACAGCCATCCGGAGTACGGCCAGAGCCACACCATTCATCTGGGCGTCAAAGCGCTGGACGCCTGCGACGCGCTGCTGTTTCAGGTGGCCGACCAGCCGCTGCTGCGGCGTGAAAGCGTGGCGGAGCTGATCGACTTTTACTGCCGCAATCCCGGCCACATCGTAGGGCTGAGCCACGGCGGCCAACGGGGCAACCCCTGTATCTTCCCGTCCCGGTTTTTCCCGGAGCTCTTGACAATCGAAGGCGACCGGGGCGGCAACGTGGTCATCCGTCAGCATGAGGACGACCTGCTGCTGTACGAGGTCCCCGCCAATGAACTGCGGGACGTGGATACGCAGGAAGCGCTGGCCCAGCTTTAAGAATGTATCCTTTGTGAGCCGTGACGGCATCGCCGTCACGGCTCTTTTGCTCACTTCTTGGGCGCGTAGGGGGTGTTCTTCAGGGGCAGGTCAAACTCCCGCTCACCGGTCAGCCGGTAGTAAGCGTCGGCAATGGCCGGTGCAGTGGGGATAGAGGTGATCTCGCCGATGCCGATGGCGCCGCCGGCCACGTTCAGGCCCGGCTTCTCCACTACGATGGCTTCGATCTCCGGCGGGATCTGGTTGGCCCGGAACAGGCCCAGCATGCCGTACTTGGCGGTGGGCTTGCAGTTCTCGTCGATGGGGTATTTCTCCGTCAGGGCGTAACCCATGGACATGACCACGCCGCCCTCGATCTGCCCCTCGATGCTGAGGGGGTTGACGGCCTTGCCCACGTCGTGGGCGGCCACCATCTTCTTGATCCGGCCCGTCTCCTTGTCCAGAATGCACATCTGGGTAGCGTAGCCGTAGGCCACGTGGCTGACGGGGTTGGGCACGTCAGCGCCCAGCGGGTCGGTCTTGGCCAGATATTCGCCGTAGAACTCCTTGCCCTTCAGGTCGACCAGCGTCTTGCCGCTGTCCAGCTCCGCCTTCAGCAGTTCACAGGCGCGGCGGGGAGCCTCGCCCGTCACCAGCGTCTGGCGGGAACCGGAGGTATCGCCGGAGTCCGGCGCGATCCACGTGTTGTTGCGTTCGTACACGATATCGTCACGGTGCAGACCGGTATTGGTGACCACCACCTGCACCAGCACGGTGCCAAGACCCTGACCGATACAGGAAGCGCCGGAGTAGATATGTACCTTGGCGTCGTCCTCCACGATCAGCTTGCAGCGGCCCCAGTCGGGGATGCCCACGCCCACACCGGCGTTCTTCATGGCGCAGGCAATACCCACAGGGTCGCCGTTTTTCACCGCCTCATCATAGGCGGGCTTGATGGCCTCCAGCGTCTCCACAAGGCCGGTGGACTCGTCCACGATCTGGCCGTTGGGCAGCACGCCGCCGGGTCGGATGGCGTTGCGATAACGGATCTCCCACGGGGAAATGCCCACCAAATCGGCCATCTGGTTCAGCAGCGTCTCGGTGCAGAAGCAGGTCTGCGTCACGCCGAAGCCGCGGAAAGCGCCGGCGGGCGGATTGTTGGTATAGTAGGCGTGGCCCTCGATCTCGAAATTCTCGTAAGCGTAGGGGCCTGCCGCATGGGTGCAGGCACGCTCCAGCACGGGGCCGCCCAGCGAGGCAAACGCGCCGGTATCGGACACAACAGAGGCCTTGACGCCCTGAATGATGCCGTTTTCGTCGCAGCCCATGGTGAAATCCATGTCGAAGCTGTGGCGCTTGGGGTGTACCAGAATGGACTCCTGACGGCTCAGCTTGAACTTGACAGGCTTCCGGGTCAGGTAGCACAGCAGCGCGGCGTGGTGCTGGACAGACATATCCTCCTTGCCGCCGAAGCCGCCGCCCACCAGACAGTTCTGCACCTGACAGTGGTCGTAGTCCACGCCCAGCATGGACGCGCACTCATGCATGGTGGTGTGGGCACTCTGGTCCGTGGTCAGCAGCTTTACGCCGCCGTTGTCCAGCGGCAGCGCCACACAGCACTCCGGCTCCAGAAACGCGTGCTCCGTCCACGGGGTGGAAAAGTGCTCGGTCAGCACATATTTGGAATTTTTGATGGCCGTTTCCGCATCGCCGCGGGACACGTGCTTATAGGCCTGCACGTTGCTCTCCTCCTCGTCGAACACCAGCGGCGCGTCGGGAGCGGCAGCCTCGGTGGGGTTATGGACGGCGTGTAATACCTCGTATTCCACCTTCACCAGCTTTTTGGCCTTCTCCACCGTCTCCTGATCCACGGCGCAGATCAACGCCACGCTGTCGCCCAGATAGTGCACCAGCTCTCCCACGCCGATCAGGGTGGGCTGATCCTTCTTCAGGTGACCCACGTTGACCTTGCCGGGGATATCCTTCTGGGTAGCCACGCAGAGCACGCCGGGCAGCGCCTCGGCCGCGGAGGTATCAATGGACAGCACACGGGCACGGGCATACTGGCTGCGCCCCGCGCCGCCGTAGCACATGCCGTCCACATACACATCGTCGGGGTACTGGCCGTAGCCCAGCACCTTCTCGGCCACGTCCAGACGGTGAACGCGGCTGCCCAATTTCCAGTCATCGGCGCCGGGAGCGGGGATCTTCCCCTCGCGGAAGATCTTCGCCGCCAGCAGAATGCCGTCGATGATCTTCACATAGCCGGTGCAGCGGCAGATGTTGTTGCGGATGGCAAAGGCCGCCTCCTCGCGGGTGGGGTCGGGATTTACATCCAGCAGGCCCTTGGCGGAAATCACCATGCCGGGGATGCAGAAACCGCACTGAACCGCACCCGCCTCGCCGAAGGCGAAGGTAAAGACCTCCTTCTCCCAGTCGCTGAGGCCCTCCACCGTGATAATGGTCTTGCCCTCCAGCTTGTCCGTCTGGGGAATGCAGGCCTTGGTGGGCTTGCCGTCAATGAGAACGTGGCAGGTGCCGCAGGCGCCCTCGCTGCATCCGTCCTTCACCGAGGTGAGGTGCAGCTCGTCCCGCAGAAAGCGGATCAGCTTCTGATTTTTTTCCACCGTTACGGTGCTACCGTTTACGATAAATGTTGCCATATGTTGCGCTCCTCTCTTCCGCCGTGGGGCGGTCAAAAGCGTATCATGCCGCTGTACCTAAAAATTTTTCTATATTATACAATATTTTTCAGTTTCCCGCAAGAACTATACGTAAAAATCGTTATTCTACTTTTCAGATAACGTATCACCGTCCCGATAGGGCAAATAGCTCAGAAAACGCTTGGCGGCGGGCGACAGCTCCTCACCCAGTCGTGTGGCAAGGCCGATCTGGCGGAAAACCGGCTGCTCCAGCGGACGCAGCGCCACCCGATAGGGGATCCGCCGCAGGATCAGCTTCGGCAGAATGCTGACGCCCAGTCCATGCTCCACCATGGACATAACGGCGTAGTCGTCCAGTGTGGTGAACCGTACCTTCGGCACGATACCGGCCCGCTCAAACACCTGCATCACGTCCCTGTCCCGTTCCCCTGCCTTGTCCAGCAGGATAAAGGGCTGCTCCGCCAGCGCCGATGCCGGGATTTTTTCCAGCGCCGCCAGCGGATGATCCTCCGGCAGCACCGCCATCAGCTCGTCCTGCGCCAGACACACGGTTTTCAAGTCGGCCCGTGTGGGAAGGTGCAGGAAGCCGCAGTCCGCCCGGCCCTGCATGACCCACTGCTCGATCTCCGGATATGTCCCCATAAGAATGTCAAAGTCAATGTTGGGATAGTCCTTCTGGAACGCGCCGATCATATTGGGCAGCCAGTGGGTAGCCACGCTGGAAAATGTGCCGATGGCCACCGTGCCGGACACAAGACCCCGCACCTCCCCCGCTATCTGGCGGCATTGCTCCGCCTGCGCCACCATCTCCCGGAAGGACGGCAGCAGGCGGCAGCATTCGTTGGTGGGGGTAACGCCCTCGCGGCTCCGGCGCAGCAGTGGAAAGCCCACCTCCGCTTCCAGCGCCGCCATCATGCGGCTGACGCCGGAAATGGTATAGCCCATGGCTTCCGCCGCCGCCGTGATAGAGCCCTTGTCGATGGCGCACAGCAGAACACGGCATTTTTCGCTTTCCATGTCCGCACCTCCCATCCTTGACATTTTTTCAAATGTAGCTTGCTATTTTTTCGCTTTACTCAAGGATAAAACAGATGTAGAATCATGTCAACCACCAAAAAGTGGCACGGCGTTTTTCTCTCTGTTTTCTCTCACGCCGTGCCGCTTTTCCATGTGCTCAGGAGGTACTTCCGTGTATCAGAACCGCCGTTTCTTCATCCGCTATCTCATCGGACTGCTGCTGTTCGGCTTCAACGGCATCGTGGCCAGCCATATCGCGCTGGAGAGCAGCCAGATCGTCCTGCTGCGGACGCTGCTGGGCAGCGTGAGTCTGCTGGCGTTCTTTTTCCTGTTGGGTCATCGGTTCTCCTTCACAGGACGAGGCCGGGATGTAACGCTGATCCTGCTGTCCGGCGCAGCAATGGGAGCCAGCTGGATGTTCCTGTACGCCGGCTATCAGACCATCGGCGTGTCCACCGCGTCGCTGCTGTACTACTGCTGCCCGGTGATCGTCATGGCGCTGTCGCCGCTGGTGTTCCACGAGGCGCTGACATGGGTGAAGATCACGGGCTTTGTCTGCGTCTGCGGCGGCATCGTGCTGGTGAACGGCTGGGGCGGCGGAAGTCTCAGCGTCTCCGGTTTTCTGTACGGCATTCTCAGCGCCGTATGCTATGCCGCCATGCTGATCCTCAACAAGAAGGCGGAAAGCGTGGACGGCATGGAGAACTCTCTGCTGCAAATGCTGTCGGCCACCGCCGCGGTGTTTGTGCTTCTGCTGTGTCAAGGCGGCCTGTCCATGACCATCACCGGCGCAAGCTGGCCGTGGATCTTACTGCTGGGCATTGTAAACACTGGCTTCGGCTGCTGGTGCTACTTCTCCGCCATCGGCTCGCTGACACAACCCTT
>ERZ859738.517-NODE-517-length-25862-cov-7.185725_pt1 | contig 25862 bp, 19 predicted proteins | sample MGYA00510122_ERZ859738 | MGnify/ENA primary metagenome ERZ859738 (study PRJEB30046, sample SAMN00715139) | human gut metagenome | study: EMG produced TPA metagenomics assembly of the A metagenome-wide association study of gut microbiota in type 2...
AGTTCAGACGTCTCAGTTAGCTGATGCAGACGTCTCGATAAGCTTACAGATACGTCTCCGTTAGCTTACGCAGTAATATCTGTAACCCGATGCAGCCATATTCTTACCCCGATACAGTCATATCCGTAAATGCTATACCGATCAAAATCGGCTGCAAGGGTACGAATTTCAGCGAATATTTGCAATACCTTGAAGTAGGTAAAGTTTATACGTGGATACGACGATATAGGGAATAGGTCTCTGTTGTATAGATATTATGGGTAGAAAAAAGACAATGAAGATGTGCCAAGCTTGGAAGCTCTTGGCACATCTTTGTTTTATGACGTTTAATATAACTTGAAATTAATGTCAAGTTTTATAGTCTGATTGAGTTCGGAACTATTGGTGAACGTCCCATAGAGTCTGCCATCAATGCCAGACCAAACACGACTTGAATAATCCCACGTCACGCCATTATGTTTCTCGGTTATAGGGTCTGGTGTAACCGTAAAATAATTCCATTCGGTAGAAATCTGAGAATGCTCCGTAGGAGTGTAAGTAACAGTATTTTCTGTTCTTGGATTCTCTACGGTAATATAGCATTTGTCCTTTGTTTGAACAGATGTAGGGTCATTGTTAGGTGATGCTATCATACAATTAGTCCTTGAAATATTATCAAGATGAAGGCAAAGGGTAACAACAGAATCTGGTGTATCTACAAGTTTTACCTTCCAGTCAAACATAGAGACCTTCTCTTCATTTTCTCTGACAATAAAATTATAATCAGATTTTGTAGAAGAAACCAAGGCGTTAATATCATTCATTGAGATTTCTGTGTCGTTCAACTTTCCCTTAACATAACTCTGATGATATATAACTTCTTCTGGCTCGTCATCTTTTGAGCAAGATGCCAATACTATTAGCATAAAGAATACCCATACAAGCATCTTGTAGTTTTTACTCTTCAACACTTTCTTTACCACGATTAAATTCATTTAAATACAATTTTTAATAAAACATTAAATTTTTCGGATGCAAAATTATAACGTTACTTCGGTTCGTGCAAGTCCAATCACCATGAGTCGGAGAAATTGGGATATGAGTCCCTATAAATTGCAGATGAATCTTGTCCTACTACCCAATAACATGGTTTGTAGGCGAAAATAACGGATTCATGGGCGATTTTTCGTCTTTCATAGCTCTAACTATTGGTAATTTCGTAAAAAAGCACTAAATTTGCACACAAAAATGAGTAATATGAGCAAATATAATAGTTTTATAAAGAATTGGTGCATCATATCCATCGCCACCTGTATTTTTTCCTACATAATGTGGGGATTGATGGACTTTGAAACATTCGTAGGCACAGGTCTCACCATTGAAGACTTGTGCTTCGACATTGCATATTGTTCCTTTTACACATTGTTTTCTTTGTGGGTTTCATTTTTCTTGGGTAACATCTTTGTAAGAGACAAGATAAGCTATCCTCGCTTTGCCACCCATATCCTATTGTTGCTGCTAGTCAATTCTGTTTGGGCTGTTGCATTTGAAAACATATTTGATAGTCTTTGGCATGCTGGGAACGATGTGTATTGGGACAGATTATATGTTTTTGGATTAATCGCCACATTGCTGACTATGGTGAATGCGTGCTTGTATTATTGTTCCATCCTCATCAGAAAAGAGAAGGAAAACGTAGTGCTTACCAATAATCTCTTGCGTCAGCAGATGAATCCGCATTTCATATTCAACAGCATTAACACGTTGGCAGACTTGATTGAGGAGAATCCTGTACAGGCAGAAAGTTTCACTCTGAAATTCTCTGAAATCTATAGATATGTAGTCACACATTTGGATAATGAGACGGTGCCAGTACATGAAGAGATTCATTTCGTGAAGAACTATTGTGAACTCCAAGAGATAAGTTCACCCCATACTATGCATATCGAAATCGCCGAAGAATTAGAAAGGTGCAAGGACAAGACCTTGCCATTGAGCATACAAATGATGGTAGAGAATGCGATTAAGCATAATTGCCATACCAAGGAAGCACCACTTTCTATATCTATATATCGTCAAGACGAGTATGTCATAGTAAGGAACGTGTTGAATCCAATAAAGAGTTCTTTACCTACAACCCAAAAGGGATTGTCAAACTTGCGTCTGCGCTATAGTCAATTAGGAAAGGAACTAGTCGTTAGTAACGACAATAAATATTTTGAAGTTAAACTTCCAATCTTATCAAAATCATGAAAGTTTTAATTATAGAAGACGAAGAACGTGGCTTTTCAAGACTGAAACGCCTCTTGCAAAACATAGATAACTCTATGGAAATACAAGGACCGTTAACAACAGTAAGAGCGGTCATCGACTATCTGCAAAATCCGCATGACGAGGATGTAATCTTTGCGGACATTAGACTGGGCGATGGTGATGTGTTCGAGGCTTTCTTGGAGATAGCCCCAACTTCGCCTGTGATATTCACCACGGCTTATAATGAATATGCCTTGGAAGCATTCAAGAGCAATGGCATCGCCTATCTTCAGAAACCGATATTGCCAGAAGAATTGGAGAAAGCTCTAATAAAGGCTAAAGCCCTGTGCAGCAAAGTCATAGATTACTCAGATCTGATGGAGAAAATGGGGATGGCAACAGGCAAGAAATGGAGAGACCATTTCCTTGTGCATATCTATGATGGCTTAAAACTTGTCAAGACAACTGACATCAGTTATTTCTTGTCAGAGAATGGTGTCGTTAGAGCATACCTTAGTGATGGTAATTCTGTAACCATCAATCAATCTTTGAGTGACTTGGAACAGCAACTGAATCCCAATTTGTTCTTCCGTGTCAGCCGCCAATATATGGTAAATATCGAGCGCATTGACAAACTCACCAATTTCTTCAAATACAAAATGACCATTAGCCTTCATGGATTTCCTGAGTTGCGAATTGTGGTCAGCAAAGACAAAATCATGCAATTGAAGAATTGGCTCGACAGATGATGACACGAATTGACTTGATGTTTTTTCGCGCAACTATATAAAAAACGAAGTTTCACTGTGGTACATATTGAAGGGAGGCGTACCACGGTGAAAATTGTGGAAACAGACAATATACATTAAATTTGGATTCACTGATGTTTCTAATCTCAAATTACTTGTGAAGCAAGGTTTTACTATAAAAAGTTCTAATTTCCATAAAATTCCTCTTGTAAATCATTGGATATTTAGAAAAATATCGTATCTTTGCCCCCGAATTGAGGCGTTCTTTGCATATTGCAAAATACAGAAACGAGCAGAAGTCCGCTCGTTTCCATATTGTTACCTATATAATATAGGCAAACGCCCAACTTCTTGATTTTCAATCAAAGTCCAAATTAGAGCGAGTTAGATTTCTTAACAAAAGGGGCAAAGGGTTAACAGGTTAACAGTTAACAGCTGTTTTTTGCATCCTCCCTCTCTCCCATACCTTATATTATATATAAATATATATACTTATTATTATATGTGAGTGGGGGGAAAGTAGGCATTTTGGGCTGTTAACTGTTAACTCTGTTAACCCCCATTAGGGAAAATAGCCTTTCAGATGCTTCTTGATAATAGGTTAAGTGGCTTATATTGAGCCTAGTAAGAGTCATCAATGATGACCGGAAGGAGGCTTAAATGAAGCCTCGCAGTGGCGATAAATTGAGCCACTTGTGTATCCTTTATCATACGCTTGCGTGCAAAATATATTAAATAAATAAGGGCTGCCAGTACATCCTGGCAGCCCTATTACGTTAGTATGTTATGAAAAATTTGAGAGAATTGAAACTTCACAGCTTCAGAATTGTTTTACTAAACATGATTTTTTTATAGAGAAAGCATAGAAATAATCTACTTTAATAACGTTGGAGACGTTGTTGGAGTGCTTACCTGATCGATGCCTGTGCGTTGCATAGAATCAACCGAAGCAGAATCTCCCATGGCTACGGACACGCCCTTGCCACTCTTGATGTATCCTACGTTTTCAACAGAATCATTGCCATTGTTCTGGAAAGGAACCTGAACTGCATTGCCCAATGTCAGGATGATAGCTACCACGGCAGCAGCCTTGAAGAGAGGCTTCAGGCGCTCTGTCAATGAAATCACCTTCGCCTTGTTAGGCTTCTTGGTGTATTCATCTTCAATCATCGCCATCATCTTCTGGTCGAAGTCATCACCCAGCGCCTCTTGCTTAGCCTCGCCCATCTCGTAAGAGAAGAGCGCTTGGTATGGCTTCAGCTCGGCAGGCAACTCGTCCTGGCTGAAGAATGCGCGGAGAATCTCCTCTTCTTCGAGAGAAGTCTCGCCCTTCCAGTAGCGATCCAAAAGTTGGTTGATGTACTTATAATCCATATCTGTCGAATTGTTGAAATCTTTGTTTGACTGTTTGACGAGCCCTGAAGATGTTCACCTTGACCTGGTCTTCCGTGATGCTGAGGATGTCTGCTATCTCCTTGTAGGATTTTCCTTCGATGTCTCGAAGCTGCAGACAGCTGCGCTGCTTTTCAGGCAACTCGTCGATAATATTCCTTACGATGTCCAGTTTGTCTTTCTGAATCATCCTTTCGGAGGGGGTAGAAGTGTTTTCGTCTAACCTTTCTGTATTCTGCTCTTCCAGCGAATCATTCTGATTTTCCATCTTCTTGATGCGGTCGAGCGAGAGGTTGCGGGCGATGGTGAGGCTGTATGCCTCGATGGAGTCAAGCTCCTGCCATCTGTCGCGGGCGTTCCAGACTTTAATCAGCGTATCCTGCACAACGTCTTCCGCTTCCTCCCGGTTGAGAGTAATGCGAAGGGCCAGCCTGAAGAGTTTGTTCTTCAGCGGCAAAACATCGTTCTGGAAACTGATTTCTTTCATCCCTCTATAATTAATGACGACTATGTTATAAGAAAGTTACAACCAATCTTAAATTATTTCTATTTTTAACTCTTGTTAAGAAAAAAGGTGATGAATTCTTCACTCTTCACTCTTCGTTCTTCACTTAATCACTGTTCCGTGCTTTCCGTCGATGGCGGTAGCAAGGGTGATAATCACCTCTTTCACACCAGCATCGATGGCTGCAAGGGCATTCTCCAACTTAGGAATCATGCCGCCTGCCACGGTACCATCTGCTTTGTATCTCTCAAAATCGGCATGGGTAATCACTGGAATCACGCTGTCGTCATCCTCAGGATTACTGAGCACGCCTTTCTTTTCAAAACTATATATCAATGTCACATCGTAGTAAGGAGCCAGAGCCTTGGCAGTCTCGCTGGCTATGGTGTCGGCATTGGTGTTGAGGATGTTGCCCTTGCCGTCATGGGTCAATGGAGCCATCACTGGAGTAATGCCTTCATTAATCAGGGTCTGGAGCATCTTGCCGTTGGCACGCTCTACATCGCCTACGTATCCGAAGTCGATACCGTCCTTCAACGGACGCTTATGACTGTGGATTACGTCCATATCAGCACCGGTCAGACCGAGAGCATTCACGCCGTTGGCCTGGAGCTTGGCAACCAGGTTCTTGTTGACCAGACCGCCATAAACCATGGTTACCACTTCCAGCATGTCTGCATCGGTGATGCGGCGGCCGTTCACCATCTTGCTCTCGATGCCGAGGGCTGCGGCTACCTTAGTGGCACGGCGGCCACCGCCATGTACCAATACTTTCTTGCCAGGAATGGCTGCGAAATCCTTCAAGAGCTGTGCCAGCTGCTCGCTGTCTTCAACGATGGCACCGCCTACCTTTACTACTGTTACTTTTTCCATCTTTAAGTTTAGTTTATAGTTTATAGTTAATAGTTTATAGGGCAATCTTGCTGTAAACTATTAACTATCAACTGTTAATTCTTATTGAAGATAAGTGTATCCGAAGAGACCATTGCGATAGGTGCCCAAGAATTCCTTGCCTTCATCGAGCGAAATCTTGCCTTCCTTCACACTCTTGGTTACCCACTGCTCCAACTGGCGGACGAGCTTCTTCGGATTGTACTGTACGTAATCCAATACCTCCTCTACGGTCTCGCCGTCGAATATCTGGTCGATGCAATATTTGCCGTCCTTTACAGAGATGTGGGCAGCATTGGTGTCGCCGAAGAGATTGTGCATGTCGCCCAGAATCTCCTGGTAGGCACCAACGAGGAATACACCGAGATAATATGGCTCGTTCTTCTTCAATGGATGAAGAGGAAGAACGTTGCCTATATGACCGTCGGTAACGAAGTTCGCAATCTTTCCGTCGCTGTCGCAGGTGATGTCCTGCAAGGTAGCGTTGCGGGTAGGACGCTCGTTCAGACGCTGGATAGGCATGATAGGGAAGAGCTGGTCGATAGCCCAACTGTCTGGCAGGCTCTGGAACAGAGAGAAGTTGCAGAAATACTTATCGGCAAGAATCTTGTCCAATCCTCTGAGCTCCTCAGGTACATGCTTCATGTGCTTGGCAAGATTGTTGATCTCGTGGCACACGCTCCAGTACATTGCCTCAATCTCTGCACGGGTCTTCAGATCTACGATGCCGTGAGAGAAGAGCTGCAAGGCCTCTTCGCGAATCTGCTCGGCATCATGCCAGTCTTCCAGCATGTTGCGAGGATTCAGGTTGTCCCATATCTCATAAAGATCCTTCACCAGCTGGTGGTCAGTCTCCTTCGCCTCAAACTCCTCAGGCATCTCTGGCAGGGAAGCGGTTTCCAAGACATCGATGACCAAGACTGAGTGATGGGCAGAGAGCGAGCGGCCGCTCTCGGTGATGAGGTTAGGGTGCTCGATATTGCTCTTGTTGGCTGCATCTACGAATGTATAGACACAGTCGTTTACATACTCCTGGATAGAGTAGTTTACGGAACTCTCGCTGCTGGAAGAGCGGGTGCCGTCGTAATCTACACCGAGTCCGCCACCGCAATCTACGAAATCTACATTGTAGCCCATCTTGTGGAGACTAATATAGAACTGGGCAGCCTCACGGAGAGCAGTCTGAATGCGGCGAATCTTGGTAATCTGACTTCCGATATGGAAGTGGATAAGGCGCAGACAGTCGTGGAATCCCATCTCGTCTATCTTCTTGAGGGCTGTGAGCAGTTCTGCGCTGGTCAAGCCGAACTTAGATGCATCGCCGCCGCTTTCAGCCCATTTGCCTGAACCTGAAGAAGCCAGTTTTATGCGGATACCGATGTTTGGCTTTACGTTGAGCTTTTTGGCTACCTTTTCGATGATATCCAGCTCATTGAGCTTTTCTACTACGATAAAGATGCGCTTGCCCATCTTCTGAGCTAGCAAGGCAAGTTCGATGTAGCTCTCGTCCTTGTAGCCGTTACAGATGATGAGCGAGTCGCTCTGTGCCTGTACGGCGATAACGGCATGAAGCTCAGGCTTGGAGCCGGCTTCCAGTCCCAGGTTGAACTTCTTTCCATGAGAGATAATCTCCTCTACAACCGGCTGCATCTGGTTTACCTTGATAGGATAGATGACAAAGTTTTCCCCCTTGTAACCATATTCCTCCTTGGCCTTCTGAAAACAGCTGGCTGTCTTCTCGATGCGGTTGTCGAGGATGTCTGGGAAACGGAGCAGTACGGGAGCGTTGATGTCGCGTAATGCCAACTCGTCCATGATGTCGCGCAGGTCTATCTGCGTGTTGTCCTTGCATGGAGTTACATAGACATCACCCTTGTCGTTGATGCCAAAGTAAGAAGTACCCCAACCACAGATGTTGTAGAGCTCCTTCGAGTCTTCAATAGTCCATTTCTTCATTTTCTAATCTTGCTTGCTGGAAATCAGTTTTGTTTGTTACCTTTATTATATATTACTTTATTAGATACGGCTATATGTTCAGCAGGTCTCTGATCTGCTGAACAATAGCGTTGATTTTATCATAATTGTCCATCACGTTGATATCGATGATGTGTTTTGCCTTCTCGTAGTAAGGCTCGCGAAGTTTCAGCTGCTCATGGATAAACTTGTCTACCTCTTCCGGTGTTTTGTTGAGCAGCAGAGGGCGTACGCCTTTGCCCATCTTCAGATGAGCGTGAAGGGTTTCTGGAGATGCCTTCAGGTAAAACGTTTCGCCAAGTTGGTTCATGTAGTCCATATTGTCGAAGAAACATGGTGTTCCTCCTCCGCAACTTACCACTACATTTTCAAACTCTGCCACTTCGTGTAGCATATTGTGCTCTATCTTGCGAAATCCCTCTTCTCCAACTTCGTCGAAGATCTGTTTAACGGTCTTGCGCATTCGGCTCTCGATATACCAGTCGAGATCGTAGAACATAACGCCAAGGTCTTTGGCGAGGGCTTTGCCGACTGTTGTCTTGCCGGCGCCCATGTATCCTATGATGATGATTGACTTCATTTTCTTCTGTTTCTATGACAATGAGGCATGTTTATGATTTCTTTCTGCCTCTAGCCTTTGGTTCTGGAGCAGCTTTGATAATTTCCATACACTCCTCGTATGTAAGCTCCTCTGCACTCTCATGTTTTGCCTTTGGAATGCGGTAATTCTTGCCGTCGTAAGCAATGTATGGACCATACTTGCCATTGAGAATTTCCATCTTATCGTCCTCATCGAAAACTTTGAGATGACGCTTCTCTTCGGCTTCGCGCTTTTCCTTGATCAGCTCGATGGCTCTATCCAGGGTGATGGTCAGCGGATCATCCTCCTTTGGAATAGAAACATACTTGCGGTTATGGAGGATGTAAGGGCCGTAGCGGCCAGAGCCAACTGTTACAGTAATGCCTTCATAATCACCGAGTTCTCTTGGCAGCTTGAAGAGTTCCAAAGCCTCTTCCAGGGTGATGGTTTCGATGCTCTTGTCTGATGGCAACTGGGCAAACTGAGGCTTGTCCTTATCCTCAGCAGAACCAATCTGTACCACAGGTCCAAAACGGCCAATCTTGACGAATACTGGCTTTCCTGTCTTTGGATCATTTCCGAGATTGCGCTCGCCGGCTTTGTGCTGGTTGCGGGCTTCCAGGACTTCCTTCACTTCAGGCTCAAAGCCCTTGTCGAAATCCTTCATCCAGTTGGTCCATTCGGTCTTTCCTTCTGCAATATCATCAAACTTCTTCTCTACGTCTGCCGTAAAGTTGTAGTTCATGATGTTCGGGAAGTTCTCCATCAGGAAGTCGTTTACTACGATGCCGATATCAGTAGGCAGAAGCTTGCCCTTTTCAGAGCCTGCCATCTCTTTCTTCAACTTCTGGGTTATCTTGATGCCCTTCAGAGAATCTATGGTAAATGTGCGCTCTTCACCCGTCTTGTCACCCTTTACCACGTATTGACGCTGCTGGATGGTACTGATGGTTGGAGCATAAGTAGATGGACGGCCGATGCCGAGATCTTCCAGTTTCTTCACCAGACTGGCCTCGGTGTATCTTGCAGGAGCCAGAGAATACTTCTCTGTAGCAAGGATTTCTCTGCGCTGCAATTCATCGCCTTCTTTCAGGGCAGGAAGAATGTGGGAAGAATCCTCAGCATGCTCTTCATCGTCGGTTGACTCAAGATAAACCTTGAGGAAACCATCGAATGAAACAACCTCGCCGGTAGCAACAAACTTTTCGCTTGTGTTGCCGATATTGATGTTGATGGTTGTCTTTTCGAGTTGTGCGTCAGCCATCTGAGATGCGATGGTACGCTTCCAGATGAGTTCGTAAAGGCGCTTCTCCTGAGCGGTTCCTTCGATGGTTGGTTCATTCATATATGTAGGACGGATAGCCTCGTGCGCTTCCTGTGCACCCTTTGAACTGGTGTGGTAGGCACGAGTCTGGCTGTATTCCTTGCCATATTCTCTGATAATCTCATCTTTGCTGGCGTTGGAACAGAGCGTAGAGAGGTTTACGCTATCGGTTCGCATGTAAGTGATGCGTCCGCTTTCGTAAAGTTTCTGGGCTATCATCATGGTCTGTACAACGGTGAAACCAAGCTTGCGTGCTGCCTCCTGTTGCAGAGTAGAAGTAGTGAAAGGTGGTGCAGGAGAACGCTTTAAAGGCTTTTTGGTTACAGATTCAACCATAAACTTAGCGTCTTTACACTTCTCAAGGAAAGCTTCAACCTCTTCGTGGGTATTGAAACGCTGGTCCAGTTCTGCCTTTACCTCTGTTGCATTGCCGCTGTCGCTGATTAGGGCGAAAATAGCGGTAACGCGATAGTATGGAACACTCTGGAACTTCTGGATTTCACGCTCACGTTCTACTATCAGACGGACAGCAACACTCTGTACACGACCTGCAGAAAGGGCTGGCTTAACTTTTCTCCACAAGATAGGAGAAAGCTTGAAACCTACCAGTCGGTCGAGTACACGACGAGCCTGCTGGGCATTCACCAGGTTCATGTCCAGATGGCGTGGGTTCTTGATTGCGTCAAGAATAGCCTGTTTGGTAATCTCGTGGAAGACAATACGGTTTGTCTTCTCCTCATCCAATCCCAGTACTTCGCAAAGATGCCAGCTGATGGCTTCTCCCTCGCGGTCCTCATCGGATGCTAACCAGATTTTCTTGGCTTTCTTCGCATTCGTTTTCAATTCTGTAACGAGTTTTTTCTTTTCCTCTGGAATCTCATAATCAGGTTCCATGGTTTTCTCGTTTATACTAAGTTCCTTCTTCTTCAGGTCACGGATATGACCGTAAGAAGACATAACCTTATAGTCCTTACCTAAAAACTCTTCGATCTTTTTAGCCTTCGCAGGGCTCTCGACGATTACTAAATTCTCTTGCATAAGCTTATACACAATTTTTTTCGGTTGGCAAAAGTAAGTAAACTTTTTGCTTATACCTTATTATATGGTGTTTTTTTTGGTTTTTTTAATGTTTGGGAGCCATATTTGGCTGTATTGAACCCTTTTTACCCCAATTTTGTTTCCAAATAACGATGGAGCCCTTTGCGTATGGAATCGAATGCAAACTCATCAGGATTGAGTCTGCTCAATGGTATCCAGAATGATTCTTCTGCATCGTCCATTGCTTCTATATGAGTGTCGTCTTTCACCTTCACTTCATAGAACATATCGAGGGTATGGACCATGAAACCTGAGTAAAGGTAGAGATTTGGGTAGCTGAACTGATACTTAACCTCAGTTGCATCCAGTCCGGTTTCCTCTTTTACCTCTCTTGCCATACCTTCTTCACCTGTTTCATCCATGTCAACAAAACCGCCTGGCAAATCGAGTGCCCCCTTGGCTGGGTCTTTCTTGCGCCTTACTGCCAGGAGCTCTTCCTTACTGTTGAGTATGAGAGCTACCGTAGCACTGCTTGGATTGAGGTAATAAGAGAATCCGCAGTCCTTACACTTCTTGCTCTTGATGTTGTTGATTTCGAAATGACTAGAGCCGCAAACCGGGCAAAACTGAAACTTATCTAATACGTGACTCATATTATGATTAATGTATAATGATTGATGTTTAATGGAAAAGAATTTATCTTCATGTTATAATTGAAAAGCGGCCGGTCTTTGACTGCTGAACAAAGATCGGCCGCTGGTTATCTGTTATTTACCAATTATCTGTACGGAATGGGAAGAGAGGCAGGTTGCCTGCATTTGCCATATTGCCGAGCTGGAAGTTGCGGAAACAGTAGCGAAGGGCTACTGGTTTCTTTACCTCAGGACTGGTTACGATGACGCACTCATTCCAAGGATCGTTGCCTTCCTGCCAGAAGTGCTTGGCTGTAGCCTTATGGAATACCTTATCTTCACCTGCAACTTCGAAACCTTCGATACCTTCAAAGCGGTTGTAGGCTCCGTAGGTGTTGTCGAAATGCACCTTTACAGTATCACCTACAATCTTCATCTCCTTGAAGGTCATGCTCTCGCTGAAGAGTCCCTTCATGCCATAGGCCTTGCTGAGTGCCTGGAGTGCAAGACGTTCGCCTACAGGCTGTTTCTGACATGGATGAATCTGCTCAACCTCGTATGGGTAAACCAGGTCTTCGGTACAGACGATGCCGCTGTTTGGAATCACCTTGGCAGCATTGAACTGCTGTTCACGGAGCTTAGGCCCCCAATCGCCATTTACGTCGCCATTATGATAAGGTGCAATCTGTACGAAATAGAATGGCAGTTCGCCCTGCTTGAAGTCTCTGCGCCACTGGGCAACGAGGTCGGCAAGACGTTTGGTATACTGGCCGTCCGGGTCGCCCACGTTAGAACATCCCTGATAGAAGAGAATGCCCTTTACGCTATAGTTGAGGATAGGGTGGAAAGTTCCGTTACCCCAGAGAAGAGGGTAGAGGAAATCCCACTTAAACTTAGGGTTCTTTGTCATCTTTACAGAGTCGAGATCTTCCTTGGTGTTCTTCTTCAGGTAGTCGCGGTCGAGCCAGCTTTCTACTCGGCTTCCACCCTTGTTTGCCATGACCAGACCTACCGGAATATCAAGAGTCTTGTTTATTACCTGTGCAAAGAAGTATCCTGTAGCAGATGCATCGCCTACGGTTTCTGGGTTAACCTCTTTCCATTCGCAGTTGGCATCATCTAACGGCTTGCTGCTCATTACGCTAGGAATCTTTACGTAATGTATGCCTTTGTACTGGTTTGCTTCGAGCACCGCCTTGTTGTAACCTTCTACAGGGCAGTTGCCGAATCCTTTTACAGGCATCTCCATGTTGCTCTGACCTGCACAAACCCATACTTCTCCTGCCAGCACATTGTTGAGAGTGGTCTTTTCGCCATCATCGAAAGCGATGGAGAGCGGGGTGTAGCTCGCCTTCGGGGTTTGTACTTTGATAGCCCATTTGCCATCCTTTCCGGTCTTGGCAGAATATTTCTGCCCAGACCATGAGGTGGTTACCTCTACTGTGGTTCCTGGTTTGTCCCATCCCCAGAGGCTAGCCTCTGTGTTTTGCTGTAAAATCATGTTGTCACCCAAGATGTGTGGCAACTTTACTTTAGCCTGCGTTCCAGTTGTGATAAGCGCCAAGGCTGCCATTACTAAAAATTTCTTATTCATTTTTTAGGGTTTAAAAGTTTATCGTTTTTTGTTCTTAAGTTCCTTGTATGGTTTGTATTCTGATATTGCCATCTATGTTATCATGAAAGCAGATACAGAACTGACGTTAAAGAATAAGAGTTAGAAGCTGGAAGATGAAAAGCCGAAACTGTTCTCTCCAAACTTCTAACTCCTGGTTATCTTAAAGAAGGTTCTTGATGGCTGCCTCTATGTCCTTAATCTGTGCATCACGTGCCTGCAGGGTGTTGGTGCGGTCAATCAGGAAGAAGGTAGGAATGCTCTGGACATTGTAGAGAGCCAGACTCTTGCCCTGAATGCCATCTTCATCGCGTACGCAAATCCAAGGGATGGCAGCGGTAGAGGTTTTCCAGAAGTGCTCGTCAGGGTCTACTGATACCTGATAAATCTCCAGTCCGGCAGCATGATACTTGTTGTAGAGTTCACGCAACATCATGATGCGCTTGGTGCTCTCTTTGCTGGCGAAGAGATGGAAGTCGAGCAGTACCACCTTGCCCTTGAGGTCGGAGAGACGGCGTACCTGTCCCTTGTTGTCCTGAAGTGCAAGTTCGATGCATCCGTTTACGCTCACCTTGCTGGCCTCAATCTGCTGCTGTGCCATCTGGTTCTCGATGATGCGGATGTCCTTCATTCCCTCGATGGCGATATTGTGGAGGTTCTTGCCACGCTCAGCGCCAGGATAGTAGGTATCCCAACTGGTTGCTACGGCAGCAAATACCTTCACGTCGTCTTTGTTGTTGCGAGGGTTGAAGATAAGTGTATTCACATTGCCCAACTGTACCGTTTGGAAGAGCGCATAGTAAGCGTATGCCTTCATTGGCTCCTTGAAGATGTAGTTGGTCTTGATGTCCTGTTTGTAAGCCTGGAGCATGCGGCCTACGATGGATTCGATAGAATCGTTGCCGATGTTAGGATCTTTCACGAGCCCGTTGATATTGCTCTGGAGAGTCATCTGCTTAAGAGACAACTCCTTGATCTTGTTGCAGTTTTCAGAACCTTCCACTTCGTATTTGAAACTCATCTGCGGATAAGCCGCCTTTACCTTGACGGTTTCTGTAGAATCGATGGAAAGATTGATGGTTTGGTTGGCGATGCGTAAGCGGTAGAACTCTGGGGTAACAGAGTCCATGGCAGCCTCGTCGAAGGCAAAGGCACCATCCTCGCCCAGTTTCACAGAGTCGATTTTCACAGGACCGTTCAGGCTGATGTTCTCCAGATAGAGCATAGAGTCCTGAGCCTCTGTGATATTGCCGTTGATGTGGAATTTCTTGTTGTTACAAGAAGTCAAAGCCAGTGCAGCTACCATAATCGCTGCCACTGAAAAGAGTCTAGTTATCTTCATGAATTTTATTATTTTGCAAAATTATCGAGTGCAAAGATAGTAATAAAATTGCGAATAATGCACCTTCTATAGATAAATTATTTAAAAAAGTGGAAAATAATTGCTGATTTATTTGTTTATTAATAATTAAAGAGGTATCTTTGCAGCGTTTTAGATATTTTAGATGTTAGACAAAACAATAAGTTTTTTAATTTAGATGAACGTAATTACAAAAAGTGTTCAGTTGCCTGATGGAAGAACCATCACAATTGAGACCGGAAAAGTTGCAAAACAGGCTGATGGTGCTGCGGTTCTCCGCATGGGTAACACAGTGCTTCTCGCAACTGTTTGTGCAGCAAAGGATGCAGTTCCGGGTACAGATTTTATGCCTTTGCAAGTAGATTATCGTGAGCAGTACAGTGCTGCAGGTCGTTTCCCTGGTGGTTTCACCAAGCGCGAAGGCAAAGCCAGCGATGAGGAAATCCTTACCTCTCGTCTTGTGGACCGTGCTTTGCGTCCACTTTTCCCTTCTAACTACCATGCAGAAGTTTACGTACAGGTAATGTTGCTCTCAGCCGATGGTGTTGACCAGCCAGATGCCCTTGCAGGTTTCGCTGCTTCAGCTGCCATGGCTTGTTCAGATATTCCTTTCGAGTACTATATCTCTGAGGTTCGTGTAGCTCGTATCAATGGTGAGTATGTTGTTAACCCTACATTCCAGCAGATGGAAGAGGCAGACATGGATATCATGGTTGGTGCTACCAAGGACAATATCATGATGGTAGAAGGTGAGATGAAGGAAGTTTCTGAGCAGGATCTCATTGGTGCCCTCAAGGTGGCTGCCGAGGCTATCAAGCCTATGTGCGAGCTCCAGTATGAGTTGGCTAAGGAGAAGGGTACTGACGTGAAGCGTGAGTATGACCACGAGATCAACGATGAGGAACTCCGTGAGCAGATTAAGTCTGAGCTTTACAAGCCAGCTTATGATATCAATCATCAGGCTTTGGAGAAGCATGCACGTCAGGATGCTTTCGACAAGGTTTTGGCTGATTTCCTTGAGAAGTATGACGCTGCTCATACCGATCTTTCTGAGGAAGACTTGGAGGAGAAGCACGCTGAGGCTACCCGTTACTATGATGACGTAATGCGCGATGCTATGCGCCGTTGCATTCTCGATGAGGGCTTGCGCCTTGATGGTCGTGCTACTACAGAAATCCGCCCTATCTGGTGCGAGGTTTCTCCACTCCCAATGCCTCACGGAAGCGCTATCTTCCAGCGTGGTGAGACTATGTCTCTCTCTACATGTACTCTTGGTACAAAGATGGATGAGAAGCTTATCGACGGTGTGCTCGAGAAGAGCTACCAGCGCTTCCTCCTTCACTATAACTTCCCTCCATTCTCTACAGGTGAGGCTAAGGCTCAGCGCGGTGTAGGCCGTCGTGAGATTGGTCACGGTCACTTGGCATGGCGTGGTTTGAAGGGTCAGATTCCTACAGACTTCCCTTACACAGTACGTTTGGTAAGCCAGATCTTGGAGTCTAACGGTTCTTCTTCTATGGCTACTGTTTGTGCCGGTACTCTCGCCCTGATGGATGCAGGTGTTCCTATGAAGAAGCCAGTTTCTGGTATCGCTATGGGTCTTATCAAGAACCCAGGTGAGGACAAGTACGCTATCCTCAGTGATATCCTCGGTGATGAGGACCACTTGGGTGATATGGACTTCAAGACCACTGGTACCCGCGATGGCTTGACTGCTACACAGATGGATATCAAGTGTGATGGTTTGAGCTTCGAGATTCTTGAGGAGGCTTTGATGCAGGCTAAGGCTGGTCGTGAGCACATCCTCAACTGCATGATGGAGACAATCTCTGAGCCACGTGCTGAGATGAAGCCACAGGTTCCACGTATCGTAGCATTCGATATCCCTAAGGAGTTCATCGGTGCTGTTATCGGCCCTGGTGGTAAGATTATCCAGCAGATGCAGGAGGATACTGGTGCGACAATCACTATCGAGGAGACTGATGGTAAGGGTCGCGTCCAGGTATCTGCTCCTAACAAGGATTCTATCGATGCAGCTTTGGCTAAGATTAAGGCTATCGTAGCTGTTCCTGAGGTTGGTGAGGTTTACGAGGGTACTGTTCGTTCTATCATGCCTTACGGTTGCTTCGTAGAGATTCTCCCTGGTAAGGATGGTTTGCTCCACATCTCTGAGATTGATTGGAAGCGTCTTGAGACAGTTGAAGAGGCTGGCATCAAGGAAGGCGACAAGATCAAGGTGAAGTTGATGGAGATTGATCCTAAGACTGGCAAGTACAAGCTCTCTCATCGTGTATTGATGGAGAAGCCAGAGGGTTATGTAGAGCGTGAGCGTCGTCCACGTCCTGAGCGCGGTGAGCGTCGCGGTCGTCGTGATGACCGTCATGAGGGTCGTGGTGAGCGTCCAGCTCGTCAGCCACGTCGTTACGAGCATCGTAATGATGAGCAGGCTCCTAAGGAGTTCAACGACTCTTTGGATCACAACAATGATGTAGAATAATCTGCGTATTAGACACATTATTATATATAAAGGCACATTCCGTTAGGAATGTGCCTTTTTTGATGTTGCTTTCTCTGGTTATTGCCGGATATAGTATTTGTAAATGGGAATGGAGAATGCAAAGTGGGATAAAATGTGGATAAACAAAAAGAGTCACAAGTAAAACTTGCGACTCTTTTCTGCGCTTCAAGATGGGCTTGAACCAACGACCCCCTGATTAACAGTCAGGTGCTCTAACCAACTGAGCTATTGAAGCATTTTTTCTGTAAAGAACATGACGTTCCTTATTTGCGTGTGCAAAAGTACTAACTTTTCTTCATTCTGCCAAATTTTTTGCTGATTTTTTTCGCTTTTTCCCTAAAAAAGTGTATTTTTTCTTGTCTTTGTGCCACTTTTTGCCTATTTTATGGTGTTTTTCGCAAAGAAATGAGTACTTTTGTGGTCGAAATCTTCTCCCGAGGGCGAATGCCGTGAAGAGGGGGAGGAAATAACCTATAAGTTGAATCATATACAATTAAATAAGGTAACAATGAAAAGAATACTGTTCTCCTTGCTTATGGTGCTCCTGGCAGTTCCTACTTTTGCCCAGGTTGACAAAGATCATGACTTCAAAGCCGCAAAGAATATGGAAATATTCAATGCCATCTACAAGAATCTCGATTTGATGTATGTTGATACGCTCGATGCTGAAGTTGTGGTCGGAAATGGTATCAATGCCATGTTGCGTAGTCTCGACCCTTATACTACCTATTATCCTGAGCAGAAGATGAAGGAACTCAAGAACCTGCTCACCGGCAAGTATGCGGGTGTAGGTGCGGTGATACGCTACAATTTCCAGTTGCAGCGCGTCTGTATCAGCGAGCCTTACGAGAATATGCCTGCTGCAGAAGTGGGACTGAAGAAGGGTGACATCATCCTGAGTATTGATGATGAGGATATGACCAATAAGGAGGTGAGCTATGTCAGCGATCATCTTCGTGGTGAACCGGGTTCTTCTTTCATGCTGAAAGTTAAGCGTCCAAGTACAGGCAAGACGATGAAGGTGAAGGTAACACGCCGTACCATCCAGTTGCCGTTCTTGCCTTATTATGGCATGTTGGAGGGTAGCATCGGTTACATCAACTTCAATTCCTTTACCGAGCAGTCTGCCAAGGAAGTGCGTCGTGCTTTCATCGATTTGAGAAAGCAAGGAGCCAAGAGCCTTGTCTTCGATCTGCGTAATAATGGTGGTGGTTCTGTTACCGAAGCGGTCAGCATCATCAATATGTTCTTGCCTAAAGGTAAGACAGTCTTGGAGATGAAGGGAAAGTTGCAGCGTTCTAATCATGTTTATAAGACCACGGTTGAACCGATAGATTCCGTTATGCCGATGGTGGTATTGGTGAACGAGAATTCTGCCAGTGCCAGTGAAATCATGAGCGGCAGTCTGCAGGATTATGACCGTGCTGTAATATTAGGTACGCGCACGTATGGAAAGGGATTGGTGCAGACTACCATGGATTTGCCTTATAACGGACAGGTGAAACTCACTACTGCTAAATATTTCATTCCTAGCGGTCGATGCGTTCAGGCACTCAACTATAAGCACGATAAGGGTGGTTATGTGGAGCATGTTCCCGACTCTCTTACCAAGGTGTTCTATACCGCAGGTGGCAGAGAAGTGAGAGATGGAGGTGGCGTGAAGCCGGATGTAGAAGTAAAGCCTGATTCTTTGCCAAACATCGCCTTCTATCTGGCTGGTGCCCGCGACAGTAATGAGGTGATGCTTAATTATGAGGTTGATTATATCGCCAAGCATCCTGCTATTGCTCCTGCGAAGGAATTCTCACTGACCGATGCCGACTATGATGAATTCAAGACTCGCGTGTTGAAGGCTAACTTCCAGTACGACCGTGAAACAGAAAAGTATCTCAAGGACTTGGAAAAACTCGCTAAGTTTGAAGGCTACTACGATGATGCCAAGGCTGAGTTTGAGGCTTTGAAGAAAAAACTGAGCCATAATGTGGCAAAGGATCTGGATTATAACAAGGATTACATCAAGCATCTGTTGGAAAATGACATCGTTTCTGCCTATTATTTCCAGCGCGGTGCCATCCAGAATTCCATGCGTTACGACAAGCAGATTAAGGAAGCAGTAAAATTGCTGAATTCTCCATCAGAATACGAAAAAATACTGCATCCTGTGAAGAAATAAGTACAAAAACGTGCACAATCGATTAAAAATGTGCACGTTGCGAATAAAAAGTTGCATTTTTTTTGGCTAATCACAAAAATATTTGTAATTTTGCAACGTTCAGTGGAATGAGGGGCTCACAAGAGTTCCTCATTTTATTTTAATAAGGTATATATGATTGATAAAAACGTCGTAAAAAAATTAGTTGAAGAATGGCTCCAAGATAAGGAATATTTCTTGGTAAGCATTGAAATCAGTCCCGACGATAGAATCGTTGTTGAGATTGACCATGCCGATGGAGTATGGATTGAGGATTGTGTTGCCTTGAGTAAGTATATTGAGGATCATTTGAACCGTGACGAGGAAGACTATGAGCTCGAAGTTGGCTCTGCAGGCTTGGGTCAACCGTTCAAAGTTCCGCAGCAGTATATCAATTTCATTGGCAAGGAGGTAGAGGTGCTTGATGCCGACGGCAAGAAGGTGAAGGGTATCTTGAAAGCTGTTGAAGGAAATGACTTCACAGTTGGCGTTGAAGAAAAGGTAAAGGTTGAAGGTAAAAAACGTCCGGTTAAGCAGGAGGTTGATCACGTTTACCAGATGGATAAAGTAAAATATACAAAATACATAATTAGTTTCAATTAAGTTATGGCTAAAAAAGAGCAAGAATTGACAGCGAGTATGATTGATACATTCCGCGAGTTTAAAGAAACAAAGAATATCGACCGTACTACATTGGTAAGTGTATTGGAGGAGAGCTTCCGTAATGTACTTGCCAAGATTTTTGGTAGTGACGAAAACTTTGATGTCATCGTGAACCCTGACAAGGGTGACTTCGAAATTTATCGCAACCGTATAGTTGTTGCTGATGGCGAAGTTGAAGATGAAAATAAGGAAATTACACTTTCTGAGGCTCGTAAGATTGAGCCGGATTACGAGGTTGGTGAGGATGTAAGTGAGACGGTTGACTTCAATAAGTTTGGTCGTCGTGCCATCTTGACTCTTCGTCAGACTTTGGCTTCCAAGATTCTTGAGTTGGAGCATGATTCACTCTACAACAAATACAAGGATCGCGTAGGTCAGGTTATCTCTGGTGAGGTTTATCAGGTTTGGAAGCGCGAGGTTCTGATTGTAGATGATGAGAACAACGAACTCATGTTGCCTAAGACTGAGCAGATTCCTGGTGATACTTACCGCAAGGGTGAGACTGTTCGTGCGGTCATCCTTCGTGTAGATAACGAGAACAATAATCCAAAGATTATCTTGAGCCGTACTGCTCCAATCTTCCTGCAGCGCCTGTTGGAGGCTGAGGTTCCTGAGATTGCAGACGGTCTGATTGCAATCCGCCGTATCGCCCGTCTTCCGGGAGAGCGTGCTAAGATTGCTGTTGAAACATTCGATGAGCGTATCGACCCGGTTGGCGCATGTGTAGGTGTTAAAGGTAGCCGCGTTCACGGTATCGTTCGCGAACTTTGCAACGAGAATCTCGATGTCATCAACTACTCAAGCAATACCAAACTCTTCATTCAGCGTGCGTTGGCTCCAGCCAAGGTTTCTTCAATCAATGTTGATGATGAGAACAAGAAAGCAGAGGTTTACTTGCAGCCTGAGGAAGTTAGTTTGGCTATCGGCCGTGGCGGTATGAACATCAAACTGGCTTCTATGCTTACAGAATATACCATCGACGTATTCCGTGAGGTAGACGAGAATGAGGCCGATGAGGATATCTACTTGGATGAGTTCTCTGATGAGATTGACCAGTGGGTTATCGATGCTATCAAGGGCATCGGTCTTGATACTGCCAAGCAGGTACTCAATGCACCTCGCAACTTGCTGATTGAGAAGGCCGACCTCGAAGAGGAGACCGTTGATCATGTACTCAGCGTGTTGCGCGCCGAATTCGAACAATAATTCCCTTGCCAGCGAGTGCTTGCAGGGAATCTAACTTTAAAAATAGGAGAATAAATAATTTATGAGCATCAGATTAAATAAAGCACTACGTGAATTAAATATAGGACTTCAGACGGCAGTTGAATTCCTAGAGAAAAGAAAAGACCTGGGAGATGTCAAGGCAGAACCGAGCTTCAAACTCACCGACCAGCAATACAAGGCATTGAATGATGCCTTCAGTCAGGACAGAGAGGTTCGTGATCAGGCTGAGAAACTCTTTACCAAAAAAGCAAAAGATAAGAAGCGTGCGCCAGAGCAGAAGGACAATCGCGCTGAAAGCTTGTTGGAGTCTAATGGACAGCAGCAGTATAAGCCGCTGGGAAAGATTGACTTGGACAATATCGGTAAGAAGCCTGCTGCAGAGTCTGTTGCGGAAAAGCCTGAGACTGCTGCCGTCAGTCCTGAGCAGAAGAAAGACGCTCCTAAGGCTGAGCAAAAGAAGGAACAGAAGCCACAACAGGCTTCTCAGCATAAACAGCAAATGAAACAGGAAAATCATCAGAAATCACAGCAGTCAAACGCTCAGATGAATAAGCAGAATGCTCCTCAGGGAAAGAAAGAGCATCATCATGTTAAGAATGAAACTGCACAGCATTCTGCTGGCGCAGCAGACAACAGCGTGTTTACTCTCAAGAGTGAGAAGAAGTTTACTGCTAATGAGCCTAAGGTGTTGGGCAAGATAGATTTGTCTTCCCTCAACCAGAGCACTCGTCCTAAGAAGAAAACCAAGGAGGAGCGCCGCAAGGAACGTGAGGAGAAAATGGCTCAACAGCACAATGAGCGCAAAAAGCGTGTTCGTATCAACAAAGAACGTGTTGACATCAATGCCGAAGCTAAGAATAATGGCGGAGGTAATGGCAACAACGGCGGTAATAACAAGAAGAACAAAAACCGCAACAGAAATAATAACAATAATAATCGCGGCAATAACAACAACCGCGGCAACCAGCGCCAGATCGAGGTTGATGACGAGGCTGTAGCACGCCAGGTTAAGGAGACTCTTGCACGTTTGACCAGCAAGAGTCAGAACAAGAAGGGTGCTAAGTACCGTAAGGAGAAGCGTGAGGCTGTTCAGGAGAAGTTGCAGGATCAGGCTCGTCAGGAGCAGAAGGAAAGCAAGACCCTGAAGCTCACTGAGTTCGTTACCGTTAGCGAGTTGGCTACGATGATGGATATCAGCGTTACTCAGGTTATCTCTACGCTGATGGGCGTAGGTATCATGGTATCTATCAACCAGCGCCTGGATGCAGAGACCATCAACATGGTAGCTGAGGAGTTCGGTTTCAAGACCGAATACGTGAGTGCCGAGGTTCAGGAGGCCGTGAGCGAGGAAGTGGATGATGAGAACGACTTGGTTCCACGTGCTCCAATCGTAACCGTGATGGGTCACGTAGACCATGGTAAGACCTCTTTGCTCGACTATATCCGCAATACCAATGTGATTGCCGGTGAGGCGGGTGGTATTACCCAGCATATCGGTGCCTATAGTGTGACCCTGAAAAGCGGTCGCAAAGTTACCTTCCTTGATACTCCAGGTCATGAGGCGTTTACCGCCATGCGTGCCCGTGGTGCCCAGGCTACCGATATCGCCATCATCATCATCGCAGCCGATGACTCCGTGATGCCTACTACCAAGGAGGCTATCGCTCATGCGCAGGCTGCAGGTGTACCAATGGTATTCGCTATCAACAAGATTGATAAGCCAGGTGCTAACCCAGACCGTATCCGTGAGGACTTGGCTAACATGAACCTGCTCGTTGAGGAGTGGGGTGGTAAGTATCAGTGCCAGGAAATCAGTGCCAAGAAGGGTATCGGTGTTCACGATTTGCTCGACAAGGTGCTCCTCGAGGCTGATATGCTCGACTTGAAGGCTAACCCTAACCGTCGTGCTACAGGTACCATCATCGAGTCTTCTCTCGACAAGGGTCGTGGATATGTTTCTACCGTATTGGTTGCCAATGGTACCTTGAAGGTAGGCGACATCGTACTCGCCGGTACTTCTTGGGGTCGTGTCAAGGCGATGTTCAATGAGCGTAATGTCAACATCAAGTCGGCTGCTCCAGCTGAGCCAGCTATCATCCTCGGTTTGAACGGTGCGCCTACTGCAGGTGACCAGTTCCACGTAATCGAGACAGAGCAGGAGGCTCGCGAAATCGCCAACAAGCGTGAGCAGTTGCAGCGTGAGCAGGGCTTGCGTACTCAGAAGCGCTTGACCTTGGGTGATATTTCTCACCGTATCGCACGTGGTGAGTTCCACGAGTTGAACGTCATCGTAAAGGGTGATACCGACGGTTCTGTTGAGGCATTGAGCGACTCATTTATCAAGCTTTCTACCGAGAAGGTTCAGGTGAACGTGGTGAACAAGGCTGTGGGTCAGATTTCTGAGAACGACGTGATGCTGGCATCTGCTTCAGATGCAGTCATCGTTGGTTTCCAGGTTCGTCCATCTGCCGATGCTCGTAAGGCTGCCGACCGTGAGGGTGTTGAAATCAACACATACTCTATCATCTACGATGCTATCGATGATATCAAGAGTGCGATGGTTGGTATGCTCGACAAGGTGAAGAAGGAAATCGTTACCGGTCAGGTTGAGGTTAAGCAGACCTTCAAGATTTCTAAGGTGGGTACTATTGCCGGTGGTCTCGTTACCGAGGGTAAGGTACACGCTAAGGATAAGGCTCGCGTCATCCGTGACGGTATCGTGATACGTACTGCTGAAATCGGTGCCTTGAAGCGTTACAAGGACGATGTAAAGGAGGTGGTTACCGGTATGGAATGCGGTTTGAGCCTCGTCAACTACAACGATATCCAGGAGGGCGACGTTATCGAGACCTTCACTGAGATCGAGGTAGAGCAGAAATTGTAATATAGCATATATTATATATAATAAGGTAGGGATGAGTCCTCAGCGGCTTATCCCTATTTAGGGTTAAAATAACGAAAGGTTATTCTAAATAAAATGGCAGAGAAAGAACAAGAAAAGAATCAGTTTGTCAAGCAGGTGGCTGAGCAGAAGTATGAATTCGGCTTTACCACTGATGTACATACTGAAATCATAGAAAAGGGTCTCAACGAGGATGTTGTGCGCCTGATCTCGCAGAAGAAGGGAGAGCCAGACTGGATGCTCGAATTTCGTCTGAAAGCCTACAATTACTGGAAGACGCTCAAGGAGCCAAAGTGGGGACACGTTCACGTGCCACCTATTGACTACCAGGAGATTTCATACTATGCCGACCCTTTGGCAAAGAAGCCGAAGAATAAGGAGATTGATCCTGAGCTGGAGAAGACATTCGATAAACTTGGTATTCCTTTGGAGGAGCGTCTGGCTTTGAGCGGTACCGCCGTGGATGCCATCATGGACTCTGTGTCGGTAAAGACTACTTTCAAGGAGAAACTCCGTGAAAAGGGCGTCATCTTCTGCAGTATCGGTGAGGCTGTGAAGGAGCATCCTGATTTGGTAAGAGAGTATCTGGGAACCGTAGTTCCTTATCGTGATAACTTTTATGCAGCCTTGAACAGTTGCGTATTCAGTGATGGCTCATTCGTTTATATTCCTAAGGGCGTCCGCTGTCCGATGGAGTTGAGCAGTTACTTCCGCATCAATGCCCGTAACACCGGTCAGTTTGAGCGTACATTAATCATCGCCGATGATGATGCCTACGTTTCTTACCTGGAGGGATGTACAGCGCCAATGCGTGATGAGAACCAGCTCCATGCGGCTATCGTAGAGATTATCGTCAAGGATAATGCTGAGGTGAAATACTCTACCGTTCAGAACTGGTATCCTGGTGATGAGCATGGTAAGGGGGGTGTGCTGAACCTGGTAACCAAGCGAGGTGACTTGCGTGGTGTGAACTCTAAGTTGAGCTGGACTCAGGTAGAGACGGGTTCTGCGATTACCTGGAAGTATCCTTCCTGCATCTTGCGTGGCGACAACTCTGTAGCTGAGTTCTATAGTGTAGCTGTTACCAACAACTATCAGGAGGCCGATACCGGTACCAAGATGATTCACATGGGTAAGAACACCAAGAGTACCATCATCTCTAAAGGTATCTCGGCAGGTCATAGCCAGAACTCCTATCGTGGTCTGGTTCGTGCTACATCCAATGCCGATAATGCCCGCAACTACAGTTCCTGCGACTCCTTGTTGCTGGGCAGCGATTGTGGAGCGCATACCTTCCCATATATGGATGCCCATAACGACACAGCCGTGTTCGAGCATGAGGCAACTACCTCGAAGATTTCAGAAGACCAGCTCTTCTATTGCAATCAGCGAGGTATTCCTACCGAGGAGGCTGTCGGCTTGATCGTAAACGGTTATGCCAAGGATGTGCTCAACAAGTTGCCTATGGAGTTTGCCGTAGAGGCTCAGAAACTCCTCAGTGTATCACTCGAAGGCACCGTTGGCTAAGAATAATAAGAAAGAGAGGTGGTTATGAAAAGAATGTTGTTGATGTTATTGTTAGTTGATAGCTTGAACTTAACGGCTCAAGACCTTTTCAATCATCAAAAAAATGGCTTGACGGCACAGCAAGATTCCATTGTTGCATCTTTTGTTGCGAAATGCAAGCAAGAGCAAAATGTGTATCTTCGTTGTGGTCGATATTGTCATGTTGATGAGTCTGACCCTACATTGACCAAGTCCATTATGCAGACATCGAGTTATGTTCCGCAGATGAAGGGTAAGGTCATACGACCAGGTGAGTGCTCATTTTGGGTACTAGACCCTCCTTCGTTGTTTGTGCAATGGGGCTGGGAGAAGTCACCATCTTTCTTTGAAGAGTTATGTTCCAATATTTTGAACGCATTTTTTAAGTAATAATATGTTAGAGGTAAAGAATCTGCATGCTACTATTGCAGGCAAAGAAATATTGAAAGGTATCAACCTGACTATCAACGACGGTGAGATACATGCTATCATGGGACCTAACGGTTCCGGTAAGTCAACCTTGAGCG
>ERZ859738.523-NODE-523-length-25669-cov-7.005700_pt1 | contig 25669 bp, 19 predicted proteins | sample MGYA00510122_ERZ859738 | MGnify/ENA primary metagenome ERZ859738 (study PRJEB30046, sample SAMN00715139) | human gut metagenome | study: EMG produced TPA metagenomics assembly of the A metagenome-wide association study of gut microbiota in type 2...
CTCTCCCGCTCTAGCGCAAGGTCTGAACTCCGTTTTCTCTACTGATAAATCTACATTGGATGTAGTAAAGACGCAGGTAGACAGAATGAAGAAGATTGGTAAGTAATAAGCTTGGTGAAATTGTTAATTGTTTTAGAAGGGTGTGCCATCAGTTCATGGTGCACCCTCTTTTTTCTGGCTTTTTCGTGTCCACTTTGGGGAACTGCTACACAAGTATAAGACAAAAATCTCTGACTTTTTTATAATTTAACATCAAAAAACCTCTGACTTTTTTATAATTTAGCTTCAAATAACCTCTGACTTTTTTATAAAAAAGCTTAATTGATTGGCTTTTATTCAGATAAAAGTGCTATCTTTGCATAAAATAAGCTGCACTCGGCAATCAGAAAGCAAGCTTTCATTGCGCTCGTTTGCATTATCTTTGCATTGAAAATCAATAATATAGAGATATGAAGTATCTGAAAAGACAAATAGATAAAGAGTTTGAAGCGTGGAAAAGTTCTGTAGAGCATAAACCATTGCTTGTGAGAGGAGCAAGGCAGGTAGGTAAGTCAAGTGCCATTAGACACTTGGGAGAGTCCTTTCCTTATTTCTTGGAAGTGAACTTTGAGCGTGATAAGACTGTCAAGGAATTCTTTGATGGCGATTTAAACGTGAAGTTTATTTCGGAGCAATTGTCGGCATATTTCAAAGTTCCCGTTATTCCTGGCAAAACCTTGTTGTTCTTAGATGAGATACAGGCATGCCCTAATGCCATCCATAGCTTGTGGTTTTTCAAGGAAGATTATCCTGAACTTCATGTAGTGGCGGCTGGATCGCTATTGGAATTTGCATTGAAGGATTTAGGTGCTTATGGAGTAGGGCGTATCCGCTCGATGTTTGTATATCCGATGTCTTTTGATGAATTCCTTTATGCTTTAGGTGATGATGGATTGGTAAGTATGAAACGGAATGCAACCTCTCAAAAGCCATTGATGAATGTCTTCTATGAGCGATTAGTGGAGAGGTTTCGTTCATTCTTGCTTATAGGTGGTATGCCTGCTGTTGTGGCTAAGTACGTTGATACGAATAGTTATTTGGAAGTAGACTCTGTGCTTAGTGAGTTGAAGCAAACTTATATAGATGATTTCGTGAAATATAAAGCCAAGGTCAATCCTGTTTTGCTGCGTCAAACATTGTTTAGTGTGGCTCATCAAGTGGGGAGTAAATTCGTGTTTAGCCAAGTGGAAGGGGGATATACGACTGCGCAAGTCAAGAATGCTTTGGAGATGCTTAGAGATGCTGGTATCATTATACCTGTATGGCATACTGCGGCAAATGGCATTCCGCTTGGTGCAGAGATTAATCCGAAGTTTGTGAAGTATAATCTGATAGATCATGGCTTTCTCCTCAATCTGTTAGGAATAGGAGACTCTACTAATTCTATAGTGAAAGAACTATTGGTTGACAATGCTGCAGACTTAGTTGATAAGGGTAGTTTGACGGAGATGGTGGCAGGATTGGAATTACTAAAGTATATGTCGCCTAATGAGCGCCATGACTTATACTATTGGCAAAACTTGACTCGTGGAACCGTTTCGGAGGTTGATTATGTCTTGTCTCGTGGCATTGACATTGTTCCGATGGAAGTGAAGTCTGGTTTACGAGGTTCGATGGCGAGTCTTTATGTTTTTATGGAAAAAGAGCATATTAAGTATGCCATTCGCTGTTCTTTGGAGAACTTTGGGGAGTTTGTCAGCCCAAAAGGGAAGAAGATATTAGTCAATCCTCTTTATGCTATTTCTAACTTGTTTTCTTGTGGTGAAAGACTTCTGTAGGATTTTTTTCGTAAAAGAATTGCCATATTGCCATATAAGCTGGTAACAGCCTGATTGTTAGTTGATACCGATATTGCAATAGCTTTTTAATTGCCATAATCTGCCATATATTGCCATAAAAATAGCGATACTTAGGTGTTTTTGGTGATTTTTAGCGGTGTTTTTGAGGCAAAAGGCAGGAGGCATTGAGCAAAAAGGCGTTTTTTCGGTTCAATGCCTATTGTTTTTGATGCTGTTTTTCCCGTATAATCTCCAATGCTGTTCCCGAAATTGCGTCCCGACGTAGCATCTGGTACGTCCCGACGTGATAACAGACGCGTCACGACGCAGCGCCAGATACGTCGCGATGTAATTTCGGATACATCCTGTCCAGATTCAAGTGAGCCTCATTTGAACTATCGCAAGTGTTTCAACAATGATATGCAGTATCTGGTAATGTGTAGTGAGAATATTGTGAGGGATAACCCCAAATCGTGATGGATAGCGTGATGGATATTTCCGTTTTCGAAGTATCCATCATGCTATTTAAACGTCTGTATATTAGTATGTTAAGAAGCTTAGGAGCACAAATCGTGATGGATGATAGATGATTACATAAAACTTATTCACGAATACGGCTGCATCGGGTTATAAATACGGCTGCGTCGGGTTACGAATATGGCTGCGTAGGGTTACGAATATGGCAGCGTCGGGTTACGGATATGGCAGCATTGGGTTACGAATATGGCTGCGTAGGCTAACGGAGACGTATCTGTAAGCTTATCGAGACGTCTGCATCAGCTAACAGAGACGTCTGAACTCGCTAACTGAACTACTTGAGTTAGCTGACTGAACCACTTGAGTATTCTTCTTCATGTGCTTGCATGCAACCATAAAACTTTTCGACCTGTACGGTTTAAATTACCCAATATGCCCAGAAAGGGCAGAAGCTCCTAGCCCGTACTTAACCCACATGCGAAAGTTTAGTTTAGATAAATTGCATCAAATTCTAAAAAAAATGGCATGTAGAAAGAATAGTATTGATAATGAGCATGATAATATCATGTATTTCGCTACTTTTGTCGTATATTTGCCACCGAAAAGAACCAATAAACGTGTTGATTCTAAAAACAATATTTAAACCTATAAAAAAATTTTAAGAGCTTATGAAAAAGTTATTTACTCTAGTGTTTGCTGCATTTGTTGCAGTAAGTGTTTTCGCACAAAGTAGAATTACATTATGGGAAGGTGAGAAGACCTTGGATTCCGGTTGGCCTAATGTTGAAGTTAGTCTTAGTGGCCTTGCTACAGCTAAAGCTGGCGACAAAATTGTAGTAACAACATCTAAGGTTGATGCTTCTATTAATGCCAGTTGGGAATATGGATGTCAGGTATTCCTTAAGGTGAATAGCGGTGCTGATTATGGTTGGGAAGATATGGCAGGTACTTCTGCTGTGGGATTAAAAGAACCAGGAGAGGCAAAGTTTGAGATTACAGACAAGGCTTTAGAACAGTTTAAGAAAGCAACAAACTTCTATGTCCAAGGCATGTGTGTTGTTGTTTCTAAGGTTGAGTTCGAGAGTTCTGTAGCAACTACTTCTACTCAGGTTTGGAGTGGTGAGTGCGTATTTGGCAATTGGGCAGATGGTTTCAGTGTTCCTGCAGAAAAGTTTGCAAATGCTGCTGCTGGTGATGTATTGGAATTTATTTATACTACTGATACTGAGACGACAGAAAAATGGTGGCAGTTTAAGACTATCTTTGCTGATACCAAAGAGGCTTTGTCTTCTAATAAGGATGAATTAAATGAGTATGATTGTGCAAGTGTTGCAAGTGGCAGTACCTCTTATAAGATTGTCTTGAATGCTGGGGATATTGAGAAATTGAAGGTGAAAGGTTTGTTTGTAAACGGTCATTATAATATTGTTACTGCTGTTAATTTGATACAGCCGGTTAAGAATCCTTCTACAGGAATAAATAATGCGCTTGTAGCTCCAGCTGCTAAGAATGCTCCGGTTTATAACCTTGCAGGTCAGCAGGTGGGTGCATCTTATAAGGGTGTAGTAATCAAGAACGGTAAAAAGTATGTTCAGAAATAGTATAGAGTTATATTTTTAGTTTGTTGAAAAGAAAAGAGAGGGTATGTGAATGCCCTCTCTTTTTGATTTTATCCGTTTCGAACATTGATTAATGTTCAAGATATAGTCCGTTTAGCTTTTCCAGGAAAACACAAACTTCATCATTTATCATTTCCATGAACCCATGAGTCTTCTTGTTCGATACACCAGGATATGGAGTATAGTAATGCTCCTCAATCGGTTCTCCCTGGTTTCTGCCAAACATCAGGTAAGCTATGTGATGCTGCTTGAGTACTGTAAGCAATGTCTCTGAAAAAATACTGGAATCACCAATAGATTCTACTCCTGTTGTCAGTCCGAAGGCATTGTTGTGGTCTTGGGCAAAAGGCAGAGCCTGCTTCACAATCTCCTTGATGCTCTTCTGGTAGAGTGGGAGGTCGATGGCATTTTTGCTTTGCAGATATGTCACGTTGATCACATCAATCTTGTTGTCCGGATAGCGATCCATCAGATTCTTGCCCGGCTGGTAGGTTTCAGAATAACTATAAACTACATTCGTTACATTCTCGTCATCCAAGAGATCCTGTATCTTCTTGTAAAGACTGATATAGTCGTCTTTGCTGAGTTTACAGTACCATGTCTTACCGTCTACAGGAAGAAGATTGAGTACTACAGGTGCTTTGATACCATAACCATCTTGCAGTGTATCAAGATATTTGGCAACCTGTTTGGTATATTCCTCCAGCATATCATTATTGCCGTTATAATCAGGCATTGTCCAGTTCATGATAAGTAAGCCTCCCTTGCGGAAGTGTTTCAGCACATCTTCCCGGATGGCCTTGAAAGGAACTCCATCTGCATTCTGCTGCTTTCTGCTCTCGATGCCGGCAAGTTCATAGCCATTGGTTGCTGGACGGTAACCGCAGAGTGCCTTCATGTCGCATCGGTCGCTGTCACATTGCCAGCGATTCCAGCCTATTCCGCTCAGGGTGCCGTACATCTGTCCGATGAGAGTTCCCTTGTTGGCGAAAGCCTTGATGTTGGTTTTCAGATTCTCTGTGCGGGTTGTGAGACCGCTCATGGCAATCTCGTCATACGATTTCTTTTTCTTCTCATCGCATGAAGAGAAAGCCAGGAGGGCCGCGAACATCAATATAATATATTTGATTCTCATAATTTGTTATTCATTATAAGCCTTTTTCATTGCTTCCACTACTGTAGGGAGTGTCCACTGAGGAACTGTTCTGTCTTTTCCGTCGAAGATGCTCATCCAGTAGAAGGTGGCTACTCCGTAAGCCTTTGCCTGTTTCACGATGTCGGCAGCCTGGTCGGCAGCAGCCTGAATTTCGCTGGCAGAACTGGTTTTGCTGACACTCTTGCTTCCGTGAGTACCATATTCACCGATGATGCAAGGAATGCCCTTGCTGATGAACTTATTGTTCAGGCGGGTGAACATATTCTTGATATCATTGCTGCAGGAAGCATCCCACTTGCCTTTCTGGGCAAACCAATCCCATGGATCATAGGTGTGAACTTCTACGGCGATATGGCCATCCACCTTGTCGGTAGGGATGGCGAGGTTGTTCAATACGTCGTCACCATTAGCTGCAGCATAGGTATTGATGATGAGGTTGCGGGTCTCGTTGTTGCCACCGGTAGCACGTACTGCATTCACGAAACTCTGGGCATATCCGTTCAAACCTACGTAGCTGCTAGCATTCTTTGGTGCATTCCAGGTGTTGTCGGCATCAAGCATTTCGTTGTAACCTTCGAACACCAGATGATGGTCGTAGTTCTTGAAACGGGTGGCAATCTGGGTCCAGAGATATTCAAACTTCTCCTTGTTCTCCTTATAGTTGGCTTCATCAGCCTTGATCCAGTGCTTCACATCCTTATCGTCTGCACCTGTATCATGGTGAACATTCAGGATGCAGTACATTCCGTTATCAATGACGTAATCAACGATTTCCTGTATTCTGTTCATCCAGGCTTCATCCACCGTTCCGTCAGCCTTCATGTGCTGGAACCAGGTAACTGGGATGCGGACGGAATTAAAACCGTTCTTCTTCAGGAAATCTACCATCGGTTTGGTGGTAGGAACCTGTCCCCATGCTTTCTCGAAATCAGTAACAGAATTGCTGTTCATGTTCATCCACATGGCAACTACATCTGTGCAGTTGCCGAAATTGGTTCCGATGCCCATGTTCTTCACAGCATCTACTGCGCTTTCCTCTACGTAGTTGGCATTCAGGTTCACCTGGTCGCGGGTAATCACGTTCTTGCTGTTCATAGCTGCTTTCCACCAGTCGTTGGATGGCATGTTGCTTCCATACCAAGGCATGAAGAAACTCCATTTTGCACCGGCGTTCCATGCTTCGTCAATACCTGCTGTAGCTGTATTGTTGTTGGCATCAGTTCCGCACTCAGCCAGAGCGATGAGTTTACCAGAATAGCGTGCCTGAATCTCCTTGAACTCCTGAGCCTGCTTGGTTGCATCATAGCCATAGAGGTCGCGACCGATGATATCTACATACTTATCGCCAGGATACCAGTCTGCATCATTGTTGTAGGTATTGGCATCACCATTGTAATTCTGTGTGGTCCAAACCCAAATCAGGTTGTGGATTCCCTTGTTTTGGAAGTAATCAAACATGGTCTGCCAAAGCTTTTTGTAAGTTTCAGCACCATCATATCCCCACCAGAACCAGGATTTGCCCCAGCTGGCACCTGATTTCAGACAGGCATTACCGGCAGCCTCATGGAAAGGACGCCAAACGGCAACAACGCCTGCATCCTGCAACTTCTGCAGAACTTCCACCACCTTGTCCATCTCCTGATAGAACCATTTGTTCTCCCAAGAGCCAGTAGTAAATACGTTGGCTGCTTTGAAGGATGTTTCTGATGGGGTGCAGGTCACACCGCTACCATCTGTTCCTGGAACTGTGCTTTCTGTCTTAGGCACGTTGAAGTGCCACATCAGCGATACCAGTCCGCCCTGGTCTGCCCAGTTGGTTACAGGAGTGATGTCGTTGTAGTTGATCCATCCGTTGGAACCCTGCTTAGGAACATAGATATGGATGAAATCATAGCAGTTGATGGCTGGATATTTACCTGTAGCCTGATAAATCTTATCTGCCTCTTGGGTGTTCCAATTGACGTTGGCGATGACCGAAGAGATGGTCTTGCTGCCATAATTCAGCTGCAGATATTTGTAGAGACGCTTGGTTTTCTCAGTAGCTGCTGGGTCAGCGAGATTCACATCGCCCACTTCGCTTTCGTGATAGATAGAGAAGGAGATGTTGTTGATCTTGTTGATGTCGTATGTTTCCCAGGCTCCGAAATCTTCCAGTCCTTTGAGATAGATTTCCAGTTGGTTGCTGGCATTGTGCTTCATGCTGCTGATGGCGTTGGTTTCGCCCGTCAGATTCCATTCAGCTTGCTTTCCTTCTGAATTGTTGATGGTAATTTTGTCACCATCGGTCTGTGCCAAGGCAGTGAATGAAATCATTACTGCCAGGAGTGAGAGTAATATCTTTTTCATTGTCTTGCTACTTTTAAGGATTTGTTATTGATTTTGATAATATAGACCCCATTTGTCAATTCACTGAGATTGATGATGGTCTTGTCGCCAACGGTGATAGGGGAGAGTTTTATGTTCTTCCCATCCAGTGCGAAGGCGCTTACCTTGTTGTTGGTACCGTCTACGATGATACGGTCACCTTCGAAGGCAAACTTGTTGTTGGTTTCTACCTGCTTGATGCCTGTCGTTGTACCATAAGTGAAGGTGGAAACCTTCCATAGTTCGTAACTGGCAGTAGTAGCTGTAGATTTTACAGTCATCTTATCATTTCCGAAGGTTACTTCCGGTAGAGTGCTCAGTGCAAACTCTATCTTGCTACCATCGTTGAATGATACGAACAGCGACTTGCCGTCTGCAGCTTTGGCAGAGATGCAGCTCAGAGCTATCAGTAAGGATAATACTATTTTCTTCATATCGGGTTAATGTTTTGGTTAAAATCAAAAATGTGGCGCAGTTAATATAACTACGCCACAAATTTACAAATTATATTTCACATAAATGCGTCTTTTATGTTAAATATTTCTATCCTATGGAAGGATGGCAATCTTGGTTATATTCTTCATGTCACCCTGGAGGATGAAGGCTGTATCACTCCAGCCGTCAGTGATGCTGTTTACTGCTTCCATCATGGCTGCATCGAATACCTTCTCAACACAGTTCTGGTCACCACTCCAGTCGGCTGCAGTATCAATAGGGACCCAGTTGGCGTTGTTGATCTGAACCTGTCCGCTAGCTCCTGTTTCCTTATAGAAGAGCATCTTGGAACCAACCTTGACGCCCAACTTGATGAGGTCTGCCTTCATGATGCGGAAACGACCGCTGTCATCCCATGTAAAGTTATATGGATACTTGATGGCGCTGTTGTCCATGTTGGTTGTGATAGTAGCGATATCCTTTTCTGCAGGAACCACCTTGAACTCAGGACCTTCAATCTTGTTGCCGTCTGGGTCTTCCATCACGATCTTGTATGTACCTACTTCAGCATTGGCAGGAACCTGACATACAATCTCTGTATTGGTACGTGAGGTATAGCGGTTTACCTTGTAAGAACCGATATAGAGGTTCTGGATGTTCTGGAAGTTCTTACCAGTGATGGTGATGGTAGAACCTGCGATAGCTTCACCTGGTGTTACGGATGCAATTGCTGGATCTGTAGCTGCCTTGATGCTCAATTGACCATCGATGTTGATAGTGGTACCATTCTTCAGGTTGAGCTTGAAGCCTGTACCGGCGCATGCTGCAGGAACTGTTACTGCGATGGCATTGGCATTCTGTGCTGCAAATTTCTCTACGGTCTGCTCTACATCGCCAGGGAAGGTGACGCTCTTCACGAGGTCGAGATCTGTACCCTTGATGATGGTCTTCTCGCCAGCAGTGATGGCTGCTGGTGTGCAAGAAGCTACGGTTGGCTTCACCAAAGTATAGGCTACAGTTACAGTCTTGCCATTATCAAGACTCAAAGTGATGTCGCCTTCCTGTGCATCCTCTGGTACTGTAGAAGTAACCTTTGTTGTCTCAACCTTGTTAAGCTTAGATTCCTTGGCGTTAGGGAATGCGATACCTGTAATCAGATCCATATCCTTACCAGTGATGGTGAGTTCTGCACCGTTCTTGATAGGGGAAGGAGTTGCAACGAGTTGGCTAGGAACAACGGTTGTAATCTCACCGAAAGGAATTCTTATACCGCTTTTTGTTACAGCTGTAATTTCACCGTCTGCTACCTTAGAAGAGATAATGAAGGTAATCTCAGAAGCTGTTTGTGACTTGAAGTCAGCTGCTTCTACGGTTGCACCATTCAACTCAATACTTGCAATCTGGTCAAGTGAAGTACCTCTGAGGACCTCTGTTTCACCAGCCTTGATGAGAGACTTACCGATAGCATTGTTTGCATCGATTTCAGGAGCATTGATACTTAAAGTACCTTCAGAATACATATAGTTGTTTCCATCGCTAATCTGGAATCTGCCTTCTCCTGCTTCTGCTGGGATTACCAGCTGAATCTGATAGCGGGTCTGAGATTTAAAATTCTCGGCATCCATAGTCGCGCCATTGGCAAAAATGACAGATGTAATATTGTTGAGATAATCGCCTTCAATAGTGAGGACGTCTCCAACATTACCTACCAGGTTTTCCTTGTTTTCACCTACGTAGAAACCTGTAAATTTCAAATTCTCAATGTATGTGATTGGGGTAAGGGTCTTGATTTCACCATTCTTGGCGGTCTTCAATGTAACAATACCTGGTTCACATTTTTCTGCAGGAACTTCAATATTGATTTCTGAGTTTTTTCCTGATGTAACAACATTAATGCTGGTAATAGCTTCTGCACCAGGAAGATCTATTTCTGTAATCTGGTCAAGATTGGCTCCCTTGAAAGTAAGGACGCCCCCACGGAGTACAGGGTTTGGACCGTATGATAATACAGATATTTCATTGCCATACTGGTCGGTGTTCAAGTCATCACGGTCGCATGATGTGAACGCAAATGTACTGCATATCAGTAGCAGAACCAACCAGAGGAAAGATTTATTATGTCTTTTCATAATGATTGACGTTTATTGTTTTTGTTTGTTTGCAGTGCTGGCAGTTGGATGGCTGCCAGCATCAGCAAATTTTATTCATTGATAGGGCAAACACGAATGTTATCAACGCAAATTGTTGGTGAGCATTCTACAGTAGCCTCTTTGTATGGTCCTGTATAGAGGAACATGGTCATACCTGTGAGATTCTCAAACTTCAAACCACCCAATTTGTTTCCATATCTGTCGTATGCAAATTCTGATAATGGAATAGAAACAGTCTGCCAGTTTCCTGAAGTGCTGAATGTGTTGTTGGTTGCTCCATACCATGGAGTCCAAAGTGCACGTGGAAACTTGTCATCTGCAAGATAGTTGTTGTTGCCTGTTGAGTATGTTACCTGGTTGTTACCGGTAAAATATACCTGTAATGACAAGCCTGTCCAATCATTAGGAATGTTAACCTCAAACTTCACTTGCATGTTGTCAACATCATCCCATTTCATCAGCGAGTTCAACTCAGGATAACCTGCAGCTGGCTCTGGCCAGTAGTTGAATGAGTATTCATCTTCAGCCCATGAATCGAAATTAACGGTTTTGCCTCCAAAGTAGTAGTAATTTCCGTCAAGAGGCAGAACTCCTTCAACATCATTCCTAATACGGTTACCATTTTGAATTCCATCACGCCAGCCATGACCTGTTGCTATTGCGTCATCTCCGTCATTATCCCAGTCGAAGAGTATGCAGCGGTCGTCACGGAAATAGAACTTTGACTTACCTTTTCCATACATGCTTTCTACTGTGACAAATCCTTTCTGTGCACCTTCTGGTACCACAAAAGTAACGGCACTCTTGGAAATGCTCTTGAAATCAGTAACGTCTACGTTGCCTGGGAATGTGATTTTAAGATGAGCATTCTCGTAATCCAGCAGGTAGTCGCCTTTCAGGGTTACGGTTTCGCCATCTTTTGCAAACTCATTGCTCAATGATGTTACCACCGGTTCTGGTACGAGCGTCTTGAAGTCATATTCAGTACACTCACCATCCTTGTTGTACATGTAGATCTTATTGGTAGGATTGTCAGTAAGAGTCTTTGGTACATCTACAATCAAGGTATGGTCTGTAATCATACTTGTATTCAAAATGGCTTGCTGGTCGTTGAAGAGCATTTTTGTTATACTTCTCAAGTTGTTACCGACCAGGCAGATACTTGTACCCATGTATGCTCCAGTTAACATGGAATCTTTCTTGGTTACATCGCACAGGCGAACGTAATCAATAGAAGGAGTTCCACCAGCTATTTCATATTTGTCAGGCTCATCCACACAACTTGTGATACTGAGACCTGTAAAAGCTGTAGCTCCAAGAAGCATGATACTTAATATTTTATTATTTAGCTTCATAATTGTTCTATTTTTGAGGTTTCTTATATTAATAAGTAAACTGAGAAATGTCAACATGCTGTGGTGCCTCCAGCAAATGAGGGTTCATGGTTGCATCTTCTGTAGGGAATGGGATGGTAAAACTGCTCATCTGAACGTTCTGATGCTTACCAGGATCATCATTGTATCTTACATCGCTGTTCAAGTTCCAAGGACCATCATAGCTACCCTTGTTGTACCATGTCTCATAGAGCGCATTCAGACCATAATACTCATTTCTCTTCTGTGCGTTCAACTCAGCAATTGTTGCATCAGGATCGAAGTAGTATCTGCGTACGTAATCATACCAGCGATCGCCCTCAAGTGCTAACTCCAATCTGCGCTCCTTCCATACATCTTCGAAACTGATAGATGTTGGGCGTTCGTATGTAGATACCGCACGGTTGCGAACTTTGTAGAATGCATCAATGGCAGATGCATCTGTTGTTGAGCCTGCATTACCAATCTTGGCTTCTGCATAGATGAGATAAACATCTGCAAGACGTAACAGCTGAGTATAGTTACCATAAGCCATCACATCAAAGTCGCAGCCTATATGCAAGTTATGGTCGGCTTTATCACCAACAAGATGTTTTGCACATTGTGCTCCTGTTGGAGTCTGGAGTTCACCATTGCCTTGATGCTTCTCATAACCTTTATATACATGCTTCAAGAAGTCGAAACCACCGCAGTCTGTGTAGAAATAATCATATTTGTCACCAGCCATGATCATGGTAGCCTTACGGCGGATGTCGGTGTTGTTTCTAGTCTGGCTTGTTGGATTATCTCCGAAAGCTTCTATCAGGTCTACTGATGGACCAGCCCATCCTCCCCAGTTGTTACCTGTTTCATCGAAACCCGAAATAGCGAGGTCACTTTGAAGTGAGTTTTGAGATGTCCAAGGGTCACGTGTGGCACGCCAGTGCCATGCGATGAGTGATTCAGGACCTTTGTATGCGCTGTAGAACATTGCTGGGAAATTGGCTGCAGGTTCCAAACTTCTGCCACTATTGTCTATAACATCCTTTGCATATTTGGCAGCGTTGTCAAGATCTTCCTGGTTGCGCTGGTGATTGGTGGTCTTGATATATGCCACACTTCCCTGTTCGTAAGTTGTAGTTGCTGGATCGAAACCAGACTTTGTCAGGTAAACCTTGGCAAGCAAGCCTTCTGCGCTGTATTTATCAATACGTCCAAGACCTGTAGGATCTTTTTCCGGTAACAGTTCAATGGCTTTTTTCAAGGTCATGATGATGTAATCGTATACATCCTCTATGTTGGCCTTATACTGGTCATTGTATGTACCGGCACCGATAATGTCTGTGTTGTTATGGATGATTGGCACTGCACCGAATGTACGTACAAGATAGAAGTATGCCATAGCTTTCCATGTCAGGCATTCTCCCATACATGCACTCTTAACGCTTGCGCTTGCGTTGGCACCTTTCAGTTTATCATAAATGGTGTTGGCGTAGGCATTTACTGTCCAAAGTGAATAAGACATATCTTTCAGGTTGGCATTGTTGGCAGATACGTTACAGTTCCAGTATTGAGTATCTTCACTTCCCCACCAATAATAGTTTCCTGACATTACTTCACCAACTTTGAAGAAACCTCTTTGGAAATCATACCATGGCATACTGTACAGAGAATTGGCGCCTTGATAGCACTCTGCATCACCATTATAGAACGTGTCTGCATTGTAGTTGGAATTGTCTGGCTGATCCAGAAAGTCCCCGCAAGAAGACAAGCTGAGACCCAAGACGAATGCGCAAACGGCCGTTTTATATATATTGTATTTTTTCATAATTGTTTATTCTTTTGTTATTTAATTAGAAAGCAAGGTTGATACCGAAAGAATATACCGTTGGTGAAGGATAACGTCCGTTATCTACACCGAAGCTGTATCCCTGTGAATCGGATGTACTTGCACCTACTTCTGGATCATAACCGTCGTAACCGGTAATAGTGAAGAGGTTCTGTATATTTGCATATACTCTCAAACTCTCAATATGAAGGTATCTTGCATACTTTTTAGGCAATGTATAACCTAAAGTGATATTCTTCATTCTCAAGTATGATCCATCTTCAACATATCTGTCACTGATAACGCTAGAGTTTCCGGCTGGGTCACCGATAGCAAGACGTGGAATGTTGGTTCCTGCGTTTACAACATAGATGTTGTCTACGTCATCATACCAGTTGTATACAGTATTGGCATTGTTGCCTTTATAACCATTCGTGTAGTCCTTGTTTGGATCAATTGGAGCCAGTACTGCATGATTCTTGACACTTGCACTCTGGTTTACCCAAGCGTTGTTCATCCTGCTCATGCTGATATTCAGGTAGTTCATAACCTTGTTTCCTACAGAACCGCTGACGAACAATGTCAGGTCGAAGTCCTTATAACGGAATGTGTTGGTCCAACCAAATGTATATTTAGGCTGTGGATTACCGATGTAAGTCTTGTCGTAATCGTCGATAACTCCATCAGGCTTTCCGTCAGGACCTGAAATATCCTTAAACTTGATATCGCCTGGCCATACGGTTGTTCCCTTATTCAGGGCTCCTTCCTTGTAGCTCTTAGGCTTAGGAGAGTTTTTGATATCTTCAAAATCCTTGTATACGCCATCGGTCTGATATCCCCAGAATTGATAGAGAGGTTTGCCGATGTTACTTACACAGACCACGTCGTTCCACTGGCCATAGCCAATGATGTTGGCATTGGTTGTGCCGCTGAGACCTACCAGTTTGTTCTTGTTCCAAGAAATGTTGAACTCTGTATCCCAAGAGAAGTTCTTGTTAGCAATAGGATGAGCGTTTACTGCCAACTCGAAACCGGTGTTCTTGATCTTACCGTAGTTACCCCAAGGTGCATTAAGACGTGAAGAACCATTGCCTTGAGTACCCATATATGAAGGCAACTGTAAAGGCATCAGCATATCGTTGGAAACCTTGTTGTACCAGTCGAGAGTGAAACCAATCTTATCATTGAAGAGTCCAAGATCGAGACCGATATTGGTCTGTTCCTGAGTTTCCCACTTGATAGAAGTGTTTGGAATGTTGGTAGGACGGTATGCTACGCTTGTTTGACCAACAAGGAACTTGGTTACGGTAGTACCCCATTTGTAAGCACCGATATTGGCATTACCAGTCTGACCCCAGCCAATACGAATCTTACCATTGCTCAACCATTTACCTGCGATGCTCTTGATAAACTTCTCGTTAGAGAAACGCCAGCTTGCTGCGAATGAGTGGAATGAAGCCCAACGGTTTTCAGGACCGAAGTTAGAACTTCCGTCACGACGGAATGTATATGTTGCTAAATAACGGTCATCGTAGTTGTATGTCTCACGTGTAAAGAATGATGACATTGTTGTAACACCGAAACCAGACTTGATACTAGGAGTGCTGGAACCCAAAGATGGCAAATGGATTGTATTGTTTGGCAAATTAGCGTTTGCCTGATAGGTATAATCCCAGTCACTGCGCCAAGCTTCCTGACCCAGCATGGCTGTGAAAGAATGCTTTTTGATACTTCCATTATAAGTAATGTAGTTCTTAAACTGCCAATACTTGCTTGTATTCTTCTGCCAGCTTGCAAAGTTTGTGTCCTGGTTCCAGTTGCCTAAGTGCATAGTAGGTGTAAAGACCTCTGCATCACTCCATGACAAGTCGTAACCCAACTCTGTATGCCAGGTGAGGTTCTTTATAGGAGTAATGTCTGCAAAAATGTTACCGGTCAGCTTGTTACGCTTCATGGTGATATCCTTGCTCAAAGCCTGTGCAATAGGGTTTGGTGAAGACCAGCCGTCACGTACTACAGATGTATAGTTTCCGTCTACGTCATAGATTGCAATATCTGGAGGTGTAGTCAATGCGTATGTAATAACACCTTCTGTACCATCAGCATGGAGCAGGCGCTCCTTGGTTCTTGTGTATGTAGTATTCATACCTATCTTGAACCATTTCTTCAGTTGAGCGTCCAGATTGGCACGTACGTTCAAACGCTTGAAGTTAGAACCGATAATAGTACCATCCTGATCCATCATACCGCCACTAACATAGTACTTAACCTTCTCTGTACCACCTTGTGCAGCAACCTGATGCTGGTGCTGGAAAGCTGTGCGGAATACAGCGTCCTGCCAGTTGGTTCCTCGACCCAAGATAGATGGGTCTGAGAAATCAGGACGTGCCTGATCCTGAGAAATCCATCCGTTGCTTACAAAGTCATTATAATATTCTGAGAATTCACGAAGATTCAGAATGTCAATACGCTTTCCCTGGTATTGCCATGCTGCCATGCCGTCGTATGTAAATTTTGCTTCTCCAATCTTACCCCGTTTGGTTGTGATAAGTACAACACCATTTGCACCCTGGGCACCATAGATGGCTGTAGCAGAAGCATCCTTCAGAATTTCCATACTGACGATATCGGCAGGGTTGATAGTTGACATTGGTGATACGGTAGAAACAGAACCGTTTCCTAAGGCATCTCCCAAACCTAATGAACCGCCGCTTGAACCGCCGCCCTGGAAGATGACACCATCAATGACATAAAGTGGTTCTGCACCGGCATTGATGGTTGACTGTCCGCGAACTCGGATTGAGGTAGAAGAACCTGGAGCACCTGAAGTCGCTACAGATGTAACACCGGCAACGCGACCTTGGAAACTCTGGTCTAAGTTTGTGATAATAGAACCTTTGATTTGGTCTTCTCCCATGGAAACAGAAGCTCCTGAGATGTCGCTCTTCTTCATGGTACCATAACCTACAACTACCACCTCGTCAAGACTGTTGTCGTCTTCTACCAAAGTGATGTCGTACTTGCTTTGGCCTCCTACTTTGAAAGTTTTGGTAACATAGCCTACGTAAGTTACCTCTACAGTCTGTCCGGCACCTACATTCAGTGTGTAGTTACCATCAAAGTCTGTCACTGCGGCATTTTTTGTGCCTTTCACTTTTACTGTTGCACCGATGATAGGACCCATTGCATCGGATACGTTACCAGTAATCTTCTTGGTCTGTTGCACAGCCTGATTCGTTGTGATCTGGGCTGCGAAAGTTTGCTGAGGGGAGATGCCGAGAAGACTCAGGGCAGCTACACTAGCAAGCAACTTTTCTCTACTTTTAAAGTTCATACAATTTTTGTTAGTTGGTTAAAACAGTTTGGCTCTTTCGCTTATATGATCGATACGGGAAAGAATCCAAAACGGATTAGTGCTCTCTGATTATTCCTTCGTCATCTTTCTCTGATGAGAAGAAAGGGCTAGAGGCTAGCTCTAGGTTGCATTTACTTTTTCCATTGTTGTGATTATATTTATTTGTTTTTATATTGTTTATTCTAAACCTTTAGGCTGTTTTGTAAATCTGCTGCAAAGATAGCTATTTTTGCAAAAATAGCTTGTACATATTTTGCTGATTACTAATACTTTTCTGCTTTATTGAAAATAAAATGTAATTTTCGTCATATTTATTAAAGATTAAGTGTTAGTGTTACAATTTATTTACTTGGTGGTTGATTTATATTGATTATTCTATTATTTGTCTATTATATATAAGGTACGCGTACATTATTTATTATATGAATTGTCATAACCTTTTGTGCTTTGTTAATTGATCTTTGGTTGTTTTCGGTCAATTCTTGAGTTAAATAGAGTGTGTGTTTTGTTGTTTTCTTTGCTTTTTCTGACTTGATGTGCGTCAATTCTTATTTCTGCTTTCATGTATTTTCGAATATTTTTCTGCCTTTGCAACAAAGTATGTTTATTCAGCAAAATAATACACGGATATATCGGAAATTATGCCTAACTTTGCAACCGTAAAACAGAATGTTTAACTAACAAGATTAACAACGACAATATGAATCATCGTATAGCAAATGTTTTTAGGTTAATAATTATAGGTGTTCTGATGAGTGTGCTGGGGACTACAAGCCTCAGCGCACAAATCAGAGGAAACAACATCGTGGTAACGGTAACTCCTGACCATCAGGACTGGAATTATCGGGTAGGCGAGAAGGCTAACTTCACGGTGAATGTGAGAAAGAGCGGTACGCTACTCAATCAGGTGAAGGTAGATTACGAAGCCGGACCGGCAATGTTTCCGGAGGTGAAGAAAAGTACCACTCTCAAGGATGGAACCATGAAATGGTGTGGCAGTCTGAACAGACCGGGCTTCTACCGCCTCAAGGTTATCGCTCATGTTGATGGCAAGGATTACGAAGGACTTTGCACGGCAGGTTTCTCTCCAGAGAAGATCCAGCCTTTCGCACAGGAACCTAAGGATTTCGATGCTTTCTGGAAGAAGGCACTGGATGAGGCAAGACAGAATGACCTCAATCCTACCAAGGTGCTTCTGCCTGAGCGTTGTACCAAGGATAAGAATGTATATGAAATCAGTTATAACAACAACCGATGGGGCTCTAAGATGTATGGCATCCTGAGTGTACCGGTAAAAGAAGGCAAGTATCCGGCTTTGCTCCGTGTGCCTGGTGCGGGTGTACGCCCTTATGCCGGCGATACTTATACAGCTCCTGCTGAGTGCATCGTACTGGAAATCGGTATTCACGGTGTTCCTGTTACCATGCAGCAGAAAATTTATGATGATCTTGCCAATGGCGAGCTGAAAGGTTACTGGGATACCAATCTCGAGAATCCTTATCGCAATGCTTACAGACGGGTAGTAACCGGTGCTGTTCGTGGCGTGGATTATATCGCTTCGCTCCCTGAGTGGAACGGAAAGACTATCGGTGTAACGGGTTCATCACAGGGTGGATTCCTTTCCATCGCTGTGGCAGCTCTCGACAAGCGAATCACTTTCCTGGCTCCTGTTCATGATGCCATGTGTGATTATGAAGCTGAAATTCACGGAGTTGCAGGTGGCTGGCCTCACTACTTCTATAAGGAAGACAAGGCGCAGGGGGCTGCATGGAAAGAGCAGAAACTTACGGATTTGGAAAAGGCAAGACTCGAAGGTGCACGCTATTATGATGGCGTCAACTTCGCCCGTCGCATCACCGTTCCTGGCTGGTACAGTTTCGGTTATAATGATGAGGTGGTTCCGCCAACATCATCTTACGGCCTTTATAATTCGGTAAAAGCGCCAAAGACATTGAGTCTGTACCAGATGACCGGTCATTACTGGTATCAGGAGCAGTGGGATGAATGGCAGGCTTGGATAATTCAGCAATTAAAGAAATAGATATATGATAGGAAAAAGAATTTTGATTGGTGCAGCTTGCCTCATGGCGATGCAAGGAGCAATGGCACAGGTTGATGGCGTTACGGGCGCATCAGTCCAGACTGCCAATACTTCCAGCTGCAAGGGTAAAAAGCAATGTTGCAATACTCCGGCAGAGCAACTGAAGGTCAGACTGCAAAAATTATTGAACAAGGGAATCATGCTCGGACATCAGGATGATCCGGTGTATGGTACTACTTGGAAATGGGATGAAGGAAAGAGCGATGTATTCCTCACTACAGGTGATTATCCTGCTGTGATGGGCTTCGATCTTGGAAAAATAGAGTTGGACAGCAAGGAAAACCTTGACGGCGTGTCTTTCGATCGTATGCGAAAAGAAATCATTGCCCAAAATGAGAGAGGAGGCATCGTCACATTGAGTTGGCATCCTTGGAATCCGGTTACTGGCGAGAATGCCTGGGATCCGAAAGGTGATGCTGTAGCTGCTGTCCTGGATGGAGGCGCCCAGCAACAGAAGTTCGATGGATGGCTCAAGAAGGTTTCCGATTTCATCCTTTCTTTGAAGACAAACGATGGTAAACTGGTTCCTGTCATCTTCCGACCATGGCATGAAATGAATGGCGGATGGTTCTGGTGGGGAGCTAGCAGTTGCACACCTGCACAATATAACCAATTATACGTAAAAACCCTAAATATACTTACTAAAGCAGGGTGCAATAACATCGTTTGGGCTTGGTCACCAAATCTCAGCGACGAGAAGACGGTAGAAAAATTCCTGGAGCGATTCCCGGGAGAAAAGTATGTGGATATGCTGGGTGTTGACGTCTACGAGTTCGACAACAGCGATGCCAACTATCAGCAGAACCTTGCTGCTACGCTCGATGTACTGATGGAGGCAGCCAAGAAGGTTGGCAAGATTCCTGCCCTCACCGAAACGGGTTGCCGAGGTATCGCCAGCAAGAAGGATTGGTTTACCCAAACCCTTTGGCCTGTACTTCAGAAGTATCAGTTGAGTTATGTACTCTTCTGGCGTAATGCCTGGGATAAACCTCAGGAAGAGGCTTACCTCCCTGGTGTCGGTGATGGCGATATCGTCAAAGATTTCAATAAGTTCAAGAAGGAAAAGAAAGTTCTCTTTGCAAAAGAGGTTTTAAAGGTTAAATAAATGTTGAATGTTGAATGTTGAATGTTGAATGTTGAATTGGCATTAGTTCAATGTGCATTTTATACTCAACATTCAACATTCAACACTCAACATTAATATAAAATAAAATATGACTACATTTCAAGACAAAGTGAAAGCACTCCGCGCTCATCATGAGGAATTGCTGAGCCGTAAGAATGAACCGGTAGAGTGGGGAAATGGTATCTATGAAAAGTATAAGAACCCAATCCTTACAGCAGAACATACTCCATTAGTGTGGCGTTACGACTTCGATGAGAAGAGTAATCCGTATCTCATGCAGCGCATCATGATGAATGCTACCCTCAATTCGGGTGCCATCAAGTGGAATGGTAAGTATCTCCTCGTTGTACGTGTGGAGGGTGCCGACCGCAAGAGTTTCTTTGCCGTAGCAGAGAGTCCTAATGGTGTTGACAACTTCCGTTTCTGGGATGAGCCTATCACCATGCCTGAGGATGTTGTTCCTGCTACCAATATCTATGATATGCGACTCACAGCTCATGAGGATGGCTACATCTATGGCGTGTTCTGTGCAGAGCGTCATGATGATGATCAGCCTGGCGACCTCAGTGCTGCTACTGCTACTGCAGCCATCGCCCGTACCAAGGACCTGGTAAACTGGGAGCGTCTTCCTGATTTGAAGACCAAGAGCCAGCAGCGCAATGTGGTTCTCCATCCGGAGTTTGTTGATGGCAAGTATGCTTTTTATACCCGTCCACAGGATGGTTTCATCGATACAGGTTCTGGTGGTGGTATCGGTTGGGCTCTTGTTGATGATATCACTCATGCCGAAATCAAGGAAGAGAAGATCATCAATGCCCGTCATTATCACACCATCCAGGAGGTGAAGAACGGTGAGGGACCTCATCCTATTAAGACTGATAAGGGCTGGTTGCATCTGGCTCACGGTGTTCGTGGCTGTGCCAGCGGTCTCCGCTATGTACTCTATATGTATATGACTTCTCTTGAGGATCCTACAAAGGTGATTGCAGAACCAGGTGGATATCTCCTTGTACCGGAAGGTCCTGAGTATATCGGTGATGTGATGAACGTAGTCTTCGCCAACGGCTGGATTGCAGATGAGGATGGCAAGGTATTCATCTACTATGCTTCTTCTGATACCCGCATGCATGTGGCAACTTCTACCATCGACCGATTGGTAGACTACTGCATGAACACACCAAAGGATGATTATCGCACTCAGTTCTCAGTAGAGAAGATCAAGGCTTTAGTGGAAAAAAACAAACAGACTTTAAGTAAATAGTTTCAGGTATTAAGATTGTAGGGATTCGTACTCTTCATCCGTATTATTGTATATGAATGAGGAGCGAATCCCTCTTTTTGGTAGTTAAAAGTTAATAGTTGATAGCGGCTTCGCTGTATAGCAAGATTGCTGAGGTAGTTTTTGCTATAAACTATAAGAGGTAGTTTTTGCTATAAACTATAAATTGTAAATTATAAACTAAAATAAAATGGCTCGTTTAAAAGAAAAAATAGCTTATGCATTGGGTGATGCCGCTGCGGGTGGTATTGTATGGAAGGTGATGTCTATTGCTTTTCCTCTGTTTTTTACAAATGTCTTCGGACTCTCGTTTGCGGATGCGGCAGTACTGATGCTCGTAGCCCGCATGTTCGATGTTGTTACCGACCCTCTGATGGGCTCGCTTGCCGACCGTACCCAGAGCCGTTTCGGTACCTACCGTCCTTGGCTCATCTATGGTGCCATTCCTTTCGGATTGATATTCGCCCTCTTGCTCTATACGCCAGACTTCGGTCCTGTGGGCAAGCGAATCTATGCTTACGCCCTCTATCTGCTGATGATGGCGGTATATACCATGGTGAATGTGCCTTACGGCTCATTGCTCGGTGTGATGACCGAGGATGATGATGAGAAGAACCAGTTCTCTTCTTTCCGTATGGTGGGTGCTTATGCCATGGGATTCGTCACCCTGCTTTCTTTCCCTTATCTCCAGAAGATGGTAGGTGGTTCTGCCGCTCATCAGTATGCTGTCATTGGTGCCGTGCTCGGTATTATTGCAGCTGTGATGACATTGGCTTGCGGACTCCTTACCAAGGAACGTCTGAAGCCGAAACGCGCTGAGAAGTTCTCATTCCAGCAGTTTGCCGACCTCGTTCACAACAAGGCTTGGCTCTATATGACAGCCATCGCCGTGTGTACCAACTTCTTCAACGGATTCCGCTATGCCGTTGCCGGCTATATGTTTGATTACTGTCTGCATGGCAATGTAACCATCGAGGGACTGATTATCAACTATACCGTTTTCATGGCGTTTGGTGAAGTAACCTGTATGATTTTCGGTGGTGTATCTCCTTGGTTCACCCGTCTGGTAGGCAGCAAGCGCATGGCATTCTTCTGGGCTGCAGCACTCTGTCTGGTTCTCTCGGTTGTCTTCTTCTTCATCCCGATGAATCCGTCGTATATCTGGGTAATGATAGCCATCGTTATCCTTACCTCTATGGGTATCGGTATCTATTCGCCATTGATGTGGTCAATGTATACCGATGTAGCTGACTACCATACCGAGCATTTCGGAACATCAGCTACAGGTCTTATCTTCTCTTCCGGTACGATGAGCCAGAAGTTTGGTACCGCCATTTCCGGTTCTCTTATCGCCCTCTTCCTGGGCTGGGCAGGTGCCAACATGATAACAGATAAGATGGGTAATACGATGATCGACCCAGCCAGTGTCACCGACTCTGTGCTTACGATGGTATGGTCATTGTTCTCACTCTTCCCAGCCGTCATCGCCTTCCTGCTGATGGTGCTTGCCTGGAAGTTCCCTATCCGTAAATAATTGTTTTAACATAACTAATAATCACTATTAAGAAGGAAAAATGGAAAATCTTAAAGAAACGATGCGGGATGTTCTGGAGAACAATATCCTCAGCTATTGGCTAACGAAAGTGAAAGATGAAGAAAACGGTGGCTTTTACGGACGTGTAGACGGTAATGACCAGGTACATCCTGAAGCCGAGAAGGGAGCGGTGATGAATGCCCGTATCCTCTGGGCGTTTTCTGCTGCCTATCGTGTCTTGAAGAAGCCGGAGTATCTTGAGGCTGCCACCCGTGCCAAGGATTATGTGCGCGATTATTTCCTCGACAGGGAATATGGCGGCATCTACTGGAGTGTTGACTATCAGGGTAATCCGCTCGATACCAAGAAGCAGACTTACGCTATCGGCTTTGCCATCTATGGTTTCTCGGAGTATGCTCGTGCAACAGGCGACAAGGAGGCATTGGATATTGCCATCTCTCTGTATCATGACATAGAGAAGCATGCCTTTGATGCCAAGAACAACGGATATATCGAGGCATTGACCCGTGAGTGGAATCCGATTGCAGACATGCGTCTCTCTGATAAGGATGAGAATGGTTCCCGTACGATGAATACCCATCTGCATATCATCGAGCCATATACCAATCTTTATCGTGTATGGAAGACTCCGGAACTGGAGAAGAGCATCCGTAATCTGCTCGATATCTTCACCGATAAGCTTCTGAACAAGGAGACTTATCATCTCGACCTCTTCTTCAATGACGAGTGGGAGGGCAAGCGCAACATCGAGAGCTATGGTCATGATATTGAGGCGTCCTGGCTGCTCCACGAAACCGCGCTGGTTTTAGACGATAAGATATTGCTGCATAAGATAGAGCGCATCATCCGTCGTATAGCCGATGCAGCAGATGAAGGCTTACGTCCGGATGGCAGTATGGTTTATGAGCATTGGAAAGATGGAGATAAGTATGATCTCCAGCGCCAGTGGTGGGTGCAGTGCGAGAACATCATCGGCCATATCGACCTCTATCAGTATTTCCGTACCGAAGAGAATCTTCTGGTTGCCATCGCCTGCTGGAACTATGTAGCCAAGCATCTGCTGGATGCCAAGAACGGTGAGTGGCACTGGGCTATCCTGGAAGATGGTACGGTGAACAAGGAGGATGATAAGGCGGGTTTCTGGAAATGTCCTTACCACAACTCCCGTATGTGTCTCGAACTCATCGAACGTGACTATTAACATACAGATTCCCTGCAAGACAGGAATAGAATACAAAAATCCAAGCAAATCATATATTTGCTTGGATTTTTTTGTTTATCCCGATTTTTTATTGTACTTTTGCAGCCAATGTAGAATTGAGGGTGGTATCGCATCAAAAATTCAACATTCAACATTCAACATTAAACATTAAAAATAAATGTATATAGCAATAGCAGGAAATATCGGTAGTGGCAAGACAACACTCACCAAGATGCTTTCTAAACATTATGGATGGAAACAGTACTTGGAGCCCGTGGCTGAAAACCCCTATATCGATGACTATTACAAGGATATCTCGCGATGGGCTCTCAATATGGAGGTGTTCTATCTGAAGCAGCGATTCAAAAATCTGCTGGAAATCCAACACAGTAAAGAGACGGTCATCCAGGACCGCACCATCTTTGAGGGTGTTTATGTCTTTGCGGCCAACAACCGGAAGATGGGCAACATGGACCAGCGCGACTACGAGACTTATATGGAACTCTTCGAGTCGATGATGGAAGTGGTGGAGATGCCTGAACTGATGATATATCTCCGTTCTTCAGTTCCTCACCTCGTGAAGAATATCCAGAAGCGCGGTCGTGATTATGAGCAGAAGATGCCTTTGGATTATCTGGAAGGTATCAACAATCTTTACGAAGATTTCATCATGAACAAGTATAAGGGTAAGGTGCTTATCGTAGAAGTTGATAATCTCGATTTCGAGCACAATCCCAAGCAGTTTGGTGAAATCATAGATAAGATAGATGCCAAGCTCTTCGGGCTGTTCTCTTAAGCCCAATTCAACATTCAACATTTAACATTCAACATTGACATAGATGCATATAGCAATAGCAGGAAATATAGGTAGCGGCAAGACAACATTAACCAAGATGCTTGCCAAGAGATATGGCTGGAAAGCTAATTTCGAGCCGGTTGATAATAATCCATATCTGGCTGATTATTACAAGGATATGGAACGTTGGTCGTTTAATCTTCAGATTTACTTCCTGAACAAGCGATTCCATGATGTTGTGGAGATTTCCCGTTCAGAGCAGACCATCGTACAGGATAGAACCATCTTTGAGGATGCGCGTATCTTTGCGCCTAATCTTCATGATATCGGTATGATGAGCGACAGGGATTTCAAGAACTATACCGATCTCTTCGATCTGATGATCAGTCTGGTGAAACTCCCTGACCTGATGATATATATCAAGAGCAGCATTCCTACGCTCGTGAAGCATATCGAGAAGCGTGGCCGCGATTTCGAGAAGAGCATCCGCATCGATTACCTCCAGGGGTTGAACAAGCGTTATGAGGATTGGATCAAGGATTATAAAGGTCGCCTCATCATCATTGATGGTGATAATCTGGAGTTTGGAGAGAATCCGGAAGACTTCCGAAAGGTTACTGACCTGATAGATGCTGAGCTCTTCGGCCTGTTTGCTGAAAAGGGAGTTTAAAGGTAAAAAGGTAAAAGGGTAAAAAGGTAAAAAGAACCTTAACCCCCTTTCGCCCCCCGTTCCTAGCGATTCCATCGCTAGTCCCCCAAGTCCTTATCATAAAGGTAAAAGCGCAACCCCGCTAGGCGTCAAAGGAGGAACGCCTGGCGGGGTTGCGTTTTATGGTTGTACAGCTAAAAGGTATATGGTTGTACAGCTAAAAGGTATATGCTTGTACAACCAAAAGGTATATGGTTGTACAACTAAAAGGTTTATGGTTGTACAACTAAAAGGTATATGGTTGTACGACTATAGGGTTTATAGTTGTACGACTATAAGGGTTGTAGTTGTACGCAGGGCAAACGCATTAAATTGCGCTGCCCTCCAAAAGTTTTGACAGGTACTCTTC
>ERZ859738.533-NODE-533-length-25225-cov-2.094358_pt1 | contig 25225 bp, 22 predicted proteins | sample MGYA00510122_ERZ859738 | MGnify/ENA primary metagenome ERZ859738 (study PRJEB30046, sample SAMN00715139) | human gut metagenome | study: EMG produced TPA metagenomics assembly of the A metagenome-wide association study of gut microbiota in type 2...
TCTTCCACTTTGGCCACCGGCTCGCCGGTCTCGCGGTTGAGCATAAAGATCATGCCCTGCTTGCTGGTCTGCACCAGCACCGGGGTGGTGCCGCCCTTGCCGTCAGGCAGATCGTACAGCAGCGGCTGAGACGGCAGGTCAAAGTCCCACAGATCGTGGTGTGTGGTCTGGAAGTGCCAGCGCACCTGGCCGGTGGTGGCATCCACAGCCACGATAGAGGAGCTGTATTTATCGTCCAGCGCGGTACGTTCGCCGCCAAAGAAATCTGGCGTGGCGTTGCCGGTGGGCAGATAGATCAGATTCAGCTTCGCGTCGTAGGACATCGCCGACCAGACGTTTGGCGTACCGCGCGTGTAGGTCTGGCCTTCCGGCGGAACACCGGTCAGCGCTGGATTGCCCGGATCCCACGCCCATGCCAGTTTGCCGGTGTGGACATCAAACGCGCGGACCACGCCCGGCGGTTCGCCAGTGGAGTAGTTATCCGCGACGCGGCCGCCCACCACCACCACATTGCCCGCCACCAGCGGGGTGGAGGTCTGCTGATAGTAACCCGCTTTCACTTCACCCATGCCGACGCTGAGGTCGACAATACCGCGATCGCCGAAGCTTTCGCACAGTTTGCCGGTATCGGCATCAATGGCGATCAGGCGGGCGTCGATGGTCGGCAGGAACAGACGACGGGAACAGGCGGCCGGCTGCGTGCCTGCCGCTGGCGCGGTTTGCGCCTGGCTATCTTCGTAATAGCCTAAGCCGCGGCAGCGCTGCCAGTTGGGTGAAGAGGATTTGGAGTCATAGCGCCATTTCTCTTTTCCGCTGTCCACATCCAGCGCCAGCACTTTACTGTAAGGGGTACAGACGTAGAGAGTATCGCCAATCTGCAGCGGGGTGTTCTGATCTTCCGCGCCGGAGCCATTGCTCTGCGGGATATCGCCAGTATGCGCTACCCAGGCAACCTGCAGCTGGTTGACGTTTTGTTTGTTGATTTGGTCGAGGGCGGCGAAACGGTCGCCGTGGGTGGTGTTACCCCAGTGCGCCCAGTTTTTCTGCTGTTCGCCTGGCGCGACGGGCTTGACTGGTACCGCTTCAGTCGCGCTGACCAGCGGTGCGGATTTGAACATCCAGCCAAAGCTCACCGCCAGCGCCACGGCGAGAACGGCGGCGACGCCATAGGCCGGGCCTTTTTTCGCCGGTGGGCTGGCGAGGAAAGGCCAGACCAGGGCGGCCAGGAAGGCCAGTACGCCGAGCGCAAACAGGCGCGAGAAGAGCGGCCAGTAGTTCCAGCCAGCGTCACTAATCGCCCAGATCACCGAGGCGATAAACGCCACGGCGTATAACAGAATACCCGCGCGGCGGTTGCGGAAAATCAACACCGCCGCGATGACCATGACCACGCCCATCAGCGCGAAGTACAGTGTACCGCCGACGAGGGCCAGTTTTGCCCCAAGAATACCCACAGCCAGACCGATGATGAGCATCAGTCCGGCGAGAAGCCACTGCAGGATCCGGGGGAATCCGCGTGGCGCATTGCCAGTTGCCATGTAATCTCCTTAACCACACTAGCCACCTCACTGTGAACCAAATGAAACATGTTGCTATTGAATCATTTTTGAATGAAGTGGTTTTAACCTTCATAAAACTGTATTTGTTGCTTAATTAGATTTCGAGTGAACCATTTGGTGAAATCGAGACATGATAGATCTGTTAAAGAAGTTTGCGCAAATGTTAATAAATAATTTCGCACTAAATGATTATTTTGCCGAATATGTCTAACGTCATGGGGAGCGGCGTCGGCGCGTTTGCAGGTTCCCCGGCCGCTGCGGGCCGGGGAGAAAGGGGGTCAGGCAGGCATGGACTTACGGATAGCGCTGAGCAGCGTCTGCGTACCCGGAGTCAGTGTCGCATCGACGCGGGTTAAAATGCCGATGGGCTCTCCGGCGCCCTGGGTGGCGATCGGCAGGGCGGTTAGCACGCCACGGCGAAGATCGTCTTTTACCGCCCCGGAAGGGACAAACCAGACATAGTCAAAATCCACCGTCAGCTGGCGCGACAGGGAGGCGGAGAGGGTCTCGATGCAGCCGGCGGGCATCTTACAGCCCTGGCTCTGGAGCAGCGCTTCGGCGTTTTGCCGCGGCACGGTGCCTTTAGGTGAGACCACCACCGGCCACTCCATCACCCGACTAAGGGTCACCGTCTCCTGAAGCAGGGGATGTCCCGGGCGAACCACCAGCTTCAGGGATTCAAGGAACAACAGTTCGTAATGCAGCCCGCTCATTAGCTCCGGGTCGGACATACGTCCAATGCCGATGTCGATCTCCCCGGATTTTAAGCCGGCGAGCAGCATGGTGTTGTTCATAGTGGCGACCTGCAGCGTGATATCTTTTTGCTGCTTGTGAAACTGGCCGATCACCGTCGGCAGGATCCCCAGCGCGGCGGTGGGCAGCGCGCCGATGCGCACGATATCGTTATTCAGGCCCTCTTTGCGGTTCAGCGCCTGGCCGGCCGAATTAAGGGCGTCAAGCACCTTAACGGCATGCGTCAGAAACTGTTCGCCGACCAGGGTTAGCTGCGCCCCAAGACGACCCCGCTCGAACAGCCGGGTACCGGTCAGCTGTTCTAGCTCGTTAAGCGTTTTCGAGAGTGCTGGCTGGCTCAGATTTAATGTTTCAGCCGCGCGCCCCAGCGTTCCCTGTTGAGCGACGGCCACGAAGGTGTGTAGATGGCGCAAGCGAATGCGCTGACTGAAGAGACCATTTTTTTCCATAGTAAGATGATGTTAAAAACACAGCGGTGAAAGAGACAAGCGGACTTGTTTAAATTTGATAACCAGATAGCAAAATATTATTAACATTTGAGTTGGTTACATGACAAGATCTTTCCCTGTGGTTGAAAACGCCTTCGCCCCGCAGAAACGGGGCGAAGGTGGTGGTCACCGCGACGGCTAAATATCGAAAAAGACGGTTTCGTTCTCGCCCTGCAGATGAATGTCAAAACGATAGACCACTTCCGTACCGCGAACCTCGCGCTCGGCGATTAAGGTTTTGCGCCTCACCTCCCACTCGATGAGATTCAGCACCGGGTCGCTGGCGTTGGCCGCGTGTTCATCGGCAAAGTACATCCGCGTATTCAGGCCAATATTGATCCCCCGCGCCACCACCCACAGGTTGACGTGCGGCGCCATCAGCCGGCCATCGCGACCGGCCACCGGGCCCGGCTTGATGGTTTCAAAGCGCCAAATGCCGGAGGTGAAATCAGAGCAGGTACGCCCCCAGCCGCGGAAGGCCGGGTCGACGGCTTTCTGCTGTTGACGATCGTCAGGATGGTTATAGCGACCCGCGGCGTTGGCCTGCCAGATCTCCAGCAGCACATCGCGGACCGGCGTCCCGGAGCCGTCGATAACCCGGCCTTCAATGGTGATGCGCTCCCCGACGGTATCGGCGGTAGTGAGGACCGGGCCAAAATTTTTCTCAAAAATATGAAAGCCTGCGGCGTCCGGCGCCAGGCCGATATGAACATAGGGTCCCGCCGTCTGCGAGGCGGTTTCAGGCAGATACTCTTTCATCGGGCGGCCCCCTGAGTGCGATTTTCAAACAGCGTGGCGCGGTGGCCGCGCAGAACAAGGTCGAAGCGGTAGGCCAAACAATCCAGCGGTACGGCGGCGTGCATGTCCAGCTCGGCGATCAGCGTGCGCACGGCGTCGTCATTATTAATAGTCCTGACGATCGGGCACTGCTTAATCAGCGGGTCGCCTTCAAAATACATCTGGGTGATCAGGCGCTGGGCCCAGGCGTCGCCCGAGAGAGAAAAATGGATATGCGCCGGACGCCAGTCGCTGGCCTGGTTGCGCCAGGGGTAGGGGCCGGGTTTGATGGTGCGAAAACAGTAATAGCCGTTTTCATCGGTAAGCACCCGGCCGCAGCCGCCAAAGTTCGGGTCAATCGGCGCCAGATACTGATCTTTTTTATGCCGGTAGCGACCGCCAGCATTGGCTTGCCAGACTTCCACCAGCGTATTTTTCATCGGTCGGCCGAATCCATCGCGCACGTAACCGTGGACGATGATCCGCTCGCCGATAGGCAGGCCTTCTTTGGCATAGTTCAGGATTAGGTCATTATCCAGAGGGCCGAGGTCGTCGCGGCTAAATACCGGGCCGGTGATCTCTGACAGCGAGTTCTGCAGAGAGATGAGGGCGTTTTTTGGCGAGCGCAGGACGCTGGTTTTATAGCCCGGCGCGTAAGCGGGCGGGTGGCTACTGTAATCGCGATGGACAACCTCACGTGGGGACCATTTGTCGTTCATAGGGTACTCCGTGTAGACGGTAGAGGGGCATATTGTTGTAATGTCGCCAGAAGCAGTGTGTGTAAATGTATTGTTAATTTAAAGTGAAATTACCGGGTGTTTTTCATAACTATGGGTTATGTTTTGCGCAATGACCTGGACCGGCGGCAGGTTATCGCCATCACAGTTTGTAAATTCTTCCCCCCGCGGCGAGGCAGCTTTCCTACACTCCAGGAAGTATTCACTGGAGGTAACACATCATGGCGAACACCATCACGGCTGATGAGATTCGGGAGCACTTTTCGCAGGCCATGTCGGCCATGTACCAGCAGGAAGTTCCGCAGTACGGAACGCTGCTGGAGCTGGTGGCTGACGTCAACCTGGCGGTACTGGAAAATAATCCGCAGCTGCATGAACAGCTCGCTAACGCTGACGAGCTGGCGCGCTTAAACGTGGAGCGCCACGGCGCGATTCGCGTGGGCACAGCGGAAGAACTGGCGACGCTCCGTCGCATGTTTGCCATCATGGGGATGTATCCCGTTAGCTATTACGATCTCTCGCAGGCCGGCGTGCCGGTCCACTCCACGGCGTTTCGTCCCATCTACGATGCCGCGCTGGCGCGCAATCCATTTCGGATTTTCACCTCGCTGCTGCGCCTGGAGCTGATTGAAAATCGCGCCCTGCGCGAGCGGGCCGAGGCGATCCTCGCGCGGCGCAAAATCTTCACCCCCCGCTGCCTGGCGCTGATTGCGCAGTATGAAGCAGAGGGCGAATTCACCTCTGCCGACGCGCGCGAGTTTGTCCAGGAGGCGCTGGAGACGTTCCGCTGGCACCGGCAAGCCACCGTCGATGAGGAGACTTACCATGCTCTGCATCGCGAGCACCGCCTGATTGCCGATGTGGTCTGTTTCCCGGGGTGTCATATCAACCATCTCACGCCGCGGACGCTGGATATTGACCGCGTCCAGTCCCTGATGCCGGAGTGCGGTATTGAACCCAAAGCGTTGATTGAAGGGCCACCGCGCCGGGAGGTCCCGATCCTCCTGCGGCAGACCAGCTTTAAGGCGCTTGAGGAGCCGGTGATGTTCGCCGGAGAACACCGAGGCACCCATAGCGCCCGCTTTGGCGAAATTGAGCAGCGGGGCGTGGCGCTGACGCCGAAAGGGCGCGCGCTATACGATCGGCTGCTGCAGGCGGCAGGAACCGGGAAAGATAATCTCAGCCACCAGCAGCATCTACAGGAGGTGTTTAGCGAATTTCCCGACAGCGAATTTCTGCTCCGTCAGCAGGGGCTGGCCTGGTTTCGCTACCGCCTGACGCCCACGGGTGAGGCACATCGCCAGGCGTTTCGCCCGGGCGACGATCCGCAGCCGCTGATTGAGCGCGGGTGGGTGGTCGCCCAGCCGATTATTTATGAAGACTTTTTACCGGTCAGCGCGGCGGGCATTTTTCAGTCCAATCTGGGCAACGAGACCCAGGCGCGCAGCCACGGGAACGCCAGTCGCGAGGCGTTTGAGGCAGCTCTGGGTTGCCCGGTGCAGGATGAGTTTGAACTATACCGACAGGCGGAGGAGCGCAGCAAACGACGTTGCGGTCTGCTGTAAAATCAGTACCCTGCTGGCATCAGCCTTACAGGGAGCAGGTTATGCAACATCCGTCGAAACCGTTGGCGAAAACCCGTCAGGGAACGCTGGCCGGGAGCGCAGAACAGGGGATTCATATCTGGCGCGGCATTCCGTACGCCGCGCCGCCCGTGGGCCCGCTGCGCTGGCGCGCGCCGCAGCCAGCCGCCCGCTGGCAGGGGGTACGTCCAGCCGAGACCTTTTCCGCCGCCAGTTGGCAGGACATTGACTACTGCCGCGAGCTCGGCGGCGGCGATCCTGGCGCCTTCAGCGAAGACTGCTTATATCTCAACGTCTGGGCCCCGGCCAGCGCAGCGCAGCCGCTGCCGGTGATGGTCTGGCTGCACGGCGGCGGGTTTACCATCGGCGCCGGCAGCCTGCCGCCTTACGATGGCAAAGCGCTTGCCAGCCGCGACGTGGTGGTGGTGACAGTTAACTACCGGCTGGGCCATCTCGGCTTTTTCGCCCATCCGGCGCTGGAAGAAGAGGCGGGCGAACGTCTCTATAATTTCGCGTTGCTCGCTCAGATTGGCGCTCTGCAGTGGGTTCAGGAGAATATCCACGCCTTCGGCGGGGATGCCGCCAACGTCACGCTGTTTGGCGAATCCGCCGGGGCGCGTAGCGTGCTGTCGCTAATGGCCTCCCCGAAAGCGAAAGGGCTGTTTCATAAAGCGATTATTCAGAGCGGGTATACGCTACCCGATCTGCCACGGGAAAAAGCGCTGGAAAAAGGGCGCCTGCTGGCGGAACACTTCGCCTTACCGCAAGCCAGCGCTGAGGAATTGCGGGCGATCCCCGCGGAGGCCTTCTGGTCGCTCACCGCGCCGCTGAATACCGGGCCAGCGCCTATTGCCGGAGACGCGGTGCTGCCGCAGCCGATGCTGGAGACCTTCTTTGCCGGCCGCCAGCATCCGATACCGGTGATGATCGGCTCCAATAGCGATGAAGCCAGCGTGATGGCCGTGTTCGGCGTCGATATTGCCGGGCAGATCCAGAAGCTGCGCCGTGAGCGCCGTCTGGGGCTGGGGCTGATCAAACTCCTCTATCCCGGCGTGAAGGGCGATGAAGCGCTGGGGCGGGAAGTATGCCGCGACATGGCCTTCACCACCCTTGGTTATGTAGTGATGCAGGCGCAACAGCGCGTGGGGCAGCCGTGCTGGCGCTACTGGTTTGATTATGTCGCGGAAGCGGAGCATGACGCCTACCCGCATGGGGCCTGGCATGGCAACGAGGTGCCCTACGTGTTTGATAACCTGCGGTTGACCGACCCGGTGCGGCAGTACGCCAGCGAAGCGGATCTGGCCTTCGCCGCTCAGGTCGCTGACTACTGGGCGCAGTTTGCCCGCCTCGCCAGCGGCGAGCAGACGCTTTCCGGCGCGGTGCGCTGGCCGGCGTGCCTGCGCGGGCGGGATCGCCTGTTGCGCATTGGCTTGCATAAGCGCGCCGGGTTTAAAGTGGAGAACCGCTTTATGCGCGCCAGACTGGCGCTGTTTCGCCGGGTGATGAAGCATCACGTGACGCTGGATTAAATCCCATAATGCGCAACTGTCGCCACCGACCGGTGGCGACGTTATCTCACATGACCACCACCGGCTTGATCACCTTGCCGGACGCCGAGTCGGCGAAGGCCTGGTTGATATCGGCCAACGGATAGCGGGCGATAAGCTTATCGATAGGGAATTTTCCCTGTTTATAGAGTTGCACCAACAGCGGAATAAACAGCGCCGGCACGGCGTCGCCTTCAATCACCCCGACCAGCGATTTTCCCTCCGCCATCAGGTCGTTCTGCACGTTAAGGGTGATATCTCCGGTAAAGCCCACAATCGCCACCGTTCCCAGCGGTTTCACCGCGTGTACGGCCTGCAGAACGATAGCGGAGACGCCGGTCGTTTCCACCGCGTAGTGGGCGCCTTTACCGGTTATTTGTTTAATCACGGCGACGGCATCCTGTTCCTTGCCGTTGATCTGATGGGTGGCGCCCAGTTCGCGCGCCAGGGCGAGGCGGCTGGCATGGATATCCACTGCGATAATCTGCGAACAGCCGGTTAATTTCGCTGCCATGATGGCGCTGAGCCCCACCGCGCCGCAGCCAAACACCACCAGCGATTCGCCGACCACCGGTTTCAGGCGGTTGAGCACCGTCCCGCTACCGGTCTGGATACCGCAGCCCAGCGGGCCGAGCAGGGTGAGATCAACCTCCGGGTCGACCACGACCGCGTTGCTGGCGCGGGTGACCACATACTGGCTGAAAGACGACTGGCCAAAGAACAGGGACAGATCCTGGTCTCCCAGCCGGTAGGGGGTGGTGCCATCCTCGCGTCGGCCGCCAAAATTAAGCGTATTAAAATCTTCGCAAGCCGAAGGGTGGTTGCTTAAACAATTTTCGCAGTGGTGGCAGGCGGCGTAGCTGAGCACTACGTGGTCTCCTACTCTGATGCCGCTAACCGCCTCGCCGACGCTGGCAACGATCCCGGCGCCTTCATGGCCGAGGATCGCCGGCATAGGCACCACCCCGGGGTTGTCGCGCATCACGGCGTCGGTATGGCAGACGCCGGTGGCGACAATTTTCACTAATATCTCGTCCTTCCCCGGCGGGGCGACCTCGACGTCTTTGATGACAAAAGGCTGCTGGTAGCCCAGCGTGACGGCTGCTTTCACTTGCATGGCATGACTCCTGAATGAATTCCCTGGAGAGCGTGGCGGGACAGCCCGAACGGCTCTCCCCTGTTGGCCGCTAACGTGAAGAAAGATAGCGGTTATCGGGGAAAAGTTAGCACCAGGCGCGATGGAAATTTGCGCGAATCGTGCCTAAAAAACGCGCGCGGCGAGGAGCGATACATGGGATGAATATTCAACACTGGAGAATAGATTTCCCTTGAATAGTCAGGGGTAAAAAGCGGCAGGCAGCGTGTATGCCCTGGCTACACGCCAGAGGCAATGAAAAAAACAGGCTGTTCCTCTGGACAGGGCTTTTTTACCTTTTTTCTGCTGGCAACAATTGGATTATTAATCGTTTTTGTCTAGAGTGGGCGGAAATTATCACGCAGCGTGATGACGCGTTGCGAATCAATTCACCCGTGCAGAAGGACGCTTTCTCAGGCATGAACCGCAGACGTTTTCTTAAATCTTCCATGGCTGTTGCCGCCGTATGCGGAACGTCAGGAGTCGCTTCCTTATTCAGTCAGGCCGCTTTTGCCGAAGACGCGGGCATTGCCGACGGGCAAACGCGTCGTTTTGATTATGCTGTTCTGCAGGCGATGGCTCACGATCTGGCGCGCCAGCCGTGGGGCGGCGCCCCGCGCGATCTGCCGCCGACGCTCGCCAATCTCACCCCGCAGGCCTATAACAGCATCCAGTACGATGCCAACCACTCGCTGTGGAACAATATTGAAGAGCGTAAGCTGGACATCCAGTTTTTCCACGTCGGGATGGGGTTCCGTCGCCGCGTGCGGATGTTCTCTTTAGACGCCAGCACCCAGCAGGCGCGCGAGATCCACTTCCGTCCGGAGCTGTTTAAGTACAATGACGCCGGTGTGGATACCCGTCAGCTGGAAGGACAGTCTGACCTCGGCTTCGCCGGGTTCCGGGTGTTTAAAGCGCCGGAGCTGGCGCGCCGCGATATCGTGGCGTTCCTCGGCGCCAGCTACTTCCGCGCGGTAGACAGCACCTATCAGTATGGCTTGTCGGCCCGCGGTCTGGCGGTGGATACCTTTACCGATACCCCGGAAGAGTTTCCCGACTTTACGTCGTTCTGGTTCGAAACGGTCAAAGGGGACGCCACGGTGTTTACCGTTTACGCGCTGCTGGACAGCCCGAGCATCACTGGCGCCTACAAGTTCACCATCCACTGCCAGGATACCCAGGTTATCATGGACGTGGAAAACCACCTTTACGCCCGCAAGGATATCAAACAGCTGGGTATCGCGCCGATGACCAGTATGTTCAGCTGCGGCAATAATGAGCGGCGGATGTGCGACACCATCCATCCGCAAATCCACGACTCCGATCGGCTGTCAATGTGGTTGGGTAACGGGGAATGGGTCTGCCGGCCGCTGAATAACCCGCAGAAGCTGCAGTTCAATGCCTTCCAGGACAAGAACCCGCGCGGCTTTGGTCTGTTGCAGCTGGACCGTGATTTTTCCCACTACCAGGACGTGATGGGCTGTTATAACAAGCGTCCCAGCCTGTGGGTTGAGCCGCGTAACCAGTGGGGCAAAGGGGCGGTCAGCCTGATGGAGATCCCAACTACCGGCGAAACGCTGGATAATATCGTCTGCTTCTGGCAGCCGGAAAAGGCGGTGAAGGCGGGCGACGAACTGGACTTCCGCTACCGTCTTTACTGGAGCGCGCAGCCGCCGGTGAGCACTCCGCTGGCGCGCGTTCTGGCCACCCGCACCGGGATGGGGGGCTTCCCCGAGGGATGGGCGCCGGGTGAACACTACCCGGATAAGTGGGCGCGTCGTTTTGCCATCGACTTTGTCGGCGGCGATTTGAAGGCGGCCGCGCCGCGCGGTATTGAACCGGTGATCACCCTCTCCAGCGGGGAAGCGAAGCAGATTGAGATCCTCTACGTCGAGCCGTTCGATGGCTACCGGATCCTTTTCGACTGGTATCCGACCACCGACTCAACCGACCCGGTGGAGATGCGTCTGTTCCTGCGCTGTCAGGGAGAAGCCATCAGCGAAACCTGGCTCTATCAGTATTTCCCGCCGGCAGCAGATAAACGAAACTACGTTGACGATCGGATCATGAAATAACCCTGAGTCACCCGACGCCCGCAGGCAGTCCCTGCGGGCCAGAAGAGAGCGCTATGACCGCAGATATCCCAGCAGTACCTGAGTCGATCCCGGTAACCGACGCGCTGACGCTAATCGCCATTGATGAGCGCTACGTTAGCGACCTGCACCAGCTGGTGGTCAAAAACCAGCGCTGGCTACAGCAGTCGCTCAGTTGGCCCGCCGAGGTGCGCAGCGAAGACGAGACCCGCCGCCATGTGCAGGGCAACGTGATGCTGCATCAGCGGGATTACGCCAAAATGTTTTTGCTGTTTCTCGATAAGCAGCTAGTCGGGGTCCTGTCGTTCAATCAGATCGAGCCGCAGAATAAAACGGCCTATATTGGCTACTGGATCGATGAAGAGCACCAGGGGCAAGGGCTGCTTTCCCGTTCATTACAGGCCTTTATCCGCCATTATGCCGCCAGCGGGCTGGTGCGCCGGTTTGTGATCAAATGCCGGGTGGCGAACACCCGCAGCAACCAGGTAGCGTTGCGCAACGGGTTTGTTCTGGAAGGCTGTCTCCGACAAGCCGAGTATCTGAACGGTAGCTATGACGATCAGAATATCTACGCCCGCATTATTGACCGCGATGAGGCATTAAAACGCGCCTAACAGCGGCGTGCGGGTGATGTGCTGCTGGCCGTCAAGCGTTTTCGGGCCGCGCAGATGAATGGCCTCTCCCTCCTGTGCGGCAATCTGCACCTCGTCATTGATGGAGACCTGGTGCTCAACGATCACATCGCCGATGATGACTGTCCGCCCCTGGATCAGCACATCGTCGTCGAGCAGAATCGGACCACCTCGCAGCTGCGCCTCGCCGCCGACCATCGCCCGATGCTTCAGCAGGCAGTTGCCTTCAATCACCGCATTCTCTGCCACCTGCGAACTGTAGCGTACGGTGGGAATGGCATCCTCTCCGCGACCGGCGATCAGGCGCGCGTGCCCGTATACCCGGGCGTTATCGCATACCCAGACGTCGTTTTCTTCGTTCCCTTCAAGTCTTGCCTGGTCAAACACTTCCGCCCGATGTTCGACAAACGCATGCTCAACGAAGGCATCGCCGTAGATTTGCGCCTGGTGGAGAATGCGCGAGGCGCTGACGGTGGCTCTCTGATAGATCTGCAGGACTTTGTCGCGATCGGCGGTTAACCCGCGCGCGGCAATCACCTGGCAGTGGGGGAGAAGACGCGCCTCGTCGGCAAGGCGACAATAACCGCGCACCTGGCTCTGCATAACCGTGACGTTGTCACTGATCTGCGCGTGATGGCTGATCTGCGAGGCGTGAATGCAGGCCCGTCCGCCGATGGTGGCCTCATGGCTGACCACGCAGAACCCGGTTAAGCGGGCGTCGTCACGGATGCGCGCCCCGGCGAAGACCACGCTGTTGACATCGTAGATCCAGCACTCCCCCTGCTGGCTGAGAGCGCATTCCTCATCCACCCAGCCGCCTTCGCTGCCCGCTTTAACGTCAGCGAAATCAATAAGCGCCACGATCTGGCGCAGGGTGACGCTTTGTTTGCCATGCTCTTCCTCATAACAATACTGCCGGGTCTGTTCGCTGAGACGGTATTTACGCATGGCCGATCCTTATTACTTATGGTTAACATAAACATAGCAAAGATCGCCGTAGCGCGCGGGATAAGGTTCCTTTAGAATGCAACTTCAAATTAAATTGATATCATCAATAAAATGAATAAAACGCAAACGCCGCGGCAGGTGCTAAACCTGCCGGCGGGTTATTTTGGCATGGTGCTCGGCACCATCGGAATGGGCTTCGCCTGGCGTTACGCCAGCACCCTCTGGCCGGTCAGCCGCAGCATTGGTGATGGGCTGGTGACGCTGGCGATGGCGATGTGGGTCCTGCTCAGCATGGCGTTTATCAGCCGGGCGATCCGCTTTCCGGCGAGCGTGCTGCGGGAGATGCGTCATCCGGTGAGCAGCAGCTTCGTCAGCCTGTTTCCGGCCACCACGCTGTTGGTGGCGATTGGTTTGGCTCCCTGGTGCCGGCCGCTGGCGATCGGGCTGTTTGTGCCGGGCGAGGCGCTGGAGCTCGCCTATGCCGCCTGGCAAAGCGGTGGGCTATGGCGGGGGAACCATCCTCGCGAGGCCACCACGCCGGGGTTGTATCTGCCGACAGTAGCCAATAATTTTATCAGCGCGATGGCCTGCGGCGCGCTGGGATTTTCCGATGCCGGACTGGCGTTCCTCGGCGCCGGGGTCTTCTCCTGGCTGAGCCTCGAGCCGGCGATCCTCCAGCGTCTGCGCAGCGCCGGCGCGAGGGGGGCCCGCGGCGGGCCCGCTGCCGACGCCGCTGCGCACCTCGCTGGGGATCCAGCTGGCTCCTGCGCTGGTGGCCTGCAGCGCCTGGCTCAGCGTAAACGGCGGGGAGGCCGATACCTTCGCTAAGCTGCTGTTTGGTTACGGCCTGCTGCAGCTACTGTTTATGCTCCGTCTGATGCCCTGGTATCTTCGTCAGCCGTTCAATGCTTCTTTCTGGAGCTTCTCGTTCGGCATTTCCGCGCTGGCCACCACCGGTCTGCATCTCGGCCAGGCCAGGGGAGACGGCTTTTTTCATCATCTGGCGATGCCGCTATTTATTTTTAGCAATCTGGTTGTCGGCCTGCTGCTGCTGCGTACAGCGTTGCTGTTGGTCAGCGGAAAACTGTTGCTCCAGGTCGACCGGGAAACACTCCTGAATAAGAAGGAAGGATCATGACAAAGCGTGACGCGGATTATTTTAGTCAAAAATACAGCCTGACCCGTACCCATTCCGAGGTGCTGCATGCCGCGACGATTGTGCCGCCGGGGCGGGCGCTGGATCTGGGCTGCGGCAACGGGCGTAACAGCCTTTATCTGGCGGCGAACGGCTTCGCGGTGACGGCGTGGGATAAAAATCCGATGAGCGTCAACAATCTGGAAAGTATTCGCGCCGCCGAGCGACTGGATAATCTGCAAACGGCGGTGAAAGACCTCAACAGCCTGAGCTTTGGCGGCGAGTATGACCTGATCCTCTCCACCGTAGTGATGATGTTCCTCGAGCCTGACACCATCCCGGGCCTGATCGCCAATATGCAGCGCTGCACCGCCGCCGGCGGCTATAACCTGATTGTGGCGGCGATGGATACCGAAGACTATCCCTGCACCGTCGGCTTCCCGTTTGCCTTTAAACCTGATGAGCTTCGTGATTATTACCAGGGCTGGGAGCTGCTGAAATACAATGAGGACGTCGGTGAGCTGCATCGCACCGACGCCAACGGCAATCGCATCAAATTGCGCTTCGCCACCCTGTTGGCGCGCAAGCCTGCCTGATTCGCCGCGGCGTGGGAAGCTGAGCATGGCCCGCGCCGCATTCCCCGCCAGAGCCTGGGCAAGACAGAGACCCGTTGCGGCGAAAATGAGCCTGGAAAACCGCGCGATACCCCTTTTAAGTGATTATTTATTAACGTAATGTTCAGGCAATCAATATTTATAAATCTTCCTTGACGAAGCCCTTTTTTTGTCACAAAACTAGTGGGTCCTATTTGCTATAACGTCTGCCGAAAAAAAACTGCATTTACAGGGATCTCTCTATGCGTACTCGCGTTTTACTGAAAGTCGCCGCTCTGGCGGGAATATTGGCGTTGACCGGCTGTGCGGCGAAAGTGGCGCAACCGGATCAGTATTCGGGCTTCTTAAAAGATTATTCCAGTTTGAAAGAAACGACCTCTGCCTCCGGCAAGCCGGAGCTGCGCTGGATCGATCCGAACTTCAATCCGGCCAACTATGACAATATTGTTTATCACCCGGTGACCTACTATCCGGTACCGAAGCCGACCACCCAGGTAGGGGAGAAGGCGCTGCAGGATATTCTTAACTACACCAACAAAGAGCTGAAACAGGCTATTTCCGAGCGTAAACCGCTGGCCACTACCGCCGGCAAGCGCAGCCTCATCTTCCGCGGGGCGATCACCGGGGTGGACTCCAGCAAAGAGGGGCTGCAGTTCTATGAAGTGATCCCGGTCGCTATGATTGTCGCCGGCACCCAGGCCGCCACCGGCCATCGTACCATGGACACCGATCTGTACTTTGAGGCGGAGGTCATTGACGCCAGCACCAATAAGCCGGTCATCAAGGTCGTTCGTAAAGGGGAAGGCAAAACCCTGGCGAATGAGAATACACCGCTGACCGTCGATACCCTGAAGCAGGTTATCGATGATATGGCGGTCGACGCCGTTAAATTCGATCCCTCTCAGCGTTAATCGTACCAGCGCCGTCTGACGACGGCGCTGTTTTTCTTCAGCCTCCTCAGGCCAGCCTTCGGCGCAGCAATAGCTGTTCCGGTTTGGCAAACATCACCAGGTTACCCAGCAGGATCAGCGCCAGCCCGATCACGGCGCTGCTGTGCCAGACATACCCTTCATAGACGGTGGAAATGGATAAGGCGACCAGCGGAAACAGCAGCGTACTGTAGGCGGCTTTGCTGGCGCCGATGCGCCCAACGAGAGTGAAATAGGCGCCAAAGGCGATGACCGAGCCGAACAGCGCCAGGTAAAGCAGGGCGCTCAGATAGCTGACGGTCCATTCTGGCATAAAGTTATCGCCGCGCAGCAGAGCGATCGCCCCCATCACCAGCGTGCCGTAGAGCATCGCCCAGCTGTTGGTGGTCAGCGTTTCCAGCCCGCGGCGCTGGTGGCGAATACTGAACATATTGCCGAGCGAAAAACCGTAGGTGCCCAGGGCGCTCAGCCCGATCCCCCACAGCAGCGAGGCGTTCAGTCCGTTGGCCAGCAGGTCGTCCCAGAACAGGATGACGATACCGGCGAGACCCAGCGCGGCGGCGGCCCAGAAGCGGCCCGGCGGCTGCTGGCGAAAAAAGAGAAAGCTGTTGATGGCGTTAAACAGTACCGCCATCGAAAAGATCACCGATTCCAGACCGGTATTGATCCAGGCGGCGGCGGTATAAAAACACCAGAAATTAAAGCAGAAGACGCAGCAGCCCTGCAGCAGGCAGCAGAGATGATCTTTCGAGCCCAGCGGCCGCAGGCGTCGTGTGACGAGCAGAATCGCCAGCATCGTGACGCTGGCTACGGCGAAACGCCAGAAAATCGATACCGGCGCGGCCACCGGTCCCTGTTGTAAAAAAATCGCAATCCACGTTGTACCCCAGATCACGACAACGAGTGCATAGAGTAATGCGTTCACCCTGGTTCTCCTCTACCTGTTGATGGGAGGAGTATGCCGGCTGCCGCCTGCTGCGGCTTTCACCGGTTTGTTGTCGGCTTGCAAATTCTTGCGCTTATTTGCCATCCGCTGGCGGTGAGGACTGGAAACCGCGCCGTAGTCTCCCTAGACTAGGGCTTTTACAGACAATGTGTGAAGACGATGGGTTACGGGACATTTGAAACATTACGGCGACAGAACGCGGTGCTGAAGGGAACCGTGGAGCTGAATTCCGGTATTCAACTGGCCGCCTGGTATAACAATTGCGATACCGTGACGGTGCGCAGCGACCATCATACCTTAAGTCTGTACGTGGCTGATGGCTACGAAAGCTATCAAAAGACGCCGCACGGCTGGAAAAATGGCGGCGGCCCGGACCGTTTTTGTCTGATGCCGAAAGGCGATGAAAGCGTATGGGATATCCGCGGCGATCTGTCGTTTGTGCATCTTTACTGTACCGATGCGCACCTGCGTCGCGTCGGCGAGGAGGTGTGGGACCGCAGCCCGGCGAACTTCACCCTGCAGGAAAAGACCTTCGCCAGCGATGATAAAATCACCGCGGTATATCGTCAGTTTTTGCTGGCTAACGACTGGCGGCAGCCGGCGAACCAGCTGACCCTCAGCGCTGCCAGCAGCTTACTGCTTACCCATCTGATCCAGCACTATTCCACCGTGCAGTGGCGTTTGCCGACGGTCACCGGCGGGCTGGCGCCAGGCGTAAAGCGTCACGTACTGGCCTGGATCGATGCTCATCTCGATCAGCCCTTGACCCTGGCCGACCTGGCGCAGCAGGCGGGTCTGAGTGAGTTTCATTTTGCTCGTATGTTTCGTCAGTCGCTAAATATGGCTCCGCATCAGTACGTCATGCAGCAGCGAATGGCGAAGGCGCAAAACCTGATCTGCCATAGCGCGCTGCCGTTAACCGAGATAGCGCTGGCCTGTGGTTTTAGCTCCCCCAGCCATTTCAGCCATCGGGTCAAAGCCGCCACCGGCCTGACGCCCTCCCAGCTACGGGCGGCGCAGCGCGGATAGCACGCCGTAACTCACCCCGCCGAGCACCACGCCCCAGAAGGCGGAGCCAATTCCCGCCAGCGTCACCCCGCTGGCGGGGACCAGGAAGGGTAGCACTGCCGCATCGCGCTCACTGGCCTGATGCACTGCCTGAAACAGACTCCCGCCGATGGTGCCGAGCAGCGCCAGACCCGCCAGCATCTGGATCCACGCCGGCGGCAGGGCCGACATCAGGGCGGTGATTGACCCGCCCCCCCACCGGCCGGCCCGAAAAAAAAAACCCGCCCGCGGCTATGGCCGCCAGCCAGCGCTGGTTCGGATCCGGGTGCGCCTCCGGGCTCTGGCATATGGCGGCGGTGATCGCCGCGATGCAGATGGAATAAACCCCAAACGGCGCCAGCAGTAGTGCCAACCCCCCGCAAACGACGATCAGTGCGGAGACCGGTACGGTATAGCCTGATGCCTGCAGGGTGGCGAACCCTGGAGCGTTCTGCGAGGCCATGGTGACGAGGAAGAACGGCAGACCGACGCTGAGCAAAAGCGCCGGAGTAAACTGCGGGGCGACCCATTCCGGCGTCACAAATGCCAGCGGCACGGCGGCGCTAGCCACATCCCCGGACGCCGCCGCAATCAGCGCTCCAATCACCAGCGCGGCCACCACGGCGAAGCGGGGCCACAGCGCTTTACACAGCAGCCAGGCGGCGAGCATCCCGCCGCACAGCGGCAGATGATCCTGTAAGCCGGCGAAGGCCTGCAAACCAAACCGTAGCAGGATCCCAGCCAGCATCGCGGCGGCCAGCGAATGGGGAATGATCTTCATCAGCCGGGCAAACAGGCCGGTGGCGCCGCAGATAACGATCAGCGCGTTGGCGAAAATAAAGATCCCCACGGCCTCGGCGAGGGTCACCCCCTGCAGGCCGCTAACTAACAGCGCAGCGCCCGGCGTTGACCAGGCGGTGAGCACAGGAACTTTCCGCCAGGCGCTCAGCGCGAGAGTACTGATGCCCATGGCGAGGCCAAGAGCCGTCATCCAGCCGGCGATCTGCCCGGGGGTAGCGCCGGCCGCGGCGGCGGCCTGCCAGATGATGGCGGCGGAGCTGGCGTACCCCACCAACACGGCGACGAAGCCAGCGAACAGAGTGGGAAGCGGAAGACTAAACGAGCGCATAGATGATTCTCATGTGCGTTATAACATCCATTTAATGTATCATTGTGCGTTATAACGCACAAGCGGTGGTTCGCGCAGCTACCCTGGGAGAAAAACTCGCCGCCAGTGGCGTACGATGCCGTTAAACGTCCTGAAAAAATCAGACAAATGGCGGTATACTTTGCGCAGTAAAAACAGGAGGAAGGATGAATATTGCGCAACATCTGGCGGCAACGCTTAAAACCCTGCGCCAGCAGCGAGGCTGGAGCCTGTCGCGACTGGCGGAAGAGACCGGGGTGTCGAAAGCCATGCTCGGGCAGATTGAGCGGAATGAATCAAGTCCAACGGTGGCGACGCTGTGGAAGATTGCCTCCGGGCTGAACGTACCGTTTTCGGCGTTCATCGTCCCGGACGCCAGCGCCGCGCCCTCCGCGTTTGATCCGCAGCAGCAGGCGATGGTGGTGACGCCAGTATTCCCGTGGGATCCCGAGCTGCGCTTTGACCATTTTTCGATAACCCTTGCCCCCGGCGCGCTGAGCGAATCAACGCCGCATGAGAAAGGGGTGATTGAGCATGTGGTAGTGATAAGTGGTACGCTGGATTTGTGCTTACAAGGGGAGTGGCACTCGCTGCAGGCGGGTGAGGGTAGGCGTTTCGCCGGCGACGCGACGCATGCGTATCGTAACCGCGGCGCCCAGGCGGCCCATTTCCATTCTCTTATCCATTATCCAAAAGAAAAAACCGCGAGCGAACCCGCGGCCAGACAAGATGACTGATGATAACCACTCACAACGTGACGAGGAAAATCCGGAATACGTGATGACAGTACTCTTCGCCGTGATTTGAGGGAAATATCTTTTCCGTCAATACTTTGTTGAAAAGTGAAAATTCGTCGTCGCGCGACGGCGGAAAAGGTTTTCGTCTGCGCCCGGTTCTGACTACAATAGCCGCCATTTCGACCCCCTTATACTGGATAACAACACGCGTATGCGCCTGCACAATCATCGTCTTGAACTTCTTAGTCCTGCCCGCGACGCCGGTATCGCTCGCGAAGCGATCCTTCACGGCGCCGATGCCGTTTACATCGGTGGACCTGGCTTTGGTGCCCGCCACAACGCCAGCAACAGTCTGAGCGATATCGCCGGGCTGGTGCCTTTCGCTCATCGCTTTGGCGCAAAGGTATTTGTGACGCTGAACACCATTCTGCATGACGATGAACTGGAGCCGGCGCAGCGGCTGATTACCGATCTCTACGACGCAGGCGTCGATGCGCTGATCGTCCAGGATATGGGGATCATGGAGCTGGATCTGCCGCCGATTGAGCTGCACGCCAGCACCCAGTGCGATATTCGCAGTGTGGAAAAAGCGAAGTTTCTCTCCGACGCCGGCTTCAGTCAGATCGTGCTGGCGCGCGAACTGAACCTCAGTCAAATCAAAGCCATTTACGACCACACTGACGCCACTATCGAATTCTTTATCCATGGCGCGCTGTGCGTGGCCTATTCCGGGCAGTGTTACATTTCGCACGCCCAGACCGGACGCAGCGCCAACCGCGGCGACTGCTCGCAGGCTTGCCGCTTGCCGTATACCCTGAAGGACGATCAGGGGCGGGTGGTGGCCTATGAGAAACATCTCCTGTCGATGAAGGATAACGATCAGACCGCCAACCTGGCGGCGCTGATCGACGCTGGCGTACGCTCCTTCAAAATTGAAGGCCGTTACAAAGACATGAGTTATGTGAAAAACATCACTGCGCACTACCGTCAAATGCTGGATGCCATTATCGAAGATCGCGGCGACCTGGCGCGCGCCTCGGCTGGACGCACCGAGCATTTCTTTATCCCGTCCACGGATAAAACCTTCCACCGGGGCAGCACTGACTACTTTGTTAATGCCCGCAAAGGCGATATCGGCGCCTTTGATTCGCCGAAATTTATCGGCCTGCCGGTGGGTAAAGTTCTGAAGGTAGGCAAAGACCATCTCGACGTTGAAGTCAGTGAACCGTTAACCAACGGCGATGGTCTCAACGTGATGATTAAGCGCGAAGTGGTGGGCTTCCGTGCTAATACCGTGGAAAAAACCGGCGAAAACCGTTATCGGGTATGGCCGAACGAGATGCCAGCGGATCTGCATAAAGTGCGCCCCCATCAGCCGCTCAACCGCAACCTCGATCATAACTGGCAACAGGCGCTGCTAAAGACCTCCAGCGAACGCCGCATCGCGGTAGATGTGACGTTGAGCGGCTGGCAGGAGCAGCTGGTTCTCACCATGACCTGTGAAGATGGCGTCAGCGTGACCCACACCCTTGACGGGGAGTTCGCCGAAGCTAACCAGGCGGAGAAAGCGCTGGCCAACCTGCGTGACGGTGTCACAAAACTGGGGCAAACCATTTACTATGCGCGCGATGTTCAGGTTAGTCTGCCGCCGCTGTTTGTGCCCAACAGCCTGCTCAACCAGCTGCGTCGGGAAACTGCGGAGATGCTGGATGAAGCGCGCCTCAACGCCTGGCAGCGCGGCACCCGCAAGCCGGTCTCCGTACCGCCGCCGGTCTACCCTGAGACTCATCTCTCCTTCCTCGCCAACGTCTATAACCACAAGGCGCGGGCGTTCTACCAGCGCTATGGCGTACAGCTGATCGACGCCGCCTATGAAGCGCACGAAGAGAAGGGCGATGTGCCGGTGATGATCACTAAGCATTGTCTGCGGTTCGCCTTCAACCTCTGCCCGAAGCAGGCGAAAGGCTCCATCAAGAGCTGGAAAGCCACGCCGATGCAGCTGATCCATGGCGATGAGGTCCTGACCCTGAAGTTTGACTGCCGTCCGTGCGAAATGCACGTGGTCGGCAAGATCAAAAACCATATCCTCAAAATGCCGCACCCGGGCAGCATTGTGGCCTCCGTCAGCCCGGACGATCTGATGAAGACGCTGCCGAAGCGCAAAGGGGCCTGATTCGAGTCGATGCTATTGGCAGGATGCCCGCGGTTTACGGTCGTCCTGCCAGCGGTGATGTTCGCGCAGGTCTGCGGCGGCCTCCTCGTGCTGGCTGCGAAGCTCATCGCTATCCGCTTCGTGCAGCAGCTGCTGTTCGAGACTTTGCACCGGAAAGTACTCGTGTCCCTGACGATGGGCCAACAGATGCCCGGAAAATAATGCGCACAGCAACAGCAGGGCGCTTATGCTTCTCTTTAACATACCTTTTCTCGACGGAACAATGGCGTGGACATACTATGTCAGGCGCAATGCAGGCTTTTTTTCGGGCATCTCAAAGAACGGCAAGAGTTTGTCAACGATGGCTGACGAAGGATGAAAAAAGGCCTGACGCGGAAGGCCAGGCCAGAGTGTTACGCTTTCGGCGGCAGCGGTTTCCCGCTGTGCTCGCTCCCTTTTGGCGGCTGCTTGCCGTTGTGCGGCGGCTGTTTACCGTCGTGCTGCGGCTGTTTGCCGTCTCGTTGTGACTGTTTGCCGTCTCGTTGTGGCTGTTTGCTGTTGTATTGCGCTTGCTTGCCATCGTGTTGGCCGTTTTTCACCGGCGGTTTACCCTGATGCTGCGCGCCTTTTTCCGGCGGCGGCGGCGGCGGCGGGTTGTCGGCAGCGAGAGCCCATGACGACATTCCCAGCGTCATTATGGCGGAGAGTATAGCTAACTTCTTCATAGCAATATCCTTTCTTCAGATGTAGCGCCGTATTTCATCAGGCAAAAGTGAAGATAAGATGGAGAAGTCCCTTTTCGGACTTCTCTGCATCCCACTCAGACTTTTAGCCCTGCGGCGGTCATCAGCAGGCGAAACAGCAGGCTTATGGCGGCCAGCGTCAGTACGCTGCCTCCCCAGAGCGCGATCAGCCACAGCAGACGTTTAGGCCAGGCAGTATGCATCAGTGATATCCCTCCCCAGGCTGAACTTTGCCGCGGAACACGTAATAGCTCCAGCAGGTGTAGCCAAGAATGACCGGAATAATCAGCAGGGCGCCCACCAGCATAAAGCCCTGGCTTTGCGGGGGAGCGGCAGCCTGCCACAACGTGATGGCCGGCGGGATAATATGCGGCCAGATGCTGATCCCCAGTCCGCTGAAGCCGAGAAAGACCAGGCCCAGCGTCAGCGTGAAGGGCGAAACATGGCGGTTGCCCTGATGCAAGGTGCGTCCCAGCCAGCGGCCTGCGAGGATCACCAGCAGCGGTACCGGCAGCAGGAAATAGAGATTCGGCAGGCTGAACCAGCGGGCAGCAATCGCCGGGTGCGCCAGCGGAGTCCACAGGCTGATGACGGCAAACACCGCCAGCAGGGCACCCAGCAACTGCCGCGATGCGCTGCGCATTCTCTGCTGCAGCGCGCCTTCACTTTTCATCACCAGCCAGGTGGCGCCGAGCAGCGCATAGGCCACGCATAGTCCGAGTCCGCAGAACAGGCTGAACGGGGTCAGCCAGTCAAACATGCCGCCGCTGAAGGCGCGACCGCTGACGGTGAAACCGTTGATCACCGACCCGACCACCACGCCCTGGCTGAAGGTTGCCAGCAGGGAGCCGCCAAAAAAGGCGCGATCCCAGAATGGCCGGTGCGACGGCGTAGCCTGGAAGCGAAACTCAAAGGCGACGCCGCGAAAAATCAGGCCGATCAGCATCAGGGTCAGGGGGATCGACAGGGCGTCGATGATCACCGCGTAGGCGAGGGGAAAGGCGCCAAACAGGCCGGCGCCGCCGAGCACCAGCCAGGTTTCATTGCCATCCCATACCGGCGCGACGCTGTTGACCATTACGTCGCGATCCCCGCCGCCCCGCACCGTGCTGAACACCAGGCCGATGCCCAGATCAAAGCCATCCATGACGATGTACATCAGCGTGGCAAAGACGATAATCACGAACCAGATCACCGATAATTCGATACCCATTAGCGGGACTCCTTCTGCAGATAACCTTCAGTGGCGGCGGACAGCGGGCGGGCTGGCGTACCGGTTGTCGCCGGGAGCATCTCCTGCGGCCCCTTGCGGATCAGGCGCAGCATATAGCTGTAGCCGACGCCGAAGACGGCGCTGTACACTACGATAAAGGTCAATAAACTGACCGACATATGCAGATCGCCATGAGCGGAAACGGCATCGGCGGTGCGCTGAACGCCATACACCACCCAGGGTTGGCGGCCCACCTCGGTGGTCACCCAGCCGGCGAGAATAGCGATCAGGCCGGATGGCCCCATCCACAGGGCAAAACGCAGAAACGGCCGCGAGTGGTATAGCCGGTCGCCGCGACGCAGCCACAGGGCCAGCACGCCCAGCAGCAGCATCAACATGCCCAGCCCGGCCATCAGGCGAAATGACCAGAACACCACAGTAGAATTCGGGCGCTCCTCAGGAGCGAACTCTTTCAACGCCGGCACCTGTTTATCAAGACTGTGGGTGAGGATCAGACTGCCCAGGGCCGGTATCTCAAGCCCGTAGCGGGTGCGCTCCTGGTCCATATCGGGCCAGCCAAACAGCAGCAACGGCGTTGGCTCACCCGGCGGATTTTCCCAGTGCCCCTCAATGGCGGCGATTTTCGCCGGCTGGTGCTTCAGGGTATTCAGGCCATGCATATCGCCGATCAGCGCCTGGACGGGGGCGACCAGCAGCGTCATCCATAGCGCCATTGAGAACATCTTACGGATCGCCGGCGACTGATTGCCGCGCAGCAGATGCCAGGCCGCCGAGGCGCCGACAAACAGCGCGCTACTGAGAAATGCCGCTACTGTCATATGCAATAATCGGTAGGGGAACGACGGATTAAAGATCACCGCCAGCCAGTCGACGGGCACGACCTGGCCATCAACGATCTCAAACCCCTGCGGGGTCTGCATCCAGCTGTTAGAGGCGAGGATCCAGAAGGTGGAGATGATAGTACCCAGCGCCACCATGCAGGTGGCGAAAAAGTGCAGCCCCGGCCCCACGCGGTTCCAGCCGAAAAGCATCACCCCGAGGAAGCCCGCTTCCAGAAAGAACGCCGTCAGGACTTCATAGGTCAGCAGAGGGCCGGTTATGCTGCCTGCAAACTGTGAGAAACCGCTCCAGTTGGTGCCGAACTGGTAGGCCATCACCAGCCCGGAAACGACCCCCATACCGAAGTTGACGGCGAAAATCTTCGACCAGAAATGGTATAGCGAGCGCCAGACGGGATATTTTGTTTTTAGCCATAAGCCTTCGAGCACCGCCAGATAGCTGGCCAGCCCAATAGTAATGGCGGGGAAGATAATATGAAATGAGACCGTAAAAGCGAATTGAACTCGCGCCAGATGGAATGCATCAAGACCGAACATGCAGGACTCCACAACAAAATTGATTCAGCGCAATTTTAGGTGGGGTGACGACTGAGGGGCAGAGGCAGTCACGCCATTTTTTATCATAACAGTTGGCCGCTGTTATGATTTTTCAGCTGTTGCTAGGGCGAGAAAATATCCTTGCGCAACCTTGATTAATCCCTGCGGAAGGTGATTAGGCGCTATTCCGCTGTCTGTCATATTATTGCTAACGGCTGGCTACGCGGCCCTGCCGCCGGTATGGCGTAGTCACCTGGTCGGCATAATATATCCTTACCACCCGCCGTAGCTCATATTTTGGCTTACGAAATCCGCCACGGATTTTTACTCTGATTTATTATCACTCATTAGTATGAGAATAAGTAAAAACGCTGAGCCGGTTAATCGTAAATTAAATAATAATAAATTGTCGGCTCCGCGGCTAATTTGTACTGTATGAGCTCGGGAATAAATAAAAGGGAATGCCAATGTCTGAAAAAGGATTACAGAGTCTGTGCATTACGCTTGGCGTAATGATTATCTTCTGGTTTGTTTTAATCTCGCTATTCTGGGTGGTGATATTTTAAACCCATCCCGTGCTATCACGGCGACGCGGCCGCCGCTGCAGATATAACAGTTACAGGAAACTATGATTTTTTTATAACTGATATATGATAATGGGACGTTATCGTACGGGGACGGCCGCAATGAAAAAGTATCAACAGTTGGCGCAGCAACTGACCGAGCAGATCGCCCTTGGCGTCTGGTTGCCTGGCGATCGGCTGCCGTCGCTGCGCGAGCAGGTGATCAGCAGCGGCATGAGCTTTATGACCGTCAGCCATGCCTATCAGCTGCTGGAAAGCCAGGGGCGCATCGTCGCCCGTCCGCAGTCGGGTTATTATGTTGCCCCCCAGCCGGTGAAGCTCCGCCAGCC
>ERZ859738.539-NODE-539-length-24677-cov-1.798960_pt1 | contig 24677 bp, 17 predicted proteins | sample MGYA00510122_ERZ859738 | MGnify/ENA primary metagenome ERZ859738 (study PRJEB30046, sample SAMN00715139) | human gut metagenome | study: EMG produced TPA metagenomics assembly of the A metagenome-wide association study of gut microbiota in type 2...
TGACGGAGGCTATTGACGAAAACGGCGAGGTTGTCCGTGCGATAGATAAAGATGTCCTTATGCAGGAAATCAACACGAGAGTTGTTGACGGAAAAGAGGAACGCTATCAGTTTACTTGGCCTGACAAGAAGAAGTCTGTTCTTCTCGCCAATGCACCGATAAACAAAACCCTTCGCCCTTGCAGAGAGGAAAGCGTTGACTTTGATAATACAGAAAACCTCTATATTGAGGGCGACAACCTTGAAGTGCTGAAACTCTTGCAGGAAACATACCTTGGAAAAATCAAAATGATATACATAGACCCGCCATACAATACGGGAAATGATTTTGTGTATGCAGATGATTTTGCTCAAAGCACAGATGAATACCTTGAGAACAGCGGACAGTTTGATGATGAGGGCAACCGCCTTGTCAAAAACCTTGACAGCAATGGTCGTTTTCATACCGACTGGCTGAATATGATTTATCCTCGATTGAAATTGGCAAAGGATTTACTTTCCGAAGATGGTGTAATTTTCATTAGTATTGATGATAACGAAGACTTTAATTTAAAAAAGTGTTGCGATGAAGTGTTTGGAGAAATGAATTTTCTTGCACAATGTGTAAGAAAAAGACGAGATAGTCAAGCAAATCTATCAAAAAACATTTCTCCCATCCACGAATATGTGCTCATTTATGCAAAGCGACAAGGTGATATTCTCAACAAAGTTGCAGCAAATATCGATGAAAACGAATACAGAAATCCTGACAACGACCCACGAGGCCCTTATAAGACCATGCCTTGTACAAATAAGGGCGGTGCGGTGTACACTGTAAAGACACCTACTGGCAAGGAAATAACTGAGGAATGGCGTTTTAAGCGTGAGACATATGATAAACTTTTCGCTGATAACAGATTAGTTTTCCCAAAGGGTGGTGAAGGAAAACCTAGATACAAACTATTTTTATATGAAAAAAAGGAAGAAGGACAACTTGCAAATACTTGGTTGGATAATCTTGCATCTAATCAGGAAGCAACTCGTGAAATTAAATCATTGTTTGATGATAAATTATTATTTGATACTCCTAAACCCATCGGTTTGTTAGAATTTTGTACTCAATTATCTACACAAAAGGACAGTATTGTTTTGGACTTCTTTTCGGGTTCTGCCGCAACCGCCCACGCCGTTATGCAACTTAACGCAGAAGATGGCGGACACCGCAAGTTCATTATGGTTCAACTCCCCGAAGAAACAGAGGAAAAAAGCGAAGCATACAAAGCCGGCTACAAAAACATTTGTGAAATTGGCAAAGAGCGTATTCGCCGTGCAGGGAATAAAATTAGGAATGAGGAATTAGGAGTTAGGAATGACAATTCCTCACTTCTCACTCCTAACTCCTCACTTGACATCGGTTTTCGTGTGCTCAAACTCGACAGCTCCAACATGAAAGAGGTCTACTACACGCCCGACGAGTATGAAATGAGCCTGTTTGATTCACTGGAGGACAATATCAAAGAGGACAGAACTCCTGAAGATTTACTGTTCCAGGTTATGCTTGACCTCGGAATTTTGCTTAGCAGCAAAATTCAAGTTAGGAGTGAGAAAGTAGGAATGAGGAGTTATTCTTACTTTGATGTTGAGGATGGATATTTAATCGCTTGCTTTGACAAGGATATTGATGAAGAAGTAATCACAGCGATTGCGAAGCAGAAACCATACTACTTTGTAATGCGTGACAGCTCAATGGCAAACGACAGCGTCGCAACCAACTTCGACCAAATCTTCGCCTCCTATTCTCCCAGTACTATAAGGAAGGTGCTTTAATGGCTGAGATGAATGATTCGTTTTCAAAGCTTTCTGAGTTTGCAAAGAAACTATCAAATCACCCATTAATGGAAGAGCCGCCCTGTTCTTTAGTGCATAATATAATTCCTACAATTCCGTCAGTGGAGATTGATAGAAAAAGCACTTTTGCATATCAGATGCAACAGCAAACCAATCAAATTATCGAAAAGAATAATGAACAAATTCGATTACTGAATGAGCATAATGAACAGTTGGTTAATAATTATAATAAACTGGAAGAATTATATAATCTCAAAAGCAAAGAATTTGAAAAAGCAAAACAAGATGCTAAAAATAGCAAAAATAAATATATTCTTGCTACTATTATTTCTGTTATTTCTTTGTTCGTTGCTATTGCTTCTTGGGTGTTTCCAAGATAAAACATAATTGTAAGGTGATAATATGCCAAACACTAATTTACCCGAATACTTATATTACTATACAGATGTTGACACTCTTGCATTGATATTAAAAAATCACACAATTAGATTAAATTCACTCGACAAAATGGATGACAAGCAGGAACAGATGTCCACGGATTTACAAAATTTCGGAAAGTTTGTCTTTGTTAGTTGTTGGACTGAGGAACAAATAGAAAGTATTCCAATGTGGAGAATGTATACGCAAAAAGGAAAAGGTGTTCGAATTAAACTCCGTTCCAATCCCTTTGTAGCATATGATGTTGATGTATTAAATTTTGCAAAGATTATCGGAGCACAAAATGTTCAAGGGTCAGGACAATTAGATTTTAAATTGATTATTCCGACCGAGAAACTTCTTGATAAAAATTACGCCGTTTCAAACTATACACATAACAGTCAACTATTAAATATTGAATATACAAATGACAATAATTTGCTAAATCCCGATGTAATGTATACAACTGAGGCAGGGACTATTGTTGAATTGGGTAAATTAGGAAAATACAAAAATTTGTATTGGAAATTTCAAAAAGAGTGGAGGTACCGATTGTTGATTTTCCCCATTTCAATAAATCGATATTTGCAAAGAAATTACTCTGAATTGATTAAATTTGTTTCAGAAGCGCAAAAAGGAATATCTGCTCTACCATTTGATTATTATGATTTGGTCATTCGTGATGAATGCTTTGAAGATATGAGTATTATGCTTGCTCCCGATATTACCGAGTCATCTAAAACATTTGTAAATCTTTTAGTCCAAGAGTACAATCCATCATGCGAATTAATTTCAAGTGACTTAACCAGTCTTATATAATAAATCCGATAATCGCCTATAAAAGAAAAGAGGCAGTAGAAGAAAATGAAATTTAACTTTAAAATACAACAATACCAAACGGATGCTGTTGATGCGGTTGTGAGAGTCTTTAACGGACAGAGATTTCACGACCGGACAACCTATATCCGTGACCTCGGTAAGGTTAAGCTGAATAAGAATGCATCGGGTCAAGATATCTACGAGGGTGAACAGATATCCAATATGACCGACGATGACTACGACCTTATATCAGACACGGGATATAAAAATGAGATTATCGAGCTTTCGGATGACCAAATTCTCAGGAATATACATACGATTCAAAGCGAGAACAATATAAAACTTTCTCCGTCGTTGGTAAAGGATTTCGGCAGATGCAGCCTTGATATTGAAATGGAAACCGGTACAGGTAAAACCTATGTTTATATCAAGACGATGTTTGAGCTGAACAAAAAATACGGCTGGAGCAAGTTCATTGTTGTTGTGCCGAGTATTGCTATCCGTGAGGGCGTAAAGAAGTCATTTGAAATCACAGCCGAACACTTTATGGAACACTACGGTAAAAAGGCTCGTTTCTTTATTTATAACAGTTCGAATCTCAATCAACTGGATAACTTTTCAAGCAGTTCCGGTATCAATGTAATGATTATCAATACCCAGGCTTTTGCTTCATCACTTAAAGAGGACGGAAGAAGCAAAGAGGCTCGTATTATCTATTCAAAGCGTGATGAGTTTGCTTCACGCCGACCGATTGATGTCATTAAGGCGAACAGACCGATTATTATTCTTGACGAACCGCAGAAAATGGGCGGTGAGGTAACACAAAAAGCATTAAAGAACTTCAATCCTCTTTTCAGTTTGAACTATTCGGCAACACACGCAAAGCAGCATAACCTTGTTTATGTGCTTGATGCTCTCGATGCATTCAATAAAAAGTTGGTTAAGAAAATTGAAGTCAAGGGTTTTGAAGTCAAAAATTTCAGAGGAACAGACAGTTATCTTTTCCTTGAACAAATTGTGCTTTCAAAAAACAAGCCGCCGAGAGCTAAAATCGAACTTGAAATTGCATACAATAAATCAATAAACAGAGAAACAAGAACTCTTGATGTGGGCGACGACCTTTATCGTGAATCCAATGAGATGGAACAGTACAAGGGATACACGGTTTCCGATATTGACTCTGAGGGTACGGTTACTTTCACAAACGGTGTGGCTATTCACGTTGGGGAGATTATGGGCGATATTTCTGAAAAGGATATGCGCCGAATCCAAATCAGAGAAACGATACTTTCACATTTTGAAAAGGAAGAAAGTTTTTACAACAAGGGAATAAAATGCCTTTCGCTTTTCTTCATTGATGAGGTTGCAAAGTATCGCCGGTACGATGAGGACGGCAATGAGATACTCGGAGAATACGGCGTTATGTTTGAGCAAGAGTATCAAAGCGTTCTGAACGACTACATAACAATGTTCGACACGCCGTATCAGAAATATCTGAAATCAATGTGCATGGATGCATCTGTTGTACACCGAGGATATTTCAGTATTGATAAGAAATCCGGACGCAGTATCGACAGCCCGACTAAAAGAAATTCAGAATTCTCGGATGATATTTCCGCTTATGATTTGATTTTGAAAAACAAGGAAAGACTTCTTTCTTTCGACGAGCCGACAAGGTTTATATTCTCCCACTCCGCTCTTCGTGAGGGATGGGACAACCCTAATGTTTTTCAAATTTGTACGTTGAAACATTCGGACAGTCAGACTACCAAACGGCAGGAAGTCGGACGTGGTCTGAGACTTTGCGTAAATCAATTCGGAAACAGAATGGATGTTCAAAGCTGCGGAAGTATGGTTCATGACATCAATAAGCTGACCGTCGTGGCGAGCGACAGCTATAAGAATTTCGTCACAGATTTACAGAAAGACATTAAGACTGTTCTTTATGACAGGCCGACAACTGCTTCATCCGAATATTTCAAAGGCAAGTATGTTAAGGTTGACGGCGAACCCGCTCTTATTGATGAAAGAACTGCCAAATCGATTGAATTTTATCTTATTCAGAACGGCTATGTTGATGAGGATAGCAAGGTTACCGATAAATACCGCTCTGATTTAGCAAACAATAATCTTGCAAAATTGCCGGATAAACTTATTCCGATGGCTGACGGAATACATGGACTTGTGCAAGCCGTGTATGACGACAGCGTGCTTGCCGAAATGTTTGCTGACGGACATAAGACCAAGGTTACCGAAAACAAGCTCAATGATAATTTCTACAAGAAAGAGTTTCAAACGCTTTGGAATGAAATCAATCACAAATACGCATATATGGTTGATTTTGACAGCGATGAGTTGATTAGCAAAGCGGTTTCGGCCATTGACAGCAGGCTGTATGTCTCTGAGCTTCAGTACACAACAACTGTTGGACAGCAGAAAGCTCAGATGAATGAATATGAGGTTGAGCGCGGAGACTCCTTCACCAAAGAAAAGACAAAGACAAAAACACTCAAGCACGCTGCGACCAGCAGTGTAAAATATGACCTTGTCGGAAAGGTTGCCGAGGGAACAAAGCTGACAAGAAAATCTGCAGCGGCAATACTTCGCAGTATTGACAAGCTGTATATGTTTAAATTTAATCCGGAAGAATTTATTTCCAAGGTCGTTAAGATTATCAATGAGGAAAAGGCAACCACGATTGTTGAGCATATCTCATATAACACAATTGACGGTAAGTATGATGATAATATTTTTACCGCAGAAAAGAATTCACAGAGCTTTGATAAGGCTTTTGTGGCGAAGAAAGCAATTCAGGATTATGTTTTCACAGACGGTTATGCCGAGGAAAGCACTGAAAAGCGTTTTGCCAAAAGCTTGGATATAGCGGATGAGGTATGTGTTTACGCCAAACTGCCAAAGGCATTTCATATGCCGGTAGGTAATTATTCACCGGACTGGGCTATTGCCTTTAAGGAAGGCTCGGTCAAGCATATATACTTTATAGCCGAAACTAAAGGTACGATGGACAGCATCGAACTGAGAGGCATCGAAAAAGCAAAAACAGATTGTGCTAAAGTTCTTTACAACAAGCTTTCTACAAGCAAAGTTCGATATGATGTTGTAAATTGCTATGAAAAACTGCTCGATATCGTAAATAAGGATTGAGAGTATCCGGAGGAGAAAGATGATTAACAAAGAAAAGCTCAGAAGAGCGATTGAGGATTACAAAAAGGATTTCGGCGAGAGATTTAAAGATGAAAAGTACAAATGGGAAGCGGTAAAGCATTTCCAAGACAACTGGGACATTGATGCAGAAAACTTTTCGGCGATGCTTAAAAATGCACTGTCAAAGACCGAGAACCTTCTTGTTGCAAGCAGATGGTTCCCGGAAGGTATGATTGAACAGTTTGCAACCGAAGAGCCGGAAACAGTCAGAGAAATGTTTATTGAACTTTTTGACGAAGAGCAGGATATTTATGTGCGAATCGATGCTTTCAAGAATAAGTCCAATGAGCTTTTGCTGAAATACGGAAATGGTGCATCAAATCACTATCAGGACGAGCACGCCATCAGTGTATATTTGAGACATTACTATCCCGACAGGTATTATATATACAAGTTTGGCGAAATGAAGAAGGTCGCTTCCGTAATTGATGCCGACTACACTTTTAAAAAGGGAGATTACGAGAACAATTTCAAAAACGGTCAGAAAATGTATGAAGAAATTCGGCTCGAACTGTTAAACGACAGCGAACTTGCCGATATGCTTTTTGCTGAACTTTCGGATGACTGTTATCAGGACCGTGAGTTGAATATTCTTGCCGGTGACGTCGGATTCTACATAGACAAGTTTCACAGCGAAAAACCGATTGTACCGGAAGCGACTGAAAACAAATCGGATGCTCAGTTTATTCGTTGGATGAAGCCGATATTGGTTGCGCTAAAGCAGCTCAACGGTAGCGGAACTCCAAACGAAGTTAGAGATGTCATTATAAAAAATGAAAACCTCACTGATGAAGAGGTAACCGAAGTAAGGGGAAAAACCAAGGTTAACAAGTTTCAAAATGATGTTGCGTTTGCAAGGAGTTATCTTGTTAAAGGCGGTTATATTGATAATTCAAAACATGGTATTTGGTCACTTACCGATGCAGGATGGAATGTTGATATGACGGATTCTCTTGCTTCAAGTATCTTTTTGAACAACGCAAAGGAGTTAAATGCTTTACGCAAGAACAAGAAAAAATATCAATGGGTCAATTTTTACAGTGAACTTGCCGATGCGTTGCTTTCATATAAGAATGACCGTCAGGCATTGATGTCGATACTTAAGAAGATTTATTCTGAAGTCGGAATGAATTATCCGTTTAAAGAGCACGGAGAAACGGATTATGACGATATATGTCCGTTTACAACTTTCAGCGCGTTTAATAAAGGAATTAAAGATAAAAATCGCATTGCTTTGCTTAAACAATTTGCAACACATTTTTCACTTAAAGAGGATGTGCCGGTTGAATTTGACGGTATTCCTGTTACTATGAATTTAAGTTCAAGTTTCTTTGCTTACAAAGAAAACCGCGGAGAACATGATATAGACAATCTGTGGAACTTATTTGAAAAAGCTCTGTCGTATTCAAAGGACAGCAGCGAAACAAACAGAGCAGAATTTATCAACGCATATGACACGGTTATCAAGCAAAAACAGGTGAAGTGGAATATCACAATGGGTCTTTACTGGATTAGACCGAATACTTTTATAAATCTTGATTCTACAAATCGTGCTTTCGTTCAGAACTCAGCAAATTTATCAGATGACTTTGCCGAAATATTCAAAAATCTTGATAATGGTGTCCCTTCGGGTGAAGAATATATCTCAATGTGTGAGCAGGCAAACGCCGAATTGAGCAGCGGAAATTATGATTACAATAATTTTCCGGAGCTTTCATATGCCGCTTGGACGAGCTTTAAGAATGATTCAGGCACTGATACTGCCGAACCCGATGAAGAACCCGCGGGAAATGAGAACAAGGCATATACAAGGGATGATTTCCTTAATGATGTATTTATGGATTTGGATGAATATAAACGCCTTGTCGGTTTGCTTGAGATGAAGTACAACGTCATTCTTCAAGGTGCTCCCGGCGTGGGAAAAACTTATGCGGCAAAAAGACTCGCTTATTCAATTATGGGCGAGGAGGACGAAAGTCGTATTAAATTCGTGCAGTTCCATCAGAGCTATTCCTATGAGGATTTTATCCAGGGATACAGACCGAGCGATAACGGCTTCGTTCTGAAAAACGGTGTATTCTATGACTTCTGCCATAAGGCGGAGAAGGATATTGACAGACCGTATTTCTTTATTATCGACGAAATCAACCGTGGAAATCTGAGCAAAATTCTCGGTGAACTTATGATGCTTATTGAGAAAGACCACAGAGGCGAGAGGCTTAATTTGCTCTATTCAAATGAGGAATTCTGCGTTCCGAAAAATATCCGCATCATCGGAATGATGAACACCGCAGACCGCAGTCTTGCAATGATGGACTATGCTCTTCGCAGAAGATTTGCTTTCTATAGTTTCAAGCCGGCGTTTGAAAACAATGATAACAATGAGAATAATGAAAACAATGGTAACAATGATAAAAATGGAAACAAAAAGTTCGAAGCATATATAAATAGCAAACATAATTATAAATTTAAAGCCCTTATAAATGCTGTAAAAGAGTTGAACAAAAAGATTGCCGATGATGACAATTTAGGTGAGGGGTTCAAAATCGGACACAGCTATTTCTGCACCGACGAGGATATCACCGATGAATGGCTTAACAATGTTATTGAGTATGAGATTAAACCGCTTATCAGTGAGTATTGGTTTGATGAACCTGAAAAAGCCAGAAATCAAATAGACGACCTAAAGAAAATAATAAATAAAGCAACAGATTCAAATGGAGCAGAACAATGATTCCAATTAAAAATGTGTATTATATGCTCTCATACGCTTTCAAGATTTTGAACAAGCAGGGATACAAAAAAGTTGCAACCGAAAAATTTGAAAATTTTGCAGACCTTTGTTCGGCGATACTAATCAATGGTACGAGTTCATTGATTAAAAAGGGTCTTGGACGTGAGTATGTTTTGAAGACGGAAACCACAGCAGCCGTTAAAGGCAAAATTGACATATCTTCTTCAATAAAAGAACAGTCGATGATTAAAAGACGGCTGGTTTGTGAGTATGATGAGTTTTCCGAAAACTCGTATATGAATCGAATAATCAAAACGACTATGTTGAAGCTTCTTCATGCCGATATTGCGAAAGAGCGAAAGAATGCGAAAGAGCGAAAGAACAAGCTCCGCAAACTGTTGATGTATTTTGCAAATGTTGATGTGCTTGATGTCAACTTGATTAACTGGAACGTTAGAATTGACCGCAACAATCAGGAATACAGAATGTTGATTTCGATTTGCAATCTGATTATTAACGGACTGCTTCAGACACAGTCGGACGGCAAAGTCAAAATGATGGATTTTCTGGATGAACAGCGCATGTGCAGACTATATGAGAAATTCCTGCTTGAATATTATCGGAAAGAGCATCCGGAAATTCGGGTGTCAGCGTCTCAAATTCCGTGGGATACAGATGATGGGTACAGAGAAATGCTCCATGTTATGCAAAGCGACATTATGCTGAAAAAGGGAGAAAAGACACTTGTAATAGATGCGAAGTATTATTCGCATACAACGCAGAAGCGATATGATGTAAACACCTTACACTCAGGGAATCTGTATCAGATATTTGCTTATGTAAAAAACCTCGATACAGAGAGAACCGGAAATGTGTCCAGAATGTTGCTCTATGCAAAGACAGACGAAGTAGTGTTACCAAACAATGAATACAAAATGGGTGGCAATGCTATTTCTGTGAAAACGCTTGATTTGGACTGCGACTTTTCAGAGATTAGAAAGCAGTTGGATGATATTGTGGCAGTATATTTTAATTAAATAGATTATGTAAAAGGAAATGAGATTGACATGGGTGAAATAATTAAAATTGATAACGAAAAAAATAATGAGATTATGCAAATGATGACAGATAGTTCCTTGTGTCCGGCATTGGAAGAAGCAAAGGTTGGAATAACCAACTATACAAAAATGCCAATTGGTAGTCTTGCTTCCCTTGGGGTTGCATTTCAGCCGCTCACAACGGCAATTCAAACTGCAGTTCACGGAGCAGGCGGAAGTGGATTTTATTATGTAAATACCTGTGGCAAAACAATGTTCAAAGCGAAAGATGCAACGGGATATATTGGTTCATTGATTGGAAAAAACGGTGGAGTCGGAGGAGGTCAATCTCGGATGATTCCTTTAGGCTGCGACCCGACAATGCTGTTTATGGCCGCTGTTTTGGCAAATGTCGAGAAAAAACTTGATTCAATAAAGGAAATGCAACAAGAAATGCTTGACTTCTTTGTTCAAAAGGAGAAGGCGGAACTTAGAGGAAATATTACATTCTTGTATGATGTGTTTAATAATTTTAAATATAACTGGAATAATGAGATGTTTAAAAGCAACAATCACACGATGGTTCTTGCAATCAAAAAAGATGCGGAAACAAAGATTGAATTTTGCCGAAATAGAATAACTTCAAAAGTAAATAAAAAATCATTTATTCATAGTGACCAGACAGTTGAAAAACAATTACAAAGTGTTCAAGACCAATTTAAAGATTATCAAAGTGCACTGTATATACTTGCGTTTTCGTCTTTTCTCGATGTTGTTTTGCTTGAAAACTATAATTGCGAATATTTGACATCAATATCCTCAAAACTCAATGCATACTCATTGAATTACAGAGAATTATATACTCAGTGTTATGAGCAAATAGAAAGCTATTCCTCGTCGTCGGTTGAAGCGGCACTTATAAAGGGATTATCGAAATCTACAGTTAAAATTGGAAAGCTTGTTGAAAAATTACCCGTTTTGGGTGACACACAGGCTGATGAGAGATTAGTTGCTGCTGGAAACAAACTTAAAAAGCTCGGTGAGGATAAAATTCATAAGCAGATGCAAAACTTAATTGAAAGACAAAGTAATTTCGTCAGACCGTTTATTGAAAATATTGAGACGATAAATGATTTTCACAATAAACCTGTTCGGTTACTTTTGGATAATGACAATATTTATATCGCTACAATTTCATAAACACAGACCCGACTGTCGGTTAAATCCGGCGGCCGGGTGTTTTTTCTTTTCGTGGTCGTTTGATTTGCGGCGTTATTGAAAACAGTTGCCGCTGGAGAGATGAGGGGAGAGTTGAGCGCCGCCGGTAGAGTCCAAGCGACCGAAAACATTGGTAAAATGACAAGATGACAGCTTTTTCTAAAAGGTATATATAATTTTATTTTTATATACTTTTTTATTATCCTGTCATTCTGTCATTTTGTCACAAGAACTCTTCAAAAGCAATGTTTTTGGGAGCAGTAACAGCAAAAGACCTCGTAGAAGTATTGATTCTGCGAAGTCTTTGGAGCTATTTACGGTTTGTAGTATTCTCGGAAGCAATCTTCCTCAATGTCAAAACCGTAATATGCACGCATTTCGGCGGTCCGCACAGTTATTTTATCGCGCGGGATGCCTAAAATTTCTGCGATGGTATTTTCGAAATCGGCTTTTGTGGGAGTGGTGTTGTAATTTGATTTTGCCCAATTGCGAAAGGTGTTGAAAATTACTGCACTGCTGTGCGAAGATTTTAAATTACAGAACTTTACAGCGGCATCATCATAATCAATACCGGCCATTAGGTTTACACAGTGTTCGTTAAAAAACTCAACTATAATGTTATTTACGGATTTGTAAACTTCAAGGTCTTTTTTTGATGACTCGGGGATAGTATATCTATACCCTCGCTTGACAGCCTCACGCATTGCCATAATCGCCTTGTACACAATCGCGTCTTTTTCAGTTAGCAGCTTTTCAAGCAAATCGGGGTCTCGCTCTTCTTCGGGAATTACGTTCTTGCACTGAACCGGGATAAAACGCTCATAGACCCAGTCGCCTTTATCTCCGCCGAAAAGCGGCAAAAAGTTTGCACCGAACCAAAATACACCTGTTATCTTCGCAGGGAACGCCTCTTTATATAAAAATCTTATGGGTAATGTTTCGCCACCTGTTGCGTCCTTAAATGTGGCAATTTGGCCTGCCGTTCCAAACTTCATGTCGCCGGAACCGATAAGACGCTTTTTGTAAGCTCTCGAGGGACCTTCTCTTGTTTCAAGGTCGGCAAGCTCGACTACAGCGGAATTACGTTCGCCCACCAAGCTGATGGCAAGGTTACGAATCTGTGTTTTACCGGTGTTTCCTTTACCGTAAACAAGCAGTGCTTTCTTGAATTTATACCCGGGGATGTTGCTGAGCACGACTCCTATTACCTCAAGGAGAACGGTTTTGATGTCATTTCTATCCTTTTCTGAGTAACCGTCGGTCAGAGTATTAAGATATTTATCAAAAATCGGTGACTGAGCAAGCTCCGGGTGCTCGACAAAATTTCCGTTCCACTCAACAGGCATCTGAACAGTACAAAGAGCATCTTTGCTATGAGGCGATAATTTCAGCGTATCCAGGTTCAAAATACCGTTCTGAAAATTTATTATTTGCGGATTATTGTCAAAATTATCTAGCGGTATTGTATCCATCTCTGTAACCATTAAATCAACAATCTCATTTAATGCAGACATACGGACCAAATCAGAATCGTAATGCTCCAAAAAGTTTTTAATGTTTCTGAGGATATCTTTTTCTTGTACTAATTTGTACACTCCGGACGCATTATCGTACATGTAAATAAAGCCTTTGTCAGAGTTTTCAATCTTGGCATAAACATATGTATCTTTTTTTAGGAGTTCCTTTGCTACAAAGTTTGTTTTGAATCCCGATACCTTTATGCTCATGCCGCATTTTGTAAATTTTAAAACGTCTTCAAGTTGGGGATATGTATAATTCATTTAAAATCCTTCTTTCTTTTGTTAATTCTTTTTGCTTCCGCCTCGTACACTTCCGGGATGCTCATAGCCCATTCGTACATAATTTGTTCTGCGGTTTCACAATTTTTACATTTTGAGTGTGCTTTGAGTTTTAGCTCTTCAAGCTGTTCCGGTGTGGTGATTTCTTGGAGATTGCAAAGTACAAGGTCATAGGAGTTCTTGAGGCTGCCGTAAGCATTGTCTTTTTTGGTGTGTGAGGTGAGATAATACTGACCGTTTTCGACGATTCTGCCGCCCGGAGTGCTTCCGCTGCCGATTGGTCTGTATCTGTCACCAATTTTTTCATAAACATCCGGAAGAAACCTTTCCATTACTTCTTCAATCGAAAACAGGGAGGTGAAAGTGCCGACGATGCTGTCCTTTGTTCGAGGGTCAATGAGCTTTGAGGTGCCTGCGCTTAATTGTGATTTTTCGGATATATTGCTCGGTAGAACTATTTTGGGGGATTTGCCACAGCTGACGGTTGTGATATCGTCCATTAACCTGTTTGTATCAATCGGATACCCGTTAAACGAATCCCGCCTGAAAAAGATTTCTTCTTCGCCGCTTTCCGGGTTGATTTTTATCGGCATTACAGCGAGATACATTATTTGGTTTGCATTTGACGATACAGGGTCAAATTCCTCGAAACCGATGCCGTACATTATAGATTTGGCGATTGTTTCGTAGCTTTGAGGGCTGACCGGCTTGTCCAGGTATGTACAAATTCTGTATCGTGGATTATCTTTTGTTGCAGAGAATGTCGTATAATATACCCAGGCAGCATCAAGTTTTGCGAAGTAAGACTGCGTCCTGTCGAGAAAATCGTCTTGGGGATTATCCGCGTCGAGTATCACCAGCTGTCTGTTAATACAACGACGGTTTTTGTGCTCAAAAATTTTATGGCGATTACGCGTGCTATAGCTTATTTCGGTATCCCAGACACACAAGCCGCCGACAATTGCGCCGTTCCCTTTATAATCCATACATCCGGGACACAAGCACATTGCAACAAAATCATCCCATGTAATGTTAATTGTTCTGATGCAAGCATTAAATTTGTCGTTCATCACCGTAACTATCAATTTTAATCATCCTCTTTCTGCCCGTATAGCCGATAGCACAGCTGTTTTTTTCTTTATTCCTCTACTTCTCCAAAAATATCCTCATAGTCTTCCGGAGCGTATTCCTCTGTCCAGTCTTTTGCTTCTTCCTCGTCTAACGGGATAATTCTTTCTCCGCCGTAATATGTATTACCTTTTTCGCACATGTATTTGCTGTTTGGGCCTCCGTCCCCGTGTAAAAAGTATTCTCCTGTTTTCTTGCGATACAATGCTTCTGACACATAATTATAATCGCCGGGCCAAGCATAGCTGTAACAGGCCACGCATTCCGCTGTATCAGTGTCATATTTTTTTCTGTTTATAACGACTTTCATTTTACGTCTTTCTTCCCTTTACCCTGGGAGCAAGGTGATATTAATTTGTGCCCGTGAAAACGAGCGAGGGCCTCTGTTACCCACAGAGAAGGGGTCTTATAATTGCGCAATTAATAAGATAGTGTCAAGTCAACCTATGGCAATTACCGTTAATCATTGCTTTATTTAAATGTCAAAACGATGATTTTTGGCTTTTGCTTTTGGTTGTCTGAACACTATAAATATGTTCAGATGAGAAAAGTAAGGCGTAAAAATGGACACTCGACTTGATATTACCGCAAAAAAATAAGTTAATAATCCTTATATATCATAAAATTATTGCTAACGTTTTAGGATTATAGCGGACACTCGCATATAGTTATTTGGCAATAAATCTTGAAAGTTGACATTTGATGATGTAAAATATTAACACAAGGATGTGATGATATGAATGAACCTCATCGTGGAGGACACGGATATTACGGATATAGATTCAATGACAAAACAAAAAAATATGAGATATACCCGGAAGAGGCAATCGTAATACAACTTATTGCACTGATGATGGCAGCCGGATACTCACTTATCGATATTGCTGCCACTCTTAATTTGCTTCAAGTAAAAAGGAGCGACAAAAACAATAAGCCTATTGACGGTAAATGGATTCGGCGTCAATTTGGATTTTACACACGATATAATAAGGACAATCCAAAGCAGGTAGAACCTCATTATGAGAAGTATAACGGGAAAAACGGTTTTCCTTGTGTACTCGGCGAAAAAGTTTATTGCATCATCTCAGATTATTTTCAGGACCTCAATGATGGAAAGAATTACAGTAAACGGCAAATATCTTTTGCAAAACAGTTGACATTTGAGGAGGACAGAATGGAGCGTCGTAAAATAGTCATTAGTGACATAAAGAAGGCAGTACCTATTCACGCAACCGTAAGAATCGCAGCAAAACGTAAAAAGGATAATAAATAAAAAGATAATAAATAATATTAATAATAATTATTAAGCCCCTCGACCACGGCATTAAACCGCTTTCGAGGGACTTGGCTGTTTTTATAGTTGTTTTTATTGAGATTATTTTGAATATTTATTTAGAAAGTTTAGTATTTGGACATTTCATACCTCCAAATCGTGATTTCATACCGATTGATTTGTGATATGACCTGAGGAGGGGATATAATATCACAAACGAAATGGTGAGGGGGACAGTCAGATGATTTATGAGAAACGAGAATATTAGCAAGGCTTGAACTAAATTGTGGCATTTTAGATGCAATGTATCTTGACAATTAATTAAACAAAGTGCTAAAATATTTCGAAGAAGTTGTGCGATGTTTATATAATTATGGCTTCTTTGATAAGGGAGGATTATTATGAAAAAAACAGTTAAAAAGGTTATATCAATTTTCTTGGTAGTATTACTGTTGTCGAGTGCTGTGCCGACAATTGGATTTGCTGTTGAAAGTGATGACGCATTGTCATATCTAACATGGAGAATAAATGACGGTGAGGCAACAATAACCGATTGTGACATGTCTGCAAGTGGTGAAATTATCATCCCATCAACTATTGAAAATTGCAGTGTAACAAATATCTATGATTCTGCATTCCGTGATTGTATGGATATAACAAGCATAACAATACCTGATAGCGTAACAAGTATCGGTGACTCAGCATTCGAAGATTGCATCGGTTTAACTAACATAAAAATTTCAGATAGTGTTACCGGTATCGGTGATAGAGCATTTTACGGCTGTACCAGCTTAACCAACATAAAAATTCCAGATAGTGTAACCAATATTGGTTACTCAGCATTCGAAGGTTGCTCCAGCTTAACTGGCGTAATAATTCCAGATGGTGTAACAAGCATTGACAATTCCACATTTGGAAATTGCACCAGCTTAACAAGTATAGAAATACCCGACAGTGTAACGAGTATCGAATGGTGCGCATTTTATGGTTGCATTGGTTTAACAAGCATAACAATACCCAATAATGTAACAAGTATTGGAGATTCTACGTTCTCATACTGCATCGGCTTAGCAAGCATAACAATACCTAATAATGTATCAAGTATCGGTATAAATGCATTTGAAGGATGCAAAAGATTAACAAACGTTACAATTGGTAGTGGTGTAATAAATATAGGTCATGACGCATTCTCTTTGTGTAATAGTTTAACAAGTATAAATGTTAGTGAAAAAAATACTGTATATGATAGCAGAAATAAATGTAATGCAATTATTGAAAAATCAACTAACACATTGATTGTTGGATGCAAAAATACCACTATCCCAGATAGTGTAACAAGTATAGGTGATGTTGCATTCTATGGTTGCTCTGGATTAACAAGCATAACGATTCCCGAGAGCGTAACAAGTATAGGTGATTCCGCATTCGAAAGTTGTAAAAGTTTAACAAGTATATCAATTGGCAACGGCGTAACAAGTATAGGTGATTCTGCATTCCGTGATTGTCCTAGAATAATAAATGTGACAATTGGCAATAGTGTGACAGATATCTATGATTACGCATTTTCCTGTTGCACCGGCTTAACCAGTATAAAAATCCCAGATAGTGTTACAAGTATTGGAAATTCTGCATTCTACGGTTGCACAGGCTTAACAAGCATAACAATACCGGATAGTGTAACAAGTATAGGTGATTCTGCATTTGAAGATTGCGCCAGTTTGACAAGCATAAATGTTAATGATAAAAATACTGCGTATGACAGTAGAAATAAATGTAATGCAATTATTGAAAAAGTAACGAACACATTGATTGCCGGATGTAAAAATACTACAATACCGGATAGTGTAACAAATATCGGTGATGATGCATTCTACGGCTGCACCGGCTTAATCAGCATAATAATACCGGACAGTGTAATAAGTATAGGTAATTATGCGTTCTATAGTTGTACTGGTTTAACCAGCATAACAATTCCCGATAGTGTAAAAAATATTGGTGAGGGAGCATTCTATGACTGCAACAAATTGAGTTCTGTTTGTATTAATTCTGACAATGCAGTTATAAGCGAGGGTGCATTCTGGGAAAACGACGACAACATGCAGATTCTTGCTCCGAAGGATTCGAGTGTATATAATGCGTTAAAGGGAGATTACAACGTCATCCCATACAGCTTTACGGTGAACAAGGATGATAAGGATAAGCCGATGTTGGCGCTTGACGGCAAGGTGGTTCTAACGGAGGATATGTGGAGCTGCATATGCCGACTTGTTAAGGATACCGATGTGCAGTACATATACTTTAAAGAGTTCGATTTTGGTGATATGATGCCGGAATATGTTATCGTAGATTATGATAAGGACGAATTTAAGTATAAAGATTTAGTTCTTTCAATCATTAAAGACGGCGATACAATTCGACTTGGTATGGTTGATGAGAAAAAGTCATTTTTTGAGCTTGTTGAAGCTTTGGTTGAACAATTTATCTTTACGGTTGAAAATATTATCAGAGCGGCATGGAGATATATCTTTAAACACTGGAAATAAAATAAAATATATGGGGACTGTTCAAGTGCTTTATGAACAGTCCCCATTGATATTCCGCTTAATATAATAAGCCTATTTTAATTGTAAATTCCGAATCCGTGCAGCTTAGACGAACAAAACCGTGATATTTTTCCGCAACTTTTTTAATGTTCTCAATTCCGAAGCCGTGATTCTGCGCATCCTTCTTTGATGTTTTAATTGAGTTGTTTTTGATTTCAACTTTCTTTAAAACAGGGTTTGAAACGGTAAGAGTGCAGCCCTTTTCTGTTTCATCGGAAGTGACTTTTATCTTACACGGTGCAAGCTCTTTGCAGGCTCTTGCCGCATTGTCGATTGAGTTTGTAAGAATTGTGCAAAGGTCATTGTTACTGATTCTTTCCGAAGGAACGGTTCCGCTGAATTCAATATCAATTTTATCATTCTTTATTTCATCCGCTTTATGCGAAAGAATCGCATCGGCAAGGTAACTGCCTGTTGAAAATCTGTTTTCGGTTTCTTTGACCGATTCGTTCATGCTGTCGATATAATTTTTCGCCTCATCGTATTTTCCGTCGGAGAGGAGAATATCCAAGGCAAGCAAATTGTTTTTGATATCGTGTCGGAAGCGGCGAATATCACGATTCTTTTCAGCCAAATCCTGATAATGTTCCGCCTGCATTTCAAGCTGAATTTCGGATTCTCTCTGTTTAACCGAAATATTTATATATTTAAACACGATATATGAAAGCCCGATGAAAGCAAGAATAACAAATCCTCCGGCGAAATAATTTTCTGCTGAAGCAAACACTTCAATATCACTGTCAAGCATTAGCGTTGTAATCAGCAAAACAAGGCAGAACATTATGTAAAACAGTGCCGGGATTTTTTCAAGGAAGAATTTGGGAATAACAAAACGCTTTTTGTAATATAGAAGCAGAGAGATTAAAAGACAAATTAAAAACCATGCCGAAACAGTTATGTTTAAAAGCAGTGTTGTAATCTCGGTTTTGAAAAGTCTAATTGTTATTTGACTCAGCACATCAAAGAATCCATCCATAACGAATCCGAGGAGAATGAATTGTATTTTTTTGTGTGGTTTAAGCACAAAATATGGAATTGCCATATAAAACAGTGCCATAAGCAAGTCCGAGTCTTCAACGGGTCTTTTCCATACAACCAAAAACATCAACGCAGCTAAGGCGACAGATGTAATAATCAGCGGCACTTTCTTAACTCTCAGCTCATAGCCTAAGAATTTGTTTAAGATAAACAGCTCAAAAATACAACCGAGCGAAACAGTCAGCATGTAGCTTAAATATGTAATTATCATCTTTATTTCTCCTCTTATTTTTTCTCAAGGAACTTCTCGCAAAGCTCCGCATATTTTTTCCCGCTCACATAGACCTCATCACCGTTTTTCATAATTGCACTTTTACTGTTGATGGAGTCTATTTTTGAAATGTTCACAAGATAGGAGCGGTGAGTCCTGAAAAATCCGAACGGCGCAAGCTCTTCTTCAAAGGCTTCAATCTTCTTACGGCATTTGATAGTTTTATTTTCAAGATGAATGAAAACATCTTTTATAATAACCTCAAAATAATAAATATCATCAATGTCGATAATATGCGCCTCGTCCTTGTATTTGACCATTATTTTCCCGGTTTCGACCGTTGTTTTCAAATAAGAGTCAAGCACATTGAATAACTTTTCCTTTTGAATCGGTTTAACAAGGAAATTATATGCACGAACCTCAAATGTTTCATAAACGATTTCGTTATACGAGGTAAGAAAAATTATTCCCTTGTGCGGGTCTGCCTTCGAGCGGACAAGCCGGGCAAATTCCATACCGTTCATCAAATCCGTTCCATCCGGAGCTATGCTGTCTTCATTCATGTTGTAATCAAGAATGAACAAATCAAAATCATCAATTCTGTCCTGCACAGACTCATATGAAGTAAAGACCTCATATTTCAAATTGACTTTTTTCACTTCCATGTAATCCTCAAGGAGCGAAACGGTTTGTCGGGTTATAATTTCATCATTGTCACACACCGCAATTTTCATCTTCAACACCCTTTAAATATATTATAAATATAATACCATTATTTTTTATAATTAACAACATAATTTGTCGAAAAAACAGCCTTAACGGGTTGCTTTTTTGCTTTCATACCCTCAAAATGCGGTTTTATACCGGTTGTTAATCTTTAATACGTTTGAATGATTATAATGTAGCTGTAATCGAGAGAAACAAACGAAAGGAGGAAAACCGATGCAGGGAATGAGAGATAAATGTGAACACCGTCAGACGAACGGTGCAAGAAGGCAAATCAAAGGAGCGATAACGGCATGTGTAATTTCGCTGATTGCAACTTTAGTTTTGCTCATAGGGCTGAAGCTTGATATCGGATTTTTGATTTATTTCGTTTTTGCCGGTTATGCCGTAAGCCTTGCGACAATGGGAAAAAGACTTTTGAGGATTCTGTTCACATCGGAAGCCGGATAAAGCGGGGATAAGATTAATTATATCGGGTAAGAGAAAGTTTATTACGAAATTTAGGAGTGAATTATTATGAAAACAAAAATTATGACAAAGGTTCTTTCGGCAACGCTGGCACTTTCAATGATGTTTGGTGCAGGCGCAGCAGCAATCGGCAGCACAGCTGTTAATCCTTTTGCAATAAAAGCAAGTGCCGCAGACACAATGACTGTAAAGCTGGACGGAATATCTTATGAATATGAGATTGGCGATGAAGGCTTGACAATCAATAGCGCACAGGGCGATTTCCCGGAGAATTACACAATCCCCGAAAAGCTGAACGGTATAAATGTCAAATGCATCGGCTGGGATTCATTTAGAGGACAGAATGTCAAAAATGTTACTATCCCAAAGGGTATTGTAAATTTTGGAAACAGCGCATTTATCGACTGTGTATCATTGAAAACTGTATATTTTAATGCGGTAAATTGCTCAACGGATAATGCCACATACGCCGGAGTATATAATTTCTTCGGAGGTTCAACATTATCCAAAATTGTTTTCGGTGAAGATGTTGTTAAGGTCCCGGATAATTTGTTGGTTAACGCAAGCAATCTCGAAACAGTTATTTTTAAAGATACCGTAACTAATATTGGTGAAAGTGCTTTTGAGAATTGTACATCTTTGAAAAGCATTGAAACATATACCGAAAACGGTGTTGAGAAAAAGAATGATTTATCTAAGTTAATCAGCATAGGAAAATGGGCTTTTTATAACACTTCATATCAGAAGTTTATTGCTCCCGATTCTCTCAGGACTATTGGTGAAGGAGCTTTTATGAAGTCGGCAATAAGAGAATTAAGCCTCGGTAAAATAACAAGCCTTGGTGCGGATGCTTTTTCGGAGTGTAGGAATCTTAAAACAGTCACTATCCCGGAAACATTGACAGAGGGAAGTATAGATATAAGAGTTTTTTATGGATGCACAAAGCTTGAAACGGTTTACTTCAATGCAAACGGTGATGTTTTTGAAGTAACAGCAGTTGGTGACGGTTCGCCAAATATGTTTGGTGATTCCGGTGTTACGAAAGTAGTATTTGGCAAAAATGTTACCTCTGTACCGTCACAAATTTTCCGTTCAACATCATGTTCAACAAACCTGAAAACCGTAGTATTTGAAGCAAAGATTAAAACGGTGGGCCAAGATGCTTTCAGAGAGTGTAAGGATTTGGAGGTTTATTTCCCCGGCACTGAGAATGAGTGGAAAAAGGTTGAAATAAACAAGGGAAATGAAGCGTTGAAAAGTGCAAAGATGCACTTTAACGAAAAAATCGATGACAATAAAGACGGCAGGGTCGTTTCGGTCGAAATCAATGATATTTCGCTTAATTATAAGTCATCTTCAACGATTAAGCCCGACGTTAAAACAGATGGCAAGGTAAATTATACTGTCAAGTATGAATCATCAAATACAAAGGTTGCTACAGTTGACAAGAACGGAAAGGTAACCGGAGTAGGTAAGGGCAGTGCGAAAATCACCTGCACAGTAACAGACGAATTCGGCAACAGCGTATTCGATACATGTACTGTAACGGTCAGATATACATTCTGGCAGGCTATTATTAGATACATTCTCTTTGGATGGATTTGGTATTGATTCAATTAAATAAACGGGCAGAGGCATAAAAGTCTCTACTCGATTGAAATATTGCGAATAAATAAGAGGATAGGTTTAAATTATTAATTTATTGAAAGGGGTCATTAACATGACAGGAAGTAAGTTTAATATTAAGAAATGGTTTTCGATGAAAAACGACACAGTAGAGGATGCTCAGCAGAGATTCAATAGGTCGCTGATATGTATTCCTTTTTCGATTGTGCCGTCATTATGCCTGATGTTTTTGCAAGACGCTGAAATGAGCAGATTTGTGGAATATTCGCTGTTTGCAGTATTTTGTGTTTGCATTTTATCAAGCTTTGTAGCACTTTCATCTTTGATTGGACCGATTAAAGCTTCGGTTAGAGCGGTTAAGTGGGTATTTAAAAAACCTTTGAGCGGAATACTTGTTATTCTTTATCCGATTGCTTTGGTAGGAGTACCATTGTTATTTATCTTAACTTTATTATCGACAGTATATGCACCGATTTTCCTTACGCTCTATGGTGTTTACCTGTCAAAGAAGAATCTTGATGCGGTTAAGGAAAGAGAAATGTTTTCTTATCCTGCACCTGAAGCTGAATAAGACCGACATATAAAGAGGGATTGATATTATGAAATCAAATTTGATTAAGGTTATTGCTGTTCTACTTGTGATATTGACGGTGTTTTCCGTGCCGTCGATTGCGTTTGACAAGCAGATTGCGGAAATAACGACAACGCTTTTTGCATCTGAAAACGAAACCACAACGACTTCCGTAAACGGCGATGAGGACGAAACAACCACAAAACCAACCGAGCCGACAGAACCTACCGAGCCGGAAGAACCGGAGCTTAACTTTGATGAAATTCCGGATGACACGGTTGTCGGCAGAATGTATATTTGCACTCAGCAGGTCGGACTCGGTCACTCGTGGATTTACATTGAGAGCGATTTCAACGGCGATATGCCCGTCGGATGCTACACGCTCAAGCCTTATCAGGGCGTTTCGATGGGTGCCTTCTTTATCAGCCGTTCTGACGGCCCCGGCCTTTATTACAATGTTGAGGCTTATTGTGCAAACAAATACGGCCTTAAGCACGAATCGTCGCTCGGCATGGATATCACTAAGAAGCAACTTCTGAAGGTTAGCAAGCGAATAAAGCAGTGGGACTGGTGGGGTCCGTATTTTAACTGCACATTTTTTGCCGCTGAAATATGGAACAGTGTTTCAAAGAAAAAGGTTATTCCGCTCATGTTCCCGCTGCTCGAAAAGATTCAGATTTTGATTCTCGGTGGAAAACGCAAGGTTGAGATGAAAGATGTTGAACCGTCCGATTGCTATAAGCAAAGGGGAGTCGGCTCCAATGCCAAAATCTATCAGGTCAAGGAAGGAACGCTTGATTCAAAGCTGATGTGACGTGATAAATTGATACCCTTAATAAAGTAAAATAACGCCCACATTTCGTGAGCGTTATTTTTGTAATATTGATTTTAGATGCAGAATGCGGCATAGAGAGGAACGATTTTTTTATTGTCCTCAAAGCCGAAGTTTTTGGCAGAGAGCTTGATTGCATAAGCAGGCTTGTAGGTGTCCATATAGACCTTTAAGCTCTTGGCTCTGGTGTTGTCGGCAGACTTGACCTCAATGGGGATTAGCTGACCGTCACGCTGAATGATAAAATCAATTTCAGCCCCACGCTCGGACTCCCAATAGTAGGTGTGGTAGCCGTTAATGGTAAGCTGCACATTGACATAGTTCTCCGCCATACCGCCCTTGAAGTCGTTGATTTCCTCGACCATATAGAGGATGTCATTGGCGGCTAAATCCTTCTTGGCGCAAAGCAGCCCTAAGTCGGAGACATAAATCTTGAACGCATCAATATCACGGTAGTTTTCAAGCGGCTTTTTGATTTGCTCGACCTTGTAGACCTGTGACACGATACCGGACAGGCAAAGCCATTCAATCGCATTTTCAAATTCGGAAGCCCGTCCGCCTTTCTTAATCAGTTTATACTGGAAACGGGTATTCTTTTTGGAGAGTTGGACGGTGATGTTGTCGTAGGCAAGTCTGGTTTTCTTGATTTCATTCAAGTTATTATACTTGCTCATATCGTTAAGATAGCTTGCAAGTATTGTATCCTGCGTATGGCGAACAAGGATATAATCCTTGGTTTCGGCAAACTGCATTACGCACTCCGGCATACCGCCGACCACAAGATACTGACGGTAAAGCTGCATTGCGGCATCGTGCAAAGCAGACGGCATCGGCGTATCGGTTTGGAAGCACTTTTTAATCTGCTCTACCAAATCGTCCTCACCGAGAGCCAACATAAATTCCTCCATATCCATAGGATAAAGCGTTTTCATATCGACCTTTCCTACGGGAAAAGAGAATTTTGCTCTGTTGACCGCAACGCCGAGCAAGCTGCCTGCGACAATGATGTGATACTCCGGAGCGTCTTCACAGAAGTATTTGAGTGAAGTCAATGCTCGTTCGCAGAGCTGCACCTCGTCAAAGACGACCAGCGTCTTCTCTTTCACGATGGTCTGACCTGCAATGA
>ERZ859738.541-NODE-541-length-24645-cov-3.327450_pt1 | contig 24645 bp, 35 predicted proteins | sample MGYA00510122_ERZ859738 | MGnify/ENA primary metagenome ERZ859738 (study PRJEB30046, sample SAMN00715139) | human gut metagenome | study: EMG produced TPA metagenomics assembly of the A metagenome-wide association study of gut microbiota in type 2...
ACCGGGGGGGTGGTGCGGAGCGGGCGGAGGGGAGGGCGGGCCCCTGCCAGCCCCGCCAGCCGGCTGGCCATCCCGGATATCGACAGACCGACCTTCTTATAGGCGTCCTCCGTCTTTTTCGCGTCCGCCTGGGCATTACGGTTAAACCGTCGTGACTGGTTCTCCGCATCGCCATACGCTCCCAGCAGCTGGGATTTAAAACTGGCTGCGTTCAGGTGCAGCCCGACCGCTAAAGGTGCGACGTCTGCCATTACATTAACGCCCTCATGACTGCCGCGCATTCATCATCGACCCGGGATGGCGCAGGTGTGGTTTCGGTAGGTGGCGCGTTTTCATCGCCAGGACGGCGGAAAATGCCCTGTTTCAGGAAGTAGGCTCGCCAGTGGTACAGCGTGTTTGCCGGCAATGCGGCAATTTTGGATGGGTCAGGCTCGCCCCAGCGGTCGGCCAGCCAGAAGATAAGCTCCAGCCAGGGCGAGTCACTCAGTTTTTTTCCGCTTCCTCCAGCTTGCCGATTGCGTGTTGCTTCACTTTTTCCACTGCGGCCAGCAGTTCGGGGTTTTCATGGGCCTTCAGCAGTTCGGCTGCCGTGGGTTTAAACTCATCCGGAATGGCCGTTCCATCCGGCTGAACCAGTGCATCGATGACGATCTGGATGACTTGCTCCGATGCCTCGCGCGCTGCGCCAGCTTTTGCGGTTTCAGCCATTTTCTCTTCGTAGCTGATGAGGTAATCCCCGGTCAGGCGGCGGATGAATACGGTGGCGCCAAATAACTCGGTTTTAATGACGGTTGGCTCCGATTTAAGCAACGCGGATTTCAGCGTGGACAGGTAATCTTTATCTTTCACAGGTAGCCCTTAAAAATAAAAAGCCACCCGAAGGTGGCTGTTTAAAGGTTAAGTTAATCAGGCACCGCCGGAGACAGCGACGGTTCCCCAGGCGATCTTGTTCTGTTTACCCTGAACAGTGATCTGGATGACCTCATTCGCCGGAGCGGCGATTTCATTCATCTGCCACCCGGACAGCGCCAGGAGCATCGTCGCTGTTCGCTTGTTGGGTAATTCGACGTATAACTGGATGGTCTTGCGGGCCTCTGCTGCGTTCAGCAGCGCGGCAAAATCGGTATTGCCCGGATCATCAATGAAGCCCAGCGACTTTTCAGGCCCGTCAGGCAGATCGCTGATGGACTGTTTCTGCTTATCCAGTAACGTGGTGCAGTCGACAAAGCCCCCCGTCTGCCCCATTGCACCCAGCGCTTTACAGTTAATCAGCGGTTTCAGCGCTGACGTGGCAGCGCCAGGCTCTCCGTATTTCACAATGGTGCCCGCCGGCAACATCGCATATTCAGGCGAAGTTTTATCAGCCATGTTTCTCTCTCTTTTTATACGGCAGCGGATGCTACCTGTTTTCAATGCCGTTTCGGATTTCCACGGTTAACACGCGCAAAACGGTCTGGAGGTTGTAATCCAGGGCGGGTCGGATAAAGGGGTCTGCAACCTGTTTAACCGTGCCAAACTCCTGCGCCAGCGCCTTCATATGGTGCTGCTTGCTGGGGCCAACACGGAGCGTTACAACCGCGTTCCCTTTACCCTTGCGGGTGGAAGAGCGGATTTTGATTGAGTCCCGCATGTGCGGCCCGGCAGACGTTTCGTCAAAGCCGGCATGCTGCTTCATATCTTCCTCGACGACCTTTAGCGCTTCGCGCCCGGCATCCCGCAATACCTTCGTCGCCACTTTTTCGCCCAGGGCCATTAACTGCCGCTCCAGCTCATCCAGTCCTTTAACTTCCATTCGGATCACGAGGAGTCCTCCACGTAGTGAATGATGAAATCGCGGGTCAGGCGATACTGAATGCGACGATTCGTCAGCTGGTTTTTATCCTGATGGATGCCGCCTCGTTCCACATACTGAACCGGAATACCCTCCAGCTGGCCATGAACGACGGACTTCAGTTCCGTCCAGATTTTTTTATCCAGCTGCAGCAGTGAGGTGTAATCATCCAGACGGTACAGATTCACCTGGATACGGGCAGATACGATCCCCGTTCGCAACATTCCAGAGACCATTTCCGGGTCAGAGATACGCTGAAAGGTCGCTCCTTCCTGGACCGTGTCCGGCAGTAAAAGCGGATACGCATTCATGCCGGTGATGCGCTCCAGCGCACCCTTAATCGCCAGCTCTATCATGCCGCCCGTCAGCCTCCCCCGTGATAATGATCCGGTCCGTTTTGCGGTCGATATTCCGGACGGTATAAACCAGATTTTTCGTCGTGATTTTCCAGTCAATATCAACCAGCACACCCGGATAGACCGTAAACAGGCAGGTTTCCACCACCTGCTGCTGATCCAGCGTGCGGACTTTCCGCCCCGATACCAGCTCCCGTTTCGCCCACGCTTTTCCCGATTCAACCTGCTTTTCCGGTAGCGGTTCGCCCAGCGGCCCCCGATCGGACTGAACGTAGCTAATCGCAATGCGACAGTTCATATCACCCGGTTTCAGGCTCATAGCGTATGCTCCTGCAGGGGGAAAAGAAGATGCCTCACCGCAGCGGTTTCCAGCCACTGTCCGGTATGGCCATTCAGATACGCATCGCTGACCAGAAACTGAATGGCCAGCCGGATATCTTCATCCGCGATAAATCCGCGGACGGTCTCCGGGAGTGCCTGCAGCTCTTCATCACTGGTGACCAGCTTGCAGTAATAATCACGCTCGATGCTCCGCTGCGCGGCGTTCACCATTTGCGTGAGCATGGCGTCGTGCTCCGTGAAATCCAGTTCCAGGCGTAGCTGGGTTTTCACATCATCCAATGTCAGTATCAAAATCGCTGTCTCCCGGCTTCGGTTTCAGCGCACGTTCGGCATCCTCCGGCCATACCGCGATACGCCGGTTAACCAGCTCTTCGGCGCGCGCTCCTTCAAAGCACGCGATATCTCCACGGGAATAACGGTGGTGCGGCCCAAGGAACACAACGGATTTACGCTCTGCCTGTGCGACCACGGTCGCATGGTTGTCCTGTGCGACCGTTTCTTCCGACTCCACTGCTTTATTTTTCGCAGCCATAACATTCTCCTGAAAGGGAAAAGCCCGCATATGCGGGCCGTATTTACTGAGGGATGGGTTAGAACAGGACGCCGGTACCCAGCACCAGGCCTTCCGGATGACGGAAGCCAATATCATGCTCAGTAACAACGCGGATTAGCGACTGGTTACGGGAAAACGCAGATACCAGGGTGCCATCGGCATCGATGTAAGAGGCTTCCTTCGAGAAGTCGACTTTCATATTGCCGTCTTCAGCAATAACCACATCATTGAAGTCAGCAAAGTAAATCTCAGTCTCCTTACCCCCGGTCCCCAGATTCGCAGGGATCGCGCTGGTACGCTGAACCGGATATCCTTTAAGTAATCCCTGAGCCATTTCCGGATAGACTTTGTTGCCGTTGCCGTCACGCAGCCCAAACAACTTCATATAGGTACGGTTCGACATGCCCCAGCCGCTGCTGATCATATTGCTGTTGCCGTCCATCGCCATCAAAATGATCTTGTCCAGGTACTCGTCAACCGTGTTCAGGTTGATCGCTGCATCAGCTTCCCACGGCAGCAGGCGGTTCCACTGCGTCGCGCGCGCCTTCATACCAATCGGTGTATCGCCGGTACCGTCATCGCGCATAAAGGCTTTATCCTCACGCACTGAGATGGCGGTCAGAATATCCTGCAGGACCAGCTGCTCGACGTTGAATCCGGCGCGGCCAATCATTGCATTGGAAATAGGCACCATCGCAATCAGAGTTTTCGCCGTAAGTTTTACATCATCAAAGCGTGTTTCTGATGTCTTGGCGTCTTTGTTTTCTCCTGTGTAGCTTGCCGTTGCTCCACCGGCCACGCGTGGTAGCGTCATATTACCGTTAGGCAGCGGAACGGGACGGGCACCCAGCTTGCGGACGATGGTTCGGTCGCTCAGTAGCTCGATCACCTCACTGTGGAGGTTCTGCGGAATAAGCACCCCCCCGGACGCCGCTGCGGTGGAAATGGCCATCGATACGGACTGGTCATTCAGCTCTTCTGAAGCGAATTTTGCCGCGTCCTGCAGATTCCCTGCGCCTGCGGCGACAGACATAACCAGTCGGGTCATGCCAGCACCGGTGTACTGTTTCGGCTCCTGCTTAACAATAATGCCGGGGGCCTGCTGAGTCGCTTTCACGGGTTTTGCGACCAGCGCCGCAGCACGTTCGGCGGCTTCCAGGCGTTCAATTTTGGCGCTGATATCAGTGAACTGCTGCTGCAGGTTCGCAAACTCCGTCAGCTGCTCCGCAGTCAGCGTTCTGCCGCTGGCGTCAATGGTTGCCAGGGCCTGAACCTGTTCGTTGATACCCGCACGCTGACGACGCAATTCTTCAATCTGTGGCATTTGATTTCTCTCTTTTTAGACATAAAAAAAGCAGCCTGCTGGCTGCTTAAGGTGACGCGGTTTATGTTTGCGCCGGGTTACATTTTGGTTTGCAGATCCATCGCGGCTGCCTGCATCTGAATGGAGGTTTTTTGACGGGGTTGCTGATACTTTGCCGCGATAGCATTGATCGCCGCCTGGGGGTCAGAGACTTCATCCGCCAGGCCGGCGGACACAGCGCCAGGGCCAAAATACAGCCCCGCCTGCGTATCAATGACGGCCTGCTGATTCAGGCCGCGATATTCGGCCACCGACCCCGTAAACGTCTCGTACATTTCGTCGATCATGCCCTGGAACATACCCAGCGACTCTTCACTCAGTGGTTCATGTTGGGTGCCGTTATTTTTGTTATCTCCCCGGTAAATGGTGGTGAACGTCAGCCCCATTTTTTCTTCCATCTTCGACGTATCGAGGTGCTCCATGATCACACCAATCGACCCCACGCCACTGGTCTGGCTGACGATGATTTTGCTGCAGGCCGATGCGATGAAATACGCGGCGGAATACGCGCTGTAGTTCACAATCGCCGTGATGGGTTTCGTGTCGCGAGACTGATAAATGTAATCGGCCAGCTCCTTGCACCCCACCGCTGCGCCGCCGCCGGAGTTAATATCCAGAACGATTTCGCTGATTGAGGGGTCGTTTAATGCCGCCTGCTGCTGCCCGCGGATCCGCTCGTAGCTGGTCAGCTCGGAGCACATCGCCGTAATCTGCCCCCGGCGTGGAACAAGAATGCCGTGAACGGGGATCACTGCCACCCCGCCGGTGGGCTGAACCTGCTCAGCTGCAGGTGATTTACCCGGATTCAGCGCCATCTGAATGACGGCATCTTCGGTGATCCCCTGAATACGGGGGATGAGCACCGCTTTCACGGAGTCCATTGTTTGCCGCGTCACGTAATGCGGCACGCCAAAGACCATATCTGCCAGGTGCGGCAGGTTAATTAATTTCGTTGTCATGTTGTCTTCCAGGTCATCCCGCGCGGCGGGAAATAATCAGGCTCTGGCCAGAAGGGATTCTATTTCGGCCAGCTGTTTTGCTGTCGGCGACTTATCGCCAGGAAGGATCTTCGCGCTGTCGACCATATTGAGCGGCGTCAGGTATTTGTCCCCGCCAGCAATTGGCGGCAGATTCTCCATACGCCGGATATCGTTAGTGGATAGCCATCCCCACTGGCGGCCCAGCGCATACGATTCATAGCGTGACTTCTGGTCGCCTCGCAGCAGCCCGGAAACGTTGAACTCGATGTACAAATCGCGGCGTTCGCTGGGCAGAAGCAGATCGCGCTGCATCGCACCCTCATGGCGTTTCAGCCAGGCCAGCAGCGTATACATCACGAACTGCAGGCCCTGGTGCTCGATGTTGTTGTTGGTCGCTTTCGCCAGCATCTGCACCATATGTGGCGGGATTTTATAGAGCCGGCAGACCTCTTCCACGCCCCACTGCCGCGACTGTAGCAGCTGCGCCTTTTCGTTATCCTGCGACAGTTGTTTGTAGCTCATGCCCTCCTGCAGCAGTGCCACAGAGAACATATTGTGAATACCGGAATGGCGTTCGGTCCATTTCGCCAGCAGGCGATCAATAGCATCCTGGCTTTTAATGGTCGCAGCCTCTTTCGGACGCTCTATCACCCCGCTCATCGTTGTCCCGCGCCGGAATGTCGCTGCCGCATGCTCCTCAACGGCCAGATTCAGCCCCAAGACATCGGCGTTCGTCTGAATGGGGGAACTGCCGATATAGCCATCCAGAGAAAAGACCTTCACATGGTGCATCATGCGCATCGGCAGAATTTCACCGACTTCCGGGAGTTCGTAATACGGCATACCGTCCGGCCCTTTCAGCACAATGACCTTTTTCGGGTTAATGGGGATCAGCTCTTTCGGGTAGCCTTTTCCGTCCCGTTCGATGATCGAGTAGCAATTTCCCTCAAGCCCCAGCAACCCCTGCTGCTGCTCGAAATACTCGAATGAGGTGTCTTTCCTGTTGGGCTGGGAGTGAATCAGGTCATAAACCGGGTGGTCCGTCGCACGCTGGCGCCCGCCATTTTTATCCCGCCGGTAAAGTTCGCACGGCAGCTGCGCGACTGACTCCGCCAGGAGGGTGACACAGGCCCGGACCGCTGAAAGTCCAAGAGCGGTTTCCGGCGTGATTATGATGCCAGTTTTGCTCTGGCTTGAACGAACCCCGCCCAGCATGGCTTCCCAGAAGCTATTACCCGAGTATTGTCGGCCCCTGAACATCTGGGGTAGGAACATTATTTACCTCCGCCATTGCTGACGCCGGAGGAAAAGGCCCGGGTTGTCATATATGACCAGCCCAGACAAATAATCCCTCCTGTTATCAATCCCACTGATGGAGAAATAAGCCAGGCACCTGCGGATAACAATCCAGCACCAGTGAGGCCGACAATAAAACTCAGAACTGAAATTAGCATGCTATATCTTCCTCATCGTATACGGATGTCATCACTGAACTGTTAAGCATGGCGCGCCCCAGCCCCATCATTAAACCAACCGCACCATCTATCTTGTTCTGCCGCCCTTCTTTCCCGGGACGCACAATATCGTCACTTCCGGGAAGGTACTGGCCGACGATATTGGAAATACACCAGTTCATGACAGGGTGTCCGTCATGATGGAATCTCCCCGAGATGAGCGCAGCCTCAATCTCTCTCATAGGATCACTCATATGGGTAAAATTTTGTCTTATCTCGACAGGCTCAAGCCCCTCTTCCTCAAGCATGTGACGTAATGAAGTCGCGCCATAAGGATCAATGGGGCATTGGGCAATTTTTACGGTATTCCGCAGCTTCAGGATCGTTTCAAATATCAGCCTGTAATCAACTTCGCCACCATCGGTCGGGATCAACTTACCCTGCCGGACAAAGGACTGATAACGTTCTGCGGTACTTTTCAGCGCGGTCTCCTGCGAGTAAATGGTTTCTTCTGGTGCCCAAAACAGAGGAGAAACACAGTAAAAATGTGTTATTCCGTCTATTTCACGACGAAAAACTGGAACCACGGCATTGAGGTCAACTTTCGAGGCCAGATCGATACCCAGCCAGCATTCTTCCCCTTCAAAATCTGACAACTTAAGGTTTTTATCGGCTGCATCCATCCATTTTCTCAGGTCGTAATAAGCTGATTTTGCGCTTACCCAGCGATTGAAATGTTTGGTCAGAATCTTGTTTGTCTGCCCGGGCGTCGACATACCCAATAATTGTTTAGCCCGGAGAAAATCTGCTTTTACCGAAATGCCATAGTTGGGGTTTGCCTTGATTAATGCCTCAGGAGTCGTCCAGTCATCATCGTCATCAAGGCCATAAATCAGACCAAATATGGTTTCATTTTCCTCGCCATTACGGGTTCTCCGCAGGATCTCTACAACCTGAGTACGCTTTTCATAGCAAGGGGATGTAATGTCATAGCCGGCAGTGGTGATGATCAGTGTCATCGGTTGTTCACGAGCCCCCATACCGGTGGTCATGGTGGTGTAAAGCGCATCAGTAGTATGTTCGTGATATTCATCAATGATGGCGCATGATGGCGAATCACCATCCCCCGGGTCACCGATCACAGGCGCAAAAACCGAACCGTCAGGGCGCGTCATTTTTTTTGCCCAGGGTTTTATCGAGAATTTTTGCCGCAATGCCGGCAGCTTTTTCACCATTTGCAGCGCCGGAGAAAATACCTTCCATGCCTGTTTTTCAGTCGTGGCGCCGCAATAGACTTCTGCACCATGCTCGCCATCTGCACAAAACATATAATTTCCTACAGCAGCGGCAATAGCGGATTTCCCGTTCTTCCTGGGCACCTCGATATAGATTTCAGAGAAACGACGCAGGCCTGTCTTCTTGTGTACCCATCCAAACGGTACGCCAAGAGCGAACTTCTGCCAGGCTTCAAATTCAATCCGGAGTTTACGCCGGGCCCATTCCCCTGAGGTATGAGGCATTTTCTGGGCAAAACGAAGAAATCGTTCTGCTTTGTTTTTATCGAAGCGGTAGGGCCAGTGGGGATCCTTTGCTCGTTCGAGGTCGTCCAGATGTCGCTGACAGGCAAGTATCGTTAACTGACACGCCAGAATCTTCCCGCCAACGATATCCCGCGCATACTGGTTCGCTGCATTGACGTTCGGATAGGTTGCCATCAGTCAAACTCATCGAATTCATTCCCGTCATCGTCCGGATCCTTTTGTCCGCTGGTCATGCGAAGACGACTGAGCGGATCTAACCCCAACAGAGAGCCCAGGCGGGCAAGCTGGGAAACCGAGTCATTCCGGACATTAACTGCAGGGTGTTTTTTCAGCCCCCCCATTTCACTTTCTGAGGTCAGTCCGCTGGCCAGCATTTTTTCGGCTTCGAGCATCAGATGAAAAGCATTGCAGTAAGCCAGTAACAAAGGTGCGTCCTCCAGCTCAAACACCCCTCGGTCGATGAGTATTTTGCTTTGCGTCTTCCACATTCTTATTGCCGCCTCCCCCATTAACTCAGCGGGAGGCGCAATACGTGTTAATTTGCTTTTTTGCCCGGTGGGTAAAGTGGGTTTTCGGCCACCACCGGACGATCGAATTCCTCCGGCCATAAACGTTCCTTTGATAGATGAAACCTTCCGGAAAAAAGTTTCTTATTTCTGGCGTGTAAAAATAGACTTCAACGGGCAGTCCCGAAGCGCGAAAGGGGTCAGGGATTTGATCCCCCCTCCCCCCTGCCAGCAGCTGCCTCAGTCGAGGTGGATATCGTCATTCCGGCTTCGCCGGCGGCGAATACGGTTCACATTGCGTGGTCCGGAAAATCCCAGGCTCTTTGTGAGCACCTTATGTAATGCCTGCTGTCAGGACCCTGTCGCTGTAGCGGAGCCTCCATCGGCCTGCAGTACGCTTTCTGGTAGCCGTTCAGCCAATGGCTGGTTCTCGAACACCTTCATCCCAAACTGGCCGATCCAGGTGCTGACTGAGTTGATGTTCCCTGCGATGAAGTCGGTCACTTCGGCGATCAATCCTTTAACGACGACATCTGTACTCTGACGCCAGTAATTCTCAATCGCGACCAGCAACGGATCGGAACCATTACTGACAGATTGTTCGCCTACGCTATACGTTTTTTTCTTCGCGCTATCGGTAATACAGCGCAACTGGCTGGTCTGGACGGAGCCAGCCTCTGCAGCGATAACCTGCATCGTCAAAGTAGCCACTTTGTTTCCCTCTGCATCAGCGCTGGATGCATAGAACATTGAGAGTGTCAGATCCGTGCGCTGATACATCATTGCTTACCTCCACGACGATGACGTGAGCGGCGACCAACGGGAGCCTTCGTCTGTTGTTCCGTTACCAGCTCACCCTCTAAAGGCTCCTGATCCAGTGCACTTGATGAGGCAGGGGCCGGAGCAATATCATGTGCAATCGTCAGTTTAAGCAGGGGGCGGCCGCCCTGAACATGCTCAAAATGGATGCCATGTACGGCTTCATTCATCCGTGACTGACCATCCGTCTCCAGAACGGTCAAAGCGCCATCAACGTATTCAATTTTGAAATTCTTCATCGGGTCCTCTCTGTTGCTGTTTTCTTGCTGTGGCAGCTCCAGCACAATGACTCGAGATTAAAGTCATCATCGGTACCGCCATGAGCTTTGGGAATGATGTGGTCGACGCTTGTGGCTTTCGTGGCAATACCGTCTCGTCTACAGTTCTGACAAAGGTATTTATCTCTTTTCATGATACGGGCCCGTTTAATTTCCCACGGACGACCGTAACCACGGTCTTGTCGAGTTTTTCCTGGCTGATAGTTACGCCAGCCATCGCCGGCGTGTTGCTGCCGGGGGATCTCACCGTATCCACCGACATCATTCGTCACTGCCGCGCATCCTCTGTGACGGCAAGGTCGTTTAGCTCGTGGTGGCATACACATCCTTGAGCATGAATTGAGGGAGAGTTAAAGGTGTACTGTCGATGGGGAACTCTGAAACTGGCAACGATGCGCATGACAAACCGTCATACTCAATCGCCATCAGCCTCCCGCCTATGGATTCAATATCTAAGCTCTTCATCGTTTTACCTTTGCGAATAAAAAAGCCCCGCAGATGCGAGGCCATACGGTTTTTACCCCCACAAAGGGATAAAAGCCATCTTATCCTTTTGTGGGGATAAACGTTCTTACTGATTCGTAAATCCGCTCACAGGGCATTCCTGTTTCCCCTGATTGGTTTTGTCACATATTCTCGTCCAGGATGTCCTCAAGCCATGAAACCGGCTAAAAAAAAGGCCGCATAGATATGCGACCTTTGGTTAGTACCAGTTAGAAAACTAAAATCTCTCAGGAGCCACCCAAGAGAGGCTTTTCTGCTTTTTAACTGACCACTGCCGTTTCGGTGTTGGCTGGCAGTGATAACGTGATGATAGCTTCATTTAAGTTATCGATAGCATTTAAATATCGAAAGAGCTCATTGAACCAATCATTTTCAACTTGCCGGAACATTCAACCAGAGCAACAGGCTTCTATGCTGGTCTTTTGAGAGCAATTATCAGTTCGCCCTAACGAGGCTGGTAACTAACATATTATTCGATGGTTCCTTAGACAGTGACCCATAAATCTAATTGTTTAATGTACCATTGGATGGGCACACAAATAACCACACCATCCCCAAAGTTAACAGATTTGATAACACACCCTTGTGGCGGAAAAAATTCCGCACCAGTCTGGGGCCGGATCGAGCGCTCAATGCCGTAACGATAACCGCATGGTAGTTGTGGTAGTAAGTTTACTGTCATGAGTGGCTACTTAGTTAAGAGTGGTTTGAGATCCTATAGTGCATGACACTCCCTGAATTAGATACAAACATTTCGATGCTGAAAGCTTGAATGTCTTGTTTTCAGATTTTTTGTTCACTTAAGGCCACTTATTTCATGTGCTATGCCTGTTACTTACTCACCGCCCGATAGTACGCCTGCCAGCGATACTTATCCAAACGGAGCTGGCGCAGGCATTGAGCGGTTTCTACATCAGACTGTAAATCTTCATCGCTGTCATTCCCTGCGTCACTTGCTTTGCACGGCGGACTCATCAAATCCGGGGATGGAGTTGGCAGCATCGATGGCGCGCTGACGCAACTGCACAGCAGCATCATCAAACCTACACACAGTACGATTCGGAGACTGAACATATTTCACCACGTCGCGGGTTATTGTTTTGTAGATGACCTTACCCGCTTCGTTAGCAGTAGCGGCCTTTTCCTCTACAGGCTTAATGGCATTCTCGGCCTTCTCTCTCTTCTTCGCAGCCTGAGCATTGATGTGATCAGCGTGGGAACTCCATCCCATACGCCATGAAATGGCACAGGACATTAGCAGGATTGCTATTGCGATGATAACGGCGGTTAAGCGACTCATCTTTGCTCCCATAAACACACTTCACGCTCAATTTCCCTCCGGGTAATAAGTCCTTTCCACTGCTTACCTTTGGCATAGGTCCAGCGGCGCAGCTGATCACACGCACCTTTCTGGTCACCCTGGTTGATTTTGCGAAGCAGAGTAGAGGTCTGGAAGTTCCCGGCTCCGACGTTATAGGCGAATGAGTACAGAGCCCCACGCATTGTTTCTGGGATCGGTTTTTTGATGTAAGGGTTGATCTGCCTGGCGACGGTATTCAGGTCTTTATTTAGTAGCGCCCGACACTCTGCCTCGGTATAGGTTTTGCCGAGCATGATGTCTTTACCTGTGTGGCCGTAACAAACCGTCCAGACACCTACCACATCCTGATAAGGGTCGTATCGCACTCCCTCAAGCCCATCATTACCCATAGGGCCAGTGATGAGTGCAGAGGCAATCGCCAGGGCCCCGCCGCCGACTGCCGCAAGAACACTTTTACGTAGTGTCGGAGACATTATTCACCTCGCACAGCTTTTCGCCGGTCTTCTTTAATTTTGAAATACAGATTCGTCAGGTATGTCAGCAAGCCAAATACCAGACTTCCCAGAACACCGATCGCGGCCCACTGAGATGGGGATACTTTGTCGAGCAATTGCAACATCCAGAACCCCGCGTTACCTGCGGACGTTCCGTAGGCAATACCTGTTGTTAGCTTGTCCATTCGATACATACTCCACCTCCGGGTTAACGGGGTGCTTTGTGCGTGTAGGGGTCAGGCTCATCGGGCTGATTTAACAACGAGCCGTATCGATGATGATTCCCGTGAGCCTGAAATAAGAAAGGCCACGCAAAGCGCAGCCTTCAAATGATGTTTACCTTTTCTTTCTGAAGCGCCCTATTGATGGCGTAAAAAAGCCCGCCTGAAGGCGGGCAGAAAGTAGGCATTCTAGGTAGTAACGAAACGAAGGCACTCCTAATAGTCCGAGCTACCGATTTACCAAGAAGCATTCACTTTTGCCGTTACGTTCTATAAACATAGAAGGGCAATCGCAAAAGTAAACCTGCCATAAATCTTAAATATGTTTAGTGGCAGTGTGGTGCCGGGTGCCTCCCGGTGAGCATGCCCTAGTCGGCATGACTCGCGCTGCATTTACAGGTTTCTGTAACTGACTGGTCGCCCCTCCGCATAGGGGGATTCACCACATCAATAACGTATGTTCCAAACATTCGGAGTGTCAATGTCAGAAATATATCTGCCGCTGGTTACTCCCTACCTGACTTAACCACAGAAAGCAGCAAAGCTACCCAGGGGCCAGTCTCCATGTTACTTGCACTGTAACTCCAACAGCACAAGACAGCTATTGAGGTTGCTGAACATTTTCATTGACCTTACTTTCGGGGTAACGGGGCGCCAGGAAAAGGACTGTCCTCCGACTCAGCTGACAGGTCAGCACTAGAGGTTTTAGTCAGGGCCTGAAATGCAAAAACCACGCCGTTTGGCGAGGTTTTGATGATTAAGTTGTGTGTCGAAGTGACCACTCTTAACAGATTACGATAGTTTTTGCGTACGCGTGAGGGTTTTGATAAAATTTTTTCCATATTAATTTATTCTTATGATTTTGGATATATTATGAATATAACTTGTTTAGAATGTGGCAATATTCTTGACAATCCCACTGTAGCTTGTGATAAATGCGGTGCCACCCCTCATGTTGTAGTGTTGGACAAACAATCTTATTTTCCAATTGGTGCTGTCACTGCAAATCTCGAAAAAAATGATTCCCGAGTATTTGAATATCGATTAGGCGAAGCTTGGGATCTAAAAAATGAAGTTGCATCTGAATTCATAACTAGAATAGAGAAAAAATTTAGCCGAAAAAACAAATTTCATAACTTCCTTGATTCAGACAACACTCCATTTTCAATACCAACAATCTTAAAAAAATATATCAATAAAGATAATGAGTTCATTCAGTTATCCAATGCTATAATCGATAAACTCAAATATAATGCTAATAACGAATCGAGAGTTGCCCAACTTCAGGGAGGGAGTGTTGTTTTTATCCACTACAAATCCGCCGAGCCAGAGGATTTGGGTAGGCTTCTAATCGTGATGGTTGATAAACAAAGCGCCTATGATTTTGATTCGGATAAATTGACTCCAACAAGATTAAACCCAATAAATACCGATGCCTTGCGACAAGCGGCAATGTTTGATTTGACATTATTTGAAGCCAGCTACCCAGAAAACAAAGGCGACTCATATGTTCATTTCTTGCAAGGCAAATCTAAAAGTGATTTTTTCAAAGACTCATTAGGTTGTCGGCATGATTCAGACAATAAAAGAAGTATTCAGCAATTATTCAGTGCCATAGATATTTTTGCAAATAAAAATTCGCTGGGCCGTGTACTGCGTGATACAATTGATGATGAAGTCAAAAGCTTACTGGAACGAAAGTCAAAAGATAAAAATGGTAATAAATCAGTTAAGATTGAAGATATTTCTAATATAATTGACCAATGCCTTAATGATACCCATGAATGTAGGGGTACATTTGTCGATTTTGTTAATATAAATGGTTTCCAAATTGATCCCCAGTTTGAACCTACCTTTAAAGCTGCAGAAAACGCTCTTACAATTGAAGTTGCTGATAACGACAACAATTTTAAGTTAAAAATAATGCGCGGGGCTATTGGAGATGAAAATTCAAACAAACCCGTTATTCTCGCTGACAACAAGTGCGAAGTTGTGATAAAATTAAGTCAAGCAGATTATGATGAACTTAAAAGATATAGAGACAGTTAATAATGACAATTGCTGATGACTTATCAAGATTAGCACAAATTTTTAATGGAGCATCAAGCAGAGTTGATGCTTCCTATACTGTCATAAGTCTTGAAGAAAGTATTATTGCTGAAAGTGGCCCTGAAATAATCAGACTTTTACAATCATTAGGTTATAAAAAGGCAACAAATTGTATAGAAAACAATGAAGTTTGGTTGAACCGCCAAGCTTCATATTGGAATGATTCTTTAATTTATGAGAATATCGAGTCTTTTTGGTCCAGAGTATACAATCAAAGCTCACTCCAGAACAATTACATCATCGGTTCACCGTTAATTTTCCCTACAAGTAAAAATGAAAGTATTCAGAAAATACACATTTTCTTTATGTGGAAAGATATTCTTTCATTAATTTCAGATCACCACACCAACGATTGCTCCGTTTTATTCTTCACCAATGAAAATAAAAGCTTTACAGTCGAACTTAAGCATTTCTTGCAATTTAGCGACATAGAGCGCTTATCTAACTCTCCTGTTAAATACGAGATTATAAAGGAGTTATTAGACACCATCAAAATCAAAGATTTACATAAAAGCGAGCGAAAACTTGTTATACGCTCGGCAATAAATGAAGTATTTAAGACTAATACCCTATTTAATTTCTTTGACTTACTTAATTCCACTGAACAAATTAGAAAAAAATATGATGAGCTTTATGAAGTTTACACAAAGAGATTTTCTGTAAATAAAATACTAAATGAGCTCGATGAAAAAAATCTCGAGTTCACAAGTAAGATTAATGAATTTATATCGTCTAACCAGACAAAGGCGTTGACTATTCCTGGTGCGTTAATAGCAGCTGGCGGCTTAGTTAAGGCTAATGAACCAACCGAAGCAATATTGATTGTTGCTGGGCTTTGGATGATAAAAAAAGTAAATTATATTTCCATTGAAATCTTTAATGAAACCTTTGACAACTTACGCTCCAGGGTTGAGTCTGCTTTCGACAAGTATTTAAAGTTTGAAGAAAATAAAGAAATCAAAGATAATGCAGACAGTATAAAAAGCAATATAATAGGACTGATCGATAAAGCTAAAAATAGGATGAGAACTATTAAATATCTCGCATCAGCCATGTTTTATGGAGGCCTCATCTACGTTGGATATAAACAATTCCCAACCTTTTTTGAACAATCAGCAGTAAATCTGTTCTATTTTTTATACCATATACTCAACAAGCATTGCTAGACAACCATCAATAAACCCAAGAGCTGTCTGTAATTCCTTTCTTATTGTTCCATCTGAACATTTCCGCTTTTTTGCAATCGCACGCAACGAGATACCAATAACGAAATGAGCGATAATCAACTCATACTCTTCCGGCTTATATTTCCGCAATCTCGCTACACATCCGTCGATCATGATACCTTCATCATCATCGCATTGCTGGCGTGTTTTCTTTCCATGAGGTAGCAAACCTTTAAACCCAGCTGCAATGGGTTGCCAGTCAACACCACTACTATCAGCAGCAGCCCATGCACCCCAGCGGTCTAAAATTTCATACATATCACGCATTAACTCATCTCCACTGAATTAAGCCAGCACGCCAATTGCTAGCGAACGATCCAAAAATCGAAACAGCAGCTCCAGCTGTGAGCCGTGCTTCTCCTCAAATGCCACGGTGTCAGCGTGCAACTCGTCGTGATGCGCTCTGCAAAGCGGCAACACAAACAGGTCGTGCGCTTTCGTTCCCATTCCACCTTGTCCGTGGCCTATCAGGTGATGGGGATCATCTGCTGGTTTGTTACAGCAGACACACTGCTGGGACTTAACCCAGCGCGTCCAGCTCTCGTTTACCCAGCGGCGGCGCTTTGGTCGCAGCATGAATGATTGCGGCGTTTCAGGATCTACGCGAAGACCGAGAATCTTTTTCTGCACCACTTCGCTCGCCGCTGGCTCCGGCACAATATCGCTCTCCTTCATCACCGGTTGATGCTTTATTTCCGGCAATCTCAAGGCTTTCCGGGCCAGCGATTCAGGGATGACGTGCGCCAGATTGTTTATAACCAGCCACCAGCACAACTCTGGGATCGTCAGTTGATGGTCTTCGTTGAACCCCAGCTGTGAGCGAATAACTGTTATCAGCCAGGATACCAGGTTCTGACGAGCAATGCCTGCCAGCGTCTCTGTGTACTGGTCACGCACCAGGTTATCGCAGGCCCAGCAAAGCCGGATGCTGCCAGGCTCATGACGGAACAATGTAAAATTTTCGCTGTGCCACGAACCGTGCGGGTACTGACATTCGAACCGACGCTCCAGCTCGGCCTCCAGTGCGCTGATACCACCAGCGCGCAGAATGACGTCTTTGTTTTCGAAGACTGGTTTCAAAACCGGGTCTTCTTCCAGTGGCTGTTTGGCAGGAGGGATAGCGCCGGTTGCATAGTCACTGTATTTTTCCGGTGCCGGCTCAATCAATACCCGCCCTCTCCTGAACATCGGCATCAGATCGGCGCCAGGGCGAAGCAGAACAATGCCCATGCGTGGGGCAATTTCAGGAGTCAGTAATGCTCTCATGTCATTTTCTCCACGGCAGGTAACTCACATGATAGCCACGACATCTTTTGCGACTTCCCGCGTACTGCTTTTGCAGGAAATCGAACGGCGCGCTTTGATGAATTCCAGGTTAAAACCATGCTCCCGGTACAGGTCGATAACCTTCGGGGCGGATGAGTTAGAAATCACTACCCGAGCGCCACGGTGAAAGGCAGATACGCATTGCTTCGCCAGGTCCACCTGGTTCTCCCAGCTAAAACCACCAGCGGCGTAGGCGGTGAATCCGGTTGTTCCCGGCATCGGTTCATAAGGCGGATCGCAGTAAACCACATCCCCTTTCCCAGCCAGGCTGATAGTTCGGCGATAGTCAGCAGTCATGAAGACGCAATTATGCGCCATAGCGGCGAAGGATTTCATTTCGCCCAGCGGATAATACGGAGCCTTGTAACCACCCCACCCCACATTGAACTTGTTCGCCTGGTTGTAGCGCATCAGGCCATTGAAGCAATGCCGGTTGAGATACAGGAATGCAGCTGCGCGTTCAGTAGCATCCAGCGTCTGAGCGTTGAACTCAGAACGGATCAGTTCATAGCCATCTGGTGACCGCATGTGCTCAAACATCCAGCGGGCCTTTAATTCCACTTCATCCGGTACCACCGCTAACATCTGATACAGATTAATCAGGTCCGGGTTAACGTCCGCCAGCAGGTAATCTGCGTGCTTATCGCTGTTCAGGAATACCGCCCCACCACCAACGAATGGCTCTATCAGGCGTTTCCCTGCCGGGATATGCACGAACAGGTCAGCCAGCTGGGTATACTTTCCACCAGCCCATTTCAGAAATGGCTTGCTCATGAACGGAACCCCGCTGGCACTGAATAATCCACGTCGGAATAACTGGACTTGAACGCCGTGTCTTGTTTAACCCACTTTCCGCCAGTCCAGGCTGGGCGCCCGGCTGCTTCCCATTTTTTGGCCTTGTCGAAATACTCGACGCAGTTCTCGGGAGCAAACAGCGTTTTGGGCCGCAGGTAGTCGCTCATCTTCGGATCCTGAGCCCATTTCTCGTTCAGGTAGTCAACCACCAGCATCAGGTCTTCAGGGCTGTAATCTTCGGCCAGCCGTCCCCGGATATAACCCAGCGTCGTTTTGGTTCGTCCCCCCTTGCCATAGGTCGAATTAGTTACTCGATTAAAATGATCCAGAACGAGTGCAGCCGGATCGGTCTGGTCTGGTTGCAGCGCAACCGGACAAGAGTCTTTACCTGTAATCTCTGTAGTACTCTCTGTTGTATTCTCTGTAAGATCATCGTGCCAATTTGACCTGATGACAGCGGTTCGTTTTGACCTAGTGGAGCGTTTCACATTGACCTCTTCCATCGTGTCATTTTGAACTGATGGAACGGCGCATTTTGACTTCTTCGATTTGGTCACTTTGACCTCATCTAAAAGCTCGCTCTCGTAGTTGATCGTGTAGTAGTTCGTCATGTCACGCTGCGACTTGTTAAGCTGCTCAACTTTAAGCACGCCCAGGCTCTTCAGCCGGGTGAAGGTGCGCTTCAGAGTGGACTCAGACCAGAACGGGAATTGTTCCAGCCATTGCTCTGTTGTGTTGTAGATCCAGCGTACGCCGTCACGCTCCAGCCCTGAGTTAGTTTCCTGCAGCCAGTAGTTAACCTGCTGCAGCGCAATGGCTTCATTCAGGCCAATGCTGTACGCAAGGTCGGGATTAATGACTATCGGCCTTGATGGCATTAACAGGCTCATAAGACCCCTCTATTTCCCTGAATTTTCGTTTGAACTGTTCAAGTGGGCTGAAACACTCATGCTGATACCCCTCGCGCAGGTATATAACGCGCTGTGTCTGGGGTTCCCAGCGTATGACCCTGACCGGGACGCCGTAGTGATCTCTGAACCATCGGTTAAGTTCTCGCATACGCTTTCCGCCTGACTTCTAAAGTCATCTACCGCCCATTGAGCAAACTGGTAGCAGACAGGTTCTATCCCACCGGGTACTCTTACCCCATACACGAACTGCACCGGCCCTGCTCCACCAGGAACCGGACGCGCCACAAGTTGCGACCTGCGGTACTGTGTTGGTAAACTGTTCATGCGTTAGTAATCTCCACTGATAACGACACGCCACGACGCCAGGAGCTGCAACTCGCTGGCGTCACTTCTTTTTGCGTGAAAATAACGTGATAATTGCGGCAATCTCTTCTTCCCGAGCTGCCAGATGGCAGCGGTGATGCACCATGATTTCTTCTGCCTCATGCCTTTCGATTACCCCATCTTCAAGTGCCTGTTCGATAATCTGGTCAACCTGACCTCTGGCTGCCGAGGTACGCATTGCACGACTAAACAGGTCCACGCGATCGAGTTCTTCCAGGTGCGGCACATCCACCAGCAAAGCACCACGACGGCGGGCGAAGTAGTCTGCCAGTAGCGACGTGTTGGAAATGTCTTCCATCGCTTCCAGCTCGCTGACTTCGAAGAAACGACAGCCGTTTTTCTCGTAAAGGTTGTTATTAAACTGCGTCACCGTCATTCCCAGTGCGCCAGCCATTGCTTCGCGACCGCCCGGATATGCTTTGCACATAGCCTTCACTACTTCTTTAAGGGTTGGGTCTCCCATTTTGATTTTCCTTTTGTAGTTACTTTCAAGCAGCTGAATCTGTAGCCTTTTGATAAAGGCTGGCGTCGTACTTAAGCTTGCCTTTCGTAATTCGCTCGATGACGAACGCTTGCTTCTGAGGGATAACTTCACCCCATCGGCACACTGCCGGGTGGGAAATACCAAGAACACTTGCGGTTTTTGATACGCCGCCGAAATGTTCAATGACTTCTGATTTACGCATAGTTCCTCCTAGTTAACTCGCGATCCAAAGGTAACAAAAGGTACATCAAATAGCAAACAACAGTTACAAGGAATCAATGTAACATTGGTTACATGAAAACAGAGATGAAAGACCGAATAAGATCCCGTCGAGTCCAGCTCGACATAACACAGCAGACCCTTGCTAAACGCTTAGGGGTAAGCCGTGTTTCCGTAACAAAATGGGAGAACGGCACTACTAAACCTGATGGTGAGAACCTCCATCAGTTGGCGATGGCGTTGCAGACAACTCCAGAGTGGATTCTTTACGGTCGAGGTGAGGAAACAACGGATGATACAAAAGTTATTCCGTTCCTTAATCCACCAACGGCAGTCCCTATTATCTCCGCTGTTCAGGCTGGGACCTGGACTGATACTTATGCATGCTCAAGGCTTTCTGATGTGATTTCATGGACGCAAACCACTGCAAACGTTTCTAGTGAAGTATTCGGCTTGGTAGTTCGCGGGGAATCTATGACTAACCCTCATGGTCTGCCATCCATCCCCGAAGGGTCGATCGTTATTGTTGAGCCGCACTATGGTCAACTGGATGACCTTTACGGAAAAATTGTAGTTGCAATACTAGACGGCTCAGCTGAGGCGACCGTTAAAAAGCTGGTTTGGGATAGCCCTTTCGCATACTTGATGCCACTTAACCCTGCCTTCAAACCCATCCCGATAGACGGTAATTGCCGGATTGTTGGGAAAGTGGTTCAGATTACCCAAAACATTTAACTTACACATTTCCAGAGCCAGATTACCTTCTGGCTTTGATCGCATCTATAGGTAACAAAAAGTACATTTCACTCTTGACCTCCCTGGTAACAAAAGGTACATTTCAATCACGCCATGGGTACTTACAGTTACCTGCGCCGGTGTGGTAGTAAGCAGTACGGCATATGGCACATGTTCCGCTGCGGCCTGAAGTCCTTTATCCGTGTCTCTAGAAATACCGAAATGTGAAGCTAAGTGTCTCAGGCACGACGTATGCACCACCAGCGCAGCGAAAATATGTGACAACCATGGTATACGAAGACCCATATGATTCGCAGTAACAAAAAAGCGCCCAGTGCACGCTTAGCTCTTTAACAATCTGGATATCCCATTTGGCTTAACAAGTGCATCACCAGCCACCTCCGCCAAATCGGTTAATGCCTATGTGCCGCTTCACTGGCTGTTTAGACACCGGAGTTTTATCCATTTTAAAATTACTATTACATAGTGGGCAAAAATGAACCAAAAAAGATCCTTTAAAGCTCTTTTCTATTCCCGGCTGAAGCATCGATATTTTCTTTTGATGATAACAATTCGGGCACGCATGAACCACTAAGCCTTCATCACCCACTGTAACTTGCTTTGAATACACAAAACTTCCGCCCTCAGTTTTGGCGAGAACATAACCTTCAGATTGCACGATAAAATTGTCGAATTCTGCAATTTTAGCTTTGAGATACATTACTTCTTCATCCCGTACTCTTATCGCATCACCAAGTGAGAAGCACTCCGCCTGAAGAGTGATTAGTTTACTTTGTAGTTCTATGGTTGCAGCTTTGACTTCAGCATCCGTTTTCGCGTCATTAATTACTTTTGCGAGACCAGCGGTCTCCTTTATAGCGGCCATAGCCGCTGATAATTCAGCTATCACGTTGAACACTCCACTCATCACTTGGGATAACCAGATTAACCAAATCCTTGTTGTTGGGGAATAACCAGGATCCACCTCGCCTGATGTGAGTAAAAGCAGGCATACAACATGAAAGCGCATTCCATCTTCCATCGGTCGTGGGGATCGGTTTGTAACAGAAGGAGTGCGCTTCCAGTTGTGTGGAGAACTAACGTGCCGCCATTGCAGTGGCGGCTACCCCATCAGCAAGAAATTTTAACCAGCTATTCACCCACTTTCATGGGTTGGGTTGCTGCATCCTAAATTCACGCGTTGCAGCGCGTCAGATGGAGAACAAGAGATGGCTAAGACAGCAAATCAACTAATTAAAGAGGCATACGAAATTGCTAGAGATATGCCCCCAGCTCAGGGAAAGATTGTCAAAGAACTGGCGGCTATCCTCGATGTTTCGAACGTAGCTCTTCGTCAGGCTCGTATCGAACGAGACGCTCTTCTCATCGAAGTCAAATCATGGGCGAAGGAGTGTGATCGTATTACTGAGCGACACACCAAGAAGCGCACAAATCTGCATGTCCTCGAAGCAATGCGCGATTTGAAAGCAATTTGCCCCACCAGCTTTCGTAACGTGGAGGCACTCTGATGGCTAAAGACTCAAAGCTTGTATACGGCGCCAGTGGCAAAACTAACGTTTTGACGTTCGAACCTGAAAACCTGCACCTGGTTACCGACAAAACGCACCCGCTTTACGATGAGCGTATCCACCTGCCTATCAGCGAGGCAATGGTGCTGAACATCATGGACCAGGGCGTTCTTGAGCCGATTATCGTCTGGAAAGACCCGGAGACAGGGCTGTCTTGTGTGGTTGATGGTCGGCAGCGTGTGCGCCATACACTGGAAGCCAACAAGCGTCTGTCGAAAGAGGGCAAAGAACCGTTATTGGTTCCGGCAGTCGCTAAACGTGGCTCTGCCGTTCGCATGGCGCAGGCGATGGTAAGTGCTAACGAAATCCGCCAGGCTGATACGCCGCTGGGCCGAGCAAAGAAAATGGCTGATGCGCTGGACCGCGGGCACGACGAGGACGATTTATCGCTGATGTTTGGCGTGAGTGTTCAGACAGTACGTGCAACGCTGTCGCTGCTGGATGCCACCCAGGCTGTCCGCGATGCAGTGGAATCTGGAACTGTCACCGTTACCCAGGCGCGTCAGCTTGGTGCGCTCCCACCTGAAGAGCAGCGTGCAAAAGTGTCAGCAATCGAGCTGGCGACAGCTGGTACAACCGGCCATGAAAAAGCCCGGCGTCAGCGTAAGATTCTCGGTGAGGAAAAGCCGCGTCTGAAAACCCGCAAAGAAATTACTAAAGCCCTGGAATCTGCCGAGGGTGAGTATGCAAGCGCACTCCGTTGGGTGCTAGGGGAGTCCGTATGACAATCATAAAAACCCATACCGGTACCGTGATCATCAAAGACGGTCCGAAGGTTAAAAAACTGCATCAGACAGAGCGGATGTGGGTCGTTGGCAAAAACGAGTTTTACCACAAAGCGACCGGATGCCGTCATTTTGCAGAAAATACGCGCCGCCGGCTGCTGCTCGACACCATCAAGCCTATCGAGCCCGGAGAAAAGAATTGTAGAAGTTAAGCCGGTTGCAGCCGGACTTGTGGAGATACACTATGAATCTTGATAACGAGATCATTTCAAACGCAGACCTCGAACGAATTACTGGATACAAGATCCCCTCAAAGCAATCACAGTGTTTACGTGATGCCGGGATTTTCTTTGTTGAAGGACGAGACGGAAGACCACGCACAACCTGGGCGCATTTCAATAATCCTTTAGCTCAGAGATTACGACAGAATAACGTCGATAATTTGCTGCAGCCCAATTTTGGAGCGCTTGATTAATGCCACGTCCGAGAAAAAATAAAGACGATGCTTGGATGCCACCGAGAGTTTACCTCGGGAGGTCAGCATATGAATATCATCCCAAAGGAGGCGGCAATATCCGCCTCTGTGACAAAACCAGTACACAGGCTCAGGTATGGAGTGCATGGGAAGCGCTAATGAACGATCGCCCGGACTACTCCATGCTGGAAGGGCTTATTGAACGCTTCTTTAAATCTGGTGAATTTTTCGAACTGGCTCTGGAAACCCAGAAAGACTATAGAAAGTATTCAAAAAAAATTATTGATGTATTTGGGAAGATGCCGCCGGACGCTATCAAACCTGAACATATTCGGCGTTATATGGACAAGCGGGGAATAAAAAGCAGGACACAAGCTAATAGAGAAAAAGCTTTTATGTCACGCGTGTATCGCTGGGCTTATGAACGCGGATTCGTTAAAGGGAACCCAACAAAGGGTGTTCGCCAATATAAAGAGGTTAGCCGAGATCGCTATATTACAAATGAGGAATACCAAGCGCTGTACTCTGTAGCTCCAGACATTGTGAAAATCGCCATGGAACTCGCTTACCTCTGCTGTGCCAGACAGAACGATGTACTGGAGATGAAAAAAAGCCAATTTATGGAAGAAGGTATCCTGATAAAGCAAAGTAAAACGTCTGTTGCTCAGATAAAAGCATGGAGCCCCCGCTTGAACGCTGCACTTGAGTTGGCAAAAAAATTGCCTCTTAACTCTGGCATGAGCAGTCTGTATGTCATCCATCAACCAGCAGGTGGAAAATACACACGGGACGGCTTTAACAGTCGCTGGAGAAAGGCAAAAATTGAGGCGCAGGAGCTGTACCCTCACCTTTCTTTTGACTTCACGTTCCACGATTTAAAAGCAAAAGGGATATCTGATCTCAAGGGCAATCTGTACGAGAAACAGGCAATATCAGGGCACAAGAACGTTGAGCAAACTGCCCGGTATGACAGAAAGATCGCGGTAGTTCCGGTTGTAGATGGACAGGTGGAAAGGAAAAATATTATGAAGTGATATTATGAAATGGGTGGTTTTGAAACAAAAAAACCACCCGTAGGTGGTTTCACGACACTGCTTATTGCTT